>Ga0209700_100012_pt1 | contig 357892 bp, 348 predicted proteins | sample SiratroredBW_FD_187528 | JGI IMG/M metagenome (GOLD analysis project Ga0209700, IMG submission 187528) | Root nodule microbial communities of legume samples collected from California, USA - Siratro red BW (SPAdes) (version 2) | ecosystem: Host-associated > Plants > Roots > Nodule | place: USA... | reverse complement strand
ATATCTTCGCCTTCATCGAGGGCTTCTACAACCGCACCCGGCTCCATTCCGCGATCGGATATATCGCCCCGATCGAGATGGAGCTAAAAGCCGCTTAAACCCGTCCACTTTTTCGGGGGAAGATCACGACCTCTCCCCGCAAGCGGGGAGAGGTGAAGGAAGCAAGCGGGAAAACTGAAGGAAAGCCTACCTCTCCGCAAACGCAAGCTTGGCGCCGAGTGCGGCAAAGCCGGCGGCAAAGCTGCGGCGCAGCCAGGCCATGACGGCGGGACGAGAGATGACGCGCTCGCGCACCGAGGCGGCGCAGAGGCCATAGACGACGAACACGGCAAAGGTCATCGCCATGAAAGCGCCGCTCAATTCCAGCATCCGCGCCAGCACATGGGCCTCATCCAGCGCGATGAACTGCGGCAGGAAGGCGAGGAAGAAGATCGACAGTTTGGGATTGAGGATGTTGATCAGGAAGCCGGTGACGATGACGCGGCCACTCGACCGCTCCGCGATCTTGCCTTCGACCGCGAGCGCGCCTCGATCGCGCAGCGCCTGCCAGGACATGTAGAGCAGATAGGCGACGCCGCACCATTTCAGCGCGGCGAAGGCGAGCGCGCTGGTGTGGAGCACCGCGGCAAGGCCGAGCATCGCCGCGATCATGTGCGGCACGATGCCCAGCGTGCAGCCGAAGGCCGCCGCGACGCTGGCGCGTGAGCCGCGGGTGAGCGCCGCGGCGAGCGTATAGAGCACGCCGGTGCCGGGCGAAGCGACGACGATGAGCGAGGTGAGCAGGAAGGACCAGGTCATTGGGCTGACCTTACCAGCTCGCGGCGAGAAAGCGAGCCTGCGGAATAGTCGTCAGGACATCTGCGCGATCTCGGCCTCGCGCAGCACGTCGAGCGGTGCCCAGGGTTTTGCCCAGAATTTTGCGCCGGCAGGCAAGGGCTGCTTCAAGGGACGGCCGGAGGTGACGACAACGTCGAGCTTGGGATTGCGCTCCTTGGCGACATGCGCGAGCTCGACCCCGCTCATGCTTCCGGCGAGCTGGACGTCGGTCAGCATCAGGCAAAGCGCGCCCGCGTCCTTGTCGAGGACGCGTTCGGCGTCCTCGGCGCTCTCGCACTGGATGACCTGGTAGCCGCTCTCTTCGAGAAGAAGACTCAGCATCTCCCGCTGCATGACGTCGTCTTCAACGATCAGCGCTGTTGCACGAAATGGTTGTGCCTGTCCCATCAGCGGCTCCAATATTTGCTCACGTAACACATGTTAAAGGTCCAACTCGGCCATTGTTCAGTTCCATTCTGAAAAAATGTAAATCATGGTTCCCGCTCTAAGCGGGGAACCTCATGACCACGCCGAAGGGCCGCGCTGCGCATCATCAGCAGGCATCGAAAAAGAACGAGCCGCGCATCCTGAGCGGCAACGACGCCGCTTCATGGATCTGCTCCAACGCTACCGTCCGGCATCCTCCGCCCTCGTCCTGGCGAAAGCCAGGACCGATAACCACTGAATTCAATTTGACGAAGACTGGCAGTTGCTCAGCCAATGCAAGTGAATGCCAGTCGTCGCCAAACTCCTCCCTCGGGTAATGGATCCTGGCTTTCGCCAGGACGACGATGGGGGAGAGATCGCGCGCGACTCTCAACCGTCATTGCGAGGAGCTCTTGCGACGAAGCAATCCAGGCTGCCTCCGCGGCAAGATTCTGCATTGCTTCCGCTTCGCCAAAGGCTTCGGCGGACAAGTCGCTTCGCTCGCAATGACGACCGCGGCTATCGCCCCTCACTGCCCCATCAAACGATCCGCAAAATATCCGATCGTCTTCCTATAGACCACCGCCCTGTTCCACTCGCGCATCGCTTCGAAATTGGCTGTGCCTTCGCCGTAGGGCTGGCCCATCTTGAAGCCGCTGGTGTGGAGCAGGTTCGCGGTCGAGGCGAGCACGTCGGCGACGCTGTGGCGGAGGTCGACATGGCCGTCGCCGTCGAAATCGACGCCGTATTTGATGTAGGACGACGGCAGGAACTGGGTCTGGCCGATCTCGCCGGCATAGGCGCCGATGAGATCGCGCAGCGGCAGGTCGCCGCGCTGCACGATCTTGAGCGCGGCGAGCAGCTCGCCCTGAAACAGATCGGTGCGGCGGCAGTCATGCGCGAGCGTCGCCAGCGTCTTGATCACCGGCAGCTTGCCGGTGTCGCCCTTGCCGAAATCGCTCTCCAGTCCCCAGATTGCGACCAGGATATAGCGCGGCACGCCGAACTGCTGCTCGATGCGCGAGAGCAGTGCGGCATGACGCTGGAGCAGCGCCCGCCCGCCGTTGATGCGGCCGGGGCCGACGCGGGTCGAGACGTACTGCTCAAAACTCTTATTGAAGGTGTGGCGCTGGCGGCGGTCGAAGGCGAGCACGGCGCCATCGGGGGTCACACCGCTGAGCGCCGCATTGGTCACGCTTGCCGAGACGCCGGCTCCTTGCGCTTCTGACGCCATGGTTGCGACAAAGCTATTGAAGTCGCCGCCGCAGCGCGCGGCCTGCGCCGACCCGGCCAGACAAACGGCGAACGCGGCGGCGAGAAGCAGTCTCAGCATGTGGAGCAATCCCCCAAAAATCCTGGCGTGAAGCGGCGCGGATCATGCCCGGGAAAGCGGGAACCGTCAAAGCGGCGCGCTTGATCCGCATCAACGTATCTCACGCCCTGCTTTCTAGATTGCAGCGAACAGGAGAGCCGCCCAGGAGACTAGCCAATGACAGGAATTACCTTGACCGCCGAGCAGATCCGCAATGCCCCCGCACCAGTGCGGCAATGGATCGAGCAGGAGGCAAGCGCCGCGCTCGGCCTCGCGCCGCGGACACCGGCCGCCGCCCCGCCGCAGGCCGCCCATCTCGTCGCCTGTAGCGTGGAGGACATGGCCAGCGTGCTCGAGCACATCCGCGGCGTATTTCCCGCGGTGAACGTGCTGTTCGAGCTCGGCCGTCCCGGCATCAGCTTCGGCCAGCCCGCGGTGATGATGGTCCGCCTGATGGACATCCTGCACCACACGCGACTTCAGGACGTTGGCCAGGTCATGACCTGCCTGGAGATGATCAACCAGGCGCTGACCGAGGTGAAGAAGGACCCGTCGGTGCGGTTTTGCGGCTTCGACAATGAGGGCCACTGCCTGATTGCGCCGCAGACGCAGGTGAGCATCGCAACGCTGTGGCAGACCATGATGGAACGGCAGCAGGCGGCGCAGGAGCCCGAGGCCGACAGCCGGGTTGCGCCTGCGGCGTGAGATAAAGGGCGGCGCAAACCCCGGTCGTTTCGGGGCGCGTCGCGAGGACGAATGAGAAACGAGCCGCTATGATGCCAATGGTCGGACGACGCGTTCGACTTCTGCGTCAAGTGCCCGTGAGGCAATCACCCATGTCCCACCGCCAGCGGCCTTTTCATCCACCTCGCGGCGCCCTCCTCCGCATCCCCCTCTTCCGCCTGCTCGCCATCAACCTCGCGATCGGCGCCTGCGCTGCGGCGCTGCTCGTCGGCGGACTGCTCTGGCTCAATCCCGGACATCTGCGCGAGCTGATCTTCGCCGACCGTTCGCCCGGCATCGCGCTTGCGCTTCTACTCGCGTCCTTCCTCATCACCTTCGGCTCCGCCGCGATGGGCAGCGCGATCATGGCGCAGGGTCGCAAGGAAGAGCGCAGCGGCCATGACGGCGGACACGGATCGCGGCTCGCCGCGCAGGAACTTGCGCCGCGCAGGCGCACACCCTGAGATATGCGGGGGTGATGGAACTCGCTTTTGCACATCGGATCGCATCACCTGCACGCAGGCGGGAAGGCGTGCAGGCTGGCGCACTTCGCTACAAAGCGCGCCAGCCGCGCTGCATTGCGACGGCAGGCAAGATGAACAAAGTGATTTAACGATCCAAGCAATTGTGGCGACGCGCATCAAAACCGCATTCCGCGACCAACGCATATCTGATGCGCCCGCTGCGACATCGACGCCGCCACGATTTGCCTTGCCATCGCAGGGCATGTTCTATAGAATTCTATTTTAGGTTGTCGCCCCGCCAGCCCCGGGCGACACTGAAGACCAAATAAACGGCGGGCTTTGCGGCCCGCCGTTTATTGAGGCTGAGAGGCGCGGCAGGCGCTTGGCAATCGCGGCTCCATTGTTGGTCAATCTAACGCTCCGGCGCGACGCTGATGTCGACAGCCGCCGAAGTCATTTGACTGCGGCCTCCTGATCGACGACAAGCCGCCATGGCCAAAAAACCCGGAACCAATCCCAAAGGCGAGTTCGCCTTTTTCAATGTCGTCTATGAAGACGGCTCACAACGCTCCAACCGCCGCGTGCCCGCTGAGCTGCTCGGCGGTCTCGACGGCGACGAGCCCGCGCGCGGCTTCATCATGGAGCAAGACCGCGAGATCGCCGAGAAGTCTGGGCGGCCTGCGCTCGAGATCAAGCGGATCGAGCGGGTCGGGGCGAAGAAGAAGTAGGCCTTCAGCTTCTCCACGTCATTGCGAGCGCAGCGAAGCAATCTAGAAATGCCTCTGCGGAAAGACTCTGGATTGCTTCGCTGCGCTCGCAATGACGACAAAACAAAAACGGCGGGCCAACGCCCGCCGTTTTGCTTTGGATCGCTGCCTACGATCAATTATCCAAAAAGCTCCGCAGCTTCCGCGACCGCGACGGATGCTTCAGCTTGCGCAGCGCCTTCGCTTCGATCTGGCGGATGCGCTCGCGCGTCACCGAGAACTGCTGGCCGACTTCTTCCAGCGTGTGGTCGGTATTCATGCCGATGCCGAAGCGCATGCGCAGGACGCGCTCTTCGCGCGGGGTGAGCGAGGCCAGCACGCGCGTGGTGGTCTCGCGCAGGTTGGACTGGATCGCGGCGTCGATCGGGAGGATCGCGTTCTTGTCCTCGATGAAATCGCCGAGATGTGAATCCTCTTCGTCACCGACCGGCGTCTCCAGCGACAGCGGCTCCTTGGCGATCTTGAGGACCTTACGGACCTTCTCCAAGGGCATGCCGAGCTTCTCGGCGAGCTCTTCCGGGGTCGGCTCGCGGCCGATCTCGTTGAGCATTTGGCGGGACGTGCGCACGATCTTGTTGATCGTCTCGATCATGTGCACGGGGATGCGGATGGTGCGCGCCTGGTCGGCGATCGAGCGGGTGATCGCCTGCCGGATCCACCACGTGGCGTAGGTCGAGAACTTGTAGCCGCGGCGGTACTCGAACTTGTCGACCGCCTTCATCAGGCCGATGTTGCCTTCCTGGATCAGGTCGAGGAACTGTAGGCCGCGGTTGGTGTATTTCTTCGCGATCGAGATCACGAGACGGAGGTTGGCTTCCACCATCTCCTTCTTGGCCTGGCGAGCCTCGCGCTCGCCCTTCTGCACGGAGTGCACGATCTTGCGGAATTCGACGATCTCGAGGCCGGTCAGGGCTGCGAGCTGATGCACCTCGTGGCGAAGGTCCTTGATGCGGTCCTTCTCGTGGTGGACGAAGTTCTTCCAGCCCTTGGCCGACAGTTTTGAGACACGATTGAGCCAGCGCGGGTCCAATTCAGAACCGGTGTAGTTGCGCAAAAAGTCTTCGCGCGCGACACCATGGCTGTCGGCAAGGCGCATCAGGCGGCCCTCGTGCGAGACGAGGCGCTTGTTGATGTCGTAGAGCTGCTCGACGAGCGAGTCGATGCGGGCCTGGTTTAGGCGCAGCGACTTCACCTCGACGATGATCTCGTCCTTCAGCTTCTTGTACTTGCGCTCCTGGTGCGGCGAGAGCGACTCGTTCTGGAGCTGGTTCTGGATGTCCTGCTCCTGAAGCTTGCGCAGCTTCTTGTAGCTGTCGGCGATCTTGTCGAAGATCTCGACCACCTTCGGCTTGAGCTCGGCCTCGATCGCCGCGAGCGACATCTGGTTCTCGAACTCATCGTCGTCCATGTCGGCTTCGGCGGCGGCCTCGCCCGGATCCTTCTCCTCGCCGGCCTCGGTGCCAGCGGCGGCCGGTGCGGCGCGGAACGGGGTCGGCGACGGGGGCGCAGCAGGTGGCGCCACATGCGCGGGCGCAGCGGCAGACGCGGTGGCGTCGCCACCCTCAGTCGACGCTTCGCCGCCCTCGCCGTTCGGGCCGGCAATCATCGCGGTGTTCATGCCGCCCTTGGCGTCGGGGCCGGCATAGGTCGCTTCGAGATCGATGATGTCGCGAAGGAAGATCTTGCCTTCGTTGAGCTCGTCGCGCCAGATGATGATGGCCTGGAAGGTCAGCGGGCTTTCGCAGAGCCCTGCGATCATCGCCTCGCGGCCGGCCTCGATGCGCTTGGCAATGGCGATTTCGCCTTCGCGGGACAGCAGCTCGACCGTGCCCATCTCGCGCAGATACATGCGCACGGGATCGTCGGTGCGCTCGCCCGGCTCGCTCTTCTTGACCTCGGTGACGGCCTTCTGGGTGACCTCGACGAGCTCGTTATCGGTCTCGTCGTCGGCCTCGTCCTTCTCGTCCTCGCCTTCGGTGTCCTCGGCTTCGGTGACGTTGATGCCCATGTCCGAGAGCATCGACATGATGTCCTCGATCTGTTCGGGCGAGGTCTGGTCGGACGGCAAGACTTCGTTGAGCTGATCGAAGGTCACGAAGCCGCGCTTCTTGGCCTGCTTGATCATCTTCTTCACGGCGGCGTCGGACAGGTCGAGCAAGGGCGAGGGCGCGTCCTGGGAGTCCTTCTCCGGCGCATCCGCTGCCTTGTCGTCTTTTTCCTTGTCCTTCGCCTGCAGCGTCTTTGCCTTGGTGGCCATCCATTGCTCCTAAACGCGCTTCAATGCAGACGGCGCGCCCCGCCTGCCTGAATTCACATGAACCTGTTGCTCGACGCTCTCGCTTCGGCAGCTCTCGACACGGAAAGGGCGGCGCACATGTCTCTCGCCACCCCCAACTTTCTCTCGCCGGATTTGCCTAACGCTTCGTGAGCCTCTTTGCCGCAGCGGATGCAGGTGTAGTGCCAACAGTGTTCGCGCGGATTCATTCCTGACGCGTCTGTTCTGCCTGCGGCCGCCTCTGGGCCAAAGTGCTACAAGACCGTTAAGCCTCGATTAACCCTGTTTTTGCCGCCAAACCCAGGATTTGGCGAGTCTTTTAGCGGTTTCGGCCGCGGCCGTCCGCATGATTCTTCATCACATGCTCTTCTGGAGCCGGCCCGACAGCTCACCAAAACCCTCGATCAGGGCCTCGGTACCGTCGACTTCGCCTATCCGAGCCTTGACGTCACGCAGCCATGCCAAATTGGCCTCGCTGGGGTCCTCCCCCAAGGCCAGCTCGGCGTCTTTCAGCTCTCTAAGTAGTGAATGCCATTGCCGATGCAAGGCAACCAGCTGATGCCAGGTGGCAAGAACGTCGTCCCGCGCCGCGCCGTCGCGGGCGCCCCACACCGCCGCGGTCGTGATACCGTTCTCAACCCTTTGAAGTGTTTGAGAAAATCCGCCCTTTTCGAGATCGGCGCGCATCTTCTCGGCCTGCTCGCCGGGGTCCGCTGAGTGGTGATGGTCGTTGGCAAAGGCGGCGATGATGCCGGCCCTGAGCTTATGAGCTTCGGGATGGGCCAGCTCCAGGGCGGCCACCTCCTCGAGGTGCTCATGCAGCAGCCAGGGGTGGTTGATCAGGCATTGCAGGATCAGGGCCTCCCGGCGGGAGATGGCGCTGCGCTGGCCGCGCATGATCGGGCTCGCCGCCAGCTGCGGGCTCGCCGCCTGATAGGGACCCGAGGGCAGCGGCACGGGACCGGGCGGGCCGCGGCGGCCTCCGCCAAATCCCTGGCCACCGAATCGATTCGCACCTCCCCCACCCCTGGGCTGGAAGGACCGGCCGGAATTGCCGCGGAAATTGCCCCGGCCACCAAAGCCGCCGCGCCCGCCCTCGGGCGCAAAGGCGCGCTGCAGCCGGTCGGCGAAGTCGTCACGGTAATAGCGCCTCACCACCTCGTCGCGGATGCCGTTGGAAAGCTCCTTGATGCGCGCCTCCAGCGCGGCGCGGCGCTCGGGCGTGGCGAAATTGCCGCCTTCGAGCTCGCGCGACCAGATCATGTCGGCGAGCGGACGTGCCGCCGCGATCACCTCCTCGATCGCGCCGCGCCCGCCCGAGCGCACGAGATCGTCGGGGTCCTGCCCTTCCGGCAGCAGCGCAAAGCGCAAGCTCTTGCCGGGTGCGAGGAAGGGCAGCGCGAGGTCGGCGGCGCGATACGCCGCCTTCTGTCCGGCGCGGTCGCCGTCGAAGCAGAGGATCGGCTCGTCCGCCATCTTCCAGAGCAGCGCGAGCTGGCTTTCGGTGAGCGCGGTGCCGAGCGGCGCGACGGCCCCTGCGAAGCCCGCGGTGACCATGGCGATGACGTCGACGTAGCCTTCGACCACGATCAGCGGCGCGCCGTTGTGGGATGCGGCGCGCGCGGTCTGGTGGTTGTAGAGATTGTCGCCCTTGTGGAAGAGCGGCGTCTCCGGCGAGTTCAGATATTTGGCCGGAACGTCCTTCTCCAGCGCGCGCCCGCCGAAGGCGATGACGCGGCCGCGCAAATCCGTGATCGGAAACATCACGCGGTCGCGGAAGCGATCGTACGGCACGGGAATGTCGTCGCCGCCCACGAGCAGGCCGGTCTCGACCATGTCGTCGACGGAGACGCCGAGCTTGCCGAGATGCTCCTTCAGCGCGAAGCGGTCAGGCGAAGCATAGCCGAGGCGGAACTGCAATTGCGTCGCCGGTGAGATGGCGCGGTCGGCGAGATAGCCGCGCGCTTTCGCCCCCACGCGCGAGGCCAGCGTCTCCGCAAAGAATTTTGCCGCGAGATCCATGACGTCATGCAGCGATTTGCGCCGCTGCTCGTGCCGGGCCGCATCGGGCGTCACCGCCGGCAGCGGCAGACCCGCCATGCCCGCGAGCCGCTCGACGGCCTCCGCGAACGGCACGCCGTCGGTCTCCATCACGAAGGTGATGATGTCGCCGTGCTTGCCGGAGGAGAAGTCGTGGTAAAATCCCTTCTGGTCGTTGACGTAGAAGGACGGCGTCTTCTCCTGCTGGAACGGCGACAGCCCCTTCCACTCCCGCCCCGCCTTCTTCAGCTTGACGCGCTTGCCCACGACTTCGGAGACCGAAAGCCGGGCACGAAGCTCGTCGAGGAATTGAGGCGTGAAGCGCATGGCGTGTGTGTAGCGCGAAACCGTGTGAGTCGGGCGAAAGGTTAGGGATATAGGTGCGGCTGGGCTAAAGGCTAGGTTTGTCGGGCTTATCCGGGTTATTCGACCTATGCACAGGCCATTCCGTCGTTGCTGGGATCGCGTCCGGAGATGACGGAGGCCGCGGAAAAGCTTGAACCGCGCCCGGTTCCACGCTTCCATACCCCCATGTTCAGGACCTTTCGAGGTGGCCAGAGCGGGGGCTGGCGTGTGACCTCGATTTCGCCTGTGACGGGCGAGCCCCTGCCCTTCGTGCCGGCGCTGTCGGTCACCGACAGCGAAGCCGTCTCATTGCCGCTGGTGCCCTCGCGCAATGCCTGGCGGCTGGTCGGCGTCACGAGCAGCTTGCGTTACACCGAGCGGCCCGAGAAGGAGCAGCTCGTAGCTGTGCAGGCCGGCCTCGGCCGGTTAGAGGCGACCAGCGCAGCGCTGATCCCGATCCGCAAGTCGCAGGCCTGGTGGGAGCTGACGCAGGAAGAGCGCCGCAAAATCTTCGAGGACAGATCGCACCACATCGCGAGCAGCCTGCGCTACCTGCCCGCGATCGCGCGGCAGCTCTATCACTGCCGCGACCTCGGCGAGCCCTTCGACTTCCTCACCTGGTTCGAGTTCGCTCCGGTTCATGCCGCGCTGTTCGAAGAGCTGGTGGCGATGCTGCGGCGGACCGAGGAGTGGAGTTACGTCGAGCGCGAAGTCGATTTGCGCCTGGTGAAGGAGGTGCTGTCGGCTTAGTGATCGAGAAAGCGGCCGGACTCGATGCGCGGCAGATCGGTGACGGGCCAGTTGTAGATGTAGGTCCAGGCCTTCTCGGTGGTGCCGTCCGGCAGCGTCACGTCGATCAGCCTGCGCAGATATTCGGTCGGCTCCGGAAAGCCCTCGCCGCACGCCTCATACATGTCGAGCTCGCGCAGGAGCTCGTCGCCCGCCCGCAAGTGAAAGAGCTCGCCATGGACGATGTCGGACGGCGCGTCCGACAGCAGCAGCCCCGGATAATGCTTCACCAGGACGAGCCTGCCGCGGCAGATCGCTTCCCCCAGGAAATCCGCATGCGCCGAGAGCAGTCGCGCCATCGGATGATCGAAGCCGCGCATCAGGGTGCCGTAGACGAAGAGACGATCGGTGGTCATGGGGAATCTATAGCTGGCAATGATGCGGAACGACAGCGCCGCATATTCGCTGTCGTCCTGGCGAAGGCCAGGACCCATAGCCACCGAACGCAGCAATGGGCAATCTGATCGTCCCAGCTTCGGGCCACACGGGCAGCCGGGGTAATGGGTCCTGGCCTTCGCCAGGACGACGATGTGTAGGCAATGACGCTCTCAACGGCATCCTCGGTGAAGCATGGTGATTTGAAGCGAACCAATCTATACCGATTTCCATCCGACTTTCGGGGCGACTTTTTCCATAGGCAATCAGGATGGCTTTAGACACGGCCGACGCGACCGATCAACTGCTCGGCGAGGGCGACATTGCGCCAGTGCATGAGGTGAATACGGGCGGCCAATCGCCCTTCCTGCTCACCGCGGATCACTACGGACGGGTGCTGCCGCGCGCGCTCGGCGATCTCGGCGTCGCGGAAAGCGATCTTGTCAGGCACATTGCCTGGGACATCGGCATTGCCGGCGTCGCCGAGCGGCTCGCAAAAATGCTCGACGCGCATCTGATCGCGCAGCGCTATTCGCGGCTGGTGATCGATTGCAACCGCCCGCCCGCCGTGGCGAGCTCGATTCCCGTGATCTCCGAAGCCACCGCGATTCCGCGCAACGAGGGCATTTCGGAATGGGAGCGCGAGGCGCGGCGGCGCGAGATTTTTGTACCCTATCATCATCGCATTGATGCCGCGATTGCCCGCCGCCTGCACGGCAAGCAACCGACGGTGCTGGTGTCACTGCACAGTTTTACGCCGGTCTATGCCGGCGTCGCGCGGCCCTGGCACATCGGCGCCCTGTATAACCGCGACACGATCCTGCCGCAGCTGCTCTTGAAACATCTCCGCGCTGAAAGCGATCTCGTCGTCGGCGACAACGAGCCTTATGCGGTGAGTGACCACACCGACTACACCATCCCCGTGCACGGCGAGGCGCGCGGCCTCGTCAACACCGGCATCGAGATCCGCCAGGATCTGATCGCCGATCAATCCGGCCAGCGGCAATGGGCCGAGCGGCTGGCGCGGATCTTTGCCGAGATCGAGGTCGAGCTGAAGGCGGAGCTGTTGGTGTAGGCCTCACTTGGCCCTGGTCAGCGCCAGCCAGATGCCACCGCCGATCATGAAGCCGCCGGAGATGCGCGACATCATGCGCGTGCGGCGCGCCGAGAAGAATTTGCGGGCGCGTCCGGCGGCGATGGCGTAGAGCGCATCCGTCATGACCGCCGTGACCATGAAGGTGGCGCCCAGCAGTGCGACTTGCGGAACGTGCGGCTGGTTCATGTCCATGAACTGCGGGATGAAGGCGCCGAAGAACACCAGGACTTTCGGGTTCGACAGCAGCACCAGAAATCCTTGCAGGAAGAAGCCGCCGCGCGGCGGCGGAGGCGGCGCGTCGACGCCGACGCCCTCGACCGGCGCCCAGATCAGCCTGATGCCGAGCCAGACCAGATAAGCGGCGCCGGCAAAGCGCACCCAGTCGAACCAGTAGCCCATGGTCGCCATCAGCGAGGTCAGGCCGACCGCGACGACGCCGATCACGATGGCGAGACCCGCTTGCGCGCCGGCAACGTTGGTAAGCGCCGCGCGCGTGCCGTGGCGCAGGCCGTTGGCGATGACGAGGGTGACGATCGGCCCCGGCAGCAGCGCCAGCGCAATGCAGGCGGCGACGAAGGCGAGATAGGCTTGCATGGACATCATGGGGGAGGACTCGCTGCGGTTTGTGCGCATTAATGCATGGGAAGGGCAGGAACGGAAGGCTCCTCAATCACAGCCGTCATGCCCCGCGGAGGCGGGCATCCAGTAAGCCGCGGCCTCTCCGGCATCGACACCAGCGTCTCTGGAATATTGGATCCCCGCCTTCGCGGGGGATGACAGCGGAGAATGTGGAAGCGGCGCACCAACATCACCTTCCATCGAGCGCAGCGACCATCCATTGCTTCATCTCCTCCGTTTCCAGAAACGCTAGCGTCGCGCGCTGCAAGTCGTTCGCATCGCCCGCGCCTTGCGCGACCGCGACGAGCAGATCGCAGCGGCGCGAGACGGCGAAGCCGATCGCGGCGCGACGAGCGCCATCGTACATGTCGAGATCGTAGCGCCTTGCGCGACCGCGCATCTCGCCAAACCCCACCTCCTCACCCGGTGCGGCCGCCGCAAACCGCGGGCTGATCAGATCGACGTCCGCAACACGATCCACCTCATCATCGTCGGCGACACCGCGGTCGCAATTGCAGAAGCCCCGCTTGGCGCGCACGTAGAGCTCGGTGCCCGCGCAGGCGCCGTCGCAGCGGAATGCACGGCCCACCGGCCAGCCATCGCGCGGAAACGGCCAGGCGATCTCGCGCCAATGCGCCAAGTCCTGCATCGGCGGCGGCGCGAGCTGGTAGGCGGCGACACCGGACACACCACACGCGATCATCACGGCCGCGATCGCCGCCGCGCGCCGCATCGTCAATTCTTCGGCAGGCCGGCGACGGTGCGCGCCGGTCCTGTCAGCTCGAGGATATGCAAGCCGGTATTGGCGCGATCGACGATGTAGATGTAGCCGCGGTCGTCGGTCTCGACATTGTTGGTCTGGATCGCGACCTTGCAGCGCTCGCCGCCCTCGACGGGGATGCAACGCTTGTCGGTGGCAGCCGTGATCGACGGAATGAAATAGCCGACTTCCTTGGGATGATAGGGATCGCGGATGTCGAGCGCGCGCACGCCGGCATTGAAGAAGGCGATGAAGGCCATCTTCTTGTAGTAGACCGGCGCCATGCTCTCGTTGGCGGAATGCGAGCCGAAGCGGCCGCCGCGCTGGCAGAACTGCCCGCTCGCCTCCGGCACAGTGTAGCTCGAGATCATCATCGGCCGCGCCTCGGTGGTGACGTCGGCGAACCAGACCATCTGCCGCGCCTCGCCGCATTCGTTCAAGATCGCCTCGTCCACGATCATCACGATGTCGCGGGTCTTGCCGTCCTTGTCCTCGGCGAACTCGGCGATGGGCATGTCGAGCATCGGGAACGTGGTGTGCGCGCCGTTGAAGGCCGACATCGGCATACGCGAAATCTCGGGATAGCGCAGATTGTCCGCCGTCGGCTCCTTCGGCCCGTTCAAGAGCTTTTCGCGATCGACGATCTGCAGGATGCCGCCCTTGTTGGTGCCGTAGCCGAAATAGACGCGATTGCCATCGGGCCCGGTCGAGATCGGACCGTGCAATTCGGTCGGCACCGCGCCGGTCGAGCCGGGCTCCTGCCCAGGCAGGCCGAAGTCGCGGATCTTCTGCGGATGCGCGGGATCGGAGAGATCATAGACCTGCGTCATCCGCCGCGTGCGCCAGTCCGGTGCGCCCGAGACCAGGAAGGCAATGCCGGTATCGCACTCCCACCAGCTCTTATGCGTGTCCTTCAAGCCGCCGATGCGGCTGATGAGCACGGGGCTGGCGGGATCGGTGACGTTCCAGATCTCATGCGCCTCGCTGCCGAAGGTGCGCAGCATGTAGACAGCGTTTGGATCGCCCTTCGGCAACGCCTCGCCGTCGCAGACCCGCACCATCTGCGCGCCGCCGGATTCGTACTTGCCTTCCTGCCCCGGCAGATGCCGCAGATATTTTGGATGCGCGGGATCGGTGACGTCGACAATGGACGTTCCGTTCGGTTCGGCCTTGCCGGTCATCGGGTTGACGGGCGCGGGCACGTCGTCAGTGCCGCCGTGATGGCCGATATAGGCGATCCAGCGATCGCCCTGATGATGGATGGTCGGCTGATAGGCGCTGCGCGCCTGGAGATCGTTGGTGCCGACCCGCTTCATGTTGGAAGATTCCGGCGGCGCGCCGATCACTTGCTGCTTCTGGGCGTGAACGGCCGTGCTGCCGGCAAAAAAGACGAGGCAGGCAGCAGTCAAGACGCAACGGAACATGAAGTCCTCCCGGAACCAATCTGCGTTGGCTGAGGCGTGAGGCTAACACGGCGGATTGCGCGCGACCAAAACACGATTTCTCAAGCCGCGCTTGACATGCAACCATTTGGTTGCCTATTATCACGGCCATGGATGAGGTCTTCAAAGCGCTCGCCGATGCGTCACGACGCTCGCTCTTGGACAGGCTTCACGCCCGGAACGGCCAGACGCTGAACGAGCTCTGCGAGGGACTTGCGATGACGCGTCAGGCCGTGACCAAGCATCTTGTGATTCTGGAGGAGGCCAACCTCGTCACCACCATCAGGCATGGCCGCGAGAAGCTGCACTATCTCAACCCCGTGCCGATCCATCAGATCGGCGAACGCTGGATCAGGAAGTTCGAGCGCGGCAAGCTCGCCGCGCTCGGCGAGTTGAAACGTCAGTTGGAGAAGCGCGATGAGTAAGCCGGAGTTCGTCTACGTCACCTATATCGAGACCACGCCGGAGAAGCTTTGGGAGGCGCTGACCAACAGCGCGTTCACGCGGCAGTACTGGTTCGACACCGAAGTTAGGTCCGATTGGAAGGTCGGCTCGCCCCTCGCCCTCGTGATGGGCGGCAAGGTCACGGACACCGGCGAGATCCTCGAGGCCGACCGGCCGCGGCGGCTCTCCTATACGTTCAAGCACGAGCTGATGGAGGAGATGCGGAACGAGGCGGCGACGAAAGTCGTTTTCACCATCGTGCCTCACGGCAATCTCGTGAAGCTGACGGTGACGCATGAAGGCTTCGCCGCCGGCAGCAAGCTGCTCGACGGCATCTCCAAGGGTTGGCCCGCGATCCTGTCCGGGCTCAAGAGCCTGCTGGAGACCGGCAAGGTGCCCACGATCCCGCCCGCCGCACTCGGTATCGAAGGATTTGAGTGATGAGCCTCGATCAATTCACGCCGCTCACCGTCTACACCATCTACATCGCCTCCACGCCGGAGAAGGTGTGGGAGGCGCTGACCTCGGCGGAGTTCAGCCAGCAATATTTCTTCGGCAATGCCGTCGAGGTCGAGCCACGGCTCGGCGGTGCCTTCATCGTGCGCACGCCTGACGGCGCCCTGCACATCAGCGGCGAGGTTCTCGCCTACGACCCGCCGCGGAAGCTCGCGGTCACGTTCAACGTCAACTGGCCCGATCTGATCGAGAAGCTCGGCCCGACCCTCGTCACCTACGAGATCGAACAGATCGGCGATGCGGTCCGGCTCACCATGAGCGAAGGCCACGATCGCCCGCTCAGCGATGATATTCTTGCAGGCGGGCGCTCCGGCTGGCCGGCGATCCTGTCCAGCCTCAAGAGCCTGCTCGAGACCGGTAAGCCTCTGGTCGTCAAGCTGGGCCCGCCGCAACGGATGCTCGATGCGCTGAAGGCGATGGGGATCAAGACGCCGTAGTTGCGGCAATCTCCGCTGTCGTCCTGGACAAGTGCCGCGAAGAGGCGCGCAGATCCAGGACCCATTGCCACCAAAGCCGATTTGACGAAGGCTGGTCATGACCAGTTCGCGCCAAACTGCTCCCCGGGGTAATGGGTCCTGGCTTTCGCCAGGACGACTATGGAATCGGCACCACAAGCCGCCGATAGAGATGCCAGGTCGCATGCCCCAGCACCGGTAGCGTCACGATCAAGCCGAGAAAATAAGGCAGCGCCGAGACGATCAGCAGCATCACGATCACCGCGGCCCATGAGATCATCGGCAGCGGGCTCGTCACCACCGCGCGCACGCTCGTCACCATGGCCGTGACGAAATCGACGTCGCGGTCGAGCAGCAGCGGAAACGACACCACGGTCAGCGAGAACAAGATCAGCGACAGCACGGCACCGACCGCGTTGCCGATGGCGAGGAACAGTAAGCCCTCGTTGGTCGTCAACACCACCGTCATGAATTCCTGAAGGCTCGAGAACGAGGCGTGCAGGCCGAGCAGCAGCGCGATCAGGAGCCGCACCTGGTACATCCAGATCACGAACACGAACAGCGTCACGAACGCCATCCAGCCGATTTCGCTGTGCGAGCGCACCGCAGACCAGATCGCGCCGAAGGAGACCGGCTCGCCGCGCTCGCGGCGGCGGCTGACCTCATAGAGACCGATCGCGACGAACGGTCCGATCAGCGCGAAGCCCGCCGCCAGGGGATAGACCAGATAGACCATGCCGAAGGCGGTGAGGCACAGCATGATGACGATGCCGCCGGCGGCATAGAGCGCGCCGAAGCAGACGCCGTAGAGCGGCAGCGCCTGGAAATCGCGCAGGCCCTCGACCAGCGCCTCGGCGATGTCGGTCGCCGCAACGGGACGCACCACCGGATCAACCTTGCCCGAGATGGACATCAGCTTCCTCCCTCACGCGATCTTCGCCGCGTGTTGTTGGGCTGATGTTAGCTCGCTCTCGCGATCCTTGCATTGGAAGAGTTGACGGTCGGCTGATACCGCCATCCGCCACCGGAAAACGTAGCGCTTGTCAGGCGCGCGATGTGAGCAGCAGCGCCACACCGAGATTTGCCACGAACAGAGCCGCATCGATGACGAAGATCCTGAGCATCGGGCCTTTCAGCACGGGCCAGTAGGCCACCCCGACGCGGCCGCCGCGCATCAGCACCGGAACGTTGTAGGCGAACTGGCTGAAATGGCAGGCGGCGAAGAACAGGAACAGCGCGAGCTGGGCTTCGACCGGCTGGAAGAAGGACGGACGCGCGGCCAAAAGATAGAACGACAACAGTCCGATCGGTAGATTCATCCCGCCGAGGAACGCGACGCTGGCCGCCAGGGTCGGTGCGATCGGATTGCTGCGCTCTTCCCGCGGCAGCAGGATCTTCAGCGTGTTGCGCTGGGCGATGCTGAACTGGATGAAGGCGCCGACGAACCAGAGCGTGTTGAGGAGCAGGACGATATCCGAAAAGCGCATGACTATTTTCCGTAAAAAGCTTCGCTGCGCACCACACGGCCCGCATCGTCGAAGTCCATGAACTCGCTGGCGCGTGTGTCGCCAAGCTGCCACCACACGGTCAGTCGCGCGATCGCCTCATCCCAGCTCCAGCCCAGGATCTTCAGGTCCGCGCTCTCGATGTGGCCATAGGCCTTCCGCCAATAGGCGCGGATGTTCTCGGCGCCCGTGACGAGTGGAGAGCCCGTCAGTGTGAGAGCAAGAGGACTGCGCATCTGCGCATTGTCGGCAAAATGCGCGACGACCGCATCGATATCGACCCTGCACCAGCTCGCGCACCATGCCGCGACAAAGCGTTCGATGGTCGCGCGATTCATTGCCTGTGCACCCATGATCGGCGCCCTCCCTGGCTCGTTGGCCGGGAAAATGGCAAAGCCAGAACCTCATGTCAACTATATTGACTTGAGATTTTGATCAGTTGTTGTCGGCGATCGCCTCCATGACGCCCATCCATGCCACCGTACCCGGCGCACCGACGCGGTCGAACGCTTCGCGCAGCACCTTGCGTTCGTGGTCCGATGCCCTTTGCTCGATGCGTTGTCCCGCGGTCGTGAGGCGCAGCAGTTTCGAGCGATGCTGCTCGGGCGAGCGCTTCGAAGTCAGGAGCTTGCGCTCCAGCAAAAGGTTGAGCGGCCGGTTGAGGGCTTGCTTGGAAATGCCGAGGATCTCGATCAGCGACCCGATGGCGATATCGGGCCGGCGCGCCACCACGTAGAGAATGCGGTGGTGCGGACGCGACAGGCCCTGCTTCGCAAGATATGCGTCGGCCTCCAGCGTCATGCCGCGCCAGCCGTAATACATCAGCTCCAGCGCCGCATCCAGATCGTGCAGCTTCGGCAGTGAGGCGCGGTGAAGCCCCGCGGCTTGAGACGTCTTTGCCATTGTCGGAAGCTAACCCTTCGCCCGCAGCTCGCGCCGCAGCACCTTGCCGGTGGCGGTCATCGGCAGCGTCTCCGCAAACGCGACGAAGCGCGGATATTCGTGAGCGGCGAGTTGCACCTTCACGAACTCCTGGATTTCTCGCGCAAGCGCGTCGCTGCCGGTAAAGCCGGGGCGCAGCACGATCCAGGCCTTGATCGATTCGGTGCGGATCGGATCGGGAATGCCGACCACGGCGGCCATCGCCACCGACGGATGCTTCATCAGCGTGTGCTCGATCTCGGACGGGCCGACGCGATAGCCGGCGGTGGTGATGACGTCGTCCTCGCGGCTGACATACCAGAAATAGCCCTCCTCATCCTGCACGCCGAGATCGCCGGTGAGCAGGAATTCGCCGGCATATTTCTTCGCCGTCGCCTCCGGGTTGCGCCAATATTCGAGCATGGTGACGGGACATGGCTGGCGCACGCCAATGATGCCGCGCTGCCCGCGCTTCTGCTCTTCGCCCTCGTCGTTGACGATGCGGACGTCGAAGCCCGGCGTCGCCTTGCCCATCGCGCCGGGGCGGATCGGAAACAGGTTGGAGTTGCTGCCGATCACGAGATTGCACTCGGTCTGGCCGAAGACTTCATGCGCATCGATGCCGAAGGTGTGGCGCACCCAGCCGAGCAATTCACCGCCGAGCGATTCACCGCCGGTAAAAATGCTGCGCAGCTTCACACCCGGATGTTTCACACCGGCCTGCCGCATCAGCTTCAATGCGGTCGGCGGCAGGAAGACGTTGCGCACGCCGAGGTCCGCCATCATCTGCATCGCCGCCTGCGGCTCGAATTTGCGCGCACGATGACCGACCAGGGGAATGCCGTGATACCAGAACGCCAGGAGGCCATTGACGAGGCCGCCGATCCAGGCCCAGTCCGCCGGCGTCCACATGAGATCGCCGGGGCGCGGCAGGAAGTTGTGGCACATCTCGACGTTCGGCAGATGGCCGAGCACGACGCGGTGCGCATGCAGGGCGCCCTTGGGGTTTCCGGTCGTGCCCGAGGTATAGATGATCAGCGCGGGATCATCGGCGGAGGTATCGACCCGCGTGAAGTCGGGCGAGGCTGCCTTGACCGCGTCCCAGAATGATTTCGCGTCCTCAGGTGCGCGCGCGCCGACGACATAGACATTCTTCAGCTCCGGCAGGCGATCACGGATCTTTGCAAGCTTGTCCCAGCCGCCTTCGTCCGTGACGATCGCCTTGGCCTCGGAATTCGACAGGCGGAATTCCAGCGCGTCCTCGCCGAACAGCGCGAACAGCGGGATCGAGATCAGGCCTGCGCGGAACGCCGCCATGTGCACGATCGGCAGCTCGAGCGACTGCGACAGGAACACCGCGACGCGGTCGCCGCGCGCGAGGCCATCCGCCGTCAGCACATTGGCGAAGCGGCGCGACATCTCGGCGACCTCATCAAAGGACGTGCGCGTGGTGGCGCCGTTGTCGTCGAGATAGATCAGCGCGAGCCGGCCGGTGCCATCGGCATGACGATCGCAGCACGCCTCCGCCATGTTGAAGCGCGCGGGGATGTCCCAGCGGAAATTGCGATAGAGCTCGTCGTAGGTTGCGGCTTCGGTGAGCATGGGGTCGTTTCCGCGGTCGGCGTCATGGCCTGGCTTGTCCCGGCCAGCCACGTTCTTGTTCGTTGCCACCAGTTTAAGGCCACGGATGCCCGGGACAAGCCCGGGCATGACGCGCGAAGCGCCGGCAGCCGAAGGCCGCCTATGCCACCCTCTCCACAAAGGGGAGAGCGGAAGAACGAGCTAGCCCGACAGCGCGGCCTTCACCAGGCCGGACGCCTTGCCGAAATCCATCTGTCCGGCGTATTTCGCTCGCAATACCGCGATCACCTTGCCCATGTCCTTCATGCCGGCGGCGCCCGTTTCAGCGATCGCATCCGCGATCGCCTTCTTCACCTCATCGTCCGACATCTGCTTCGGCAGGTATGCCGAGATCACCGCGATCTCCTCGCGCTCCTGAGCGGCGAGCTCGGCGCGGCCGCCCTTGTCGTAGAGCTCGACCGCCTCCTGGCGCTGCTTGATCATCTTCTGCAGCACGGCGAGGATGTCGGCGTCCGACAGCGGCGGCTTACCGCTGCCGCGAGCGTCGATGTCGGCATTCTTGATGGTCGAGTTGACCATGCGCAGCGTGGACAGCTTGCGCTCGTCCTTGGCCTTCATGGCCTCCTTGACCGCATTGTTGATGTCGTCGCGCAGCATGGTCGGGTCCTCTCAATCTGTCGCGCCTGATCTAAGCCGTTCGCGGGCAAGAGGCCATACCGGACCGGCCGCCGGTGCATTGTTTCCTTGCCAGGGCTCGAAATGGCTCAAAATTGCCAGTTCCGGCTTAAGTACCTGAAGCCGCCCGCCAAATATGCAAAAACGCATGTGAATCCGGCCTCTCCCGCTTTGACGGCGGCGTTTGCGCAGACTATGAAACGCGCTCATGACACAACATGACAACGATCCCGCCTGGCCGGACCACAAACCGACCGCGCTCCTCGTGCTTGCCGATGGCACGGTGCTCGAAGGCTTTGGTCTCGGCGCCGAAGGCCACGCCGTCGGTGAAGTCTGCTTCAACACCGCGATGACCGGCTATGAGGAGATTTTGACCGATCCCTCCTATGCCGGCCAGCTCATCACCTTCACCTTCCCGCATATCGGCAATGTCGGCACCAACGAGGACGACATCGAGACGGTGAACATGGCGGCGACGCCCGGCGCGCGCGGCGTGATCCTGCGCACCGCGATCACCGATCCCTCAAACTACCGCGCCACCAAGCATCTCGACCAGTGGCTGAGGGCCCGCGGCATCATCGGCCTCTCCGGCATCGATACCCGCGCGCTGACCGCGCTGATCCGCTCGAAGGGCATGCCCAACGCCGTGATCGCCCATTCCAGGACCGGCGAGTTCGACCTGCATGGCCTCAAGGAAGAGGCGCGCGAATGGCCGGGCCTCGAAGGCATGGACCTCGTGCCGATGGTCACCTCCGGCCAGCGCTTCACCTGGGACGAGACGCCCTGGCTGTGGGACAAGGGCTTTGGCCGCCAGGACGAGCCGGAGTTCAACGTCGTCGCCATCGACTATGGCATCAAGCGCAACATCCTGCGCCTGCTCGCCGGCGTCGGCTGCAAGGTGACGGTGGTGCCGGCGACGACCTCGTCCGAAGACATTTTGGCGATGAAGCCGGACGGCGTGTTTCTGTCGAACGGCCCTGGCGATCCCGCCGCCACAGGCAAATATGCCGTGCCAGTCATCCGGGACGTGATCAAGTCGGGCACGCCGACCTTCGGCATTTGCCTCGGCCACCAGATGCTCGGCCTCGCCGTCGGCGCCAAGACCAAGAAGATGCATCAGGGCCATCACGGCGCCAATCATCCCGTCAAGGATGAGACCACTGGCAAGGTCGAAATCACTTCGATGAACCACGGCTTTGCCGTGGACGAGACGACGCTGCCGAGGGGAGCGACGCAGACCCACATCTCGCTGTTCGACGGCTCCAATTGCGGCATCCAGCTCGACGGCAAGCCGGTGTTCTCGGTGCAGTACCACCCCGAGGCATCCCCGGGTCCGCGCGACTCGCACTATCTGTTCCAGCGCTTCGCGGAGCTGATGCGGCAGAAGAAGAGCGCTTGAGGCACACTGCGGCTCTCGTGCCCCGGGCGCAGTGCAGCGCGCCGCTTTTCGCGGCGTGATGCGCTGCTGAACCGGGGCATTCTGGGTCCCGGCCCTGCGAAGCAGCGCTTCGCGCTGCATCGCGTCTGGGACACGAACGGAACGCATTGCGGGCGACTCCGGTTGAACGAGCACGCGTTCTTTTCTCGGAGCCCCGCCATGTCCGTCGTCCGCGACAAGGCCGAGCCGCTTGCCATCGTGTTCGAGGATGACGGGCTCGTGCCGAACAACATCCTCCCGTTCCTGGTTTACCAGAGCGCGGTGAAGCTCGATCCGGAGCATCCGGAGGAGACCATCGAAGAGCTGTTCGAAGCGAACGGCTGGGGCGGCACATGGCGCAACGGCGTCTTCGACTATCTGCACTATCATTCGACCGTGCACGAGGTGCTCGGTGTTGCGCGCGGCGGCGCTCGCGTCCGCTTCGGCGGCGATCATGGCCAGGAGCTACAGATCAAGGCCGGCGACGTCGCGATCCTGCCGGCCGGTACCGGCCATCAATGCATCAAGGCGAGCGACGATTTCTGCGTGATCGGCGCCTATCCGCCGGGCGCCAAGATGGAGATCACGCGCGCCACACCGGAGAACCACGCCAAGGCGCTGAAGACGATTCCGAAAGTGGCGTTGCCGCCGGCCGATCCCGTGACGGGCAAGGATGGCGCGTTGATGCGGCTGTGGCGATAGCCAAAGCGCGGTGCCGTAAGGTGGGCAAAGCGACTCGTCCGCCGTAGCTCGAAGTGCGAAGGCGGAAGCGTGCCCACCAAACACATCGACCGTAAGGATGGATGGTGGGCACGGCGCGCAATGGCGCGCCTTTGCCCACCCTACGGCAGTTGCATCCCCTACGCCGCGTTGCTGCCTTCCTGCCGTGTCGCTTCGAACAGGAACCAGGTGCGGCGCTCGGTCTCGTCGATGAAGACTTCGAGGATGCTGGCGCTGGCGACATCGCCGGCCTCGTCGCAGACGTCATGTGCCTTGCGCATCGCAGCGGCGACATGCTTGTTGTCCTGCATCAGCTCGCGCATCATCTCGCGCGGCGGGACGTAGTTCTCGTTGTTGTCCTTGATGGTCTGGAGCTTTGCGACCTGGCCGATCGACTTCAGCGTGGTGCCGCCGATCTTGCGGACGCGCTCGGCGAGCTGGTCGGTGGTGGCGAAGATCTGATCGGACTGCTCGTCGAGCAGCAAATGGTAATCGCGGAAATGCCGGCCGCTGATGTGCCAGTGGAAATTCTTGGTCTTCAGATACAGCGCGAACGCGTCGGCCAGAAGCACGTTGAGCGCCTCCGAGACCTTCTTGACCCCATCGGGCGACAGATCGGTGGGAGTGTCGAGATCGGGCGAGACCTTGTTGTTGGTTTTGCTCACGGGAGACCTTCCTGTTAGGACGCGGACATTGACGGCGCGCCGTCGCACCCCTAACGCAAGGCGGGCAGCGCCGGTTCCTTTTAGCGGAACCATTTGGCCGGGACCCTCGAGTACCATGGACGATTGGATCGATTATTACGACTCCACGCATACGATCTATGTCAGCAAGCTGCATCGCGACTTGCACTTCCAGATCATTGCGCGGGACATCATCGGCTGTATCCCCTCGCCCGAGGCCGTAGTGCTGGACTATGCCTGCGGCGAGGCGCTGTCGGCGAACCAGGTGGCATCCGCCTGCGGCAAGCTGATCCTGGCGGAGCCCGCGCCCGGGGTGCGCGGCCGACTGATCGCGCGGTTCGCCCCGAACACCAAGATCCGCGTCCGCTCGCTCGACGACGTCCGCAAGATGCAGGACCAGTCGGTCGATCTCGTCGTGATGAACTCGGTCGCGCAATACATGACGCCGGAGGAGCTCGATGCCGCCCTCCTCAACATCCGCCGGATTCTGAAACCCTCCGGCAAGCTTGTGCTCGGCGATATCCTCCAGCCCAATGTCGGCATGGTCAGGGACGTCTTGGCGCTGCTCGGCTTCGGCCTGCGGCACGGTTTCCTGAACGACGCGCTGGTCGGGCTGATCAGCACCGCGCTGTCGGATTACCGCCAGCTGCGCACGCGCATCGGGCTCCAGCGCTACAGCGAGGCGGAGATCACCGCCAAGCTGACCGCGGCCGGGTTCGTGGTCCAACGCGCACACACCAATATCGGCCACAATCGCTGGCGCATGACCTTCGTCGCGCGGCCGCCTCTTATTCGTTAAGCATAACAATCAGCCGTTGTGGCCTGTCGCACTGCAATCGGTAATGATCGCCCTGGCCCGGTGGCGGAAGCGTCTACGCGAGGGCGGTGCAACGCTCTTCATCCTGGTTCAAATCCAGGCCGGGTCTCCAGCCTTCGCTGCTACCGCAGCTTCCAAGCCAGCCTCGCCTCGCCATAGCTCGCAGAGCGAAGGCGGGTTCGGCTAGGCAAGCCCTTTCATAGTGAAGGCTGCCGGGGCGAACCCCGAAGGGCGAAGACGGGCGTGGCGCAGCCTCGTGAGACCCCCAGGGGCGAAGCGTGTCCGGCGTAACTGAAGCGAAGCTGAAGCATAGACGGACTGTATCCGCCGCTCAATCTACCCCAATCAGATCGCACTCGGACAGAAGCTGAAGCCGGCGGGCATCCCTGGCTGCGGAGCTGATGACGGCATCGAGCAGGCCGGGGAAGCGCGCGTCCAGATCCTCGCGGCGCAGCCGCATGAAGCGGTTTGTTCCGGCCACGCGGGTCTGCATCAGCCCACATTCGCGCAGCTTGGCGAAGTGATAGGCGAGGTTGGACTTGCCGCCGAGGCCGCTGAAATCGCCACAACAGAGTTCGCTGCTGACACGTTTTTGCTGCGCGAGCTGATAGACGATTGCCAATCGGATCGGATCGCTCAGGCAATCCAGGACCATCGGCAGCTCAATCTGCTCGCGGGTCGGGTGAAGGGGCGTGCGGCTCATGGATCAATCATAGCGAAAAGGCGGCGATGTTCAATAGTTCTTGAACCAATTGACTCCTGGATCAGCCGAGCCAATAGTTCAATAAACGTTGAACATAAGGATTTCTCCATGAGCGTGTTCTGGCTGGCCTTGGCGGCCTTCGCGATCGGCACGGAAGGCTTTGTTATTGCAGGGCTTTTGCCCGCGATCGCCACCGACCTCACGATTTCGGTCTCGGCCGCCGGGCAACTGGTCACGGCTTACGCCCTCACCTATGCCGTGGGCTCGCCGATCTTGGCTGTGACACTCAACAACATCGACCGCCGCACCGTGCTGGCGCTGGCACTGACGACCTTCATCGCCGGTAACCTCGCCGCGGTGGTGGCATCCAACTACGCCCTGCTGCTGGCCTCGCGCATGCTGATGGCGCTGGGCTCGGGGCTGTGCATGCCGACGGCGCTCGCGGTGTCCGTGGCGGTCGCCTCGCCCGAACGGCGCGGACGTGCGGTGGCCCTCGTCACCTCGGGCCTCACGGTCGCGACCGTCATCGGCGTTCCCCTGGGAAATCTCGTCGGCAGCCTGCTCGGCTGGCGCGCAACTTTCGCCATGGTCGCGCTGATCGGCACGGTGGCGCTGGCGGGCCTGCTGCTCGGGCTACCCAAAGGCCTGCCGCGCAACACGGCCTCGCTCAGCGAGCGGCTGGCGGTAGCGCGTCACAGCAGCGTGCTGGTCGCGCTTGTGATCACCATTCTCTGGGCGCTCGGCGGCTTCACCGTGTTCACCTATTTCGCGATTCCGCTGCGCGGCCTCGGCTTCGACGCCTCGCAGATCAGCCTGGCGCTGCTGGTGTTCGGCGGCGCCGCCGCGATCGGCAACATGCTCGGCGGCGTCCTGGCCGACCGGCTCGGCACGCTCGCCACCGCGGCCCTCGGGCTTGCCGGCATGGCGAGCGCGCTGATCCTGCATTCGCTGGTCCTGAAGCTGATGCCGGGACAGGCGCATTATGCGGTGCTGGGCGCGATCTTCCTCTGGGGCCTCTCGGGCTGGGCATTCTATCCGGCCCAGATCGCCAGCATCATCCGGATCGAGCCGCAGGCCTCGATGATCGCGCTCTCGCTCAACGCTTCCGCCATGTATCTCGGCTTCGCGATCGGCGGCGCGCTGGGCGGCGCGGTGCTGGCCACCCTCTCGCCCAACGACCTCGGCTGGATCGGCGGAACGAGCGTTGCGGCCTCGCTTCTGGTGCACCTCGCCCGCGGCTGGCAGGCGCGGCCAAAACCGGTCAAAATTGCCGGTTGATGGGCGTTTTTCGGGGTTTCGCCGCCCCGAAAACTGGTCTAAGACCCACCCGCGCGCGAGGGAAACCCGCGCTCTCGGCTAAAGGGGACGCGCGGCAAGCGCGCCCTTTTTTTGTGCCCAAAATCCAGCCCGCGAGCGGTGATGCCTAAACGAACCGACATCTCGACCATCCTCATCATCGGCGCCGGTCCCATCGTGATCGGCCAGGCCTGCGAGTTCGACTATTCGGGCACACAGGCGGTGAAGACGCTGAAGGAAGAGGGCTATCGCATCGTCCTCGTCAATTCCAACCCGGCCACCATCATGACCGACCCGGAGTTGGCCGATGCGACTTATATCGAGCCGATCACGCCCGAGATCGTCGCCAAGATCATCGAGAAGGAACGCCACGTCATTCCCGGCGGCTTCGCGCTGTTGCCAACCATGGGTGGCCAGACCGCGCTGAACTGCGCGCTGTCGCTGCGCCGACAGGGCACGCTGGAGAAGTTCGACGTCGAGATGATCGGCGCCACCGCCGACGCGATCGACAAGGCCGAGGATCGCCAGCTCTTCCGCAACGCCATGGAGAAGATCGGGCTGCAGACGCCGAAGTCGCGGCTCGCCAACGCGTCCGAACTGAAGAAGTCGTTCCGCGACAAATACCACGCCGAACGCGAGAAGCTGTCGGGCGCGGCTCTCGAAGAGCTCGACCGGCAATGGACGCTCGGCGAAGGCGACCGCCGCAAGCGCTATCAGGAATATGCGCTGGGCCAGGCGATGATGGCGCTGTCCGAGATCGGCCTGCCCGCGATCATCCGCCCCTCCTTCACGATGGGCGGCACCGGCGGCGGCATCGCCTACAACAAGGAAGAATTCCTCGACATCATCGAACGCGGCCTTGATGCATCGCCCACCAACGAAGTGCTGATCGAAGAATCCGTGCTCGGCTGGAAAGAGTACGAGATGGAGGTGGTGCGCGACAAGAAGGACAATTGCATCATCGTCTGCTCGATCGAGAACCTCGATCCGATGGGCGTGCACACCGGCGATTCCGTCACGGTGGCGCCCGCGCTGACGTTGACCGACAAGGAATACCAGATCATGCGCGACGCCTCGCTGGCGGTGCTGCGCGAGATCGGGGTCGAGACCGGCGGCTCCAACGTGCAGTTCGGCGTCAATCCCGACGACGGCCGCATGGTCGTCATCGAGATGAATCCGCGCGTGTCGCGCTCGTCCGCACTGGCCTCCAAGGCCACCGGCTTTCCGATCGCCAAGGTCGCCGCAAAGCTCGCGGTCGGCTACACACTCGACGAGATCGCCAACGACATCACCGGCGGTGCTACGCCTGCCTCGTTCGAGCCGACCATCGATTACGTCGTCACCAAGGTGCCGCGCTTCGCCTTCGAGAAATTCCCAGGTGCTTCGACCACGCTGACGACCTCGATGAAGTCGGTCGGTGAAGTCATGGCGATCGGCCGCACCTTCCAGGAAAGCCTTCAGAAGGCCTTGCGCGGGCTCGAGACCGGATTGACCGGCCTCGACGAGATCGAGATCGAAGGTCTCGGCCGCGACGACGACAAGAACGCGATCCGCGCCGCGCTCGGCACGCCGACGCCGAACCGGCTGCTTCAGGTCGCCCAGGCCATGCGGCTCGGCTGGTCGGACGAGGACATCTTCAACTCCTGCAAGATCGATCCGTGGTTCCTCGGCGAAATGCGCGGCATCGTCGACATGGAGGAGAAGGTTCGCAAGAACGGCCTTCCTGGCAATGCCTTCGGCATGCGCTCGCTCAAGGCCATGGGCTTCTCTGATGCGCGCCTTGCGGTGCTCGCCGAGACGACGGAGGCCGAGGTCAAGGCGAAGCGCCACGCGCTCGGCGTTCGCCCGGTCTACAAGCGCATCGACACCTGCGCGGCCGAGTTCGCCTCCCCCACCGCCTATATGTATTCGACCTATGAGGCGCCGTTTGCGGGTGCGCCTGCGGACGAGAGTACCCCGTCTGACAAGAAGAAAGTCATCATCCTCGGCGGCGGGCCGAACCGCATCGGCCAGGGCATCGAGTTCGACTATTGCTGCTGTCACGCCTGCTTCGCGCTGCATGACGCCGGCTACGAATCCATCATGGTCAACTGCAACCCGGAGACCGTGTCGACCGACTACGACACTGCCGACCGGCTCTATTTCGAGCCGCTCACCGCCGAGGACGTGCTGGAGATCATTGCCAAGGAGCGCAGCAAGGGCACGCTGCACGGCGTGATCGTGCAGTTCGGCGGTCAGACCCCGCTGAAGCTGGCGCACGCGTTGGAAGCCGCCGAAGTGCCGATCCTCGGCACCTCGCCGGACGCCATCGACCTTGCCGAGGACCGCGACCGCTTCAAGCGCGTGCTCGACAAGCTCAGGCTCAAGCAGCCGAAGAACGGCATCGCCTATTCGGTCGAGCAGGCGAGGCTCGTCTCCGCCGATCTCGGCCTGCCGCTGGTGGTGCGACCGTCCTATGTGCTCGGCGGCCGCGCCATGCAGATCATCCGCGAGGAGAACCAGCTCAACGACTATCTGCTCGGCACGCTGCCGGAGCTGGTGCCGGCCGACGTCAAGGCGCGCTATCCCAACGACAAGACCGGGCAGATCAACACCGTGCTCGGCAAGAACCCGCTGCTGTTCGACCGCTACCTGTCGGATGCGACCGAGGTCGACGTCGACTGCCTCTGCGACGGCAAGGACACTTTCATCGTCGGCATCATGGAGCACATCGAGGAAGCCGGCATCCATTCCGGCGATAGCGCCTGCTCGCTGCCGCCGCACTCGCTCGACGCCGGGATGATCGAGGAGCTGAAGCGGCAGACCCGCGAGCTCGCGCTCGGCCTCGACGTGGTCGGCCTGATGAACGTGCAATACGCCATCAAGGACGGCGAGATCTACGTGCTTGAAGTCAATCCGCGCGCCTCGCGCACGGTGCCGTTCGTCGCCAAGGTGATCGGCACGCCGGTGGCAAAGATCGCCGCGCGCATCATGGCCGGCGAGAGGCTCGCCGACTTCAAATTGAAGAAGGCAGAGCTCAAGCATGTCGGCGTCAAGGAATCGGTCTTCCCGTTCGCCCGCTTCCCCGGCGTCGACACGGTGCTCGGCCCCGAGATGCGTTCGACCGGCGAAGTGATGGGCATCGACCGCTCGTTTGCGGTGGCGTTCGCCAAGAGCCAGCTCGGCGGCGGCACGCGGGTGCCGCGCAAGGGCACGGTGTTCGTCTCGGTTCGCGAGAGCGACAAGACGCGGATCGCCGACGCCGTTCGCGAGTTGCATTCGCTCGGCTTCAAGGTGCTGGCGACGTCGGGTACTCAGCGCTTCCTGACCGATCAGGGCATCCCGACCGAGAAGGTGAACAAGGTGCTGGAGGGCCGGCCGCACATCGTCGACGCCATCACCAATGGCGACGTCCAGCTCGTCTTGAACACCACCGAAGGTCCGCAGGCGCTCGCTGACAGCCGCTCGCTGCGGCGCGCGGCCCTCTTGCATAAAGTGCCGTATTACACCACTCTTTCCGGGGCCGTGGCGGCCGCGCAGGGCATCCGCGCCTATCTGGGCGGGGACCTTGAGGTTCGTACCCTGCAGAGCTACTTTTCGGAAACCTGATCGCTAGCGGGGGGCCAAGGCCTTTGGGGCTCAAGCTTTCCGCTAAGTGATTGGCAATGAAGCCACAATGGCCGGAGGAACTGTCCGGCCATGGGGGTGTTCTGTTCCGACGCTAAGCCCATATCTGTCAACGTCCGGCGGCCCGCGTGTCGAGCCCCGGAAAGACCGACGAATCAAGGTTGGGCGCTCATTCATGTTCTGGGGCGCGCGACCGAAGGACGAGAGAAAAGATGGAAAAGGTTCCGATGACTTCGGCCGGATTTGCCGCGCTCGGGGAAGAATTGAAGCATCGCCAGTCCGTGGATCGTCCGCGGATCATCGAGCATATCGCGGAGGCGCGCTCGCACGGAGACCTGTCGGAGAACGCGGAATATCATGCCGCGAAGGAAGAGCAGTCCCACAATGAAGGCCGCATTGCCGAGCTCGAGGACAAGCTTGCGCGCGCCGACATCATCGACATCTCGAAACTCTCCGGTGACACCATCAAGTTCGGCGCCACCGTGACGCTGGTCGATGAGGACACCGAGAAGAAGACGGTGTGGCAGATCGTCGGCGAGGTCGAGGCCGACGCCAAGAAGGGCCGCATCTCCATCACCTCGCCGCTCGCCCGCGCACTGATCGGCAAGAAGAAGGGCGCCTCCGTCGAGGTCAACACGCCGGGCGGCGCCAAGGCGTATGAGATCACCAAGGTGGAGTGGCGGTAAGGATTTGCCGTTGCCTGTGACACGTTTCGAAAAGGGCCGCGCACTGCGCGGCCTTTTTTGTGTGTGCGCGTTGCTCGGTGCACGAGATGAAGTCGCGCTCTCTCCACTCGTCACCGACAGCAATGACGATGTTGATGCAGCGAGCATCACTCCATCACCGTCATCCTGAGGTGGCCGCTTCTTCAGCGGCCCTCGAAGGGCGACGGCCCAACTGTTGCCGCGCGCCGCTACGTATACGGGCCGTGCATCCTTCGAGGCTCCCCATCGGGCGCTTTGCGCCCGATGCCTCGCACCTCAGGATGACGGCAGGGACGCTTAGAGAGGTTACCTTCGTCCCTTCACGTCCAGCGGCACCGCCGCCTCATATTTCGAATTATGCAGCACCAGCGACGTCCGCACGTTGCGGACATGGGGCGCGGCGGTCAGGTGGGTGACGAAATCCTGGAAGGTCGCCATGTCGGGGGCGACGCATTTCAGGATGAAATCGACCTCGCCCGACAGCATCCAGCATTCCCGCACCAAGGGCTCGGCGCGGACGAATTCCTCGAAGGCGCGCAAATCCGTCTCGGCCTGGCTGGACAGGTGCACGGCGGCGAACACAGTGACGTCGAAGCCGAGCTTGCGGGCGTCCAGAAGGCCCCGATAGCCGTGGATGTAGCCCTCCTCCTCCAGCGCCCGGACGCGGCGCAGGCAGGGCGGCGGCGAGATGCCGACGCGCTTGGCCAGTTCGACATTCGTGATTCGACCGTCGGCCTGAATCTCGGTGAGAATCTTCAGGTCGATCTCGTCTAGGTTCCGCGACACGTGATTGGAACTCCTGCCCTTTGCGGCGGTATTGGGTGGTTTGTCGCAATCGTCATACCCTAGTCCACGCGCGCAGCGCAATTTTATTGCGCGTGCAACGCAATCGACTTTTGTTCCTTGTTGGAAAAATCCGCCGATAGGGAATGCAATTCTTGCATAGCTCACCAGAAGGCTTAGATTAGCTCTGATATTTCAGCGCCTCCGCGAGGCCTCCCGGCACGTTCCGCGCCCGCGCTGCAAAATCCCCCGTGAAAGGCGTCCATCGAAATGTCCGCTCCTGTTCATGCAAAGGTCATCATCATTGGCTCCGGCCCCGCCGGTTACACGGCGGCGATCTACGCCGCGCGTGCGATGCTCGAGCCGATCCTGATCCAGGGCATCCAGCCGGGCGGCCAGCTCACCATCACCACCGACGTCGAGAACTATCCGGGCTTCGCCGACGTGATCCAGGGCCCCTGGCTGATGGAGCAGATGGAGAAGCAGGCGGTCCATGTCGGCACCACGATCGTCACCGACCTGGTCACCAAGCTCGAGACTGCGCAGCGGCCGTTCCGCCTGACCTGCGACAGCGGCGACGTCTATCTCGCCGACACCGTCATCCTCGCCACCGGCGCCCAGGCGCGCTGGCTCGGGCTGCCGTCCGAAGGGAAATTCCAGGGCGGCGGCGTCTCGGCCTGCGCCACCTGCGACGGCTTCTTCTACCGCAACAAGGAAGTCGTGGTGGTCGGCGGCGGCAACAGCGCGGTCGAGGAAGCCCTGTACCTCACCAACCATGCCTCGCAGGTCACCATCGTGCATCGTCGCGATCACTTCCGCGCCGAGCGCATCCTGCAGGAACGTTTGTTCAAGCACCCGAAGATCAAGGTGGTCTGGGACTCTGCCGTCGACGAGATCTGCGGCACCGAGAACCCGAACAAGGTCACCCATGTGCGCCTCAAGAACGTCAAGACCGGCGCGCTCAGGGACCTGAAGACCGACGGCATCTTCATCGCCATCGGCCACGCGCCGGCGACCGAACTCGTCAAAGGCCAGGTCAAGCTCAAACCGTCGGGCTATGTCGAGGTCGCCCCGAACTCGACCGCCACCTCGGTGCCCGGCCTGTTTGCCGCCGGCGACGTCGCCGACGAGACCTATCGCCAGGCCGTGACGGCCGCCGGCCTCGGCTGCATGGCAGCGCTCGAAGCCGAACGTTTCTTGGCCCTGCGCGCCAGCGAGCGCGCCGCAGCGGAATAGAATCATGCCCCGAACACGCGACGGATTTACGGATATGGACTGGGACAAGCTGAAGGTGTTTCACGCGGCGGCGGAAGCGGGCAGCTTCACGCATGCGGGCGAGCAGCTCGGCCTGTCGCAGTCGGCGGTGTCACGCCAAGTCTCGGCGCTGGAGCAGGAGCTCTCGGTCTCGTTGTTCCACCGCCACGCCCGCGGCCTGATCCTCACCGAGCAGGGCGACCTGCTGTTCCGCACTGCGCATGACGTATTCATGCAGCTGCAGGCGGCGCGCGCCAAGCTGACCGACAGCCGCGAGCGGCCGAGCGGCGACCTCAAGATCACCACGACGCCCGGCGTCGGCATCAACTGGCTGATCCCGCGGCTCGGCGAGTTCACTGCGCTCTATCCCGAGATTCGGATCTCGCTGATCGTCACCGATGAGGAGCTCGACCTGTCGATGCGCGAGGCAGACGTCGCGATCCGCACCCGCAAGCCGACGCAGCCCGATCTGATCCAGCGCAAGCTGTTCGCGATGGGCTTTCACGCCTATTGCTCGCCGGAATACATCAAGCGCTTCGGCACGCCGCGCACGCTGGAGGAGCTCGACTCCCACCGCATCATCACGCTTGCTGACGGCAACTTCGCGCCGCATCTGCAGAACCGCAACTGGCTGGTCGAAGCCGGTCGCAACGGGTCGGGTCCGCGCGAAGCCTATTTCAAGGTCAACAACATCCTCGGTCTCGTGCGCGCCTGCCAGCAGGGCCTCGGCATCGCGGCCCTGCCCGACTACCTCGTCGAGGAGCAGAGCAAGCTCGTGCAGCTGTTCGGTGAATCGGATTCGATCCAGCTCGACACCTATTTCGTCTATCCCGAGGAGTTGAAGACGGTCGCACGCGTGCAGGTGTTCCGCGACTTCGTGGTGAGCAAGGCGCAGCGCTGGCCGTCCTGATTTCCGCATGACTGACATGCGGCCTCGGCTGTTGCTGCAGGGCGCTCGTCAAGCTCATACTGTTTGCACGCTGAGCCTTCGCGTTGCGCATTTGTCCCCCTCCTCCAGTGGCGCGGGAGTTCAGTAATCCCTCTTGGAAGGTGATTGTGTCGGCCTCACGTGGCCAATACCTAAGCCGGGCCTTCGGGTCCGGCTTTTTTTCGTCAAAATGGCGCTTCGCCTTCCGCGTGTATTGACAGTTCCAGGCATACCTCGCATCATTTGCAAATGATCACGAAGTCGTGCGCACTCATTTCGAAAAAAGGCCCCCATCCGGGGACCTCGGAATGTTGCGCGCGCTAGGCTGACTTCGTCATCGCGAGCTGATCCCGAAAACCCCGCCGCCTGGACGGGGTTTTTTCATGTGCCCTCCGTCTCAGGCTTTTTCCCGAGAAGGAGATGGAAACATGACCGGACTACGAGACCAATTGCACGGGCTATGGCTGCCGCTGGTGACGCCATTTCGCGATGGCCGTCTCGACGAGACGTCATTGCGGCGGCTGACGCGGCACTACGGCACACAAGCCGTCGACGGCTTCATCCTGGGGGCGACCTCGGGTGAAGGCATGACGCTGCGCGAGGCTGAACTCGAGCGCCTCGTCGCCATCGTCCGCGACGAGATGGCGGCGGGCCGCCGCACCTTGCCGATCTGCCTCGGACTGTCAGGCGCGGACACCTCGCGGCTGAAGGATCGCCTCGATGAAACCGCGGACTGGCCGATCGACGGCTACCTGATCGCGAGCCCTTACTATGTGCGGCCGTCACAGCGCGGGCTGCTGGCGCATTTCGAGGCGCTCGCCGATCACGCCGCCTGGCCGATTGCGCTCTACAACATCCCCTATCGCACCTCGGTGAACATCACCAACCAGACGCTGCTGCGCCTCGCCGAACATAAGAACATCGTCGGCCTCAAGGATTGCGGCGCGAGCCGCGAGCAATCGATCGCGCTGCTGCGTGACCGGCCGAAGGGCTTTCGCGTGCTGACCGGCGAGGACGCGAATTATTTCGAGGCGCTCAGCGACGGCGCCGACGGCGGCATCGTGCTGTCCGCCCATGTCGAGACCGCGACATTTGCGGCCGTGTATGCGGAGCTGAAGCGCGGCAACCACGACGCGGCGCAGGCGCGCTGGCAGGATGTCGCGGAGCTGACGCGGCTGCTGTTTGCCGAACCGAGCCCCGCACCGGCGAAGTACTGGCTGTGGCGGAGCGGCCTGATCGACAGCCCTGAGGTGCGCCTGCCGATGGTGGAAGTGAGCAGCGAGCTAGCGGCAACGATCGATCGCGAGATCGAGCGACGGATGAAGGTCGCGGCGTAGGGCTTCATTTACCCTCCCCTGGAGGGGGAGGGTCGATCGCGCGCAGCGCGAGCGGGGTGGGGTGACGGTCTCTCGGCATCGAACACTGCCTGTGTCGAGAGATCACCCCACCCCGCTCCGCATTTCGCTTCGCTTCATGCGGAACGACCCTCCCCCTCCAGGGGAGGGTAAGAGGCGCCCGTGGTTAATCCCACCCCACACGGCCTTTGCATTCGCCGCATGGAGCATCCACGCCTCGTTTACCCAACCGCGCCTGTCCTTTCTGCCTGAGACCTTCCAAAGGGGGGAATGACCATGGGACATCGCACCCGGCCTACGGCCGCGAGCCAATTCGCGCCGGCCGATCTCTTGCAGGGAATTCTGGTGGTGTCGTCGTTCGGGTTCTGGGCGTTGATGCTCGGCCTGATGCCGGTGCTGCTGTTTCGCGTCTGGCTGGCGGGCTGACAGCGCCACTGGGATGGTTAACCCGTGGTAGCAGCTGCGTTCAAATGTGCAGCTAGCTGCGCCCCGGAATCTTAAAACATCCCGCGTATCACTGACGCCCATAAGCGAAGAACTCGCGGAGGCGTTTGTGAATAATCATAATGAGATGGCGTCGCATTACGACGCCGGCCAGCAGAGCTTTACCACCGAGGACATTCTCTGGGCCGCCGGCATCTGGTCGGTGATCCTCAGCCTGTCGCCGGTCATCGTGTTCTACATGCTGATGGTGGCATAGCCTCCTTCAGCAGACCCGAAAAACGCAAAACGCGCGGCTTGTCCGCGCGTTTTCGTCCGGGGAAATGAATGATGAAATTATGCCGCCTGCTTGTGCATTGCGCCGGATGCCGACGCCGTGCCGCGAATAGCCTTCACTGAACGCTCGATCGCCGCCCACAGCCGTGCAATTTCCTGAGCTGCACGACTCTCGGCCTGATACTCCCGCGCGCCTTCGCCGTGGCTAAGCGCCATCAGCAGATCCGAACGGTTGGTGATCTGGCCGCCCCACACCGGAGCGCGGAATTTCGCCAGTGCCTCGCGCGCGATGGTGACGATCGGGCTTTCGGACTCGTCGCGGCGCGCCGGCGCACCGTTGAGCACGACCGCGTAGGGCTTGCGCGCGGCGCGGCACATCTGGATGGTTTCCTGCACCGCGTTGACGTCGAACACGCCGGGACGCGCCGGAATGATCACCATCGTCGCGTTCCTGATGGCGTCGTCGACGACGGCCGACAGGTTCGGCGGCGTGTCGATCAACACCCATTCATAACCGTCGCGCTTGGCCGCGGAGACGATGCCGCTGACGGAGTTCACGGCCGGCTTGATCGGCGGCTCGTTGGTGCCACGCAGCTTGTGCCACAGCGTGAGCGAGCCTTGCGGATCCGCGTCCACCAGCATGACCTGCTTGCTCGCCTTGATCTGCGCGGCGAGATGTGCAGCCAGGGTGCTCTTGCCCGAGCCGCCTTTACGCGATGCAAAAACAATAACGTTCATACCTTCGGCCTCCAGATTGACCCCGTGGCTCGAAAATGAATCAGCGCGGTGATTCGTGAAAGAAAAATTTATCGGGAGTTGCGTTGCCGCCACGAAATAACAAGGCGTGTTGGCTTTTGAGTCACACTGCCTGGTACGACGCCCGATGAAAACTGCAAGAAAACGCCTGCAATCGTGCGTTTTTTGAGCAGCGAGGCGGGATAAAGTGGAATGCAACCTTGCCGGGCAAATCGCCCTGCGACTCTTTTCCATCGCGCGCGCTCGCAATTGCCGCAAGCCCAGCACGCCGATTGCGCGAACAAAACGAGTCCGGCGGCGCAAACGCAGCTGCCGGGTTTCAAGGATGAACTGCCGTCGCGCTCAGCCTTCGCTGGATTTCTTCTTCTTGCTCGCCTTCGCCGCCGGCTTGGTGGTCTTCTTCGCTGTCTTGGGCGCGATGTGGGTCGGCTTGCCGGCGCGAACCTCGCCCGGCTCTGGCCCCGGCCGGAAGAACACCCGGCACTGCGGCGAGAGCTGCGACTTCTTCGCGATCATGCAGGCGGTGATGGCATCGACGTTCGGAACGAACTCGCCGCACAGCCGCATCGCATCGGGCGTGCAGGCCTGCTGCTCTTCCTGGGTGTAAGCGAAGCCGGCGCGCGGCAGGACCAGGACAGCCAGCGCAATCCCGAGGGTTGCAGCGGCCAAGGCTTTTGACTTCTTCAAGCGAAACGCCAGCATCGATCCCCCCACATGTCGAGTTCAGTTGGAATAGTGGGTGAACGGGCGTTGGTTGGCAACCGAGGGGAGATGCGAAAGCCGGCACGTGTGCGGTCTCGGCAACAGGGTGGGCGGTCTGATGTCGGCACGGAGCTGCTTCCAGCAAAACAGGTGTCATCCCCCGCCTTGTGCGCAATTGCGCACTGGGGCGGGGGACCCAGTATTCCAGAGACGCCTGACGTTCCCAGAGGAGCCGCGGCGTACTGGATCCCCCGCCTTCGCGGGCGATGACGGTTGTGGGTGGGGGGCGAGATCGAGCTCCAGCCCGCCGCTCCAGCGACCATCCAACCAATAACCGCGAAAACAACCCCATGCACAGTAGCCAAGTCCAGCTGCGGATTGACTTTTACGGATTTTACGAAATAAATTTGACGCGTCGGGCAAAACAGTGGCATGATGGCATGATCGAGGATGCGTGGGGTGGTCAGCCAGATCCCCGTGAGGTGAGGGTGCATGGCCACCGTACTGATCGTCGCGCCGGTGTTTGCGCTGATTGCGGCGGGCTATGCCGCGGTACTGTTTCGCTTCGTCTCCGAGAGCGCGCACAAGGGCATCAGCGAGTTCGCCTTCAGCATCGCCATCCCCGCTTTGCTCTTCCGCACCATCGTCGTCTCGGAATTCCCCGACGTCAGCCCTTACCGGATGTGGGGCACCTATTACAGCGCGCTCGCCCTCACCTGGATCGCGGCGCTGGCGCTGTCAGTGCTGCTGCGCAAGCGGCGCGAGGACAGCGAGGACGGCGTCGTGTTCGCGATCGGCTCGGTCTACGGCAACATCGTGATGCTCGGCATTCCCTTGACGCTCTCGGCGCTGGGCAATGAGGCCGCGGGGCCGATGGCGCTGATCCTATCGGTGAACACGCCGCTGCTCTGGCTCTGCGGCATCCTGCAGATGGAGCTTGTCAGCCGCAAGCGGACCGGCTCGGCGCTGTCGGTGATCTCGCCCGTGCTCGCGGATCTCGCGCGCAATCCGCTGATGCTGGCGATCGGCTTTGGCGTGATCTGGCGCTTCACCGGCCTCGGCCTCAATCCCGTCGTCGACCGGACCATCGAACTATTGGCGCAGGCGGGATCGCCGACGGCGCTGATCGCACTCGGCATCAACCTGTTTCGCTTCGAGGTGAAAGGCGAGAAGCTGAGCATTTTGGTGATGTGCGCGCTCAAGCTGCTGGCGATGCCGGCAGCGGCGTTCGCGCTGGCAAAACTGCTCGATCTGCCGCCGCTTGCAGCCGGCGTGATCGTGCTGTTCGCGGCCATGCCGACCGGCGCCAACGCCTACATCTTCGCGGTCCAGTATCAGCGGCTGGTGAACCCGGTGTCGGGCGCGGTGGCACTGGGGACGCTGCTGGCGGCGGTGACGCTGCCGGTGGTGGTGTGGGTGGTGGCGGGGGTGAGGTAGCGCAGCGCGGTTCCGATCATTTTGCCTTTGCACGCAAAGGTCGCTAGTCTGCCCTGATAGGTATTGCAGGGAGGGTCACATGGCACAGCGCGAAGAGATGCTCGCAATGATCAGGACCGCCTACGCCGCGCGCAGCAAGGGCGACATCGAGGGCTTGGTGACGGCTTTTCATCCCGAGGGGCACTTCACCTTGATGGGCGACAAGGGCGCGCTCGAACTGACGGGGCGCATGGAGGGGCACCCGACCCTTCGCGCGGCTTTCACTCAGTTCACTGACACCTTCGGCTTCGAAAGCCGCGAGATCCTGGCCGAGCTCGTCGACGGAGATCGCGTCGCAGTCCATTCCCGGGTTCTCGTTCGACACAATCCAAGCGGAAAGACTTTCAGCACCGAGATCCTGGACCTGTTCAGATTTCAGGATGGCAAGATCGCCGAGCTGACCGAGTTTGCGGACACGGCGCAGATCAAGGCGGTGATCTCCTGACGTGCGATGAGATGGATTGAAGCGGCATCTGGCTTGAGGCGGGCGGAGAGGCGCGGCGATCGCTTTTGGCAAAACTGCTCGACCTGCCCCCGCGAGCTGCCGGCACCGTCGTGCTGTTCGCGGCGATGCCGACCGGCGCGAATGCTTACATTTTTGCTGTGCAGTAGTCAGCGGCTGGTGAACCCGGTGTCCGGCGCGGTCGCGCTAGGGAACGCTGCTGGCGGCGGTGACGTTGCCGGTTTGTCCACGATTTCCATTTTGAGCTCGGCACGGAAGACGGGCTCTACGAGGCGAAAGCATTTGTCGTCGAACTTGCGTTCGCCGCCCTTTCCGTAACAGGCTTGATGACCCGCCATCTTCCAAACGTGGGCGCAAGACAATCGGGGCGTCGATTTTTTCGAAGTTGAATCCGAGGAAGCGCGACGGATAGTCAAAGTGATGGAAGCTCAGTTTGGACCGCTCGCACGAGAGATCCTGGCTAGGAGAAACGCTGCACTAACATCAAGCATGAAACTATGGTAACAGTGCACAAAAATAGCCGGACCCGCGCTCCAGATAGCGCGCTGTGCGGAGATTAGTGCACTGTCACCGAAATTCCGCAGCTAACCTGGGGTCATGAAAAAGTTCGCCGAATTACGGTGACAGTGCACAAAATTGTCAGCACTTCGGATGGCGTGCGCCGTGCAGCATCGGGAGTTTAGTGCACTGTCACTGTAATCTTCGGAGGAGCTATCAGCCAACGAACTGGCAGCACAATCCGCACCGACACAGGAATGTCAGGCAGCCGTGAGAGCTATCCACCGCGGGACGATCGAGAACTCATTGGAGAAATGCGCAGATCCATCCAAACAGGCCATCGAGCGTCGTCCCCGGCGCGTTCACAATGGCGATAATCGGAAGAGAAATACCGAGAGTGACCAGGGCATATTCGATCGCCGTTGCCCCCGACTGATCATAGAGGACTTTTCGAACGAACTTTACGGCTCTTTCTGTGAGGCAACTCCGCCGCAACATTTTCCAGGGAAGCCAGATCATTCGGCAACAAGGCCATATCAGGTGGAGCGAGGCGGCCGACCGGTTGGCATCTCCATGGAGGCTCCAGGTCTCGGCGCTGGGAGGCGATGGCCGCCTCGCTTTCCCGCAAGCTCTAGGGCGTGGCGTTGAGCTTCGTGTTTACGCTTGTGAATACTCCGCTCAACGCGGTGCCCGTATTCTTGACGACCGTAATGATCGCAAGCGCAATACCGGCGGCAATCAGACCGTATTCGATGGCGGTAGCGCCGCTTTCATCCGCGAGAAACCTCTTGAATGTGGAGAACACCTCAAACCTCCTGTGCGTGTAACAATAGGTTGTTACAATCAAGAAGTACAAGTCAATGAGTTAAGGACACCTGAATGTGTATCGGCAATTTGGCGAAGGAGCTGATTTTTTCAACTTTCACGCGAGCGGATTAGAACGAAACGAAATCCGCGAAAGCAGAAGGAAGCGGTGGTTGCCGATAGATCCCAAGCCTCAAGACGGGAATTCGGAGACGCATGAGGATCGGCAATGAAGCGAGCCATTCGATTGCTCACCTGCGGACGGAAAATTTCAGGACCTGATGGAAGCGTTGAAGCGGGTTTGTCGCACCGAACCGGAACATGGGACCGGAGCAAGACGGATTGCACCGATCGCGCGTATGCGCGCCTGGCCCCTCGTACCTAAGTTACGCACCCAGCGCGCTCGGACGAATGGAGAACTAACATAACTGCTTGATTATATTGGTACAGTTGGGTGGGCTCGAACCACCGACCTCCTGTTCCACAGACAGGCGCTCTAACCAACTGAGCTACAACTGCATCCTGGCGAGCCGCTCCTAGGCGGGCCTGAAAAAGGCCGGCGACCTAAGGGGGCTGGACGGGGCGGAAACTAGGTGCAACGGGCGTTTTTGGCAAGGCCGCAGACGGACGAAAAACCAGCGGAAATCACCCTCGGCGCGATGAAATCGGGCTTGATGGCGACGATAGGGGGCTGCGTGCCCGCTCCCGCCTAAGGGGAGACTCCTCGTGGGGAGAGAACCCTCACCCGGCGCGCGGGACGATGCTTCGCATCGCCCGGACGCGCCGACCTCTCCCGCAAGAGGTGAAAAAACCCGGGACTCTCGGCCCGGGTTTCTCAACTCAAACCGGCCTCGCCGCTCAGGCAGCGGGCGGGTAGTACTTCGAGGCGGAGGCCTTGATCGGCTCGGCGGTCTCGGCGGCGACGCGCTGGCTGAGCTCGACCAGTTCCTTGGCCTGGGACTGGAAGGTCTCGAGCTGCTTGCGGGCGTGGCCGGTCCACAGCTCCAGCGCTTCCGACGGCGACTTGGCGCCGAACAGCTGCTGGGCGAAGTCCAGCTGGGCGCTGCTGTTGGCCTTCATGAACTCCACCAGCTTGGCGGTGTACTCGCTTGCGCCCTTGCTGGCGGAGGTGAAGACGGCCTCGACGGTGCCATTGTGGGTCTCGGCGGCGTCCTTGAACTTGGCGTAGTTCTCGCGGGCCTGCGACACGCCCTTTTCGGCGAACGCACGCATCTGCTCGGGAACCTCGAACGGGATGATCGAGGCAGAAAACGGATCAGTCGCACCTGTCATGGTTGTCCTCACGCAAATTGAAAAAATGGAGTGAGCCTTCTGGCGCGCCCGCCGGCCCCGATTGTGGGCCCTTCGCATTGAGCGGGTACGAAAGACTGGAAACGCGAAACAAACGAGATGGCTCGCCCAGTGCCGCCATTATTGCCGCGCATCATGTCAAGATTGTGCATCGCAATGCGATCCGCCAGTCGTCGTGAAAATTTAATCTCGGAGAGGGTGAGGTTCCTGGGATGGGGAACCGGTGGTTGAGAGGGGAGGATTGGTGCCGAGGCGAGGCCGGCCCTTACCCTCCCCTGGAGGGGGAGGGTCGATCGCGCAAAGCGCGAGCGGGGTGGGGTGATCTCTCCGCTCGGGCACCGCCTCCGTGGAAAGACTGTCACCCCACCTCGGTTCGCATGTCGCTTCGCTCTATGCGAACCGATCCTCCCCCTCCAGGGGAGGATGGGCCACCGGCGATGCCGCGTCGGCCTATGTCCATCCCCCCGCGAATCCCTTGGATGCAACCGGGCTGCGGCTTGCGGGTTCGGGACCATTAAGGTTATCGCGGCTTTAGGACGGCTGTGAGAGACCGTGGCCGTGGACCTGCCCGCGCCTGCGGGCGATACTAACCCTTTCTTAAGGCTGCCATTCCCGGCAGCCGCCCCACGCTGACAAGCGAGACTTAAAGCCGGTCGGATGAAGAGTTCGGATTTCCAGTTGCGAGGCGTGGGCGATCCCCGGCTGGCCGTGCACGCGACCTCTGCGCTGCCCGCCTGGCTGTGGTCGATCGACGGCACGCGCGTGCTCTGGGCCAATCCGGTCGGCGCAAAACTGTTCGGCGCGGCGCATGCCGCCGCGCTTGCGGACAGGATCTTCGGCCCGGCGGACAGCCACCGCCGCCAGGTCGCCCGGCTGGCCCGCAGCCTGCCGGCGAACGGCACGGTGCGGCTCGAGCGGCTGCGCGGCTTCGGCGCCCGGCTCGGCATGCTGATGACCTGCGCCTGCGCGCGGCTCGACTTTGCCGATGGCGGCCATGGCGTGCTCGTCGCCGCGATGGACCCGGCGCTACGCCCCATGCCGCTGGTCGAGCGGCTGCATCGTCTCGTCGCTGGCGCCAAGGTGCCGATGGCCGCGTTCGCGCCCGACGGGATGTTCGTCGGCGCCAGCGAAGCCGCCCGTTCCCTGCTCGGCTTTCGTGATCTCTTTGAGGCCGGCCTCGACCGGGCCCGCAGCGAAGCGCTGACCTGCGGCCGCGCCGCGACGCCGATCGGCATCGGCCAGATGGTGCTGCAACGGGTCGGCGTCGGCGCCGATATCGGCCTCGTCGCGCTGATCGAGCCCGCGCAGGAGGCGCGCGCAGCGTCGGCTCCTAAAAGCACGCCGGGCGACCCGCCATCGCAGAATGCGCCGGTCGGGATCGCATTGTTCGACGCCTTCGCAGAGCCGGCCGACGCAAGCGAAACCGCCGAGACGCTGACGCCCGCGCCTGAACCTGCCGTGAGCGAAGCGCTCGTGGAGGCCTTCCAAGAACCGGTGCCCGACCAGACCACCGCGGCCAAGACTCCGGTTGAAAACTGCGCCCGAGCCATTGTGTCGCCGCAGGCTGCGCCGATCACATCAGGCATGTTCGAGCTGCCGTCGGGCCACACAGAGACGCCCGCACCGCATCAGCATCCGCTGCGCTTCCTCTGGCAGATGGATGCGGAGGGACGCTTTGCGCTGCTCTCCGACGAATTCATCCGCCTGATGGGCCCGCACACCGCCGCCGGCTTCGGCCGCCCCTGGCGCGAGATCGCAGCGGAGTTTTCGCTCGATCCCGAGGGGCGCGTTGCGCGGGCGCTGGAAAGCCACGATACCTGGGCCGGCATCACCGTGAACTGGCCCGCCGATGGCGGCGAGCATTTGCCGGTCGAGCTCGCGGGCCTCCCGATCTACGATCGCGAGCGCAATTTCGCCGGCTTCAAAGGCTTCGGCGTCTGCCGCGATCTCGACGGCCTCAACCGGCTCGAAGCGCTCCGGCGCTTCGAGCGACTGGTCGAGGTGCCGGCGCAGCGCGGCCTGTCCGCCGATGTCGTCGAGCCGGACTCCGAGCCGGAGGCCGAGGCCGCGGCGCCGCCTCCGCCCATCGCGCCGCCTGCAGGCGAGCCTGAGCCTGAAGCTGAACTGCCCGAACCCGCAACTGATGTGACTTCACACCCAACCGAGCCCGAGACGTCCGTGGAAACGCCAGTGGAAACGCCTCCCAATGTCGTGCCATTCCGCCCGCATGGCGATGCGCGCTCGCCGACGCTGACGCCGGTCGAGAACAGCGCGTTCAACGAGCTCGCCCGGCAATTGTCCGAGCGGCTCGAACGCGAGCGCGAGACGATCGCGGCTGATACATCCGAACCACCGGCGGCAGAGATCACGCCCGAACCGCCTGCGCCGGAGCTTGAAGCGCCGCAAACCGCAGCCGAATGGCTGAGCGAGCCCGCGCCGCCCGCACGCGGCGCGCCGGTGCGCGACCGCGCGCTGCTCGACCTCCTGCCGACGGGCATCCTGATCTATCGCCTCGATCGCCTGCTCTACGCCAACCCCGCCTTCCTCGCGCGCATGGGCTACGCCAACCTCGGCGCACTGGAGCATGCCGGGGGGCTCGACGCGCTCTATGTCGAGCCGGGCGTCTCCACGGCCAGCAGCACCTCGCAAGGCGGCACGCCGGTGACGATCAGCGCGGCGATCGCGAACGGCGAAGCGCCGCTTGCGACCACCGAGGCGCATCTGCACACGATCGACTGGGACGGCGACAGCGCGCATGCGCTGATCTGCGCGCTGCCGCAGGCCGCGCCCCTTGTCGCCGCGCCCGTCATCGCCGAGACCATTGTCCCCGAATCCTTTCCCTACGCGCCCGACCTCGAGCCCGCGGCCGGCGATGCCGACGCCGAGGATCTCGCCGCGATCCTGGACACCACGGCCGAGGGCATCGTGATGTTCGATGCCGAAGGCAACATCCACGCCTGCAACCGCAGCGCCGAGGCGCTGTTCGGCTATGACGGCGATGCGCTGCTCGAGCAGAATCTGGCGACGCTGTTCGCGCCGGAGAGCCAGCAGATCGTCGCCGACTATCTCGAAAGCCTGAAGAGCCAGGACATTGCGAGCCTGCTCGACCACGGCCGCGAGGTGCTGGGCCGCGAGAAGAAGGGCGGCGTGATTCCGCTCGCGATGATCATGGGCCGCACACGGCCGGACGGGCCGAATTTCTTCGCCGTGTTCCGCGATCTCTCGCAGAGCAAGAAGGGCGAGAGCGAGCTGACGCAGGCCCGCCGTCGCGCCGACGGCGCAGCGACGGCCAAGGCCGACATGCTGGCGCGGATCAGCCACGAGATCCGCACGCCGCTCAACGCCATCATCGGCTTTGCCGAGGTGATGATCTCCGAGCGCTTCGGCGCGCTCGGCAACGAGCGCTACGGCGAATACATGAAGGACATCCGCGCCTCCGGCGAGCGCGTCATCGCCATCATCGACGATCTCTTGGAGCTGTCGCGGATCGAGACCGGCAAGCTTGATCTCAACTTCGCCAACCTCAATCTCAACGACCTCGTCGAAGCCTGCGTTACGGTGATGCAGCCGCAGGCCAATCGCGAGCGCATCATCATCCGCACCTCGCTGGCGCACGCGCTGCCGCAGGTGACAGTGGATGCGCGCGCGATGCGGCAGATCACCGTGAACCTGATCTCGAACTCGATCCGGCTGGCGAGCGCCGGCGGCCAGGTCATCGTCTCGACCGCGCTGACCGATCGCGGCGAGATCGCGCTTCGCATCCGTGACACCGGCCATGGCCTCAGTGAACGCGAAGTCGCCGCCGCGATGGAGCCGTTCCGCACCCCGCCGCCGGGCGATGCCGCCGACAGCGCCGCGCTCAGCCTGTCGCTGACCAAGGCGCTGGTCGAAGCCAACCGCGCCCAGTTCAACATCAAGAGCGCGGGCAATTCCGGCACGCTGATCGAAGTGGTGTTCGCGCCGGCGCTGGCGAAGGCGTAGAGCGGCGTCTGGGGCCCATCACTCACCAGCGGGGCGAGATGATCAACATCCTGGGCGCGCACCGATCCAACCGATAGCCTGCCCTTGCGTAGCCCTCGCGAACTCGGCTGGGCCGCCCCGCATCGTCGACATCATAGACGATCGGGCCCTTCGCAGCATTGTCCGTCGTCCTATCGTCGAAAAAGACGAGCCCGGATTTGGGTCAACTCGACGACAAACCACCCTCGACCTCGGCGCTCAGAAGAGTGGACATGATTTTCTGTCCCACGGACGAGGCGAGGCTGCCGGCGGACAGAACGACGACGCCATTGCCCGACGGAGCGTTTGCGCCGTTCTGAACCCAGCTCTCAAACCCCATCCACGAGCTGAAGCCCGGTACGCTGCCGTCTTTCGACAGGACACGTCCCGCCGCGCCGGCGATTTTCGGAAAGAACCATCCAATTGCGACCGTCGGGCCCTGCGTCTGCACCTGGCAGGTGCCCGTCGTACCGCATTTGCCGCGGGCCGGGCTGGCCTGCTGCTGCATCTGCAGGATGGCGAATTCCGTTGGTGAAGGCTGCAATTGACCCATGTTGTAGAGCAGCCATTGAAGCATGTCCGAGGCGCAGCTGACGATCGCTCCGGCGCCGAACTCCATCGTTGGGCCCGGCTTATAGCTCTGGCCCACCTCGAAAGGCTGCGTCCCGTTATACCCACACACCATGCTGGGCACTTGGCCCGTACTGAACAACGCGGTGTTGCCCATGCCCAGATCCGCGCACAGCACCGCGAGTTGCGCGTTGTACTCATCATAGACGTCGACGTAGGGGTTCTGCGGGTTGAGACCGACGATGGCCAGGAGCGACCAGGCAAGGTTTGAATAGGTGTAGCAGTGGCCCGCGGGGCAGATCCAGGACGAGTGCTGTCCGCTGTTGAACCAATCGACGAGGTCGGCGAGGTTCTGCAAGTTGCTGGGCGGGCAGAACTGTCCCCGCGGATCGGGGGGCTCGTCATTGTCCTGCGGAAACCCAGAAGCATAAGTGACGATATCGGCAACCGGAATCCCGCTGATCGCTACCGGCAGGGAAATCGAGGGCATGCAGGACCCAACCGTATTTCCATCATATGTGCCTTGAAGACTGTAAAAAATCCTGGACGTGAAAACTTTTGAAATGGATCCGATTTCGAACAGAGTATTTGGCAGCTTCGCAGCGCTCACGACATCATGGTTTGAGTCCCAGACTTCAGTCTTAGAGGGAGAGAAGAACTTTGCGGAGGGGGTGCCGGAGCCGTCAAAATCCGTGAAGACGTAGACTGCCATCCCGATGTAATCGCTGACGGCCGCGTCTATGATGTTTTGGATCGCCAAGCTCGGGTCCGAAAAGGCCATTTGCGCCCCTCCCCCATTACAAGCTGCATCGCAAGCAAGCTTTAGCACCTTTCGCTGCGGTTGTCTTTATTAGAATAGCACCGTAGAGGTTGATCGCGTGGTTTGATGGTGAAGAGCGGCCCGAGTTCTCGCGGAGGCGCTCAAATAACGCGCAGCGCTCAAATAAAAAGGCACGGCGCTTGCGGCGCCGTGCCCTTTCGCGTTGCTGCGGCCTGGATCAGCTGTAGATCTCGAACAGGCCGGCGCCACCCTGGCCGCCGCCGATGCACATGGTGACGACGCCCCACTTGGCCTTGCGGCGCGCGCCTTCCTGCAGCAAATGGCCGGTGAGCCGCGCGCCGGTCATGCCGAAGGGATGGCCGATCGCGATCGAGCCGCCGTTGACGTTGTACTTGGCGGGATCGATGCCGAGCTTGTCGCGGCAATACAGGCACTGGCTGGCGAAGGCTTCGTTGAGCTCCCACAGATCGATGTCGTCGATCTTGAGGCCGGTGCGCTTCAACAGCTTCGGGATCGCGAATACCGGGCCGATGCCCATCTCGTCGGGCTCGCAGCCCGCGGTCGCCCAGGCGACGAAGCGGCCGAGCGGCTTGAGGCCGCGCTTCTCGGCGTCCTTGGCTTCCATCAGCACCACGGCGGCGGCGCCGTCGGAGAGCTGGCTGGCATTGCCGGCGGTGACGAACTTGCCGGGACCCTTGACCGGCTCGAGCTTGGCAAGGCCTTCCATCGTGGTGTCGGGCCGGTTGCACTCGTCGCGATCGACGACATAGTCGACGATGCTCTCGGCCTTGGTCTGCTTGTCGACGACCTTCATCTTGGTCTTCATCGGGACGATCTCGTCCTTGTACTTGCCGGCCTGCTGCGCCGCGGCCATGCGGCGCTGCGATTCCAGCGAGAACTCGTCCTGATATTCGCGGCTGAGCTTGTAGCGCTCGGCGACGATGTCGGCGGTGTCGATCATCGCCATGAAGATGTCGGGCGCGACCTTGAGCAGTTCCGGATCGATCGACTCCTTCGGCGAGCCGCCGCCCGGAATCGAGATGCTCTCGACGCCGCCGGCGACGATGCAGTCGGCGCCGTCGGAGCGGATCGAGTTGGCGGCCATCGCGATGGTCTGCAGCCCCGAGGAGCAGAAGCGGTTCACCGAGACGCCGGCGGTGGTCTTCGGCAGGCCTGCGAGCAGCGCAGCCTGGCGGCCGATGTTCGGCGCGCCATGGGCGCAATTGCCGAGATAGCAGTCCTCGACATAGTCCTGGTCGACGCCGGCGCGCTTCACCGCGTGCTGGATGGCGTGGGCCGCGAGCGACATCGGCGGCGTGATGTTGAACCCGCCGCGGCCGGATTTCGCAAGGCCCGTGCGCGCATAGGAAACGATGACGGCTTCACGCATTGTGTTCTTCCTTTTCGAACGATTTTGAACGGAGCGTCCTTATCGCCATTGGTACACAAAGTTTGGCGAGCGCGGGGAAAATAAAACGCCGCCTCCGTTGACGGAGGCGGCCGTTGTTCCGCGGGTCGGAATATCGATAGGAGCGTGACTCTATCCGCGCGTCATGCCCGGGCTTGTCCCGGGCATCCACGTTCTTCGTGCCGAGTGCCAAGACGTGGATGGCCGGGACAAGCCCGGCCATGACGACGGTGAGAGCGCGATCAGAACGTCAGCGCCTTGGCCTGCTTGACCTGCGGCAGCGCCTGCACCTTGGCGAGCAGGTCCGTCGGCACCGCGCCGTCGACCTCGACGAGGGCAATGGCATCGCTGCCGGGCGCGACGCGGCCGAGATGGAATGTGGCGATGTTGATCTTGGCGTCGCCGAGCAGGCTGGCGAACCTGCCGATGAAGCCGGGCTTGTCCTCGTTGGTGACGTAGATCATCGACTTGCCGAACTCGGCGTCGACGCGGATGCCCTTGATGTCGACGAGGCGCGGCTTGCCGTCGGCATAGACGGTGCCGGAGACCGACCGCTCCTGCCGCTCGGTGGTGACGGTGACGGTGATCAGGCTCTCATAGTCGCTCTGGGCGGCGCGCACGATCTCGTCCACCACCATGCCGCGCTCCTTGGCGACGACGGGGGCGGACACCACGTTGACCTCGCCCAGCATCGGCCGCAGCAAGCCCGACAGCACGGCGGAGGTGATCGCCTTGATCTTCATCTCGGCGACGTGGCCCTCATAGGTGATCTCGACCTTGAGGATGCCGCTTTCGGTGAGCTGGCCAGCGAACGAGCCGAGCTTCTCGGCGAGCGCGATGAACGGCTTCAGCTTCGGCGCTTCTTCCGCGGTGATCGAGGGGAAGTTGACCGCGTTCGAGATCGCACCGGTGAGCAGATAGTCCGACATCTGCTCGGCGACCTGCAGCGCGACGTTCTCCTGCGCTTCCGTGGTGGAGGCACCGAGATGCGGCGTGCAGATCACGTTGGGATGGCCGAATAGCACGTTGGACGTCGCAGGCTCTTCGATGAAGACGTCGAAGGCGGCGCCGGCGATGTGCTTGGAATTGAGCGCATCGACCACGGCCTGCTCGTCGACGAGGCCGCCGCGGGCGCAGTTGATCAGGCGCACGCCCTTCTTCATCTTGGCGATCGCGGCCGCATCGATGATGTTCCGGGTCTTCTCGGTGAGCGGCGTATGCAGCGTGATGAAGTCGGCGCGCTTGAGGAGATCGTCGAGATCGACCTTCTCGACGCCGATGTCCTTGGCGCGCTCCGGTGACAGGAACGGATCGAACGCGATCACCTTCATGCGCAGGCCGAGCGCGCGGTCGGCGACGATCGAGCCGATATTGCCACAGCCGACGACGCCCAGCACCTTGCCGGTGATCTCGACGCCCATGAAGCGATTCTTCTCCCATTTGCCGGCCTGGGTCGAGGCGTCGGCCTGCGGGATCTCGCGGGCGAGCGCCAGCATCAGGGTGATGGCGTGCTCGGCGGTGGTGATCGAATTGCCGAACGGCGTGTTCATCACGATGATGCCCTTGGCCGTGGCGGCGGGAATCTCGACATTGTCGACGCCGATGCCGGCGCGGCCGATCACCTTCAGCTTCGTGGCCTTGTCGATGATCTTGGCCGTCGCTTTCGTCGCGGAGCGGATCGCGAGGCCGTCATAATTGCCGATGATCTCGGCGAGCTTGTCCTTGTCCTTGCCGAGATTGGGCTGGAAGTCGACCTCGACGCCGCGGTCCTTGAAGATCTGCACGGCTGCGGGCGAGAGCGCGTCGGAAATGAGAACTTTGGGTTTGGTCATGGGGATGATCCTTCGCCTTCCCTAGAGGGAGGATCGGCCTGCGATGGCCGAATTGAATGAAGAGGCTTTGTCTTCCCCCTCTCCCCGTTCTTACGGGGAGAGGGTTGGGGTGAGGGGCAGCCACAGGCGAAGGTGCAAGCGGAGAGAGCCCCTCACCCGGATTGCTGCGCAATCCGGCCTCTCCCCGTAAGAACGGGGAGAGGCGAAAAAGAAACTCACGCTGCCTTGGCCAGCTGCGCCTTGGTCTCGGCAAAGGCCCAATCGATCCACTGCGTCAAGAGCTCGACGTCCTTGGCCTCGACAGTGGCGCCGCACCAGATGCGCAGGCCGGCCGGCGCATCGCGGTAATAAGCGAAGTCGAAGCCGGCGCCTTCCTTCTCGACCAGCGCGACCAGCTTCTTGGAGAAGTCGGCCTGCGCGTCCTCGGAGAGCGAGGTGATCGCGGGATCGGTGAACTTCAGGCACACCGAGGTGTTGGAGCGGATCGAAGGATCCTTCGCCAGGAAGTCGATCCACGGCGTCTTCGCCTTCCAGTCGGCGAGCACCTTGGTGTTGGCGTCGGCACGCGCGATCAGCGCCTTGAGGCCGCCGATCGACTTGGCCCAGTTCAGCGCATCGAGATAATCCTCGACGCAGAGCATCGAGGGCGTGTTGATGGTCTCGCCGACGAAGATACCTTCGTTGATCTTGCCGCCCTTGGTCATGCGGAAGATTTTTGGCAGCGGCCAGGCCGGCTTGTAGGTCTCGAGCCGCTCCACCGCGCGGGGCGAGAGGATCAGCATGCCGTGCGCGGCCTCGCCGCCGAGCGCCTTCTGCCAGGAGAAGGTGACGACGTCGAGTTTTGCGAAATCGAGCGGCTGCGCGAAAGCGGCCGAGGTCGCGTCGCAGATTGTGAGCCCTTCGCGGTTAGCGCTGATCCAGTCCGCGTTCGGCACGCGCACGCCGGAGGTGGTGCCGTTCCAGGTGAAGACGACGTCGCTCTTGGGATCCACCTTGGAGAGGTCGGGGATCTCACCATAGGCTGCATTCAGCTTGGTGACGTCCTTGAGCTTCAATTCCTTGACGATGTCGCTGACCCAGCCTTCGCCGAAGGATTCCCAGGCGATCGTAGTGACGGGCCGCGCACCAAGCAGCGACCACAGCGCCATCTCGACCGCGCCGGTATCGGAGGCCGGCACGATGCCGATGCGGTAATCGGCGGGGACCTCGAGCACTTCGCGCGTCAGATCGATCGCGAGCTTGAGCTTGGTCTTGCCGATCTTCGCGCGATGCGAGCGACCGAGGGCTGCGTCCTTGAGATTTTGGGCGTTCCAGCCGGGGCGCTTGGCGCAGGGGCCGGAGGAGAAGTGCGGCACGTTCGGCCGCGAAGCGGGCTTCGCTACAGTCATCATCTACCCTTTCAGATAGTAAGCCTCCCGTTGGGGGGAGGTGTCCCGCCGCGGCTGATACGGGAATCGGGAAGGGCAGTCAAGGAAGTTCCGGCGTCTCACGGGGGAGTGAAGGCGCCTCTGGCGCGATACCAGGGGATTCGACGGCAGCGAGCGCATTCAGCAAGTCCGTGGCCTCGCTGATCAATTGCGCGGCTTTGCGGCGGCTGCCGACCTTCAAAATGCATTTGTCATTGGCCTGCACGACGTGGTCGTTGCCGACCTTGATCATCGAATAGCTTGTCATCGAAATCCCCGAACCGACCGAGCTCGGTGTCTGACGCTGCCGTAGCACCGTTCGTTCTTGTACAAACATGAACGACGGTCAGGTAGTTTATCAGCTCTTAAGATGAACGAATGCGCGATCCGGATGTGCTGATCGCGCAACGCCCGCGGCTAGAGCCACTTTCGTTCCGATAGAATCAAAACGAAGATCCAGAATCTCGTCTTGACGCGTTTTCTTTACGCGAACCGGTATCCACTTCGCTTGAAACGCTCTTGCTGCCTCAAAAGCGGACAGTCATGCCCACATGGCTCGCGGCAAATCCGAGCCGCTTATAGAAGCGCTGCGCGTCGACGCGCGTCTGATGCGTCAGCAGCTCGACCAGATGGCAGCCGCGCGCTTTCGCTTCCGCGATCGCCCATTGCACCAATCGCTCGCCGATGCCGCGGCTGCGACAATCGGAAGCAACGCGGACGTCTTCGAGCAGGCCGCGCACGCCGCCTTGCGAGCTGATGCCGGGCAGGATCGCGAGTTGCAGGCAGCCGACCACCCTGCCCTCGCTCTCGGCGACCACAAGCGTCAGATTCGGATCGCGCTCGACCCGCGCGAATGCCTCGTCATAGGCGGCGGGCAGCGGATCCTCGACGCGCTCACGCCCGCGCCCGAGATGATCATCGGCGAGCATCGCCACGATCGCGGCGACATCGTCGCGGCGCGCGCGGCGAATGGAAACGGCCTCAGTGTTCATTCGCGTTACTCCAGGCTCAGCGCGCCGGCGCAAGGCCGAGAAAGGCCTCGGCCTCGCCGATCCAGCGACGGACGGCCGCATGGCGAGCGAGATCGAAGCCGCCCTCATGCGCAACGCGGGTATAGGCGAGCAGCGAGACATCCGCGAGCGAAACCGCCTCACCAGTGAAGAAGCGGCTGACCGAAAGATGCTGCTCCATGCGGTCGAGCGCCGCATAGCCGCGCTTGACCTTCTCGGGGTCGAGCTCGGATGCCTTCTTGCCGAGATAGACCAGCAGGAAACGGCACACCGCGATATAGGGCTCGTGGCTGTACTGCTCCCAGAACAGCCATTCGTCCATCTTGGCGGCAACGAAGGCGTCGCGCGGAACGAGCGCGCTGTCGCGGGCGAGATAGCGGATGATGGCATTGGATTGCGCCAGCGTGCGGCCGTCGTCGAACGCGACGGTCGGCACCTGACCGGCGCCGTTCATCTTCAGGAATTGCGGCGTGCGGGTCTCGCCCTTGCGTGTGTCGATTTCAATCCACTGGTAGGGCAGCGCGAGCTTGTCGCAGACCCACTTCACCTTCAAACAATTGCCGGAATTGCTATCGCCGTAGATCTGCATCGCCGCCGCCCTGCTTTTGAGCGACAGAGCATCAGGACGGACGGGAGCTGTCAACCGCGGCGTGCGCGGCCGCTTCAGAACTTGTAGCCGAGGCCGGCGCGGACGGTGTTGATGCTGGTGTCGACCTGGGAGGTGAAGCGGATGTATTCGTACTCCGCACGCATGAACAATCCGCCGACCAGGTTGACGTCGACGCCGAGACCGGCGGTGTAGCCGTAGATCAGGTGATTGTGCTGGGCATCGGTCGAGCTCAACGGCGCCAGCGGCGTGTAGGTCCCCAACTGGGTCGCGCTCACGCGATCCTGCACGTAGGCAGTGCGCACAATGTCCGCATTACCGAGCGCGAGACCGGCAAACATGTAGGGCAGGAAGCATCCCCATGCGTAAGCGGCGCGGCCGCGGAACGTTCCGATGTCGCTGATGCTGATCGAAGATGTGGACGTCGCCGTGACATCATGGAAATTGCCGTCCGCCAGTGCAGTGGCGCTGACGCGCCTTTCGCTGGCCGACGACATTCCTCCGAACTTGCCGTGCAGCCAGCTCACTTCGAGCCCCATCACGACGTCGTCCCACTGCGCGTTGTAGCCGACGAAGGCGCCGTAACCGGTAGTGCGCTGCGAGGCCTTGCCCAGTCCAAGATTCCACTGGGACACGCCCATCGAGCTCTCGATCAACGTATCCGCCAACAATGCAGCCATCATGTTGCTGGTCGAGCCGTTGAAGTTCTCGTCGGACGAGCCATAACCGGCCTGCGCTCCGATATACGAGCCTTGCCAGTTGACTGTGGAGGTGCTCAGACCGTCGGTGAAGCTGCCGCGCAGGATCGGCAGGTCCGGCATGTCGGCCGCGTGCGCGGCAGACACCGTCCCCAACATCGCCGCCGCCACCATCAGCCTACGCATCGCAACGCTCCATCGGACTCGAACTGTTGCGATGATCATCGCCTGTTAACCTTAACCAATGGTTGCGTCAGGCGCGTTCGCCGCTGTCGGGCCATGAAAAATCCGCAAAGCAAAACGGCGCGGGATGAACCCGCGCCGTTAAGACGTCTTAAGCGATGAGGCTGACGATTAGCCCTTGGTGACCAGCGGCGGCGGCGCGTAGACCGGCGGGCTGTTGAGATCCCAGCGCACGCCGAGCTTGATGTCGTGCGAGGTGAGCTCCTTGATCTTGATCGAGGTCGGACCCGAGGCGCTGTTGTCGAACAAGCGGAAGTTGCCGGGCGCCGCGTCGCCGAGGTTCATGTAGCTGTAGGCCAGTTCGACGGTGAAGCCGGGGTTGACCTTATAGGCGAGACCGGCGTGAGCGGCCCAGGCGAAGTTCCACTTTCCGTTGTCGGCGAAGTAGGCGACGCTGGCGCTCGGGGTCGGGGTCAGCGCGGCGATATATGCAATGCCGTCGTCGCGGAAGCCGCTGATCTTGTTGTAGGAGCCGCCGACACCGGCGCCGATGAACGGGGTGATGCACCACCAGGTGCCGAGATCGACATAGGCGTTGGCCATGACGACCCACTCGGACTTGCTGCCGCTATAATTGTCGGAACCGACGAAGCCGGGCCCAATGACGTTGTCTGCACCATGCAGGTTAGCCTTGCCGCGGTACTGGCCGATCACGTCCGCACGAAACCAGTTGTTGAAGCGATAGCCGACACCGAGGTCGAACAACGGCGACGAGTCGAAGCCGAGTCCCTCCGTCGTCCTCGTAAACCCCGGCGCTACGGCGGCGTCGATGCGCTTGGCGCTCTGGTTGGTCATGCCGATGTCGCCGCGGAGATACCAGCCACCAAAATCGGCAGGCGGAGCCGGCGGCGCGTACATCGGAGGCGGAGCCGCGATCGGCATATCAGCGGCGAACGCCATCGACGAGATCAGGGTTGCCGCACCCGCGGCAAGGAGAGACTTAACGCTACGCATTTGGCTTCGTCCTTATGGCCGGTGAGGCAAAAATGCAGACGCCCCACGTTCTGGAAACTCACGACCCGGACGATGGCAGCAAATGTTTAAGCGCCACTTAACCCTAATTTTTAAGGTTGATTTTTTCTCACCATACACGCGCGCGCCGCGCCAGCGTTGCAAGAATGCCGCGCCAAATGCGACGACCTCGCCGCAATTCCTAACGATGTGTGAAACCGCAACGTGGCGAGAGAGGATGCGTTAACGCGCGTGCCGCGGCAGCCTGGGCAGGAATCGCGATCTTGCGGCCAAATCGGTCGCCCAAGGGACCACCGAGAAACGCACCGACGGCGTTGGCCGCGAGCAAGATGAAGAGATAGATCTGCGCGGCTTGTCTTACCCGCTCCGCGAGTCCGGAATCGTAGGGTGGGCAAAGGCGCACTTGCGCCGTGCCCACCATCAATCCAACACTGCAAATGAAACGGTGCGCACGCTTCCGCCTTCGCTCTTCGAGCTACGGCGGACAAGTCGCTTTGCCCACCCTACGTCACTGCGGGAGAAGGAAGACATTACGCCGCCGCTTGGCCGAGCGCGGAGACGATGGTGTCGACGACGTCCTCGACCAGGATACGGTCCTCGCCCTCGCCCATGACGCGGATCACCGGTTCGGTGCCGGAGGAGCGGATCAGGAGGCGGCCGCAGCCGTTGAGGCGTTTCTCGCCGTCGGAGATCGCCGACTTGACGTCGGAATCGTCGAGCGGCTTGCCGCCCTTGTGACGGACGTTCTTCAGGATCTGCGGCAGCGGATCGAAGCGGTGGCAGACTTCGGACACCGGACGGCGCAGCTTCTGCACCACCGCCAGCACCTGCAAGGCCGCAACGAAGCCGTCGCCGGTGGTGGCGTAGTCGGACAGGATGATGTGGCCGGACTGCTCGCCGCCGAGATTGTAGCCGCCGTTCAGCATCTGCTCGAGCACGTAGCGGTCGCCGACCGGCGTGCGGACGAGGTCGAGCCCCTGCCCGTTCAGGAAGCGCTCGAGACCGAGATTGGACATCACGGTCGCGACGATGCCCGGCCGCGACAGCCGGCCGTCTTCCTTCCAGCTCTGCGCGATCACCGCGAGCAGCTGGTCGCCGTCGACGAGATGACCGCGCTCGTCGACCAGGATGACGCGATCGGCGTCACCGTCGAGCGCGATGCCGATGTCGGCGCGCATCTCGCGCACCTTCTTCGACAGCGCTTCCGGCGAGGTCGAGCCGCATTCCTTGTTGATGTTGAAGCCGTCGGGCTCGACGCCGATCGGAACGACGTCGGCACCCAATTCCCACAACGCTTCCGGTACCACCTTGTAGGCAGCGCCGTTGGCGCAATCGATCACGACGCGCAAACCATCCAGCGACAGATCGCGCGGCAGCGTGCGCTTGGCGAATTCGATGTAGCGGTCATGCACGCCGTCGATGCGGCGGGCGCGGCCCAAGCTCGCGCTCTGCGCGAGCCTCTTGTCGAGGGATTCGTCGAGCAGCTGCTCGATCTGCCGCTCGACGTCGTCGGAGAGCTTGAAGCCCTGCGGGCCGAACAGCTTGATGCCGTTGTCCTCGAACAGATTGTGCGAAGCCGAGATCATCACGCCGAGATCGGCGCGCATCGACTTGGTCAGCATCGCGACCGCCGGTGTCGGCATCGGGCCGACCAGCAGCACGTCCATGCCGACCGAGGTGAAGCCAGCGACCATCGCATATTCGATCATGTAGCCGGACAGGCGGGTGTCCTTACCGATCACGACCCGATGGCGGTGGTCGCCGCGTTGAAACGCAAGGCCCGCGGCCTGGCCGACCTTGAGCGCGAGCTCCGGCGTGATCAGTCCGTTGGCGCGGCCCCGAATCCCGTCCGTCCCGAAATATTTGCGGCTCATATCGTCCCCCAGGCAACAATCAGGGGTCCCCTCGACAACCACGGGCTGCCCGAAAAGGCCCCGCATCCCTGATTTGCTGAGCTCTTATAAAACCATCGCGGCTAACTTGGCTTCAAAAAATATGATGAATCATTACGGAACCGGGCCCGCCGCGTGCCCGATAACATATTGTTAACACTATATTTCCCTGCAGGGAAGCCGGAACGGGATGGAACCCGGGCCTAGCCGGTGCGCTTCACATGGCCGTCGCCGCGGCTCGGCGGTGGCTGGGTGACATTGACAGGATCGGAGGCCGGAAAGGTCTCTTCCAGGCCCTCTTCCAGCGCTTCCTCGAGGTCGCGCTTCTCCTTGATCTCTTCCGGCGAAGGTGCGGCGTGCGGCCTCGTCATGGCGCCCTCCTCTCAAACGATTTGGCTGTGCATCTAACCATGCTAGATGACCCCGAAATCATCCGATGCAAGACGGGCCGGGGAAACGATCATGAAGCACATCACCTGTATCGACGATCTTCGCGCGCTGCATAAGCGCCGCGTGCCGAAGGCGTTCTTCGACTATTGCGACCGCGGCTCCTATGCCGAGGAGACACTGCGCGCCAACCGCGAGGACATGCAGGCGATCAAGTTCCGCCAGCGCATCCTGGTCGACGTCTCCAAGCGCGACACCTCGACCACGATCCTCGGCGAGCCCTCGACCATGCCGCTGATCCTGGCGCCTGTCGGCTTGCTCGGCATGCAGCATGGCGACGGCGAGATCCATGCCTGCCGCGCCGCGCAGGCCGCCGGTATCCCGTTCACGCAATCGACTATGTCGATCTGCTCGATCGAGGACATCGCCGCGAGTGTCGAGAAGCCGTTCTGGTTCCAGCTCTACGTCATGAAGGACCGCGGCTTCATCAAGGATCTGATCCAGCGCGCCATCGCGGCCAAGTGCAGCGCGCTGGTGCTCACCGTCGACCTGCAGGTGATCGGCCAACGCCACGCCGACATCAAGAACGGCATGACGGTGCCGCCGGAATGGTCGCTATCGAAGCTTCTGGATTTCGCCAGCAAGCCGGCCTGGGTCTCAGGCGTGCTGCAAGGCAAGCGCCGCACCTTCGGCAACATCGCCGGCCACGTGAAGAACACCGAGGATCTCAACCGCCTCGCCGAATGGACCGCATCGCAGTTCGACACCTCCTTGAACTGGAAGGACGTCGAGTGGGTCCGCAGCATCTGGCCGGGCAAGCTCGTCATCAAGGGCATCCTCGACGTCGAGGACGCCGAGGAAGCCGCCAAGACCGGCGCGCAGGCCCTCGTCGTCTCCAACCATGGCGGCCGGCAGCTCGACGGCGCGCCGTCCTCGATCGAGGTGCTGCCCGAGATCGCGGACGCGGTCGGCGACAAGATGGAGATCATGTTCGACGGCGGCATCCGCTCCGGCCAGGACGTGATGCGCGCGCTCGCGCTCGGCGCAAAATCCTGCATGATCGGCCGCGCCTACGCCTATGGCTTAGGGGCCGGCGGCCAGGCCGGCGTCGCCAAGGCGATCGACATCATCCAGAAAGAGCTGCTCACCACCATGGGCCTGTGCGGCGTCAACAGGATCGACGAGATCGACGATCACGTCATTGCGGTGTGAGGCGAAACCGTCGCGTCAAACACAGCCGTCGTCCCGGAAAAGCGCGCCCTAAGCGCACGCCGATCCGGGCCCCATAGCCACAGGCGGACGTGGCTACGGGGACTCGGAGTTACCTCCTTCGCGCAACAACTTGACCCTGTGGTTATGGGTCCCGGATCTGCGCTGACGCTTGTCCGGGACGACAGCGGTGTCTGTCGCGGTAGTTGCGCAATATATCCCGCGCCTCACATCGGCGGCGTGACGCCGTCGCGGCCGACGCCGACGCGATTGGTCTCGAAAGAGCCGTCCGGCAATTGCTTCGTGAACGCGATGATCTTGGCGCCGGCTTTGAGCTCGGACTTCTCGCCCGGCACATAAGTGACCACCGGGGTGTTGTCGGCGACGAACACCTTCTTCTCGCCGTCCTTGTACTTGACCAGCAGCGTGTGGCCGTCATTGCCGACCACGCTCTCGGCGACCGTCGCATTGGTCATGCTGGAATTGGGCTTGAGATCCCAGGGCCGCGAGCCCTCCCCGGTGCCGCGCATGCTCTCCGGAAACACGTGGACCTCGACGGCATTCTGGCCGCCGTCCGGCCCAGGCACGGTGGTCGCGCCGATGAACGAACCCGGCTTGATGTCGGCGAGTGAAATCTTGGTGATGCCTGCGACGTTCACGTCAGAGGCGATGTGAAGCTTGACGTCTTCGCCGCTGCGCGACTTGACCTGCATGGTGTCGCCATTGACGCTCTCGATCGTGCCGCGCACGCGCGTCGGCACCGGCGCTTTCTGGGCGAAGGCGCAGTAGGTCGAGAGGGCCACCATTGCGACGGCGAGAAGTGGACGTGTGAAAGTTGCACGTTGAACAGACATGACGGTCTCCGGTTATCCCCACGGAGGGAGAACTCCGGAACAGCCGCGCTATTCTCTCAAGTCTTTGTGAGATCGGCCTCGACCAGCGCGCGCAGCTCGGCGGTGACCTCAGGCCGCTGGCCGAACCACAGCTCGAAGCCGCGCACCGCCTGGTGCAGCAGCATGCCGAGCCCGTCGGCGGTCTTCAGGCCGCGCGCTTTTGCTGCCGCAAGCAGCGGCGTCACCAGCGGTACATAAACGAGATCGGCGACCACAGCCGCCTGCGGCAGGCGCGCAACATCGACATCGAGTGAAGGCTGGCCATGCATGCCGAGCGAGGTCGTGTTCACGAGAAGTTTTGCACGCAGCAGAACGTCGTTGATCGCATCCCATGCAACGGGGTGCACGTTCGGCCCGAACTGTTTCGCCAGCGTCTCCGCCCGCGCGATGGTGCGATTGGCGAGATGGATGTGCTTGATGCCCCGCTCGCGCAGCCCGAACACGACGGCGCGCGAAGAGCCGCCGGCCCCGAGCACAAGCGCCTCCTCAGCCGCATCCCAGCCGGGCGCGCTGGCGTCAAGATTGCCGATGAAGCCTTCGACGTCGGTGTTGGTCGCGTGCAGCTCGCCGTCTTCGAACCATAGCGTATTGGCCGCTCCGACGGCCGTTGCGCGCGCATCGGGCTTCGACAGCGCCAGCACACCCTCCTTGTGCGGGATGGTGACGTTGGCACCGACGAAGCCGCGCAGCGACAGCCGCAGCACGAAGTCGCGCAGATCCTCGGGCGGAACCGCCTCGATGACGTAGCCCCCCTCGATCCCGAGCGTGCGCAGCCAGTAATGATGAATCAGCGGCGAGCGCGAATGCGCCGCCGGCCATCCGATCAGACAAGCGGCGGGAGCCCTGGTCACGTCATCCTTCCCTCGAGCGATGTGGAAGGCGATCCATTTCGCGTCCCGAAGGCTCTGTCAAGCGCACGAGCGCCGCATCGCCACGGCGCCGTCAGCTCGCGGCAACCTCATCGGCCTCGGGCTGCGTTGCGCGGCCCTTGATATCGGCAATCGCTCGCTCGAGGCTCTGGCGATAGCGCGCGCGCGGCGGCGTCACGCCATGGGTGAGCAGCGCGCGGCGAACCGCCGGCGATGCCCCCGTGATGAACAGCCTGATGCCCTGGCGATGGGCCTTGGCGGCGACGCGCCCGAGCACGTTCGCCGCGGTGGAGTCCAGGAACGGCACCGCGGCGAAATCGACCACGAAGGCCTTGCGCTGGTCGGCGACGCCGTCGAGCACGCCTCCAATCGCAGAGGCGGCGCCGAAGAAGAACGCACCGGTGATGCGATAGACCAGCACGTCGCGGTCGACCGCCAGCGCGGAATCGTAGGGAACGCGCGCACCGTTGCTGTCATCGGGACGATCGGGGACCACCAGCGGCGTGCGCTCCTCGATGCCCGTCATCTCCGCCATGCGATGGATGAACAGCACCGCGCCGAGCGCGAAGCCGACCAGAATGCCTTCGGTCAGATCGCGGAAGATCGTGAGCAGGAAGGTTGCGAGCAGCACGACGGCATCGCCCCATGATGAGCGCAGGAGCGTCGCGAATTCCTGCTTCTCCGCCATGGTCCAGGCCACCACGACGAGCACGGAGGCGAGCGCGGCGAGCGGAATGTAGCTTGCGAGCGGCGCCGCGATCAGCATGAACAGCAGCAGGAAGACCGAATGCAGCATGCCCGCGAGCGGGCCGCGCGCACCGGCGCGGATGTTGGTCGCGGTGCGCGCAATCAGGCCGGTAACGCAGATGCCGCCGAACAGCGCCGAGCCGATATTGGCGACGCCTTGCGCCACCAGCTCGCAATTGGAGCGATGACGACGTCCGGTCATGCCGTCGGCCACCACGGCCGACAACAACGATTCGATGGCCGCCAGCAGCGCAAACGCAATCGCGTCCGGCAGCACGGCCTTTGCCTTCTCCAGCGAGAACGCGGGCAGCGCCGGCGAGGGCAGCTCGCGCGGAATGCCGCCGAAGCGCGAGCCGATGGTCTCGACCGGCAGCGACAGCACGGCGCTGGCGACCGCCGCGAGCGCAACCGCGATCAGGATGCCGGGCCAGGACGGCCGCCAGCGCCGCAAGGCGGCGATGATGACGATGCTGCCGATCGCGACCACGACGGCCGATGGATTGATGGTGTTGAGGCCTCCGGCGAGCGCAACGAGCTTGGGAACGAATTCGCTGGGCTCTTTCCCGGCCAGCGTGATCCCGCCGAGATCGCGGAGCTGGCTCGCAAAAATGATGACGGCGATGCCGGCGGTGAAGCCGACGGTCACAGGATAGGGAATGAACTTGATGTAGGTGCCGACCCGCAACAGGCCTGCGGCGACCAGGAACAGCCCCGCCATCATGGTGGCGAGGATCACGCCGTCGACGCCGTGCCGCTCGGCCGTCACCGCAACCAGGACGATAAAGGCGCCCGCGGGTCCGCCGATCTGGAAACGGCTGCCGCCGAGCAGGGACACGATGAAGCCGCCGACGACGGCGGTGTAGAGGCCGCGGTCCGGTGTCACGCCCGAGGCGATCGCGATCGCCATCGACAGCGGCAGTGCCACGATCGCGACGGTGAGGCCGGCGAAGACGTCGGCGCGAAAGTCCGCGACGCCGTACCCCTCACGCCAAATGGTGACGAGCTTCGGCAAATACAATTCGACAAAGGTCGGCCGGCGAAGCTGATGCAGTTGGCCCGCTTGATCGCTTGTGATGCTCATGCCCACGATGCTCCGAAGCATCGTGCGTCCCGTGTTGCCGAGGTGCGACGATGCGCTATCCCATTCCTGATCCCGAGCATGATCAACGCCCGATCATGCCCCCGCCCGCCGCGGCGGCCCCGGCTCCTTGAGGCGAACGCCGCGCCCGCCAATGTCGCTGCGCGCCTGCTCGCCGATCAGCTCGACGCCGGCCCGATCGAACGCCTCGACCACCTTGATCAGGGTCTCGACCACGCCGCGAACATTGCCGGTGCTGGCTTCCATCCGCTGGATGGTCGGCAGCGAAACGCCGGCGAGCTCGGCCAGGGTTTTCTGGTCAATGCCGAGCAGCGCCCGCGCTGCCCGCATCTGGAACGACGTGATCACCGTGGCCTCACGTATCAGAGCGTATAAATGATATCTAGGACATATACAATGATATAAAATACATCATTTATGGCCGGGCGCAAGGCCTATCGGCTGCCCCATCTGCCTCCGCCGTCATTGCGAGGAGCTCTTGCGACGAAGCAATCCAGACCGCCTCCTCGGAGACAGTCTGGATTGCTTCCGCCTTCGCCAAAGGCTTCGGCGGACAAGTCGCTGCAGCTCGCAATGACGGAGGTTGGGCGCGGGTTCGGCTCAATGAAATGCCGCATCCGCGGAGGCCACCCCACCCTCTCCCCGCGAAGAACGGGGAGAGGGAGTGAGAGGCCGGTTGCCTCACTTACGGATCACGCCGCGTGCTGGTGGGCGGCGATGATCTGGTCGGCGGCGCGGCCGGTCACTTCGGCCATGTGGTCGAACTGGCGGGTGAAGCTGCCGGCGCCGGCGGTGGCCGAGCGCAGCTCGACGATGAGTTCGCCGATCTCGGCTTCCGGCATCATGGCGCGGACGCAGTCCCAGCCGCTCCAGCCGTCGCGCGTGTCGAAGCCGAGGATCTGGCCACGCCGCGCCGACAGGATCGCGTTGATCTTGGCGGTGGCGTCGGTCGGGCAGACGATCTCGACCATGTGGATCGGCTCGAGCAACACCGGCTGGCATTGCGGCAGGCCCTCATTGAGTCCGACCCGCGCCGCCGTGCGGAAGGCGAGGTCCGACGAGTCGACGCTGTGATAGGAGCCGTCGGTCAGCGTCACCTCCACGTCGGTGACGGGGAAACCGAGCGGGCCGCGCGCCAGCCCGTCGACGACGCCTTCCTCCACCGCCGGGATGTAATTGCGCGGCACCGCGCCGCCGACCACCTTCTCGGCGAACTTGAAGCCGTCGCCGCGCGGCAGCGGCCTGATGTCGAGCACGACATCGCCGAACTGGCCGTGACCGCCGGACTGCTTCTTGTGACGCCCGCGCTGGGTGATCGGCTTGCGGATGGTCTCCTGATAGCCGATCGCGGGCGGATGCGAGGTGATCTTAACGCCGAAGCGGTCGCGCAGCCGCTCGCCGGCGACGCGCAGATGCATCTCGCCCTGGCCCCACAGCACGGTGTCATGGGTCTTGGCGTTCTGCACCACGACCAGCGAGGGATCCTCCTCGTGCAGCCGGGCCATCGCCTGGCCGAGCTTCACGTCGTCCTTGCGATCTGTGGCCGCGATCGAGATCGCGAGCACCGGCGGCGTCGGCTCCACGGCGACGAGCGCAGCCGGCGGGGTCTTGCCGCTCGAGACGGTGTCGCCGGTCTTTACGGGATCGAGCTTGGCGAGCGCCACGGTGTCGCCGGCTTCGGCCGAGGCACGCTTGGTGTCGTAGGCGCCGTTGACGGCGAGGATACCGGAGATGCGCCCCGTGCCACCGGCTGAGGATTGCAGCGTCGCACCATCGTCGAGATGGCCGGCGAGCAGCCGCGTCAGCGACAGCTTGCCGCCGTGCTGCGAATGCAGCGTCTTGAAGACGTAGCCGAGCGCATCCTTGGTGTCGGGAACGCCGAGACGTTTTGCGGTCTCCGCAACGCCGGGCGCCTCGTGGCGCAGCGCTTTCATCAGACGCAGCACGCCGTTTTCGCGCGCGGCGGCGCCCAGCAGCACCGGACAGATCAGTCCTTCGCGCAATTCGCGGGCAAGATCGTCGAACACGGCATCGCGCGGCGGCTGGATGTCTTCGAGCAGCTGCTCCATCAGCGCATCGTCGTGATCGGCGAGCTTCTCCAGCATCGAGAAGCGAGCCTCCTTCTCGCGGTCGAGATTGCCGCCTTCGAGCACGATCACCTCGGAGGCCTTGTGCTCGCGATAGATGAAGGCGCGCTCCAGCGCGAGATCGACGAAGCCCTCGATCAGCTCGCCGTTCCAGATCGGAATCTGGCGCAGCACCAGCGGCACGCACGAGGCGGGCTGCAGCATTGCGAGCGTCTCGCGGATCCGCTCGCTGGCGCGGTCGATCTTGTTGAGGAACAGGAAACGCGGGATCTTCAGCTCCTCCAGCTCGCGCAGGATGATCTGAAGCTGCGGCAGCTTCTTCTCATCGGCCTCGCAGACCACGACCGCGGCATCGACCGCGGGCAACACAGCGCGCATGTCGTGGGCGAATTCGACGGAACCGGGACAGTCGAGGAAAGTGTAGCTGTCGCCCATGAAACTCGTGGTGGCGGCAGTCAGCCCGACGGTCATCTTGTGATCACGGGCCTCGGGCGTGGCGTCGCCGACGGAAGTTCCGGCATCGACGCTGCCGGCGCGCGGGATCGCACCCGTTCGCGCCAGGATTGCTTCGAGAAGTGTGGTTTTACCGCTTTGGAATGGGCCCACCAGCGCGATGCACCGTGGACCTCGGGGACTTCTGACGTCTTGTCCCATTCGCCGCCTCCTTCTTGTGGAGCTCGGCCCATGATTGGGTCGGCAAACGTAGATGCTCTGCCCGTCCCCAAGATTTGGCAAGCATCAAACGTCGCTGCGGTGCGTCGTCGGTATTCACCTCTCCCGGAGGGAGAGGTGAGTCTCGTAGCTGGCTCAGTCAATTAGAATTGACGACGGCTCAACGCCCCGGACGAAGTTCCAGGCTCTCCAGGCCCGCGGCGACGTTGAGGCCGACCTGGCCCTGCACGCTGAGCGGCTGGAGCGCGATCGAATTGTTGGAGCCACCGACCAGCACGTTGCCACCAAGCCCGACGCCGACCGAGGCGCTGCCCTGCGCGCCCGCGTAATTGCCGGAGAGATCACCGGGGCCGAGCCGGTCGACCGGCGCGAACACGCCCCAGGCGAGCGCCGTCTCCTGGGTGATGCCGATGTCGAGGCCCACTTTACGGATCGTCGCGACGTAGCGGTCGTCGGGCAGGCCGTCTGCGCGCAGCACGCAGCCGAGATGGGTCACCGATCCCACGATGAAGCCGACGCTGGCGCCGCCGCGGCATTCGAGCACGCCGATCCGCGTCATCCGTTGCTGCGCGCCGGCAGCAGCGACGGAGACAACGAGGCTTGCGGCGGTGAGCCCGGCGAGGAGGAACGAACGGCGCATGAAACGTCTCCGGCGATGAATGGGATGCGAGCAGGAAGGACGCGGCACACGCCGCGCGATCGTCTATGCCACAAGAGTCTTGGCGGTGCCAGATCGGACATATCTGGAATCGAATTCGCGGAGAGAGGCCCCTCACCCCACCCTCTCCCCGTAAGAACGAGGCGAGGGAGTGCGCGAGCCTGCGCTCCTCACGATGCGAGAAGAATTAGAGTGTGCGCAATCGGACGCGACTTAACCTCTCCCCGCCCTTCTGCGGGAGAGGTCGGATCGCGCAAGCGATCCGGGTGAGGGGCATGGCAAGATGCCGACCAGAACAAAGGACCGTCCGACTCCGCTTATCGAAACACAACAAAAAAGGCCCGCGCGAAGCGGGCCTTTTCAATTTGCACTGTCGCGACAGGCTCAGCGCAGATTGCCGCAGAAGCGCTGGATGCGCTTGCAGGCGTCTTCGAGGTCGGAGGTCTTGGTCGCATAGGAGATGCGGAACGCAGGTCCGAGGCCGAAGGCCGAGCCCTGCACCACGGCGACGCCTTCGGTCTCCAGGAGTTCGGTGACGAACGTCTCGTCATTGTCGATCACCTTGCCCGACGGCGCGGTCTTGCCGATCGTGCCGGCGCAGGATGGATAGACGTAGAACGCGCCTTCGGGTCGCGGGCACTCGATGCCCTTGGCCTGGTTGAGCATGGAGACGACGAGATCGCGGCGCTCCTTGAACACCTTGTTGTTGGCGGGGATGAAGTCCTGCGGACCGTTCAGCGCTTCGACCGCCGCCCATTGCGCAATCGACGACGGGTTCGAGGTCGATTGCGACTGGATGGTCGACATCGCCTTGATCAGCTGCGCCGGGCCGCCGGCATAGCCGATGCGCCAGCCGGTCATGCAATAGGCCTTCGACACGCCGTTCACGGTGAGCGTGCGGTCGTAGAGTTTCGGCTCGACCTGCGCGACGGTGGTGAACTGGAAGTCGTCATAGACGAGATGCTCGTACATATCGTCGGTCATCACCCAGACATGGGGATGCCTGAGCAGCACGTCGGTGAGCGCCTTCAGTTCGGACTTGGTGTAGGCAGCTCCCGTCGGATTCGACGGCGAGCACAGGATCACCCATTTGGTCTTCGGCGTGATCGCGCGCTCCAGCGCCTCGGCCTGGAGCTTGAAGCCGGTCGCGGCGGTGCAGACCACCGGCACCGGCTCGCCGCCGGCAAGCGCCACCATTTCAGGATAGCTGACCCAATAGGGCGCGGGAATGATCACCTCGTCGCCCGGATTGATGGTCGCCATCAGCGCGTTGTAGAGCACCTGCTTGCCGCCGGTGCCGACGATGATCTGGTTCGGCTTGTAGGCGACGCCGTTCTCGCGCTGAAACTTGCCGATGATGGCTTCCTTCAGCTCGGGGATGCCGTCGACCGCGGTGTACTTGGTCTTGCCGGCCTCGATGGCGCGGATCGCCGCCAGCTTGATGTTGGCGGGCGTGTCGAAGTCGGGCTCGCCGGCACCTAAGCCGATGACGTTGCGGCCCGCCGCTTTCAGCGCGCGTGCTTTATCCGTGACCGCGATGGTCGCGGACGGCTTCACACGGTCGAGCGCAGCGGCAAGGAAGGACATCGTCATCTCCTGACAAGCGTCGAGAAGCCCTCGGCCTCACGACTCTGATTGTGGGAATGAGCCACCCTAAAACGTGAGCCGCTGCACCGCAAGAAACTTCGGCCCGATCCGGCAAAAGTTTGCGGATTTCCCGCGTTTCGAGGCGCGATTGACCGCAATGTTCCGCAACTTTGCCGGCCAAATTCCTCATATCCGGCAAGGCTTGTCCTCGGAGCAATTGATAGCCGGGTCCCGGGCATCCACGTTCTTCGAACCGCTTGACGCGGCGTGGATGGCCGGGACCTAGCCGAGCGGAAGCGATGGCGTCCTTCGGCGTCGGCTATGCCCGGCCATGACAACGCGGAAGCACTAGCGCCCTAAACCCGATGCATACGGTCGTCCGCGGACTTCACGATTGCGCGGAGCAACGCATTGGTGTGCTGACGCAAGCGTGATCTCGGTTGCACGGTCGCGCGGAAATGATCTTCCGTGGCGTTGCAGTGCGGTAGGGTTTTCGAGTTTTTCTATGGGCCGGCTCTTGCGGCGGATTCGCATCGGCATCATTGTCTAGCCGCGCTGCAGGGCAGCCAGCGCCGCGCCTTCCCATCCTCGGAAACGAACTCCCAGAATGTACAAGCTCTATTCGATGCAGCGCTCCGGCAACAGCTACAAGGTCCGCCTTGCGCTGGCGCTGCTCAACGTGCCCTATGAGGCCATCGAGATCGACATTCTGCGCGGCGAGAGCCGCACGCCGGACTTTCTGTCGAAGAACCCGTCCGGCCAGGTGCCGCTGCTCGAGGTCGGGAACGACCGCTATCTCGCCGAGTCCAACGCCATCCTCTGGTACGTTGCCGTCGGCACGCCGCTCGCGCCGGAGAACCGCATCGACCGCGCCGAGGCGCTGCAGTGGATGTTCTTCGAGCAGCACGCGCTCGAACCCAACATCGGCGCGGCCTATTTCTGGCTGTCGCTGGTCAAGGGCGGCCGCGATCTGCAGACCCATTCGCTGGAGGATTGGATGGAGCGCGGCTATGGCGCGCTCCAGGTGATGGAGAACCACCTCAAGACCAACGCCTATTTCGCCGCCCGCCAGCTCACGGTCGCCGATATCGCGCTCTATGGCTACACCCACCTCGCCGACCGCTGCGACTTCGATCTTTCGACCTTCCCGGCGGTCCGGGACTGGCTGAAGCGCGTCGAAGCTGCGCCCGGCTTCGTGACGATGGACTGGCGCCCGGCCGATATCGACGACCCCGCCAGCATTGCCGCGGGCGCCTGACAGGCCTGCCCCCCGCTCCGGCAAATAGTGGGCATAAGGGCCGCCCTTGCCGCAATGTCGCCGCTTTCGGCGCGACAGCCGCCGCAATATTGCCGGTTGAAACTGGGAAATTGTGGAAAGTCGCGGGTGATTCGCTCGCGTGTTGAGGGATTTAGACCCATGATTCGGGCGTCCGGCACGGCAGGCTTTCAGGGCCAATCCGCCACCGTCGCGTCTTCCCGGCTGACCAACGCGGTCGCGGCCTCGCTCGCCGTCGCCGCACTCTCGCTGTGCCTGATCGTCACTCTGACGGTGATGTCGACCAAGGCGACCATGGCGATGGGCCTGCCGATCTGATTCCCGTTTCATCCTGGACCAGCCTTCAAGGCGCCGTGCGGCCCGCGCCGACCGGCATTGCGACAGGACGTCGATGAAGTCACCTGTGGTAGTCGTTGCGATCACCCTGACTGCGGCCATCCTGGTCGCGGCATCGCTGTTGATTTTCACCGGCATGCGCAAGAGCTCGGGCAGCTCGACGCTGAATGCGCCCGCGCTGCAACAGCGCCTCAGGCACGCGCACTTGGTCTAAAATCATCCGAAAGATTTGCGCTCCGCCGCAAGCGCCCATTAAGCGCATCGCGCGAAATCGCATCGCATCGGCGCAACGATCCGCCAGTGTTGCGGTCTTACCTCGTGGGGGAGGAGCGAGACTGGCCCATGCGGTTCGGATGGCGCGCGATCTCCGGTCCGGTGCTGACGGCAGCGACCCTGCTGCTGGCGACGCTCTTCGAACGTTTCGTCCCCACTCCCTCGCCTGCGCCGCTGCTGGTCTGCCTCGTGGCGCTTGCCGGCGCGCTGTCGGGCCTCGCCTCGGCCATGACCAGTGCAGCCGTCGCGGTGATCGGCGCGGCACTGCTCTTCCTCAACCATCACGGCGTCTCCGGCTATGGCAACGCGGATCTGGTCCGGCTCGGCCTCCTGGCAATCACGGTTGCCGGCACCGCTGGCATCACCGGCCTGATGCGCGCGCGGATGCTCGGCACGTTCGCGGCCGAGCGCCAGAGCCACGCCACCGCCGCACGCCTGTCGGCCGCGCTCGACCAGATCGATATCGGCGTCGTGCTGCTCGATGCTGAGACGCGGGCCGAATTCATCAACCGCGCGTTCCGCGAATATTTTGCGGTGCCGGACCAGATCGCCGACGGCAAGCCGCCCTTCATCGCGCTGATGTATCACGGCCGCGACACCGGCGCGTTCGAGCTGCCCGAGGACGAGCTCGGCACCTTCATCGCCCAGCGCATGGAGATGGTGCGGATCGGCGATGCCACGCCGATCAACATTGCCTTGCGCAACGGCGAGGTGCTGCGTTTCGTCTGCACCGCGCTGCCCGACGGCGGCCGCATGCTGAGCTACACGCCGGTGACCGACCTCGTGCGCCACACCGATGCGCCGGCGAGCGCCGACTACTATCGCTCGCTGCGCGATCCCGCGAACCGAAGGCTGATGAGCTATCTCCGCGTTGCGGAGTAGGCGCGGCAACGTGCGCGCATCGTACGCCGGCGCTCGCGGATACAGCCCCTCACCCCACCGTCTCCCCGTAAGAACGGGGCGAGGGAGCGAGAAGCCGGTGCGCACCTCACTTTCGACTGTGCCGATATCTCTACCTCTCCCCGCCCTTCTGCGGGGAGAGGTCGGATCGCGCAAGCGATCCGGGTGAGGGGCAAGGCAAGCTGTCGCCACGACTGAATGTCCATCCGACTCGCGAGACAAATTGATCAGCAAGCCCGTCATGGGTATGAAGTATCCTTCATCGATCGCGGAAATTCACATGTCCCTCATCATTCGCTCCGTCACCAAGCAGGACTACGAACAATGGCTGCCGCTGTGGGACGGCTACAATGCCTTCTATGGCCGTTCGGGCCCGACCGCGCTTGCGCCCGAGATCACACGCATGACGTGGCAGCGTTTCTTCGACGCCTACGAGCCGATGCACGCGCTGGTCGCCGAGAGCGATGGCCAATTGCTTGGACTGACGCACTATCTTTTCCATCGCAGCACCACGGCGATCGAACCGTCCTGCTATTTGCAGGATTTGTTCACGCGCGAGGTTGTGCGCGGCAAGGGCGTCGGCTCCGCGCTGATCCATGGTGTGTATGAACGGGCGAAACTGGCGGGGTCGCCGCGCGTCTACTGGCAGACGCACGAGACCAATCTCACGGCGCAGCGCCTGTACGACAAGGTCGCCGAGCGCTCCGGATTCATCGTCTACCGCAAGCTGTTCTGATTCCTCTCCACATCCTGTGGATAAGTCCCACTGTCACCCTCGCGTAACATAGCAGGGCTACGCTCGCGCCTGCGTCTGATCAGGCCCCCCGTCACCGATCAAGCGCCCCAAGCGGTCCCCGTCAGTCGCCGCGTCTGACAGGGGCCGCATTTTTTTGTCCGCCTCATGGGCATGGCAGCAGCGCTGCGAGCGGCTTGCTGATGGGGGGCGCCGTGGTCAGAATGCGCCGCGGCTCATCTGACAGGATCTCCCATGGACATTCGCAATCTCGGCGCCTCCGGCCTGCGCGTCTCTGCGGTCGGGCTCGGCTGCAACAATTTCGGCCAGCGCACAGATCTGGAGACCTCGCGCAAGGTGATCCATCGCGCGCTCGATCTCGGCATCACGCTGTTCGACACTGCCGACATCTATTCGAACATGGGCGGCTCGGAGACGGTGCTCGGCACCGTGCTGGGCGACCACCGCAAGGATATCGTGCTGGCGACGAAATATTCGAAGCCGATGGCGGAGGACGGCACCAAGCAGGGTGCCTCGCGCCGTTACATCATGAACGCGGTCGAGGCGAGCCTGAGACGGCTCAAGACCGACTACATCGACCTCTACCAGCAGCATGATTACGATCCGCTGACGCCGATCGAGGAGAGCCTGCGCGCCCTCGACGATCTCGTCCGGCAGGGCAAAGTCCGCTACATCGGCAATTCGAACTTTCCGGCCTGGCGCGTCGCAGAGGCGGAGTACGTCGCACGCGCGATGAATCTCAGCCGCTTCGTCTCCTGCCAGGACGAATATTCCCTCCTCGTGCGCGACATCGAGAAAGATCTGTTGCCGGCAGCAACGGAATACAAGCTCGGGCTATTGCCGTTCTTCCCGCTCGCAAGCGGACTTCTGACCGGCAAATACCGAAGGGGCGAGGCCGCGCCTGATGATACCCGCTTCGGCAAGGTGCCGCGGCTGCGCGACCGCTACGTCACGCCGCGCAACGAGGACATCGTCGAGAAGCTCACGGCCTTTGCCAAAGCACGCGGGCACAGCATGCTCGAGCTCGCCTTCTCCTGGCTCGCCGCGCGACCGCAAGTGTCGAGCGTGATCGCCGGCGCCACCCGCGTCGAGCAGGTCGAGGAGAATGTCAAGGCGATCGCGTGGAAGCTCAGCGCGGAGGAGATGGTGGAGATCGACAAGATCACTCTGAGCTAAACCGCGCTACTTTGCGCCGCGCCCCACCGTCTGCATCACCTCAAAACCTTCGAATTGGGGATGACCGAGATAAAGCGGCTTATTATCGCCCGCCTTGTGGTGCGCCGCGCGAAACGCCTCCGACTTGGTCCACGCCTCGAACGCCGCGTAATTCGCCCAGACCGTGTGCGAGGCATACAGCGTGTGGTCCTCGAGCTCGGGGCCCTTCAACAGATGGAATTCGACGAAGCCCGGCACCTTGTCCAGATGCGTGTCGCGCGTGAGCCAGACCTGCTCGAACGCGGACTCGGAGCCCTTGGCGACGCGGAAGCGGTTCATGGCGATGTACATGGCGGCGTTCTCCTGATGCTCGGCTCATCATGTCGTCATTCCGGGACGCGCCGCAAGGCGCGGGCCCGGAATCCATTTTGCGACAGAACCGGTGGAGGAATGGATTCTTAGATGCGCAATTGCGCATCATAGCTCGCGCCACGCGCACCCCGGAATGACGACGGCAGTTGTTAAGCCACCAATCCCTTCATCGGCCGTGCTGCGACGCTATCCGGAAACACCGCCTCCGCCAGCACGCGATCCGAGAGCCCAAATTGCCCCTGCAGCACGCCCTTGATCACGGAGCGCAGATCCGTGGTGGGCTTGAGGTCGCGCCCTTCATGGAGGTTGGCGAGTTTGAGGCCCGGCCAGTCGGAGATGACGCGGCCGCCCTTCACGGCGCCGCCGGCGAGCAGCGCTATCGTTCCCGTGCCGTGATCGGTGCCGTCGGTGCCGTTGATGCGCGCGGTGCGGCCGAACTCGGTGGCGACGACGACCACAGCGTCGCGCCAGCGCGCGCCGAGCCCGTTTTCAAATTCGGCGAGCGCGCCGTCGAGCCCGCCGAGCAGGAAGGCGAGACGCCCCACCGGGCCGCCTTCATTGGCGTGTGTGTCCCAGCCGTCGAAGGCAAGCGCGGCGATGCGCGGACCGTCGTCGGCGGCCATCAGCTTTGCCGCGCCGCGCGCCACCTGCCGCATCTGCGCGGCTGCATTGCCGCGTTTCGGCTTCATGTCGTCGCCGCTTGCAGCCTTGTCGAGCTGGAGGCCTTGCGACAAAGCCGTCGCCAGCACGGGATCGCGATGGCGGTAGAGCTCGACGAGGCGCATCGCGGTGTCGTCGTCGGCCTGCGGCAGCGCGACCGGCGCCCAGCCGACGGTCGGTGCACTGCCGCGCAGCACCAGCGGCGTGGTCGGGCCGACGGCAAGCCCGCTCGATACCCGCTCGCCGCGCGGCAGCGCTTCCAGCGCGCGATTGAGCCAGCCGGCTTGCACGCGGCCCGGGCCGGCATAGCCGCTCTCGAGCACATCCTGGCCGTCGAAATGCGAACGATCGCGATACGGTGTTGCGACCGCGTGGATCACCGCGGCGTGCATCTCGCGATACATGCGGGAAAACTCCGGCATCGCCGGATGCAGCGCGAAGAACGAGTCGAGCATGATCGCGGGATGCGTACCATCAGCCGTGAGCGCGATCGAGCCGTGCAGGCCGGCGTAATCGGGGTCGCCGATCGGGGCGACGGTCGAAAGCCCGTCAAGCGCGCCGCGCAGGATCACCACGACCAGGCGCGGATCGCGCCCGTCGGCAGCGCGGGCGAATTTGGGCAGATAAGCCCAGGCCGCGAAGGAGGCGCCGCCGAGCAGGAGTCCTCGGCGCGAGGTGAGGAGCCGGTTCTCGACGCAGTCGATCATCGTCATCTCCGCTGCATTTCCGGTGACATCAACAGCAGCGCCAGCGCCTGCTGCCGCGACTCCGCGCGCTCGATGGTTCGCCGTGTCTCGATGGAGGCCGCGTCCGCAGCCGCGAATTCCAGGAGGTCGAGCGGATCGATGTTGTTGCCGAGCCGCGCGCCCATCTGCGCCGCGATGTCGAGCCGCAGCTTCATGCCTTCGGGCGCGGCCCAGGCGGCGCTGGTGTCAGGGAAACCGTTCGGTCCCGCCGGCGACCACAGGGGTTGGCCGAGCAAGTTCAGATTGTTCAGATAGGTGCCGGGATCCTCCGGCACGCGCGCGAGCAGCCGGCCGCTGGCAACCAGGAAATCGTACGGCGAGCGCATCTTGGTCAGCGGCGCTTTCCACGCTTCATCGGAATCGACCAGCGCCATGGCAAGCGCCTTCAGGTCGCCGTCGGTCTTGACGAAGATGTCGCGCAACCGCGCAACGAGAGCAGGCGGCGGATCATCGGCGACGAAGTGACGGACCAATTTGGTGGCGATGAAATTCGCGGTCGAGGCATGGCGCGCGATGTCGGCGAGCGCGGCCTCGCCCTGCGCGAGGCCCGCCTGAGCGTAAGTCTTGCCGAGCAGGATCTGCGACCCGGGCTGATGCGCATTGACATTGAACACGAAGGAGCCAGGCACTCCTAATTGTCCCTGCCGTCCGGCAAAGGTCCAGCCGGTGATGATGCGCGCGAGCGAGGTGACGTCGTCCTGCGTGTAGCCGCCGCCAACGCCGAGCGTATGCAGCTCCATGATCTCGCGCGCCAGATTTTCGTTCAGCCCGCGCTTGCGGTTTTGCCCGGCGCGCGAATCCGGTCCGAGCGATTGCTGGTTGTCGAGGAAGAACAGCATCGCCGGATGCTGCTCGGCCGCCCTCAGCATATCGGCGAAGCGCCCGAGCACGTGCGGCCTGATCGCCTCGCGCTCGAACGCGCCGGCCCAGATCCGCGCCAGCTCCCCCTTGCTGGCGGAGATGCAGAAATGGTTTGACCAGAACACGACGAGACGCTCGGTGAAGCCGCAGTCGGCAAGGGTGGCGCGCTGCAACCGGGCCAGCGCCTCGGCGCGAAACGTCTTCTGGATGACGTTGAGCGGTTGCGGCGCGGGCTTTGCGGCAGGCGGCGCGGCGGCGTTGGGCTGCATGGCCTCCGGCTTCGCCGCATGATCGGCCGGTCTTGCATCCGCCATCTGGCCGGCGACCTCCGCCGCCGCTGCGTTCAGCGAGAGATTGCGGCGCAGGGCGGGCTTCTGATCGGCAGGCGCTTGTGTCGACGGTGCTTCAGCGGCCGCCTTCGCGGCATCGCGCGCCTGCTTGACTTGGTCCTGATAGGCGAACACTGCCTGCCCCAGCTGCGGCGTCGATTGCAAGCCCGGCGCTTCCAGCAGCACGCCATGGGGGCGCGCGAGCTCTGCCTTCACGAAACCGCGCGGATCGGAGGCTGCGTTGATGAGATCGCCGGACGCGCCGCCGCGGGCGCCGAAGCCGAAGCGGTTGAGCGCAACAAGCGCGGCTTGCGAATCGCGGGCCATCGATCTGTCCTTCGCGCGTTGGGGGCCGCTTTCGGAGTCCGTGCGCAACGCGTAATATACCGCAGCGACAGATGAACCCGACATGAAAATGACGGCGAAGCTTCGACGTAGATCATGACAAATTCGCAAGAATCCTCATTGCAGGAACCGCGCCGCCTCACCTGCTCCCGCTGCGGCACCGAGTTCGGCTGCGACCTCTCAGGCAATTGCTGGTGCGCGGAGGAGACGGCAAAACTGCCGATGCCAATCGAGGGCGAGGATTGTTTGTGCCGGGAGTGTTTGCGCAAGGCGGCGGCAGAGGCGCGTAGCCCGGATGGAGCGCAAGCGTAATCCGGGAATCATTCCGCGAACGCAAATCCCGGATTGCGCTTCGCTCCATCCGGGCTACGGCAGTATCGTAGGGTGGGCAAAGCGAAGCGTGCCCACCATTTCATTGCGTGTGTGGGAGATGGTGGGCACGGCGCTTTGCGCCTTTGCCCACCCTACGAGGCTTATACCTCATGCCCCGGCGACTTTCGCGCCATGCCGTCGAACGCGTCGAGCAATTTCTCGCGCCAGACGTAGACCGGGTCGTCCGCCTCGAGCAGCTTGAACGGGCTCACCACCCGCGCCCATTGAAAACCGCCGAACACGATGTAGTCGGCATAGTTCGGCGCGGCGCCGCCGATGAAGGGCTGCTTCTTCAACGTCTGCCGCATCACCTCCAGCGACCTGCGGAACGCGACCACGCCGGTGTCGCGGTTGGCCATGACCTCTTCCAGCGACTTGCCGCCGAAGCGCGCCTCGCGCGACTGGCGGAAATAGGCGGCATCGACCTCGGCGAGGTTGTTCGGAATGTCGGCGACGATCAGCGGAAAGATGCCGCCGACGATGGCGATATCGCCGAAGGCATTGATCATGCGCGCCATGGCGCGACCGCCCTCGCCGCCAAACAACGACGGACGATCCGGAAAATTGTCTTCGAGATAGTTCGCGATGATCCAGGAATCGACCACGGGCTTGTCGTGATGCAGCAGCACCGGGACTTTCTCCGAGCCGTGCGGCGCGATCGCGCTCTTCTCGGTGAAGCGCCAGGGCAGCGATTGTGCCGTCAGGCCCTTGTGCGCGAGCGCCATCCGCGTGCGCCAGCAATACGGGCTGAACGGGCGCGCGGCGTCGGTGCCGACGAGTTCGAACAGTTTGAGTGACATGAAAGGCAACTCCATCCGCTCCGTCATTGCGAGGAGCTCTTGCGACGAAGCAATCCAGACCGCCGCCGCAGGGACATTCTGGATTGCTTCGCTTGCGCTCGCAATGACGATGTGGAGAGATCACCGCCCGTTCGCGCGCAATAGCCGCTCGCCGCCTTCCGTCACCGCGATGATCAGCCCGATTCCGGGCACCGTCTCGCGCGCGACATAGCCGCGCTCAGTGGCGTCTTCCCAGATGGTGAGGCGCGGGCACGAGGTCTTCCAGGTCGCGATCACCTCGGCATAGGCGCGCGGTTCGCGTGCGACCCATTCGACGAAATCCAGCACCAGCGGATCGGTGGCCTCGCTCATTGCAAACCTCCCTTGTCGAAGGCCGCCAGCACCGGTGTGCGAACCAGGAGCCAGCCGCCATAGGCCATGTAGTAGCAAGCGATGGTGGTGATCAGTTTGTTCGACCAAGCCACGAATTGCTGGTCGGTCATCGCTTCCAGGATGCGCCGCGCCAGCGTGGTGCCGAGCATGGACGCCGCAATCGCGACGCCGGCGAGCACGGGATCGAGGCTCGCGGCCTGGTCGATGATACCGCCGAAATAGACCAGCTTGGTGAAATGGCTGACGAGCTGGCACATTGCCTTGGTCGCCACCTTCTCGCGCCGGCCGAAATCGCCGCCGAGGAAGAAGGTGTCGAGCAGCGGGCCGGAGACGCCGGTCATCAGCATCAATCCCATGCAGATCGTGCCGTAGGCCGTGCCCTGCCAGAGCCTATCAGGGTCCGGCTTGATGTTCGCGGGCAGCAGGCGCGCCATGAACGGGGTGATGCCGAGCAGCAGCAGCGCCATCGGCTTGTCCGGCACGTAGCGGGTGAGCGACCAGGCCGCGAGTGCGATGGCAGCGCCGACCATGTAGTTCGCGACCGGCCGCCAGCGGATATGCGTCCGCCAGAGCAATGCGCGCCAGCCGTTCGAGGCCATCTGCGTGATCGCATGCAGCACCATCGCGGTCGGCAGCGGCATCAAGGCCAAGAGCACGCCGATCAGGATCAGCCCGCCCGCCATGCCGAACAGCCCGGATAGGAACGCTGTGGCGACCATCAGCAATCCGAGGGCAGCGATCATGATGGACGTCACGAAGGGAGTCTCCTGTCGGCTGGTAAGGGACGCAGGCTGCTTGCGCCGCGCTTCGGACGATGCTTCGCATCGCTCGGCGCGCGTCGCCTCTCCCCGCACGCGGGGAGAGGCGAAGAGAACGTGCCTCGCTTGCCCTTCCTTCGCAAACTGAGTTATCTTGGGCTGGCATCAGCTTTCCTGAGGGTGGGGCATTTGCGGCGGCTGCTGTTTCTCAACGGCATCAAGGCATTCGAGGCGGCGGCGCGGACCGGCAGCTTTGCCGCGGCCGGCGTCGAGCTCAACGTCTCGGCGGCCGCCGTCAGCCGCATGGTGCATCTGCTGGAACAGCGGCTCGGCCTCGCGCTGTTCGAGCGCAAGGCCAACAAGCTCGTGCTGACGCAGGCCGGCCGTGCCTATCAGAGCGGTCTGACGCCGATCTTCGATGCGCTGGCGAGCCTCACCGCGCAGGTGACCGCGCCCTCCAGCATGCGCGTGCTCACCATCGGCGTCGGCCACACCTTTGCGATGCGCTGGCTGATCCCACGTCTGTCGGAGTTTCGCAGCGAGGAGCCTGACATCGAGGTGCGCTTCACCACCGGCGGCGCCTCGGTGCCATTTGGCGAGGACTGGAGCTGCGGCATCAAGCTCGGCACCGGCGACTGGCCCGGCCTCGTCGCCGAGCCGCTGTTCGCCGGCGACCTCACGCCGGTCTGCGTGCCGCGCCTTGCGAGCGGCCTGAAGCGGCCGGCCGATCTGCGGGGACCGAGCCTGATCCGCGTCGCGCATTCGCCGGAGGACTGGCCGCCCTGGCTCAAGGCCGCGAGCCTGGTGCGCATCAACGCGCGCGGGCCAGAGTTCCAGTTCTACGGCCAGGCGCTCCAGGCCGCCGCCGACGGGCTCGGCATCGCCATGGGCATCCGGCCCTATATCGACGACGACCTCGCCGCCGGACGGCTGGTGGCGCCGTTCGATCTCTCAGTGCCCAAGGGCATGCGCTGGTACCTGCTCTATCGCAGTTTCCAGACCGAGCAACGCGACTTCGCCGCGTTTCGCCGCTGGATCATGCGCACGGCGTCGGAACCGGCGGCGCGTCCGGTGCGGCGGATCGGCCGTGCTGCGGCGCGGAACTGACGTGCTCGGCAAAAAAGCCCCGCGGCTTGTGAACGGCTTCACATCCTGAAATTCGCAAATGTGGTCCCCTGACCCTCCGAAAAGAAAAGTGGGACCTATAGAATGACGACCCTTTACGACGGCTTTGACATCGAATCCTTCGAAGCTGGCAAGGGACTGTGGCACGCCCGCATCCGGCGCGCCGATTTCAGCCCGGTTGCCATCGACGGCGTGCTGTTTCCGGCCATGGAAGTCGGCTTCGCCTGGCCTGATCGCGACGCCGCGATTGCCGATGCCAAGCACCACATCGATCGCTTCCGCCGGCGGGCCCGATAGCGACGACGAATAGACGAGCGGGTCTGCAACGGACCAGCGACAGGGCGGCGTGGGAACCGGTCATGTCAATCATCGAAGCCGACGGACGGCCGCGGATCTATGCCCGCGCCGTGCTGTCCAACTGCCCGGAATGCGACGGCGATCTCATGGTGCTGCGTGTGATCGGCGGTCGCGCCGGATGCGAGTACTGGACCATGCGCTGCCCCGATTGCGGCGGCATCCATCTCGACATCCTGAGGCCGCATCAGGCGGGCGAGGACGACGAGGGGCCGCGGCCGGCGGTGTGAGCCTCGAGGCTGCTGCCAGCCTGCTGTCAGCAGGCTGCATGACGACGGCCATTCGCCCTTTATCGCGGGGCGGACTCGTCCCATATTCGCCCCATGGCGAAGAAACCTGCATCCTCCGAAAAATCCGGCAAATCCCCGAAGACCAAGGCCCCGAACTCGAAGGCGCATCGTCCCGATGTGCAGCCGATCGGGCCGGCGCTGGCCGAGCTGCTCAATCCCGCGATCAATCGCGGCGATGCGGGCCTGGGATCGGGCACCGGCCTGCAGCCGCCGCCGGACAATTCGCGCGATCGCCGCGCCGGGGGCGAAGCCGCCGCGCATCGCGCGCGCGCCTCGACGCCGAAGGAGTTTCCGCAGGATACGGCCAAGCCCACTGTAAAGCCGATGCCGCCGGGGGCGTCCACCGAAGGCTTCGACGAAGCGCCGCAGGCCAATTACGGAACCTCGGCCACGATCCCCAAACTCGATCCGGAATTGGCACGTCAGCTCGGCCTTCCCACTGAAGAGGACGATGCCGAGGCGCTGGCGCGGCCACCGCGCTCCAAGATGGAGGCACTGGGCGTCAAGGCCACCGCGGATGCGCTGGAGGCGCTGATCCGCGAGGGCCGCCCGGAATTCCGCAAGGACGATGGCTCGATGCGGGTCTGGACGCCGCACCGGCCGCCGCGCCCGGAAAAATCCGAAGGCGGCGTGCGCTTCGAGATCAAGTCTGAATATGAGCCCAAGGGCGACCAGCCGACCGCGATTGCCGAGCTCGTCGAGGGCGTCAATCGCCACGACCGTTCGCAGGTGCTGCTCGGCGTCACCGGCTCGGGCAAGACTTACACGATGGCCAAGGTGATCGAGGCGACGCAGCGCCCTGCCCTGATCCTGGCGCCGAACAAGACACTCGCGGCCCAGCTCTATGGCGAGTTCAAGAATTTCTTCCCGGATAACGCGGTCGAGTATTTCGTCTCCTACTACGACTATTACCAGCCGGAAGCTTACGTCCCGCGCACCGACACCTATATCGAGAAGGATTCCTCGATCAACGAGCAGATCGACCGCATGCGCCACTCGGCGACGCGCGCGCTGCTCGAACGCGACGACGTCATCATCGTCGCGTCGGTGTCCTGCATCTACGGTATCGGCTCGGTCGAAACCTACACCGCGATGACGTTCGCGCTGAAGAAGGGCGAGCGCATCGACCAGCGCCAGCTCATCGCCGACCTCGTCGCGCTCCAGTACAAGCGCACCCAGGCGGATTTCACCCGCGGCACGTTTCGCGTCCGCGGCGACGTCATCGACATCTTCCCCGCGCACTATGAGGACCGCGCCTGGCGCGTGAACCTATTCGGCGACACCATCGAGAACATCGAGGAGTTCGATCCACTCACCGGCCACAAGCAGGACGAGCTCGAGTTCATCAAGATGTACGCCAACTCGCACTATGTGACGCCGCGCCCGACGCTGGTTCAGGCGATCAAGTCGATCAAGTTCGAATTGAAGCAGCGGCTGGATCAGCTCCACGATCAGGGACGTCTTCTGGAGGCGCAGCGGCTGGAGCAGCGCACCACTTTCGACCTCGAGATGATGGAGGCGACCGGAAGCTGCGCCGGCATCGAGAACTATTCGCGCTACCTCACCGGCCGCCGCCCCGGCGAGCCGCCGCCGACACTGTTCGAATACGTGCCCGACAACGCCCTGATCTTCGCCGACGAGAGCCACGTCACCATCCCGCAGATCGGCGCCATGTTCCGCGGCGACTTCCGCCGCAAGGCGACGCTCGCCGAATACGGCTTCCGCCTGCCCTCCTGCATGGACAACCGCCCCTTGCGCTTCGAGGAGTGGGACATGATGCGGCCGCAGACCATCGCGGTGTCGGCGACGCCGAGCGGCTGGGAGCTGAACGAGAGCGGCGGCGTATTCGTCGAGCAGGTGATCCGCCCCACCGGGCTGATTGATCCTCCGGTGGACATCCGCCCCGCCCGCACCCAGGTCGACGATCTCGTCGGCGAGGTCCGCGCCACTGCGCAGGCCGGCTATCGCTCGCTGATCACCGTGCTGACCAAGCGCATGGCGGAGGACCTCACCGAATATCTGCACGAGCAGGGCATTCGCGTCCGCTACATGCACTCCGACATCGACACCATCGAACGCATCGAGATCATCAGGGATCTCCGCCTCGGCGCCTTCGACGCGCTGGTCGGCATCAACCTCTTGCGCGAAGGCCTCGACATTCCCGAATGCGCGCTGGTCGCCATCCTCGACGCCGACAAGGAAGGCTTTCTGCGCAGCGAGACCTCGCTGATCCAGACCATCGGCCGCGCCGCGCGCAACGTCGACGGCAAAGTGATCCTCTACGCCGACCAGATGACCGGCTCGATGGAGCGCGCCATCGCCGAGACCAACCGTCGCCGCGAGAAGCAGGTCGAGTACAACACCGCCAACGGCATCACGCCGGAGAGCGTGAAGAAGCAGATCGGCGACATCCTCAACTCGGTCTACGAGCGCGATCACGTGCTGGTCGAGGTCGGCGGCCACGACATGACCGACGACGTCATCTCGATCGGCCACAATTTCGAGGCGGTGCTCGCCGATCTCGAGACCCGCATGCGCGAGGCCGCCGCCGATCTGAACTTCGAGGAAGCCGCGCGCCTGCGCGACGAAGTCAAGCGCCTGCGCGCCACCGAGCTCGCCGTGGTCGACGATCCCACCGCCAAGCAGCGGGCCGTGCAGGGCAAGGCCGGCGCCTACGCCGGAGCGAAGAAATACGGCGACGCTGCCAACCTCCCGGTCAGCGCGATGAAGAACAAGAGCGCCGCAACGGCGCTCAAGGCCGGCGGCGGCAAGGGCTCGCGCGTGCACAAGCCGCATCTCGACGAGATGCACGGCCCGGAATCGCTGCCCTACCGCGCGAGCCCGACACTGCCGTCAAAGCCGTTCGGCAGCACCAGCCGGATCATCCAGCCGACGGACTCGCGGCAGTCGGGTCCGGAGTTCGGGCCGGCGCCGAAGTCGACGGGCGGGGCGCCGGGGCGACGGGGCGGGTGGAAGAAGAGGTAGGCGCATCCGCGCGAGTGGTGGCTATGGATTCCGGGCTCGCCGCTTTGCGGCGCCCCGGAATGACGAGGAGAGATTACCCCACGCTCGACGTCACCACGGCCATCACCGACAGCAGCAGCATGATGGTCACGAGCTGGAGCGAGGCGATGGGCTGGGTGCGCCAGGCGGTGATCTTGTCGGACAGCGACAGATGGGCCTCGAAGAATTTTGGCTCGTAGACGGTCTTGAAGAAGGCCGGGAAGCTTGGGCCAAGGGTCACCGCGAGCAGCGCATGGGCAAGCGAGGCGATGGCGACGAAGATGGCGACGCCGGGGTCGCCGACGAGGTCGTGGTTGCCGGCGAGCTTGAGAAGGCGGCGGCGGCGAAGGTCGGGAAACTCTGGAGGGTCGCGGTCAGCGCGAGGCCTTCGAGCGCGTTATGCAGGCGGGACTTTCTGGCGGCGGCGATGGTGGCCATGGCACGTCTCCCTGATGACATGGGGATGACGTTGTTAGCTGCGGTGTCAAAGTGGTGATGTGAGATGGGTCACGCGGCGCGGCGGGCCCTTTGCCTCGCCCCGCTTGCGGGGCATGGCTATCGCATGTGATCTCTTGGAGCCGCCTGAGCAAGCGCCTCGTCCTTCGAGACGACCGCTCCGCGGTCTCCTCAGGATGAGGCTAATTGGCATCGGGGCCGTTGGAACTGCTGCCGCACACTCCGCCCTCATCCTGAGAAGGCCGCCAAAGCGGGCGTCTCGCGCGGGCGGACGGGATGTAAGGGGGCCGGCGGTCTCCCGCTGCCCACCATCTCCATGGCGTCGTCCTGGCGAAGGCCAGGACGACACCGGGGGTGGACGCGGGCCTTCGGTTCCATAAGGCCTGCGCTCAGAACCGGGAAATTACCGGACTCTGTTGTAAATCTCACAAACTGCGTTCAATGGTGCATTGCGAAAACGTGAATTGCGTTTTGACCGAAATCCCGTAGTTATTCGTACACGAACGAGTTGAGCCCCGGCACCTTACTGTGCATGGGGTTTGTTTTCCGTTTTTTGCAAGCCAGCTTCAGGACTGCCCCAAATGACAGAGCACAGCCTCTGGCGTTTCTCGCGCGCGTTGCACCGCGCGATCAACGACCGGCATTTCAGCGATATCGAGGCCCTGATCGACGAGGATATCGCGTGGGCGCTGTACGGTCCGATCGACATGTTTCCATTCCTCGGCGCACGGCAGGGCAAGGACGCCGTGCTCGACGTCATCCGCCAGCTCGCCGACAATTTCCATGTTCGCCGCTTTGATCGCGAGAGCATCATGCTCGGCGTCGATTCCGCCGCCTCGATGCTGCGCTATTCGCTGACGGCACTCGATTCCAATAAGCCGATCAGCTTGCGCGTCGCGCAGTTCGCCCAGTTCAGGGCGGGCAAGCTCGTCAGCATGCGGGTGCTGATCGACACATTCGACCTGGTCGAGCAGGCACTCGGCCGCGCCATTCATCTGCCGAAGATGAGCCGCGCCGGCTGAGGGGGACGCCAACGGGTCCCGGTATTCGGGACCGATGACGACACTCACATGACGCCCTGGCCTCCAGCCCCGCCGGATGCGGCCGTGTCAGAAGCTCGTTGTCGGGCGCGCGCTCTTCGCGCGGCCCGTTGGTTCGTCATTCGAGGCGAGCCGTCACAATTTCGCGACGATGGATCAGCATGTTTCGCGCGGAATTGGCGCATGGCCGAAGGCCGATATATATTATCGAAAAGCATGCGCTGGGGTTCGTGGGCAGGACGATGGAATTCTCGACAGGGTTTGGCTGGACCAGGCTGCCGTTGCTGGCGGCCGCCTTCATCTTGGGCTCGGTGTTAACGGTCTCGGCGCAGATCATTCCGCCCACAGCGGCCGCGCCTGACGACGAGGCTGAGACTGCGGCGACGAAGGCCCCCGACGTCAACGACCCCGATGTGCTCAAGGGCATCGACGTCGACAAGCTCGACTGGAGCCAGCTCGCGGTCGATGCCGGCACCGGCATTGACCCCATGGCCGCCAAGAAGCGCGCCCAGGCCGCGGCCAAGGATGGCCTCGACTGGTCGTCGAACCCCAATGCGAACGGCTCCTCGGCGGTGAAGGTGAAGCAATCCGTGTTCTCGTTCTGGGATACGCGGATCGGCGCCGACATGACGGTGACGCGCGAGCCGCGGACGATGTCCGAGTTGCTGGCGCAGAAGGCCACCAATGGCGGCAGCCTGCCGCAATCCTCCGGCAGCGCCTGGGCCACCGCGACCGCGCCGGGCGCGGGCTCGATCTGGGACAAGACCGCGGTGGAGGCCCGGGTCGATCCCGGCACCGAACAGAGCAAGATCGGGGCGTCGCTGATCAAGTCGGTGCCGCTGTCGGGCGACACGTCGCTGACGCTCCAGAACGGCTACAGCGTCAACCAACAGGGCACGACGGCTGTCCCCGGCATCGGCGGCCACATCACGCGAAATTACGAGACCGACCAGACCGCCAAGGTCACCCTCACTGACACCGGAACCAGCATCACCGCCGGCCAGACGCTGTCGACCACCGACGACAAATGGCTGCGCAAGTTCGGCGCCGAGCAAAAGCTGTTCGACAACGTCACCGTCTCCGGCTCGGTCGGCGAGACCTCGCAAGGCGCGCTCAACAAGAGCCTGACGGCCGGGTTCAAGAAGAGCTGGTAGCTCTTTCGCCTCTCCCCGCAAGAGCGGGACGAGGGAGTCGACGACTGCTCGAATCGCAGCCATTCACACTCTCCTAACCATACGCCACGGCAAAACCCCCGAATGGTCCGCCCTTGCCGCATCTCGGCCCATTTGCGGTCAAAATCGGGCGTCCTAGTCGCCCAAACAGACGTCGTCGTGCGGGGGACACTCGCGCCGCGCTCAAACGCGAAAAGGGGAATAACGATGAACGCCATCCGTCCGGAAAAGACCGAAACCACCGAGACCGAGACCGTCGACAACAACCTCGCCGCCGTGACCGAGGTCGAGGCCGGCATCCGCGATTTCGTCCGCAACGACATCGCCTATCTGCGCCGGCCGGCGGCCACGACCGACGCGCCGCCGCTCGACGCGAGCGCCGAAGCCACCGTCAACAACGTCAACTCGCTGATCCAGCGCGTGGCCGGAACCTCGCTGGCCGAGATCGAGAATTTGATCTCCGAGCTCGAGAGCCTGCGCGACCTGCTCCATGCCGAAGGCCAGCGCGTCCAGCGCGAGATCTCCGGCTACGCCCAGCTCAGCCAGGCCGCGATGAAGTCGACCCGCATGATCGCCGACAACGTCGCGCAGTGGAAGCGCGCCGCCGACGGCCTGCGCAACAGCTGATCGCAAGCACAAGCATCACCGGCCGCCGCGTTCCCGAAAGGGAGCGCGGCGGTTTTGATTTGAGGATCTCGTGCCCCGGGCGCGGTGCGGCACGCAGTGACGCGCCGCAGAACCGGGGCCCATCGTTCGGATGAACGCGCGGCGTGATGGGTCCCGGCTCTGCGCAGCAGCGTTGCACGCTGCAGCGCGTCCGGGACACGAGAGTGCAGTTTGAACCCTCCACCCCTCCCCAGCGACGAATGCCAAGCGCCCGCAGCCTTTCGGCCGGGCCGGGGGGACATGTGATGGAAAGCATTCGGCCCGACAACACGGACCCTATATCACTGCGGCCGGCGCCGAATCAGCTCGGCACGATCATGCTGCGCTTTGTCGGATTGCTGGCGGTTGCGATCGCGGTGCTGGCGTTCGTCTACAGCCGCTGACACGGGGCCTGACGCGGCCCCGACAATTCTACGAACCCTTACCGGGCGGCTTCCACGGTCGAGGCTTCCAGGGTGTAGCCGCCATCGGCATAACCCTTCACCACCATGCCGGCGACCAGCATCACGGCCAGCGTCGCAGTCGCGAAGATGAATCCGACAAATTTGAGTGCGCCGCGATCTGCCATGGTCCTCGTCCCGTGTCTCTGCCCAATTCGTTTCAAATAGACAGCGACAGGTTCATAATTAGTTAGCAACTCGGTGGTTCCGCCAAACTGCTTCGCGGTAACCATGTTGCGCAGGCTTATGGCAGCCGCCTGGAATCGCGTCCATAGCGCGCGAGCAACACTCGCGCACTCAATTGGACCGTTCATCTTGGAACAGGTCTAGCCACCCTTCCGCATCGGCACGAAGGCGGTGGCGGTGATCGAGTAAACCTCCTCGCCGCGCTGGTTGATGCCGGTGGTGCGGGCCGTCAAAATGCCCCAGCCGGGGCGCGAGGCGGAGCTGCGCTTGTCGATGACGATGCTGACGTAACTGACGGTGTCGCCGGCGAGCACCGGCCTGATCCAGCGCAGGTCGCGAAAGCCCGGCGATGGACCCCAGACCGCGACTTCCTCGCCGCGCGAGGTGGCCTCACGCGCCAGGCGCTGGCCGTCGGCGACAAGCAGGCTCATGCAGGCGGAGCCGACATGCCAACCGGAGGCGGCGAGCCCGCCGAACAGCGAGTTCTTGCCTTCCTCTTCGTCGAGGTGAAAGCGCTGCGGGTCGAACTTCGCGGCGAAGGTCTTGATCGACTCCGCCGTGAACGTATAGGTGCCGATCTCGCGGCGCTGGCCGATCTCGATGTCCTCGAAGAACCGCATCAGAGCGCTCCCTCGCGCCGCTTGATCAGGATCGGCGAGGTCATCTCGGCGAGGGCCTGCCCCGCCGCGTTGCGCGCGGTGCATTTGAACTTGACGATGCCGAGCTCCGGGCGGCTCTTCGACGTGCGCGCCTCCACGACATCGACGTCGAGCATGAGGTCGTCGCCGGGCCGGAGCGGAGACAACCAGCGCACCTCGTCGACGCCGGGCGAGCCGAGCGAAGCGGCGCGCGTGATAAAACCGTCGGCCATCATCCGCATCATCAGCGAACAGAGGTGCCAGCCCGAGCCGGACAGGCCGCGCAGCATGCTTCTCGCCGCCGCCTCTTCATCGAGGTGCATCGGCTGCGGATCGAACTCGGCGGCAAAGGCCAAAATCTCGTCGCGTGTGACATGGCGCGGGCCGAACGTTCCGAACCGCCCGGGCGGGAAATCTTCGAAGGTCAGGGTCATCTTGGGATTGGTTCGTGGAAATGACAGATTGTGGCCGCACTTTACGGCAATCTCAACCCGCGGGCCCGCATGGCTCGTGCTACATTCGGCGCAGCGGGGTTGGTCTTGAGTCGGATCAACCGGGGGGTCAGGATCATTGAGCAAGGCCCAATTTGGCAAGGCCGCTTTGCCCTGGGGAGAGCGATGTTTTCATTCAGCGACCTGTTTCAATGGGACCGCTTCATCACACCGACGATCATCAAGACCTTCTACTGGCTGGTGATCGCGCTGATCTGCCTGTTCGGCCTCTCCGGCATCTTCTCCGGCTTGGCTGCGATGGCGATCAGTCCGTTCGGCGGCTTCCTGGTGCTGCTGTCGTCGATTGCGAGCGTCGTCGTCGGCGTGGTGTTCTCGCGCATCCTCGCCGAGCTGATCCTGATTGTCTTCCGCATCAACGAGCATCTCGGCGCGATCAGGGACCAGGGCAGCGGGACGCGGTGAGGACGGCGCAGGTGCCGTAGGGTGGGTTAGCCGAAGGCGTAACCCACCAACTTCGTTCGGCAAACGCGGAAGCATGGTGGGTTACGCCATCGACTGCGCTTCGCGCAGCCGAGGGCTAACCCACCCTACGAATCTATCGAGATCTTACGTATTAAACCTGAAATGCATCACGTCGCCGTCGGCGACGACGTATTCCTTGCCTTCGAGCCGCAGCTTGCCGGCGTCGCGGGCGCCAGCTTCGCCGCCGAGGGCGACGTAGTCGTCATACGCGATGGTCTCGGCGCGAATGAAACCCTTCTCGAAGTCGGTGTGGATCACACCGGCCGCCGCCGGCGCCTTGGTGCCGCGATGGATGGTCCAGGCGCGCGCTTCCTTCGGTCCCACCGTGAAATAGGTGATGAGGTCGAGCAGCGTGTAGCCGGCGCGGATCAGGCGATCGAGACCGGCTTCTTCGAGACCCAGCGTCTCCAGGAAGTCAGCGCGTTCTTCACGCGAGATGGTCGCGATCTCCGACTCGATCTTGGCGGAGATGACGACGGCGACGGCGCCTTCCTTGGCGGCCTGCTCCTGCACGGCCTTGGAGAACGAATTGCCTGTTGCGGCCGAGCCTTCCTCGACGTTGCAGACGTAGAGCACGGGCTTTGATGAGAGCAGCCCCAGCATGGAGAAGGCGCGCTCCTCCTCCGCCTTGCGCTCGACGAGGCGGGCGGGCTTGCCTTCGCGCAGCAGCACCAAGGTGCGGTTGACGAGGTCGAGCTGCTCCTTGGCGTCCTTGTCGTTGCCTTTGGCTTTCTTGGAGAGGTTGTCGACGCGCTTCTCGAGGCTGTCGAGGTCGGCGAGCATCAGCTCGGTCTCGATGGTCTCGATGTCGGCGAGCGGCGCGATCTTGCCCTCGACATGGGTAACGTCGGAATCCTCAAAGCAGCGCACGACATGCGCGATCGCGTCGACCTCGCGGATGTTGGCCAGGAACTGGTTGCCGAGGCCTTCGCCCTTGGAGGCGCCGCGCACGAGGCCGGCGATGTCGACGAAGGTCAATCGCGTCGGGATGATCTGCCCCGACTTGGCGATGGCCGCGAGCTTCTCCTGCCGCGGATCGGGCACGGCGACTTCGCCGACATTCGGCTCGATGGTGCAGAACGGATAGTTCGCGGCCTGCGCCGCGGCCGTCTCGGTCAGCGCATTGAACAAGGTCGATTTGCCGACATTGGGCAACCCGACAATCCCGCATTTGAATCCCACGAGCGTTATTCCTTGCCGTTCTCGTCCTTGGTCAAAAATCCCTTCGCCTGCATGGCGAGATGCACCCTGTTGGCGAAGGTCGCGTCCGTGCCCTTGGCGATCAGCGCCGCGTGCTCGGCAACCGCGTCGCACAGCGTCGCCACCCATTCGTTGTCGGCCTTGGCGAAGTCCGACAGCACGTGGCCATGCACCAGGTCCTTGATGCCGGGATGACCGATGCCGAGCCGCACCCGGCGATAGTCGTTGCCGATGTGGGCCGAGATCGAACGCAGGCCGTTGTGCCCGGCGATGCCGCCGCCGATCTTCACCCGCACCTTGCCCGGCGGCAGCTCGAGCTCGTCATGGAACACGGTGACGTCGCCCAGAGCGATCTTGAAGAAGCTTGCCGCCTCCTGCACGGCGCGGCCGGACTCGTTCATGTAGGTCATGGGCTTGAGCAGAATGACGCGCTCTGTGCCGAGCGCACCTTCCGAGGTCTCGCCCTGAAAGCGGCGGCGCCATGGCGCAAAGCCATGATGCCGCGCGATCTCGTCGACGGCCATGAAGCCGATATTGTGCCGGTTACGTGCGTATTTCGCGCCGGGATTGCCGAGCCCAACAAAGAGTCGCATGACGCGGCGCGCCCCTCGCTCGGCGCGCGATCAAGGACCGCGCGCCAGCTTTGAGAGATTACTTCTTCTTGTCGCCGCCGGCCGGAGCCTTGGCAGCCGCAGCCGGAGCAGCAGCGCCCGCAGCCGGAGCAGCCGCCGGAGCAGCAGCACCCGCGGCCGGAGCCGCACCACCCGCCGCAGCCGCAGCCGCCGCCTTCTGCTCTTCGGCGTAGCCCGACGGCGGGACGATGGTGACGAGGGTCGCGTCCTCGCGGGTCATCGCCTTCACACCGGCCGGCAGCTTGATGTCCGACAGATGCAGGGAGTGACCGATTTCGAGCGAGCCGACATCGGCCTCGATGTATTGCGGAATGCTCTCGACACCGCATTCGAGGTCGATCGCGTGGGCGACGATGTTGACGGTGCCGCCGCGCTTCACGCCGGGCGAGCCTTCCGCCTTCACCACGTGCAAGGGCACGCTGATGCGGATGGTGACGCCTTCGCCGAGCCGCATGAAGTCGACATGGATCGGGAAGTCCCTGACCGGATCGAGGTGATAGTCGCGCGGAATCACGCGGTGCTTCTTGCCCTCGAGGTCGATGTCGACCAGCGTGGTCAGGAACCGGCCGGCGAGGATGCGCTGGCGCAAGTCGCGATCTTCGATCGAGATCGTCACCGGGGGCTGGTTGTTGCCGTAGATCACTCCGGGCACTCTGCCGGCGCGACGCTCAGCCCGGGCGGCCCCCTTGCCGCTCTTCGGACGTGCGGTCGCCTTCAATTCCTTGACGGTCGTCGCCATGTCGTTAAGTCCTTGTTTTTGCAAAAGTTAATGGGCCGCAGCGCGGCCCATGGCATAGTCCGCAGCAAGCCTCCAGGGGTGCGGGGGCCGCGGACGTGGCGGGCTTTTACCCGGAAGATGCGGAAATGACAAGGAGAATGGGCTGCCGGCCCGAGTTCCCACCCTCCCCTGGAGGGCCCTGGAGGGGGGAGGGTAAAAAAGAGTGCCTTACGTCGGCGTGCCGCCGAGCTTGGCCTCCAGCGCGGCGATCCTTGCCTTCAGCGCCTCGTTCTCCTCGCGGGCGAGGCGGGCCATGTCCTTGACCGCCTCGAACTCCTCGCGCTTGACCAGATCCATGTCGCGCAGGAATTTTTCCGCCTGCGTCCGCATCACCGTGTCGAACTCGCGCTTGACGCCTTGGGCGGCACCGGCGGCGTCATTCATCAGGCGGCCGATCTCGTCGAAAAACCGGTTGCTGGTCTGGGTCATGGCGGCCTCCGATAAACTTTGCGCGAACTCTCCGAAACACAATGGCAATCCGAAGGGAACGGTTCAAGGGCCGAGCGGGGGTATCCTTGTCATGCTCCGGTTTCCTTGCAATCGTACTCAAGGTCCCTGCATAAGAAGAATCACAAGGCGCCAGAGATGATCGACCGGCAGATCGAGCAGCGGCTGCTAGGGCTCTATCGCCGCAATCTCGTGTAAGCAGAATGGATCAGTCTATACGCGATCTCGCTTCACCTCCCCCGCTGGCGGGGGAGGTCGCATCGCATCGACAGATGCGAGGCGGGAGAGGGCTCTCTCCTCTTGGGGAGTCTTCGTCGCGGAAACACCCTCACCCCAACCCTCTCCCGCAAGCGGGAGAGGGGGCGCAGCTCCGTCGGGGCCGCAGCTTGCCCGTCAGTCCCTAGAAGCAAGGCGCGATGCCCTTCCTGCTCATCGACTTCCCAGCCTTCAAGCCGATCGCGATTGAGATCGGTCCGTTCGCGATCCGCTGGTACGCGCTGGCCTATATCTGCGGCATCGTGTTCGGCTGGCTCTATGCGCGCTCGCTCCTGAAGAACCAGCGTCTGTGGGGCGGACCCGCACCGATCTCGCTGCTCCAGATCGACGACTTCATCCTCTGGGTCACGCTCGGCATCATCCTCGGCGGCCGTACCGGCTACGTCCTGTTCTACAATCTGCCTTTCTTCATCGAGCATCCTGCTGCGATCTTCAAATTGTGGGAGGGCGGGATGTCCTTCCATGGCGGCTTCCTCGGCTGCGTCGTTGCGGTGATGTGGTTTGCCTATCGCAATGGCATCTCGATCCTGTCGCTCGGCGACATCACCACCGCGGTCGCCCCGGTCGGGCTGCTGCTCGGACGCATCGCCAATTTCATCAATGGCGAATTGTGGGGCCGCGCCACCGATGCGAGCCTGCCTTGGGCGATGATCTTCCCGAACGATCCCACACGGCTGCCGCGCCATCCGAGCCAGCTCTATGAGGCCGGCATGGAGGGCATCCTGCTGTTCACGGTGCTCGCGATCATGATCCGCTTCGGTGCCCTGAAGCGGCCTGGCATGATCCTCGGCGCCTTCATCCTGATCTATGGTCTGACCCGGATCGCCGGCGAACACTTCCGCGAACCGGACGCACAGCTCGGCTTCCTCTGGGGCGGATTAACCATGGGCATGCTGTTGTCGATCCCGATGCTTATCGTCGGCGCCATACTTATTGTATGGGCTATCCGGCGCGGCGCACCGAAGCCTATCGAGGCCATTCGTTAATTCATTTCGAGAACATGGATCGTGACCGACTCGCCGCTACTCAACGAGATCAAGGCGCTGATCAAATCCTCAGGCCCGATGCCGGTCTGGCGCTACATGGATCTGTGCCTGATGCACCCGCGCTATGGCTATTACGTCTCGCGCGATCCGCTCGGGCGGGAGGGCGACTTCACCACCGCGCCCGAGGTCAGCCAGATGTTCGGCGAGCTCTTGGGACTGTGGGCCGCCTCGGTGTGGAAGCAGATGGGCTCGCCGCAATTCTTGCGGTTGATCGAGCTCGGCCCCGGCCGCGGCACCATGATGGCGGACGCGCTGCGCGCATTGCGCGTGCTGCCGCCGCTCTACCAGGCGCTCTATATCCACATGGTCGAGGTCAATCCGGTGCTGCGCGACCGGCAGAGCGCGACGTTGTCCGCCGTGCGCAACATCGCCTGGCACGACAGCATCGACGAGGTGCCGGAAGGCCCGAGCATCATCCTCGCCAATGAATATTTCGACGTTCTGCCGATCCATCAGATGGTCCGGCACGAGAACGGCTGGCACGAACGCGTGATCGAGATCGATCCCAACGGCAAGCTTCAATTCGGCGCGGCGCCCGAGCCGACGCCGCGCTTCGACGTGTTGCTGCCGCCCTTGGTGCGTGCCGCACCCATCGGCGCCGTGTTCGAATGGCGGCCCGATGGCGAGATCATGAAGCTTGCGACGCGCGTGCGCGACCAGGATGGCGCGGCGCTGATCATCGACTACGGCCATTTACGCAGCGATGCCGGCGATACGTTTCAGGCCATTGCGCGTCACAGCTTCACCGATCCCTTGAAGGCGCCGGGCCAGGCCGACGTCACCGCCCATGTCGACTTCCAGGCGCTGGCGCGTGCGGCCGAGGACGTCGGCGCGCGCGTGCACGGGCCGGTGACGCAAGGTGACTTCCTCAAGCGCGTCGGCATCGACACCCGCGCGGCGGCGCTGATGCAAAAGGCGACGCCCGAAGTCGCCACCGACATTTCAGTGGCGCTCAAGCGCCTGACCGATACCGGGCGCAGCGGCATGGGCTCGATGTTCAAGGTGCTCGGCATCTCCGAGCCGCGGCTATCCGGCCTTGCCGGCCTCAGCGATCTCGAACAGGCTGGAGAGGCCTCATGACGCTTGCTTCGTCGCTGCTGTCGGCCGTGCCCGGCCTGCGCCACGCCTTCTTCACCCGCGAGGGCGGCGTCTCCAGCGGCATCTATTCGGCACTGAACGGCGGGCTCGGCTCCAACGACGATCAGACCCTCGTCGCGGAGAACCGCCGCCGCATGGCCGAGCATGTCGGCGTCGCGCCGGAACGCTTCCTCAGCCTGCACCAGATCCATTCGCCCGACGTGCTCATTGCCGAAATGCCGTGGCCGAGCAGACCGCGCCCGAAGGGTGACGCACTCGTCACCAAGACGCCCGGCATCGCGCTGGGCGTCTCCACCGCCGATTGCGGGCCGGTACTGTTCGTCGATCCCAATGCACGCGTGATCGGCGGCGCCCATGCCGGCTGGAAGGGCGCGTTATCAGGTGTGCTGGAAGCAACGATCTCGGCGATGGAGAAGCTCGGCGCTACCCGCGGCAGCATCATCGCCGCGATCGGCCCCTTGATCCGGCAGGAAAGTTACGAGGTCGGCAACGAGTTCGTGGCGCGCTTCATCGAAGCCGACGCGGAGAACGCCATGTTCTTCATCCCGTCGGTGCGCGAGGGCCACGCGATGTTCGATCTCGCCGGCTTCATCCGCAAGCGGCTCGAAGCCGCCGGCATCCTGATGATCGACGATCTCGGCCTCGACACCTATGCCGACGAACGCTTCTTCAGCTACCGCCGCTCGGTTCATCGCAAGGAGCCGGACTACGGCCGCCACATTCACGCGATCGCGCTCGAAGCGTGAACACACCGGCAACATTAACGATCGTCATTCCGGGGCTCGCGAAGCGAGAACCCGGAATCCATCGTGCGGCAGATCACGCGGCGAAATGGATTCCGGGCTCGCGCCAGGTGGCGCGCCCCGGAATGACAGTGTGTTTGTGGCTCGCCCGCCCTAGACCTTAATCGATTTTAACGATATCGCTGCCCTCCATAATGAGGGAAGCGTCATCCATCTTGCGCCGCGCGGGCTCGCGCGTGCTGGCGGTCATGCTGCTGACGGCTGCGACCATGCTTGCCGGCTGCGCCGTCGGCAACGCGCCGAGCAATTCCTATGCGATGGCGCCGAGCGGCGGCAGCGGCGCAACGGTCGCCTTCGAATCGATCGACGGGCCACCGCCGCAGGTGTTCGACCGCATGGTCGGCGTGCTCGACAGCGAATCCAAGCTGCGCAGCCTGTCCGTGGTCTCCCGCGAGGGCACGGCCGCCTATCGCGTGCGCAGCTACCTCTCCGCCCAGGTCGTGCGCGGCAAGACCGTGATCGCCTGGGTCTGGGATGTCTACGACGCCAACCAGCAGCGGGCGCTGCGCCTCTCCGGCGAGGAACCGACCTCGGCGAAGGGTGGCCGCGATGCTGCCCGTGATCCTTGGGCGGCTGCCGACGATCTCGTGCTGCGCAAGATCGCCCAGGCCGGATTCAGCGGACTTTCCAACATGATCAACGGAACGCCGGATGCTCCGAACCTGCGAGGACCGGCGGTGGCAGGCGTGATCCGGGAGGCGCCGGCGGCGGAGATGCCGGTCACGGCGCTCGGCTATGCCGAGCAATAACCCCCGCTAAACCACGGGCCCAAGTTACGGCCAAACCGTTGGCCCGACTCGGGATTTTCGAAGGGAAAACGTAGCATCCCGGGTTGCCATTTGAGCCTCCGGCCTGATATTTCCTCGCCCGTCGTAAACCGTGCTTCCAGTGGGTATTCGTAGGATGTTGAACGTCGTATCCAGCAAAGCGCGGGAGGAAGCGTCCATGTCGGCCAAAAACGGCTCCATCAAGCTCGTCGCCGGCAACTCCAATCCGGCTCTCGCCCAGGCCATCGCGCAAGGCCTCGACCTGCCGCTGACCAAGGCGGTGGTGCGGCGCTTTGCCGACATGGAGATCTTCGTCGAGATTCAGGAGAACGTCCGCGGCTCGGATGCGTTCATTATCCAGTCGACCTCGTTCCCGGCGAACGACCATCTGATGGAATTGCTGATCATCACCGACGCGCTGCGCCGCTCCTCGGCGCGCCGGATCACCGCGGTGCTGCCCTATTTCGGCTATGCCCGGCAGGACCGCAAATCGGGTTCGCGCACGCCGATCTCGGCCAAGCTCGTCGCCAATCTGATCACGCAGGCCGGCGTCGACCGCGTCATGACGCTCGACCTGCATGCCGGCCAGATCCAGGGCTTCTTCGACATCCCGACCGACAATCTCTACGCGGCCCCGCTGATGGTGCGCGACATCAAGGAGAAGTTCGACCTCTCCAAGGTGATGGTGATCTCGCCCGACGTCGGCGGCGTGGCCCGTGCGCGTGGCCTTGCCAAACGCATCAACACTCCGCTCGCCATCGTCGACAAGCGCCGCGAGCGTCCGGGCGAGTCCGAGGTCATGAACGTGATCGGTGACGTCGCCGGCCACACCTGTATCCTCGTCGACGACATCGTCGATTCCGGCGGCACGCTGGTGAACGCAGCCGACGCGCTGATCGCCAAGGGTGCCAAGGACGTCTACGCCTACATCACCCACGGCGTGCTCTCCGGCGGCGCCGCCGCCCGCATCTCCGGCTCGAAGCTGAAGGAGCTGGTGATCACCGACTCGATCCTGCCGACCGATGCGGTGACCAAGGCGCCGAACATCCGCATGCTGCCGATCGCCAGCCTGATCTCGGATGCGATCGCGCGCACGGCGGCCGAAGAGTCGGTGTCGAGCCTGTTCGACTGATCTTTCCTTTTCGCCTCTCCCCGCGTGCGGGGAGAGGCCGGATTGCATCGCAGATGCAATCCGGGTGAGGGGGACTCTCCGCGAGTCCAACTCTCACCGTCCCCGCTGAGACTCCCCCTCACCCCTCTCCCCGCAAGCGGGGCGAGGGAGTGCGCGGTCCTTCCGCCCCTTACTACCCCGCGATCCCTGCCGCGACCTGGCCGCGCAGGCGTTCGAGGCCGAGCAATGTCTCCGCGCAGGCGGCCGCCACCTCCACGCCCTTGATCGCAAAATGCTTGCGGAAGAAGTCGTAGTGCACCTCGGTCTCGTGGAATTGCTGCGGCGTCAGCACCGCCGAGAACACTGGCACCTCGGTGCGGAGCTGCACGTCCATCAGCGCCTTGATCACGGTGTCGGCGACGAACTCATGGCGGTAGATGCCGCCATCGACGACGAGGCCGGCCGCGACGATCGCGGTGTAGCGCCGCGTCTTGGCGAGGACCTGTGCGTGCAGCGGGATCTCGAACGAGCCAGGCACCTCGAACACGTCGACATGGGTAAGGTGCCGCGCTTCTGCTTCCTTCAGGAAGGCGATGCGGGCCTCCTCGACCACATCGCGATGCCAGCGGGCCTGCACGAAGGCCACCCGCTGCGGCTTTGCGAAGCGCGGGTGTTCGGGCGCCGGATCCTGCGGAACCGGCGGTCGGGCGACTTCAGTTTCGACTTTGGAGGTTTGGACTTGGGGATCTTGCAACATCTGATTCATGGCTTTCCTCGGTTTAAGGACCAGAATCAGGGCACACGGAACGACAAACAGCCGCATCTTGCGATGCGCCTGCCACCGACCGTTCTCTTTCATCCGGACTTTGACCGTCGGCTTCGGAGTTGCACCGAATCTGCTGACCCTTCCCTTCAGTGAAATCCTTTTCAGGACAGAACCTGGGGGAAGGCGCTCGCGGGCTTGGGCCTTTCGGCCCTTACCGCCGGTGGGGACTTTCACCCCGCCCTGAGAACATCGGCCGTTCGGGATGAACGGCCTGAGGCGAAATATGCCGCCGGGGAGCCGTCGCGGCAAGCGCGTTCCGCATGGGCAAATCGCATGGTCCCATGCCGTCGCGGTGGGAGCGGCCCTCGCGGGACGGAATTAGCGATTGAAGGCCGCCGCCCGAATCCGATTCCGGTTTGTTCTGCTTCGTCCGGTTTTGCCTCGCCCCGTTAAGAATTGTGGCGGAGATGAGCTGTGGACGAAGGAGTCCTGGCTTGTGGACGGACTCGGGACCCCGTTGCGCAGATTCCGCAAATCACATCACTTGATCCGCGACAGGCCCGCGTTGATCCGAGGGGATCGCGAGAGCGACCCCAGGGATCGCCGTAGCGACGTGAAGGGAGCGCGCGCCGGGCCAACCGCGTGCGTATCAAAGACAACAAGAAGGCAAGAGGTCGAGACGGCATGTCCCTGCTCGAAGGCACTATCGATTCCAAGAACCATCCGCTCGCGGTGGTCGAGGATATCGCTGCCAGCAACAACTGGCCGTTCGAACGCTCCGGCGAAGACGAACTCACGATTGTCTCGAAGGGACAATGGACCGACTACCAGCTCTCCTTCACCTGGATGGGCGAGATCGAGGCGCTGCATCTGGCCTGCGCCTTCGACATGAAGATTCCGCCCGCACGGCGCGGCGAGGTGCAGCGGCTCGTCGCCGCGGTCAACGAGCAATTGTGGGTCGGCCATTTCGACCTCTGGACCAACACCGGCATGATCATGCACCGCCAGGCGCTGGTGCTGCCGGGCGGCCTCACCGCCTCGACCGCGCAGTGCGAAGCCATGCTCGCCGGCGCCATCCACGCCTGCGAGCGCTACTTCCCGGCATTCCAGTTCGTGGTGTGGGCCGGCAAGACCACCGCGCAAGCCATGGACGCGGCGATGTTCGACACGGTGGGAGAGGCGTAAGTACGTCTGCCTCCACCAGGCGTGAGGGAGCCAGAGCTCTCCCCTCATCGTCGTCCTGGACCCAGCGACGCCGGCGCGAAGCGCTGTCGTCGCGCCGATCCAGGACCCATACCGCGAGGTCTTTCCGTAGCTCGCGATGCTTGTTGCCCTGCCCTCCATCCACTAGAACCACTTGGGGTAATGGGTCCTGGCTTTCGCCAGGACGACGGATTTGGCAACAGCGATGGCGAACAACACCCTCCAAAACATCACCGGCACCATCCTCCTCGCCGGCGCCGGCAAGATGGGCGGCGCAATGCTGACCGGATGGCTGGCGGGCGGGCTCGATCCGCGCCGCGTCGCCGTGATCGATCCGCACGTCTCGCCCGAGATCGCCGCGCTTGCCGCCAAGGGCGTTGCGCTCAATCCCGACGTGACGACCGCCGGCACGATCGAGACGCTGGTCGTCGCGGTGAAACCGCAAATGTTCCGCGAGGCGGGCGCCAAGCTGAAACCCTTTGTTGCCGACAAGACGTCGGTGGTCTCGATCATGGCCGGCACCACGATCGCCTCGCTTCAGGACGTCTGCGGCGGCGCCGTGGTGCGCGCGATGCCGAACACGCCGGCCGCGATCGGCCGCGGCATCACCGTCGCAGTTGCGGCACCAGACGTCAGCTCGGGTCAGCGCGCGGTGGCCGATGCACTGCTGCGCGCCACCGGCTCGGTGGAATGGGTCGACGATGAGAGCCTGATGGACGCGGCCACCGCCGTCTCCGGTTCGGGCCCGGCCTATGTGTTCCTACTTGCCGAAGAGCTCGCCCGCGCCGGTGTCGAGGCCGGATTGCCCGAGGCGCTGGCGACTAGGCTCGCGCGCGAGACCGTCGCCGGCTCCGGCGAGCTGCTGCACCAATCCGAGCTTGCGTCCAGCACGCTGCGCCAGAACGTCACCTCGCCCGGCGGCACCACCGCTGCGGCCCTCGGCGTGCTGATGAGCGAGCCCGGCCTGCGGGACCTCATGATCCGCGCGATCGCGGCGGCGACGCAGCGGTCGAAGGAATTGGCGAAGTAAGCAGGTGTCGTAGGGTGGGCAAAGCGACAGCGTGCCCACCGACTTCATCGCGGTCCCGGAAAGATGGTGGCACGGCACTTCGCGCCTTTGCCCACCCTACGGCGTCGAGCCAGCCGCCAGCCGCTTGTTGAACATCTCGACATTGACGAGCCCGCGCGCGTGGCGGCCCTCGCCGAGCTTGCGGGCACCCTCGAACGCCTCGACCTCGAAGCGGATGACGCGGCGCTCGACCGCGACCACTTTTGCGGTGGTTCGCACCGTGGCACCGACGAGAGCGGCGGCGAGATGGCGGATGTCGACCTCGGTGCCGACGGTGACCCAGCCCGGCTGGAGTGCGGAGCGGATCGCATCGCCCGATGTCATCTCCATCTCCAGAATCATCATCGGCGTCGCGTAGACAAAAGGCATGCCGGGCACGAAATGCCCGACCGTGCGCTCCACCGGGACCACCAGCGTGCGCTCGGCGCTCATGCCGATTGTGATGAAGTCGCGTGCGTCCATCCTGCCTCAAACTCCGCTGTCGTCCCGGACAAGCGAAGCTCTCGACAACGCGCAGCGTTGTCTGGAGCGGAGCGCTGATCCGGGACCCATAACCACAGGACGTTGTTTGGCGAAGACTCGGAGTTGCCAGCTCGCGCCGCAACTTCTCCCTGGGAGTATAGGTCCCGGCCTTCGCCGGGACGACGGTTGTGATTGTAGGTGCGGCTGCACTACGAGCCCCGGCGTCGGCTACTTCTTCGCAGCCGCCGCGCGCTCCACGAAGGTCTTGCCGCCCTTCATCTTATGGCGAAGCGGGGCTTCGTTGATCTGGATGACGACGGCATCGGCGTCGACGCCGAGATTTTTCACCAGCGCCTGGGTGATGTCGCGCATCATGCCGGCCTTCTGCTCGTCGGTGCGGCCTTCGGCCATGCTGATGGTGATCTCAGGCATTTTTCTCTCCCTTGCGGCCGAACACCGGCCATTGACGGCCGCCATCAAACAAGACGTGGATGCCTGGGACAAGCCCAGGCATGACGGCGTCAGCGAATGGCTAGCCCCAGCTCACGTCATGGCGCGCCAGGACCTCGCGCACCCTGGCGACGAGATCGGCCTCGCTGCACGAGAACTGTGCCGGCCGGCTCTCGCGCCATTCCTGGTTGGAGGCGATCGCGGCGGCGGCCTTGGCACCTTCGATCAGATCCTTGATCTGCACCTCGCCGCGCGCCTTTTCGTCCGAGCCCTGGATGATGACGCAGGGCGCGTTGCGGCGATCGGCATATTTGAGCTGATTGCCCATGTTCTTGGGATTGCCGAGATAGAGCTCGGCGCGGATGCCGGCGGTGCGCAAGGATGCGACCATCTTCTGATAGTCGGCGACGCGGTCGCGATCGAACACGGTGACGACGACGGGGCCGAACTCGGGCCGCGTGTCGAGCTTGCCGAGCAGCGTCAGCGCGGCCTGCAAGCGAGAGACGCCGATCGAGAAACCGGTCGCCGGCACCGGTTCGCCGCGGAAGCGCGAGACGAGCCCGTCATAACGACCGCCACCACCGACCGAGCCGAAGCGCACCGGGCGGCCCTTTTCGTCCTTGGTGTCGAGCAGGAGTTCGACCTCGTAGACCGGGCCGGTGTAATATTCGAGGCCGCGCACGACGGAGGGATCGATCTTGATGCGATCCGCCCCGTAACCCGAGGCCGAGACCAGCTTGGCAATCTCTTCCAGTTCGCTCACGCCGGCCTGACCGACTTCGCTCTTGGCGAGGTAGGTTTCTGCCGCGGCAATTGCCTCTTTCCAATCGTCGCGCGGCCTGGTGATGGCGAGAACAACGTCAGCCTCCGCCGCGCTCAGGTTGGCGCCTTTCGTGAAGTCGCCCTTGCCTTCTTCGCCGCCGTCCCACCGTCCGGGACCAAGCAGCTTGCGCACTTCGTCGGCGGAAAACTTGTCGAGCTTGTCGATCGCGCGCAGCACGGTCAGCCTGCGTGCCGCGTTCTCATCACCGCCGAGCCCGATGGCTTCCAGAACCCCGTCGAGCACTTTTCGGTTGTTCACCTTCACGACATAGGCGCCGCGGGCAATGCCCAGCGCCTCCATCGTGTCCGCCGCCATCATGCAGATCTCGGCATCCGCCGCCGGCGTCGCGGAGCCGACCGTGTCGGCATCGAACTGCATGAACTGGCGGAAGCGTCCGGGGCCGGGCTTCTCGTTGCGAAACACGTAGCCGGCGCGGTAGCTGCGATAGGGTTTTGGCAGCGTGTCGAAATTTTCCGCGACATAGCGGGCGAGCGGCGCGGTCAGATCGTAGCGCAGGCTGATCCACTGCTCGTCGTCGTCCTGGAACGAGAACACGCCCTCGTTCGGGCGGTCCTGGTCGGGCAGGAATTTGCCGAGCGCGTCGGTGAATTCCATCGCCGGCGTCTCCACCGGTTCGAAGCCATAGAGCTCGTAGACGGCGCGGATCTTCTCGACCATCTCGCGCGTCGCCCGGATCGCGGCGGGATCGCGATCCTCGAGCCCGCGCGGCAGGCGCGCCTTCAGTTTCTGGGGTTTTTTGGGTTTCTCGGCCATCCGCGGCGTTTACCAGCCGACGCGCGGTGCGGCAACCGCTGGCTTTTCCCCTCTCCCCTTGCGGGAGAGGGTGGCTCGCCGCGCTAGCGGCGAGACGGGTGAGGGGTTCTATCCGCGGAAGCAGACCCCTCATCCGGCGCGCTTCGCGCGCCACCTTCTTCCACAAGGGGAGAAGGAAGAGCGCAGCCGAGTACTCCGCCTCAAAACACCTTGCGGATCCAATTGTGCGGATCGTTGGTGCGGCCGTACTGGATGTCGACGAGCTGCTTGCGCAGACCCATGGCGACGGGGCCGGCCGCGCCGCCGCTGATGTCGAAATCGCCGCTGACCGAGCGCACCTTGCCGATCGGCGAGATCACGGCCGCGGTGCCGCAGGCAAAGGCTTCTTTCAACCTGCCGCTTGCGGCGTCCTTGCGCCACTGGTCGAGCGAGTAGGGCTCCTCGCGCACCGTCTTTCCTGCATCGCGGGCGAGCGTGATGATGGAGTCGCGGGTGATGCCGGGCAGAATGGTGCCGAGCGGCGGCGTCGACAGCGAGCCGTCGTCGAACACGAAGAACACGTTCATGCCGCCGAGCTCCTCGATGTAGCGGCGCTCGACGGCGTCGAGGAACACCACCTGATCGCAACCATGCTGGATCGCTTCGGCCTGGGCGCGCAGGCTCGCGGCATAATTACCGCCGCACTTCACCGCGCCGGTGCCGCCGATGGCTGCGCGCGTGTAGTTCTCCGAAACCCAGATCGACACCGGCGCAGGTCCGCCCTTGAAATAGGAGCCGACCGGCGAGGCGATGACCGCGAAGATGTATTCGGAGGACGGCTTGACGCCGAGGAAGGTCTCGCTCGCGATCATGAAGGGCCGCAAGTAAAGACTGCCCTCGCCGCCCGGCATCCAGGCGCGGTCGATGCGCACGACCTGCTCGACCGCCTCGATGAAGACGTCCTCGGGCAATTGCGCCATCGCCATGCGATCGGCCGAGTCCTTGAAGCGCCGCGCATTGGCATCGGGGCGGAACAGGTTCACGCCGCCGTCGTCGCGCTTGTAGGCCTTGAGGCCCTCGAAAATTTCCTGGGCGTAGTGCAGGACCGCGCCGGCCGGATCGAGCTGGAAGTTGGCGCGCGCCTCGATTCTGGCCTCGTACCAGCCGCCCTTGGCCTGGTTGTAGCGGACGATCGCCATGTGATCGGTGAAGACCCGCCCGAACCCGGGGTCCACCAGCTTGGCGATGCGGTCCTTCTCGGGAGTCGGATTGGATGCGGGCTGGATGTCGAATGTCATACTCATGTCCTTGGCTCCCGCTGCCGGTATCGGCGCTGTTCTGGCACCGGCCTACCCCTGTTCGGGGCCGGCTGGCTTCATTAGGTGTCTGTCTGGACCACCGCCAGCCTTGTTACGGCCGGTTTCCCGTGGCCAGCATGTCGCCGAGGACATGCTTTTGCCGAAGGCGGAAGTCCAGTATGTTTTGCCGAAATGCCGCTCGACAATCGCACGGTAGATCTGATCGCCCGTCGTCGCCTGTCCGGCTCTTTCCGCCGTCCCTGCTTCGACGCTGCCCGTCGCGAAACGATCTAAAATTTCGTGCGGGTCGATCGTTTTGTAACATTGAACCCAAGATACGTCAATATGCCTGACATAAATTTCGTAAGTCCTTCTCAAGATGCCGCCGAGCCTCGGCCGGCCGCAGGGGATGGAGGCAATTTGCGCTGGGATATCATCGAGCTGCTGTTCTTCGCCTATCGCGATTTCGTCGGCGATCCCGACCAGGAGCTGGAAGCCTTCGGCTTCGGCCGAGCCCATCACCGGGTCATGCACTTCGTCTATCGCTACCCCGGCCTCAAGGTCGCCGACCTCCTCGACGTCCTGCGCATCACAAAACAGTCGCTCGGTCGCGTGCTCAAGCAGCTCCTCGACGAGGGCTACATCGTGCAGAAGACCGGCGACAATGACCGTCGCCAGCGCCTGCTCTACGCGACGCCGAAGGGCGAAGCGCTGGTGCAGAAGCTTGCCGGGCTCCAGACCACGCGGATCACCAAGGCGCTCGCCGAGATGGGTCCGCAGGATGCCGAGACCGTCAAGCGCTTCCTGCGCGCGATGATCGACCGCGATGATCCGGACAAGGTGCTCGAGACGATCTTCGCTTCCGTCAACCAAGACGCCAAGGAGTGACCGTGCCGCTCGCTGCCACGCTCGCCCGCCCGCCGGTGCAACCCGCCGACGATGCCCCGCATCTGCTGCTGGTCGATGACGACCGCCGCATCCGCGATCTGCTCTCGCGCTTCCTCGCCAGCGAAGGCTACCGCGTTTCGACCGCCGCAAGTGCCAGCGATGCGCGCGCCAAGCTCATCGGTCTGCATTTCGATCTGTTGATCCTCGATGTCATGATGCCCGGCGAGACCGGCTTCGAGCTCGCCCGTTTCATCCGCACCTCGTCCTCGGTGCCGATCGTGATGCTGACGGCGCGGCACGAGGCGGAAGCGCGCATCGAGGGCCTGCAAATCGGCGCCGATGACTATGTCGCCAAACCGTTCGAGCCGCGCGAGCTCGCGCTGCGCATCAACAACATCCTCAAGCGCGCCGCGCCGCCGCCTCAGGCCGCGGCGGTGGAGAAGATCGCCTTCGGCCCCTACGTCTACCATCTTGATCGCGGCGAGCTGCGCCAGGGCGATGAGATCATCCATCTCACCGATCGCGAGCGCGAGATGCTGCGCATCCTCTCAGAGACGCCGGGCGAGACCGTGCCGCGCAGCGCGCTCACCGGCAATGGCAGCGTCAACGAGCGCGCCGTCGACGTGCAGATCAATCGCCTCAGGCGCAAGATCGAGACCGATCCCGCCAATCCACTGTTCCTCCAGGCGGTACGCGGCATCGGCTACCGGCTGGTGGCCTCGCCTTAAGCCGCAGTGAAGCGCGATCGATGAGCACGATCGATACCGGCCTGACGCTTCTGAAGAGCGCCGCCGGCCGCGTCTCCGCCGCCAATGGCTGGATGGGCAACGCGTTCAAGGGCTGGATGCCGACCGGCCTCTATGCGCGCGCGCTGCTGATCATGATCGTGCCGATGGTGATCCTGCAATCGGTCGTCGCCTTCGTGTTCATGGAGCGGCACTGGAACACGGTGACGCGCCGCCTGTCGGCCGCAGTGGTGCAGGACATCGCCGCGCTGATCGACGTCTACAAGGGCTATCCGCAGGACAAAGATCGCGACCAGATCCGCCGCATCGCCCAGCAGCGGCTCGGCCTCGTCGTCGATTTCCTGCCCGCCGGCGACATGCCGCCGCCGGGACCGAAGCCGTTCTTCTCGCTGCTCGACCAGACGCTGTCGGTGCAGCTCGGCCGCCAGATCGGGCGTTCGTTCTGGATCGACACCGTCGGCCGCTCCAACCTCGTCGAGATCCGCATCCAGCTCGACGATGCCGTGATGCGCGTGTTCGCGCAGCGCAGCGCCGCCTATGCCTCGAACTCGGAGATCTTCCTGTTCTGGATGGTCGGCACGTCCTCGATCCTGCTGATCGTCGCCGTGCTGTTCCTGCGCAACCAGATCAAGCCGATCCTTCGGCTCGCCGATGCCGCCGAAAGTTTTGGCAAGGGCCGCGAGGCGCCGAACTTCAGACCGCGCGGCGCGCGCGAGGTGCGGCGCGCCTCCGTCGCCTTCCTCGAGATGAAATCGCGCATCGAGCGCACGATGGAGCAGCGCACCGCGATGCTCGCCGGCGTCAGCCACGACCTGCGCACCATCCTGACCCGCTTCAAGCTCGAGTTGGCGCTGATCGGCGACAGTCCCGAGCTCGAGGGCATGCGCAAGGACGTCGACGAGATGTCGATGATGCTGGAGGATTACCTGGCCTTTGCCCGCGGCGATTCCGGCGAGCAATCGCAGCCAACCGACATGGCCCAGGCCCTGGAAGAATTGCGCAGTGACGCCGAACGCCACGGCCACACTGCGACCGTGGCATTCCACGGCCTGCCGGTGGTGACGGTGAAGCCGGCCTCGTTCAAGCGCTGCCTCGCCAACCTCGTCACCAACGCCGCGCGCTACGGCAAGGCCATCGCCATCACCGGCCAGCGCGATCACCGCTATCTCACCGTCACGGTCGACGACGACGGCCCCGGCATTCCCGCGCATTTGCGCGAAGAGGTGTTCAAGCCGTTCCTGCGGCTGGACAACGCCCGCAACCAGGACGAAGGCGGCACCGGTCTTGGTCTTGCCATCGCCCGCGACATCGCCCGCTCGCACGGCGGCGACATCACGCTGGGTGACAGCCCAATGGGCGGATTGAGGGCGAGCGTGAGGATTCCGGTGTGAGAATCGTAGCCCGGATGGAGCGGAGCGCAATCCGGGACTCCTTACGCGACGGAGACAGTCCCCCGGATTTCGCTGCGCTCCATCCGGGCTACGATCTCTGATCTTGCGGAGTTGAAGAAGGCATGAATGACAAGAATGGATTCATAGCCAAATTCGCTTCACCATTCGATCGAAGTGCAGTCATCATCGAAGATGACGCCAGGGTTGGATATGCCTACATGCAGGGGGAAGACGGGCGGATTTTAAGCGACGTGTGGCTCTACAACCGTTGCCCGGCGCCAATTGAGCCTGAGTGGCATAACCCGGCGAACCTGCCGTTCGCCAATCCCGCCTCATTCGTCGACGAAAGTCCTCGCTTCTCGCTTCTCGCCTCCCGGCTCGGCCCGAGATTTCATCGTGGAGTGGAACGAAGTGGGCGCACTCCTCGTCGCCGAAATTTTTCTGCTTGATAGGTATTTCGCGAGATTGGAAGCCGGGAGTAAGCCGGGCTGGTCAGCCTTGGCGGCCAAGGACGGTCCGTTGGCACAGGTGTTGAAATAACACCCGCCTACTTCGGCAGCAGCGCCTTCAGTTTGTCCATGTCGCGCATGTTCATCTTGAAGCCGCCTGGCATCACGATGTCGCCGGGCTTCTGATCCGGCTTGCAGGCCCCTAACCACTTGGCTTGCAGCGTCGTGGTGTTATCGCGCCCCGCCGCGCCGGCGACGCCGCCTTGCGCATGCGAGGTCGTCTTCACCGTGTAGGCCGAGTTGAAATCGCCTGTGATCTCGGCATGCGAGGTCGTGCTGACGCCGGCGACGCTACATTCGGAATCGCTGACATAGCCGGTCGCCGTTTTCTTAATCTCCTGCTTGGCGCAGATCTGCTTTGCCATCGGGGAGACGTTGTTGCTCATCTCCTTATCGACGGTCTCGTCAGTGCAGTGTTGCATGGTCATCTCGGGCACGGGCGAACCGGTCGTGACAAGCTTCATTTCCCATAGCCCGGCCTTGCGCATCGGCAGCTCGTCGGCGCCGGCTGCGCCTGCCGACAGCACGAGACAAGCGACCGAGCCGAGCAAAGCGAGTTTGCGCGTCATGTGGAAGACTCCCGGCTTGAGAGTTTGGGCGTTACGACAACGCCTCAGTACAGCGTGCGGATCGGCTGCTCGGCAGCGCCATAGGGCACCCAGCGGCAGGAGAACGAGATGTAGCCGCCCTCATAGGCCTGCACCGCGAGGAATTTGACGACCTTGCCGTAGCGCGCGCAGTGATCGGCCGCGACCTGTCGCGCATCGGCCTGGGTCGCCATCGAATAGGCGATGATGCCGCCAGTGTCGTTGCCCTTGAACGGCGGCACTGGAAGGATATCGGCGCGCGCCGACTGGCTCGCCATCATACCCAAGGCAAGAAGGCCCGCGGCCGCAATGATTCGCATTCCCGTCACTCCAATTGGCTGCCCCCAGTTTACGGTGCCGGACTGGAAGTGAAAAGAACGGAAGCCCTGTCGGCTGCGACGATATGGTCAACTCCTGGCGAAGTGTTGCCGCGGTGCACTTGACCTCCCCCGGCCTTCGCGGCACCGTCCGACCTTCGCAAGACCAGCTGTCCGGATTGACCATGCGCGCCCCCTCCCTGAAATCGCTCCGCTTTGCCGCCGTGCTCGGCCTCATGTTCGGGGCGCTGTCGCTCGGTGAGGCCAGGGCCGCCAATCCGCTGGAGCTGAATTTCTGGCTGAGCGGACCGCGCTACGACGGCGCCGTCGCCGATTGCAACAAGGCGCTGCCGACGATTGCCGCCCAGTTCTGGGAAAAAGAAAGCGAGTTCTGGAATTCCTCGCTGAAAATCACCGGCTTCTCCGCCGTTCGCGAGACCGCGTTCCGTCCCTGGCAGTCCGACAACATTCCGCGCCGCTATTGCACCGGCGATGCCCTGCTCAATGACGGCAAGGTGCGCAAGGTGCATTTCTCGATCATCGAGGATGGCGGCTTCGCCGGCTACGGCAATGGCGTCGAATGGTGCGTCGTCGGCGTCGACCGCAACTGGGCCTATAATCCGGCCTGCCGCGCCGCAAAGCCCTGATTCGGGTCGAAACTGGCGGCTGAACGGCGGTCGCCTGAATTTTGTTCTTGAAATGTTCTTATCGCCTGCTAGGCTTCCTTGCACAGTCTAGTTGAGGGGCGTCGCCATGTTTCATTCCAGATTGCATTCGTTCTCCCGCCTGGTGATCTCGCTGACCCTTTCCCTGATCCTTGCCGCGGGGCTGGCCTCGTTCGCCGGTGGCGCAAAGGCTCAGGACAAGCGGCAGAACGCGCCGGGCGAGTTCGATTTCTATGTGCTGTCGCTGTCATGGTCGCCCTCCTTCTGCGAGGAAGCGGCCGAGCGCGGCGGCCGCTCACAGATGCAGTGCAGCGGACGACCTTACGCCTTCGTGGTGCATGGGCTGTGGCCGCAATATGAAAGCGGCTTCCCCGAATACTGCCAGCGGCCGGCACCGCGGCTGAACCGCAGCATCGTCTCCTCGATGCTCGACCTGATGCCGGCGCCGGGCCTGATCTTCAACGAATGGGACAAGCACGGCACCTGCTCCGGGCTCGAGGGCCGCAGCTATTTCGAGACGATCCGCAAGGCGCGCGCCGCGATCAAGATCCCGGCCGAATATCTCGATCTGTCGCAGGCCAAGACCGTGGCGCCGGCGGAGATCGAGGACGCCTTCATCAAGGCCAATCCCGGCCTCAGCGATGCCGCCATCTCGGTCACCTGCAACCGGACCCGGCTCTCCGAGGTCCGCATTTGCCTCAGCAAGGACCTGCAATTCCGCGCCTGCGACGAGATCGAACGCCGCGCCTGCCGCCGCGACCAGGTGACGATGCCGCCGATCAGGGGTGGATAGTTCCAGTCATTGCGAGGAGCCCGCGACAAAATTGCGAAGCAATTTTGAGCTGGCGACGAAGCAATTCAGACTGCCTCCGGAGTTAGATTCTGGATTGCTTCGCTGCGCTCGCAATGACAAGGGGTTGGGATCGCGCGAGACAACATAGTCTGATCCCATGAACTACCGCCACGCCTTCCACGCCGGCAACTTCGCCGATGTCATCAAGCACATCGTGCTGGCGCGCATCCTCACTTATTTGCAGGACAAGCCGGCGGCGTTCCGCGTCATCGACACCCATGCCGGCGCCGGTCTCTACGACCTCGGCAGCGACGAGGCACGCCGCGGCGGCGAGTGGCTGACCGGCATTGCACGGCTGATGCAGGCGCGCCTGTCGAACGAGACCGCGGCGCTGACCAAGCCCTATCTCGACATCGTCCGCGCCTTCAATCCGAAGGGCGAGCTCAAGGCCTATCCGGGCTCGCCGCTGATCGCGCGCGGCCTGCTCAGGCCGCAGGACCGCCTCGTCGCCTGCGAGCTCGAGCCGAAGGCACGCAAGGCGCTGATCGACGTGCTGCGCCGCGACGAACAGGCGCGCGTGGTCGATCTCGACGGCTGGATGGCACTGCCGGCCTTCGTACCGCCGAAGGAGCGGCGCGGCCTCGTGCTGATCGACCCGCCCTTCGAGGCCAAGGACGAGTTCGAGCGGCTTGGCGAGGCCTTCGCGACGGCTTTCGCGAAATGGCCGACCGGTATCTACGTAATCTGGTATCCGGCCAAGAACCGGCGCGCCACCGATACGCTGGCGCAAATGGTGGCGCGGCTCGCAGCCGCAGCAAAGCCGCCCGGAAAATGCCTGCGCCTCGAATTCAGTGTGGCGCCGCAGCTCGATGGTGCGGCCCTCACCTCCGCCGGTCTTCTGATCGTCAACCCGCCCTACACGCTGCACGGCGAGCTCAAGACGATCCTGCCGGAGCTCGAAATGCCGCTCGGCCAGGGCGGCGCTGCCAGATTCCGATTGGAGGTGCCGAGGCCGTAACACTCCGGCATTCTTGGGAAAAATATGCAGGAGCGGTAGTCAATCTGCGAAGAACCGTATTATGCTGTTGCCGTGACTGGCTTTACGTTCCGCTTCCGCGAATGGTTGCGGCGGAGTGAAGGCCTAAGAAAGATCCGGCCGGACCGATGAGGTCCGCCCAAGGATGGCCAGCTCCCGGGCTTCGTAAGGTCCGGTCATGTCGTGACGTGAGTCTGCGTCGCGGCGGAGGAGCAATGAGGGGGAGTTTCCCGATGGCCATGACGGGAACGGTCAAGTTCTTCAACGGTGAGCGCGGCTACGGCTTCATCAAGCCCGACGACGGCGGCCGCGACGTCTTCGTTCACATCACCGCCGTGGAGCGGGCGGGACTAAAGGACCTTGCCGAAGGACAGCGTATTACGTTCGAAGTCGAACCGGACAAGAAGGGGAAGGGACCGAAGGCGGTCAATTTGGTCATCCTCTCCTAGCGAGCCTGGCTTTAAAAAAAATCCCGGCCGCGAGCGGCCGGGAGGTTGGTCCGGTATTTTCTTCTTCAGCTATCAGAAGTGATAGTTCACGCCTGCGCGGACAACGCTGGCGCTATAGCCGTTTGACACGCCCGTAATTGCGAACTGACTCGTCGACAGGTCGATGTAGAGATATTCGAGCTTGGCGCTCCAATTCGGCGCAAGGCCGACTTCCGCGCCGGCACCGATGGTCCAGCCGGCGGTGGTGTGCGACTCCGTCCAGCCGAAGGTCTGCGCGCGCAACTCGCCGAAGGCGAGGCCGGCGGTGCCGTAGAACAGCACGTTGCTGAAGGCATAGCCGGCGCGACCGCGCAGGGTGCCGAACCACGGATTGGAAAACTTCCACGGCGCGAAGGTATCGTCGGCACCGGCGGCCTGGATGTCGCCCTCCACGCCGAACACCCAAGGGCCGTTCTGGAAATTATAGCCGGCCTGCACGCCGCCGACGAAGCCGGAGGGCTTTGAGGGATTGTTGTCGACCGAGCCCCATTCGTATCCGATGTTGCCGCCCAGATAAGGACCAGCCCAGCTATACGCATTGAGCGGCTGATTGACGGTATAGGGCGCGCGCTGCCCGTAATTGAAATCGGCGGCCCCTGCCGAAGCTGTCCAGCCGGCTGCAACCAACGCGGCTGCGCCCACAACGAGCCCCTTCATCACACACTCCAACGCAACTGCCGCCACCGCGATGCCTGCGCTGCCGCACAAGGCCAGACCGCATGGTTACGGAACCACCACTTTTTCGCGTAAGATTTATCGAGAGTTCTAAGTTAAAGGGCTGTTAAGCCGGGTTACCGCGCTGTTAACAGGCTTAAGCAAGCGTTACCGGGAACTGCGCCCGCCATCCCTGTGCGGGCGCCACGGCCGGAACTTCAAATCGGCAACCCCAGCGCCTAAATTTGTACCATGGTTCACGATTCCCCCGACAACCCGGACGAGGCACGCGCGCGCAAACCGGTGCGCGTCACCGCGCCGGACGCCCCGCCCCGGGACACGGAAATGACGCCACCGGATCTTGATCCCGCGACAGCAAGCGGCGACGACGAGGACGAGGCGCGGCTGCCGGATATCCTGGAAGAGAGCGGCGCAGTCGGCGAGGGCCCGCTGGCGACCGGTCATGAGGCAATCGAGCGCGCGGTCCGGCTCGCCCCCACCTCGGCCGGCGTCTATCGCATGCTCAATGCGAACGCGGACGTGCTCTATGTCGGCAAGGCCAAGAACGTCAAAAAGCGCCTGTCCAATTACGCGCGCCAGAGCGCGCCGCAGCCGGCGCGCATCCTGCGCATGATCGCCGCCACGGTGACCGTGGAGATCGTCTCGACCAACACCGAGACGGAAGCACTGCTGCTGGAGGCCAACCTCATCAAGCAGCTGCGGCCGCGCTTCAACGTGCAGCTGCGCGACGACAAGTCGTTTCCCTACATCCTGATCACCGGCGACCATTGGGCGCCCCAGATCCTGAAGCACCGCGGCGCGCAGACGCGGCCCGGCCGCTATTTCGGCCCGTTCGCCTCGGCGGGCGCCGTGAACCGCACCATCACCGCACTTCAGCGCGCGTTCCTGATCCGCTCCTGCACCGATTCCTTCTTCGAGAGCCGTACCCGGCCCTGCCTGCTCTACCAGATCCGCCGCTGCGCCGGCCCCTGCACCCGAGAGATCGACTTTCCCGGCTATACGACGCTGGTGCGCGAGGCGACCGACTTCCTCTCCGGCAAGAGCCATGCGGTGAAGCAGGAGCTCGCCGGCGAGATGGAGAAGGCCTCCGGCGAGCTCGAATTCGAGCGCGCGGCGCTCTACCGCGACCGCCTCGCCGCGCTCTCGGCGATCCAGTCGCAGCAGGGCATCAATCCGCGCACGGTCGAGGAAGCCGACGTGTTCGCCATCCACCAGGAGGGCGGCTTCTCCTGCGTCGAGGTGTTCTTCTTCCGCACCGGACAGAATTGGGGCAACCGCGCTTATTTTCCGCGTGCGGAAAAGACATTTACCCCGGAGGAAGTGCTCGGCTCCTTCCTCGCCCAGTTCTACGACGACAAGCCGCCGCCAAAGAACATCCTGCTCTCGCACGAGATCGAGGAGAGCGAGCTGCTCGCCAACGCGCTGTCGATCAAGGCCGGCCACAAGGTCGAGGTCACCGCGCCCAAGCGCGGCGAGAAGAAGGAGCTCGTCACCCACGCGCTGACCAATGCGCGCGAGGCGCTCGGCCGCAAGCTCGCGGACACCGCGACGCAGAGCCGCCTGCTCGAGGCCATGGCCGCGACGCTGAGCCTGCCGCACGTGCCCAAGCGCATCGAGGTCTACGACAACAGCCACATCCAGGGCACCAACGCGGTCGGCGCCATGATCGTCGCCGGCCAGGATGGTTTCGTGAAGAACCAGTACCGCAAGTTCAACATCAAGTCGGAAGGGCTGACGCCCGGCGACGACTACGCCATGATGCGCGAGGTGCTGGAGCGACGCTTCAAGCGCCTGATCAATCCGCCTGAGGAGGGCGTGACCAAGGCCAAGGACGACGATTTCCCGCAATGGCCCGACCTCGTCATCATCGACGGCGGCCGCGGCCAGCTCAACGCCGTCCGCGAGATCTTTGCAAATCTCGGCCTGACCGAGGTGTCGCTGATGTCGGTCGCGAAAGGGCCGGACCGGGATGCGGGCCGCGAGACCCTGTTCATGCCGGAGCGCGAGGCAATCAAGCTGGAGCCGCGCGATCCCGTGCTCTATTTCATCCAGCGCCTGCGCGACGAGGCCCACCGCTTCGTCATCGGCTCGCACCGCAAGCTGCGCAAGAAGGACATCCGCGAGGCCGGTTTGCAGGAGATCCCGGGCATCGGCCCGTCACGCAAACGTGCCTTGCTGCATCATTTCGGAACCCTGAAGGAGATCGAACGTGCCTCGATCGCCGATCTCGGCAAGGTTCCGGGGGTCAGCGCCGAGAGCGCCCGCAGGATTTTCGAGTATTTCCATCCCCAGCCGGGATGAACTAAAGGGGGACCGCGGTCATATGATCGTTGCGTCCGCGCCTCATTTGGGGAGCGGAACGGTTGACGTTCAGGCACCAGCGGTATTGGTAGGACGGATGAACATCGCAACGACACGAGGGGCAACCAGGCGCTCGATGTCCCTTCCCAACATCCTGACCTACGGCCGGATCGCCGCGATCCCGGTCGTGGTCGGATGCATTTACGCGCAGTCGATCGTGGATGGGCCGCTGTGGCTGCGCTGGGTGGCGGTGGCCATCTTCATCGGCGCCGCGGTGACGGATTACCTCGATGGCTATTATGCACGAATCTGGAATCAGCAATCGGCATTCGGCCGGATGCTCGATCCGATCGCCGACAAGCTGCTGGTCGCCTCGTGCCTGCTGATGCTGGCCGCCGATGGTATCATCCATGGCTGGTCGCTGTGGGCTGCCATCGTGATCCTGTGCCGCGAGATCCTGGTCTCGGGCCTGCGCGAATATCTCGCCGCGCTGCGCGTCAGCGTGCCCGTGACCAAGCTCGCCAAATGGAAGACCACGGTTCAGCTCGTCGCCATCGGCTTCCTGCTCGCTGGCCCGGCCGGCGATGAGGTGGTGCCGGTGGTGTCGATGATCGGACTGGCGTTGCTGTGGGCCTCGGCGATCCTCACCATGTACACCGGTTACGACTATTTCCGTGCCGGCATCCATCACCTCATCAAGGAGGACGAGGGATGAAGGTGAAGTATTTCGCCTGGGTGCGCGAGCGCGTCGGCAAGGCCGAGGAGATGATCGAGCCGCCCGCGACGGTGCGCACCATCGAGGAGCTGATCGCCTGGCTGTCCGGCCGGAGCGAGGCCTACGCCTACGCCTTCGAGAAGCCGAAGGTGATCCGCGCCGCGATCGATCATGCCCATGTCAAGCAGGACACCGCGATCGCGGGCGCCCGCGAGATCGCGTTCTTCCCGCCGATGACCGGCGGCTAGGCCATGACCTCCGCTGTCACCACCTGCCCCGTCACCATCCGCATCCAGGAGGATGATTTCGACATTGGGCGCGAGATCGCGATCCTGACCAAGAGCCGTTCCGACATCGGCGCGGTCGTGAGCTTCTCCGGCATCTGCCGAGCCGACGAGGACAGCGCGAAGATCGCAGCGCTCACGCTCGAACATTATCCGGGCATGGCGGAAGAAGAGATCAAGCGTCACGCCGACGAGGCGATTTCGCGCTGGCCGCTGAACGGCGTCACGGTGATCCACCGTGTCGGCCGCTTCATGCCCGGCCAGAACATCGTGCTGGTGCTGACTGCCTCGCAACACCGCCAGGCCGCGTTCCAGGCGGCCGAGTTCCTGATGGATTATCTCAAGACGAGCGCGCCGTTCTGGAAGAAGGAAGAGAGCGAAGCCGGCGCCGGCTGGGTCGAGGCCCAGGCCCGTGACGACGAAGCCGCCGCGCGCTGGACCCGATCCTGATGGCAAGAGCAACCAAAAAGACCGCGCGCGGCCGCGCCGCGCCAAGACTTGCGAAGGTCGGTCCGGGTGAGCTTCTCACGCTGCTCGATTTCGTCCGCTATGCGGTGAGCCGCTTTGTCGAAGCCGAGCTCGCCTTTGCTCACGGCACGACCGATCCGGTTGCCGAGGCAGCCTTCCTGGTCAGCGAGGCGCTGCATCTCAATCCCGAACAGTTCGAGATTTTTGCCAATGCGCGCGTCACGGTCGCCGAGGGCAAGACCATCCTCGATCTCATCCATCGGCGCGTCACCACGCGCAAACCGGCCGCCTATCTCGTCAACAAGATCTACATGCGCGGCCTTCCCTTCTATGTCGACGAGCGCGTCATCGTTCCGCGCTCCTTCATCGGCGAGCTGCTGGATTCGCATTTCGGCAGCGACGGCGCTGCCGGATCGCTGATCGATGATCCCACCGCCGTCGAGCGCGTGCTCGATCTCTGCACCGGATCGGGATGCCTCGCCATCCTCGCCGCGCATCATTTTCCGAATGCTGCGGTCGATGCCGTCGACATCTCCAAGGGCGCGATCGAGGTCGCCACGCGGAATGTCGGCGAATATGGGTTGGAGGACCGGATCAGCCTGTATCACGGCGACCTGTTCGCCCCGCTCGGCGATGCACGCTACGACCTGATCATCACCAATCCGCCCTACGTCGATGCCGAAGGCATGGCCGCGCTGCCGCCGGAGTGCCGGGCCGAACCAAAACTCGCGTTCGACGGCGGCGACGACGGCCTCGACGTGGTGCGCCGCATCCTGCGCGAGGCACCCGATCACCTGACGCCGGATGGCGGGTTGATCTGCGAGATCGGGCGCGGCCGCGAGCTGGTCGACGAGGCCTTTCCGGAACTGCCGTTGCTCTGGCTGGACACCGAAGACTCCGAGGCCGAAGTGTTCTGGATCGCAGCCGCCGATCTCGGCTGATCCTCTACGGCGGGCCCGCTCCCCTCGGAACAAGTCAAATTCCGCCACGTTCATCCCTCGACGAATTTCGTGGCTCTCGGAGGATGTCCGCATGCTCGCGCCATCGGGCGAATTGCTGCGCGCCGGCGTGGCGCTCAAGCTCAACCATCTCAAGCGAGCCACGCAATCGTACTTGCGCGACCGCACCAGCCAGGCCACCGGACGCGCGACGTCCTACGCGGTTGCAGCCGGCCTGTTTGCGGTGGCCGGGCTGTTCGTCATCGCGGCCTTCTTTGTCGGTCTGGCCGCCCTGTATCGCTGGGTTGAGATCACCTACGGGCAATTCTGGGGTTTCGGTGCTGTCGGTGCAGTGCTGCTGGTGCTGGCGGCGGTCTGCGCCGGCATCGCCATGACGATGATGAAGCGGCCGGCCAAGCCGGTCGTGCCGCTTGCCAGCCGCGTGCGCGTTGCGATCACCACCCCGCGGATTCCTCGTGGAACGGTCAAGGAGGCCGTGAAGGAGGTCGCAACGACGATCCCCCTCGTGCCGCTTGCGCCCGGCGAACGCGGTCATGGCAGCAAAGCCTGGCCGAACCGCGCCAACCGTCCCGTGCAACTGGGCCTGATGCTCGCAGCCGTCGGCCTGGTCGGGCTTACGGCCGCACGTCGGCGGCGCCATAGGCACAGTCTGGAGGCGTGAGTGGTGGTACGGCGCTCCGAGCAGATGGACAGCTGGTTGCTCGTGGCGGCCACGGCTGTCTTCGTGCTCACCGCCGAGCGCTACTTCCAGGACTCCGCCCTGGTCCGCTCGGGGCCCCCGCAGGACCACCGCAAAGGAGAGGCGAATTCACCGGAAACCGACCCGGCGCGCGCAGCCGTACAGCCCGGCCATGGCCGCCGCGCGAAGAGCCCCTTCGCGATCCCCTGGGCTGGCTGGAAGGATATCTTCTGGCGCACCTATCAGCGCATCGACGAGGATCGCCTGCTCGCCACAGCGGGCGGCGTCGTGTTCTTCGGGCTGCTCGCGATCTTTCCGGCCGTGACCGCGCTGGTCTCGTCCTACGGGCTGTTCGCCGATCCCTCCACGATCAGCGATAACCTCCAGAAGCTGGCGATGATGCTTCCCGAAGGTACCTTCCAGATCGTCGAGGAGCAGGTCGGGCGTGTGGTGTCGAAGGGCAATACGGCGCTGGGTGCCACCTTCCTGTTCGGCCTTGTGCTTGCGATTTGGAGCGCCAATGCCGGCGTCAAGGCGATCTTCGACGCCCTCAACGTCGCCTATGAGGAGCGCGAGAAGCGCAGCTTCATCCGGCTGAACATGGTGTCGCTGGCCTTCACGGTCGGCGGCATCATGGCGCTGTTGCTGATGGTGGCTGCCGTCGTCGCCCTCCCGCTCGCGCTCAATCACCTCGGCCTGGCGCCTGAAAGCAAATTGATCGTGGCGCTGGCACGATGGCCGCTGCTGTTCCTGATCCTGCTCGTGGCGCTCGCCATCCTCTACCGCTTCGCGCCCAGCCGCGATGCACCGCGCTGGCAATGGCTGAGCCTCGGCGCGGTGGCGGCCGCCATCCTCTGGATCGCCGGCTCGGCACTGCTGTCCTGGTATCTCTCGGAATTCGCCAATTACAACGCGACCTACGGCTCGCTCGGTGCGGCGATCGGCCTGATGATGTGGATGTGGGTGTCGGCGATCGTCGTCATGTTCGGAGCCGAGCTGAACTCGGAGATCGAACGGCAGACCCTGCGCGACACGACCACCGGGCGGCCGAAGCCGCTCGGCAGCCGCGAAGCCGTCTCGGCCGATACGGTCGGCGCCGCCGCGCCGGCCTGAGGCCATGACGGTCCTGAACGCGTGTGCTGGAGGCTGCTATCCCCTCGAATCAACAATGATGTTAAGGTCATGCTGCTTGGGGGAGCATGAGGAGTGACGGGTCGGACGGCGGCCCGTGTTTTCCCGGGTAAGACAGTCAGCTCTTGAGAAGTAACGCGCGGCATGATTCGCATTTCGACGATCTTCATCGCCATCTGCATGGTTCTGGTCGCGGCCTCGCTCGGGCTGATGCTCTATTCGGTCGCCGGCATCAGCGGAACCGAATCCGCGATCGTGGCGCTGACCGCGCTGACCTTCCTGATCCTCTACAACGCGGTGTCGATGCGGCTGCGCGACCGCAGCGACGTCGGCGGCCAGATCGCCGACCTCTCGCGCGGCACCGCCGACCTCGCCCGTCAGGTGGCCGAGTTCGGCCGCCGACTCGCGGCGGTCGAGGGACGCATCGCCTCGTCCAATTCGACCAACTCCGACCGCATCCAGTCGGTGGTCGGCGAGATCAACGAGCTCGGCGGACTGGTCAGGCAGCTCGCCACCACCGTCTCGGCGCATGAGGACCTGCTAGCTGGCGGCGCTCCGGTATCAGCCGCAAGCCCGGTCGAGAAGCAGGATCCGGTGGCGCCGCTCGATCTGATCGCGACGATCGACGAGCGGCCGGCTGCCCCGTCACCGTTGCCCGTGGCGCCCCCGCCTCCCGCAGCGCAGCCGCGGCCCGCACAGGCGGCCCCAACCCAAGTCGCCAACGGCCGCAACCAGACCCAATTGCTGGCGACGCTGCGCAACGCGATCGACGAGAACCGCATCGACATCTTCCTCCAGCCGATGGTGACGCTGCCGCAGCGCAAGGTACGGTTCTACGAGGCGGTGACGCGCCTGCGCGATGAGCGTGACCAGCTGATCGCCGCCGAGGAGTTCATCAGCATCGCGGAAGCCTCCGGGCTGATCGGGCGCATCGACAACATGGTGATGCTGCGCTGTGTGCAGGTGCTGCGGCGCCTGATGGTGCGCAACAAGGATGTCGGCGTGTTCTGCAATGTCGCGGCCTCTACGCTCGGCAATTCCACCACCTTCGCGCAATGCCTCGACTTCCTCGAAGCCAACCGGGCGCTGGCACCCTCGCTGGTGCTGGAGTTCAAGCAGTCGACCTTCCGCAACCTCGGCCCGGCCGAGACCGAGAATCTCGCCGCGCTCGCCCAGCGCGGCTACCGCTTCTCGATCGACCATATCACGGATTTGCGCATCGAGCCGCGCGAGCTCGCCGACCGCGGTCTGCGCTTCATCAAGGTGCCGGCCACGCTGCTGCTCGATCCGAAGCAGGCCTCGACCTCGGACATCCATCCGTCCGATCTCTCCGACCTGCTCGGCCGCTTCGGCATCGACCTGATCGCCGAGCGGATCGAGGGCGAGCGCGCGGTGGTCGACCTGCTCGATTATGACGTGCGGTTCGGCCAGGGCTTTCTGTTCGCACCGCCCCGGCCATTGCGGCCGGAAGGGGCATCTGCTACCGGCGGGGCCTCGCCGACCCAGGCGCAGGACATCCAGGGATCCAATGGCTCCGGCACATCCAGCTCAGGCGCGACGTCTTCAGCGCCGCCGCCACAACGCATCACCGGCAACGCGGCGCTCGCGCGCCGCATCTGATCGGCCGCGCGCATCATGACCACGTTGCATTTTGCCGAAAGCCTGCGCGAGCTCGTGGCTGGCGTTGACGTCGTGCTCAGCGACATCTGGGGCGTGGTCCATAACGGTCTCGAATCCTTCCCCGAGGCCTGCGAGGCGCTGCATACCTATCGCAGCCGCGGCGGCACGGTGATCCTGATCACCAACGCACCGCGCCCGGCCGACTCCGTGCAGCGGCAATTGCGCAAGCTCGGTGTCGCGGACGAGACCTATGACGCGATCGTCTCGTCGGGCGACCTGACGCGGCTCTATGTCGCCGAGCATCCCGGCCGCAAGATGTTCTGGCTCGGCCCCGAGCGCGACAACTCGATCTACCGTGGCCTCGATGCGACGACCGCGCCGCTGGAAGAAGCCGATTACATCGTCTGCACCGGCCTCTATGACGACGAGACCGAGACGGCGGAAGACTATCGCGGCATGATGCTGAAGGCGCGCGAGCGCAAGCTGACGCTGGTCTGCGCCAACCCCGACATCGTGGTCGAACGCGGCGACCGGCTGATCTATTGCGCCGGCGCCATCGCCGAGCTCTACCGCGAACTCGGGGGCGAGGTGATCTTCTACGGCAAGCCGCACCGGCCGATCTATGAGCGCGCGATGGCGCTCGCCGGCGAACGCCAGGGACACCAAATTGATCGCAAAAAGGTCTTGGCGATCGGCGATTCCGTCCGCACCGATCTCACCGGCGCGCGCGAGTTCGGCATCGACTGCCTGTTCGTCACCCGCGGCATCCATGCCGAGGAATTCGAGGGTCTCGACCAGCTCGACCCGGCATCCGTGATGGAATTGTTCGGCCATCCGCCGAAGGCGCTGATGCGCGAATTGAAGTGGTGATGGCGTACTACGACACGACGCGAGCTTGGACGAATTGCAGGGCTCCAGACCTCGTCATGGCCGGGCTTGACCCGGCCATGACGGCCGTCCTTCGCATGTCCAAGAACGTGGATGCCCCGGGACAAGCCCGGGCATGACGATCTCAATGGATGACTGTTTTCAGGCCAGGCGCCCTTACGCGCTCGCCATGTCCGGGAAGACCGCCTCGATCTTGGTCTTCAGCGTCGCCGCGTTGAACGGCTTGACGATGTAGTTGTTCACGCCGGCCTTCTTGGCCGCGATCACGTTCTCGGTCTTGGATTCGGCCGTGATCATGATGAAGGGCGTGGTGGCAAGGTTCGGATCCGCGCGCACTTCACGCAGGAGGTCGTAACCCGTCATCGGCTCCATGTTCCAGTCGGAGATCACGAGCCCGTACTTCTTGCCGCGCATCTTGTTCAGCGCTGCCGAACCGTCGCTGGCATCATCGATGTTCTCGAAGCCAAGCTGCTTCAGCAGATTCCTGATGATACGGATCATGGTGCTGTAGTCGTCCACCACCAGAACCGGCATCGACAAATCAACCGCCATCTCGACTCCCCCAACGCAAACCCAGGAATATTATGATCGGATCTGCCAGGCCCGGAGCCCGGCAGTTCCACGCTCAAGGACTAGCATCAAGGCGTTAAACAGCGCGTTAACTGCGGACGCCTCCAAAGGACTGAAATCGTGTTCAATCTCCCGGCTCCCCCCGCTTGACTTCGTCAGGCCGGTCGAGCCACGGTCCCGACCGGTCCTGCCGCTTCGAGAATTCCCCTGATGGCTCCGCATTTTACCGTCATCCGCGACACCACGCCGGACTCTGCGATTCCGAGGGGCGCCGTGGTCGCCATGGGCAATTTCGACGGCGTTCATCTCGGTCACCGCGCCGTGATTGCGGCCGCCCTGGAAATGGGCCGGGCGCATGGCCGCCCTGCGCTAGCATTGACCTTCGAACCGCATCCGCGACGGTTTTTCAGCCCCAACACCCCGCAATTCCGCTTGACGGACGAGCCGGCCAAGCTGCGGCTTTTGGCCGGCACCGGCCTTGCCGGCGCCGTGGTCATGACTTTCGACAAGGCGCGCGCCGGAACCAGCGCGCAAGACTTCATTCACCATGACCTGATCGGACGCCTCGGCGTCAGCGGCATCGCCGTCGGTTACGACTTCCATTTCGGCAAAGGTCGCGTCGGCTCGCCGAGCCTGCTGGTCAACGAGGCGCCCCGGCTCGGCATCGAGGTCGACGTGCAGCCCCATGTCGATATCGACGAGCGGCCGGTCTCCTCCAGCGCGATCCGGATCGCCCTCGCCGAGGGCCAGGTCGACGAAGCCACCAGCATGCTGGGCGCCCCCTGGTTCATCACCGGCGAGGTGATCCACGGTGAGAAGCGCGGCCGCGACCTTGGCTATCCCACCGCCAACATCCGTCTGGACGCCAATTGCGGCCTGAAGCACGGCATTTACGCCGTGCGGGTCGGCCGCGGCGGTGAGCGCCTCGACGGCGTGGCAAGCTTCGGCCGCCGACCGACTTTCGACAATGGCGCGCCGCTGCTGGAAATCTTCCTGTTCGACTTCAAGGGCGATCTTTACGGGCAGGCGCTCGACTGCGCCTTCGTCGGCTTCATCCGCGAAGAGCTGAAATTCGACAGCCTGGAGGCCCTGATCCGCCAGATGGACGACGATTCCGCCCGCGCCCGCGCCATGCTGGCCGCCGCCCCGGACGCGTTTCCGAAGCTTGGCGCGATCGATTGAGCCGGAAACCGGGCCACCCGAACCTTTGCGCTTCCCCCGCCCGGCTGCTATGGAGAGCCCATGTTTGCGCGGCGCATCATAGCGATTAGCGGCCCGGCTTCCGCCTGAGCCTTCGGCTCGGCGCAAGACCGGGATGTTGTCGTTTCACCCCCGCGATTCCTTATCGCTATCCGTTTTCCCGCGCCCCTTCCGAGCCAGTCAGCCTCATGTCCGAAAAGCCGCAGAAGTCCCAAAAGTCTGAAGTCAAAGACTATTCGAAAACCCTGTTCCTGCCGCAGACCGAATTCCCGATGCGCGCCGGCCTGCCGCAGCGCGAGCCGGAGATCCTCAAGCGCTGGTACGAGATCGGCCTCTACGAGAAGCTGCGCGAGAGCGCCAAGGGTCGCGCCAAGTTCGTCCTGCATGACGGCCCGCCCTACGCCAACGGCAACATCCATATCGGCACGGCGCTGAACAAGATCCTGAAGGATCTCGTCACCAAGAGCCAGCAGATGCTCGGCTTCGATTCCAACTACGTGCCGGGCTGGGACTGCCACGGCCTGCCGATCGAGTGGAAGGTCGAGGAAGAGCACTATCGCAAGAAGAGCAAGCAGAAGCCTGACTTCCGCGACAGTGCCGCGATGATCGATTTCCGGAAGGAATGCCGCGCCTATGCCACGCACTGGCTCGGCGTGCAGCGCGAGGAGTTCAAGCGCCTTGGCGTGATCGGCGATTGGGATCATCCCTACGCCACCATGAGCTTTCCGGCCGAAGCCCAGATCGCGCGCGAGCTGATGAAGTTCGCCGCCAACGGCACGCTCTATCGCGGCTCCAAGCCGGTGATGTGGAGCGTGGTCGAGAAGACCGCGCTGGCCGAAGCCGAGGTCGAATACGAGGACTACACCTCCGATACGGTGTGGGTGAAATTCCCGGTGACCTCGCCCGCGCACGGCGCGCTTGCCTCCGCAAGCGTGGTGATCTGGACCACCACGCCCTGGACTCTGCCCGGCAACCGCGCCATCTCGTTCTCGCCGAAGATCGCCTACGGCCTGTACAAGGTGACCGACGCACCCGCAGACAATTGGGCCAAGACCGGCGATCTCCTCATCCTCGCCGACGCGCTCGCTGAAGAAGTCTTCAAGCAGGCGCGCGTGACAGCCTATGAGAAGGTCCGCGACGTCCCCGGCGACACCATGGACGCGATCGAATGCGCCCATCCGCTGAAGGGCCTCGCCGGCGGCTACGACTTCATCGTCCCGCTACTGCCCGGTGATCATGTCACCGATGACACCGGCACCGGCTTCGTGCACACGGCGCCCGGCCATGGCCGCGAGGACTTTGACGCGTGGATGGCGCAGGCGCGCGATCTCGACGCGCGCGGCATCAACACGGCGATCCCCTATACCGTCGATGAGAACGGCGCCTACACCGATCATGCGCCGGGCTTTGCCGGCAAGCGGGTCATCAACGACAAGGGCGAGAAGGGCGACGCCAACGAGGCCGTGATCAAGGCGCTCGTCGAAAGAGGCATGCTGCTCGCGCGCGGTCGGCTGAAGCATCAATATCCGCACTCCTGGCGTTCCAAGAAGCCGGTGATCTTCCGCAACACGCCGCAATGGTTCATCGCGATGGACAAGGACGTTGCCGCTGACGGCAAGACGAAGTCCGGCGACACGCTCCGCGCGCGCGCGCTGCACGCGATCTCGGTGACGCAATGGGTGCCGCCGTCGGGCGAGAACCGCATCAACGGCATGATCGAGGCCCGGCCGGACTGGGTGATCTCGCGCCAACGCGCCTGGGGCGTGCCGATTGCCGTGTTCGTGCGCGAGAAGGGCGACGGCTCCGCCGAGATCCTCCAGGACGAGGCCGTCAATACGCGCATTTGGGAAGCTTTCGAGAAGGAAGGCGCGGACGCCTGGTATGCGAAGGGAGCGCGCGACCGCTTTCTCGGGTCCCGCGCGAATGAAGACTGGCAAAAGGTCGACGACATTCTCGACGTCTGGTTCGATTCCGGCTCGACGCACGCCTTCGTGCTCGAAGACCCCGTGCATTTCCCGGGCCTCGCCGGTATCAAGCGCAAGGTCGATGGCGGCACCGACACGGTGATGTATCTCGAAGGCTCGGACCAGCATCGGGGCTGGTTCCACTCCTCGCTGCTGGAGAGCTGCGGCACGCGCGGTCGGGCTCCTTACGACATCGTGCTGACCCACGGCTTCACCCAGGCCGAGGACGGCCGCAAGATGTCGAAGTCGCTCGGCAACACCATCGAGCCGCAGGCCGTCATCAAGGAATCCGGCGCCGACATCCTGAGACTTTGGGTTGCGTCCTGCGACTACACCGACGACCAGCGCATCGGCCCCGAGATCCTGAAGAACACCGTCGAGACCTATCGCAAGCTGCGCAACACCGTGCGCTGGATGCTGGGTACGCTGCATCACTATAACCCGGCCGACGCGATCGCCTCTGCCGACATGCCCGAGCTTGAGCGGCTGATGCTGCACGAGCTCGCGATCCGCGCTGCCGCCATCGACAAGGCCTATCGGGAATTCGACTTCAAGACGGTGGTCGCTATCCTGTCCGCCTTCCTCAACAGCGAGCTGTCGGCGTTCTACTTCGACATCCGCAAGGACACGCTGTATTGCGATCCGCCCTCTTCGCTGACGCGCAAGGCGGCGCTGACCACCATCGACCTGTTGTGCGCCTCGATCCTGAAATGGCTGGCCCCGATCCTCAGCTTCACCGCGGAGGAAGGTTGGCGCATGTACCGGCCCGACGCCGAGCCGTCCGTGCATCTGACGCTGTTTCCGAACGATCTCGAAGCCTTGCGCGACGACAAGCTCGCGGCGAAGTGGGAGGCGATCCGCAACGTGCGCCGCGTCGTCACCGGCGCGCTCGAGCTCGAACGCGCCGCCAAGAACATCGGCTCGTCGCTGGAGGCCTCGCCGGTGATCTATGTCGCCGACCGGGTCATGCTGGCGACGCTGTTCGACGTCGATCTCGCCGAAGTCTGCATCACTTCGAACTACGAGGTGCGTGAGGGCGAGGCGCCGGCTTCCGCGTTCCGCCTCGATGCCGTGCCCGGCGTCGCGGTCGTCGTCGAGAAGGCGGTCGGCACCAAATGCGCCCGCTCCTGGAAGATCTCACCGACGGTGGGCGAAGACCCCGAATACCCCGACGTCACCCCGCGCGACGCTCAGGCGCTGCGCGAATGGAAGGCGCTGGGGGTCAGCGTTTAAGTTTCAACCGTCGTCCTGGCCTAGTGCGCAATTGCGCACGGGGGCCAGGACCCATTACCACCGCGGCTAATTGCAGCGAAGGCTGATGACTACGAGTCTTTCAAACAATCACCGCCTGGGGTTATGGGTCCTGGCCTTCGCCAGGACGACGACGGCAGAGACTGCGGCGGCTGTCTGCCCATGACCCCGCTCCGCGCCGGCATCACCTCCGCCCTGGTCACACTCGTCCTCGACCAGGCCTCCAAACTTTGGTTGCTGAATGTGTTCGACCTCGCTCATCGCGACGTGGTGCGGGTGACACCGTTCTTCGATCTGGTGCTGGCGTGGAACATCGGCATCAGCTTCGGCTGGCTCCAGAACGACGGCCAGGCGGCGCAGCTCGCGCTGATGGCCGTCAAAACTATCGCGGTAGTCGCGCTGGCGATCTGGATGGCCCGCTCCCACACCCTTCTCGCGACCATCGCACTGGGCTTGATCATCGGGGGCGCCATCGGCAATGGCATCGACCGCCTGGCCTATGGCGCGGTGGTGGATTTCGCCCTGTTTCACATCGAAATCGGCGGACATACCTATAATTGGTACGTGTTTAACCTCGCCGACGTGGCCATCGTTGCTGGGGTGGCGGCGCTATTGTATGATTCCTTCCTGGGGGTACCCGCCGCAAAAGCGCCCTGATCCCGGCCGATACGACCGGCAGGTGGAACCCGCTTTTGCAAGGGTCAAGCCGCGTGCGAGCGGCAAACTGCCACAATTTGGAACAGGTATGGTGATGCGCAGCTCGAAGACCAGCGTTTCAATGGTTCGAGACCCCAAATGGGGGTTCTGGCGGGCATTGAAATTGTCCGCTGTCGCGCTCGGCATCGGTCTCGTCATGTCGACTGGCGCCGCCCGCGCCGGTGACGACGACGAGGAAGACGACATGACCTTCGAAGAGAAGCTCATCGACAATCTGATGTCCGGCCTCGGCGCCAAGAGCATGGAGAAGCCCGGCATCGAGTACCGCGAGCGTTCGCCGCTGGTCGTGCCGCCCAAGCTCGACCTGCCGCCGCCGGCCGCCACCCAGGCCACGAATGCGCCGAACTGGCCGAAGGACCCCGACGAGAAGCGCCGCAAGGAAGCGATTGCCGCACGCAAGAAAGCCACCAAGGCGACGGAGAACTGGCAGGCCGCCCGGCCCCTGACCCCGGCTGAGATGAAAGCGGGTGAGGTCGCCGCGGCCCCCCGCACCAGCAATGATCCCATACAGCCGGGTGCCAACGGCAACCCGTCGCTCAGCCCCGCCGAACTCGGATACACCGGTGGTCTGTGGAACATGATGAAGGGCGGCAACAGCTCCGAAGAAAAGAAATTCGTTAGCGAGCCGCCGCGCCAATCGCTGGTCGAGCCCCCGCCTGGCTATCAGACGCCGTCGCCGAACTACGCCTATGGCGCCGGGCCGGACAAGTCGCGACGGACCTATTTCGACATCATGTCTGGCAAGGAGAAGGAACAATAACGTTCCTGTCGCGCCGCGACATCCTGACAGAACCGCACCCTGCACCGGCGGCTCGTGCACGCCGGACGCGGTTCCAAAATTGCTTATCAGTAACTTGCCTCCGCGTTGAGTTCTCTGCTTCGTGACGCGAAGCCTCAGCCGCACGGTGTACCATGCCGTGCTTCCGAGCCGGACATCCGGATCTCGGCCTTTCACTAGGGATCATGATGTCCTCTTACCGATCGGCTGCCTGCCTCCTTGCCGCGCTGCTTTCGACGAGTGTCCTGACAGCCGGCGCGTCCCTCGCCCAGACCACGGTAACATCGGCCCCGCCCGCCAGCTTCACGCTCAGCAACGGCATGCAGGTCGTGGTGATCCCGGATCACCGCACGCCCGTGATCACGGAGATGATCTGGTACAAGGTCGGCTCGGCCGACGAGACTCCGGGCAAATCCGGCCTCGCGCATTTCCTCGAGCACCTGATGTTCAAGGGCACCTCGAAGCATCCCGTCGGCGAATTCTCGCAGACCGTGCTCCGCGTCGGCGGCAACGAGAACGCCTCGACCTCGGTCGACTACACCAACTACTACCAGCGCGTTCCGCGCGAGCAGTTGCCGACCATGATGGAGTTCGAGGCCGATCGCATGACCGGCCTCATCCTCAAGGACGAGAACGTGCTGCCCGAGCGCGACGTCGTGCTCGAAGAGTACAACATGCGCGTCGCCAACAATCCGGACGCGCGGCTGAACGAGCAGATCATGGCCGCGCTCTATCTCAACCACCCTTACGGCCGGCCGGTGATCGGCTGGCACCAGGAGATCGAGAAGCTCGATCGCGAGGACGCGCTCGCCTTCTACCGCCGCTTCTACGCGCCGAACAACGCGATCCTGGTGATCGCCGGCGACGTCGACGCCGCTGAAATCCGCCCGCTGGTCGAGCGCAATTTCGCCGCCATCCCGGCGCAGCCCGCCATCCCGGCACGGCGCATTCGTCCGCAGGAGCCGGAGCCGGCCGCCCCGCGCACCGTCACGCTGGCCGACCCGCGGGTCGAGCAGCCGAACATGCGGCGCTATTATCTCGTGCCCTCGGCGACCACGGCCGCGGCCGGCGAGAGCGCGGCCCTCGACGTGCTCGCGCAGCTGATGGGCAGCGGCAGCAATTCCTATCTCTACCGCGCCCTCGTCGTCGACAAGCCGCTCGCGGTCTCCGCCAACGCCAGCTATTCGAGCATCTCGCTCGACCCGACCCAGTTCGCGATCTCGGCCGCACCGAAACCCGGCGTCAGCTTTGCAGAGGTCGAGCAGGCGGTCGATGGCGTCATCGCCAATGTCGCGCAGAACCCGATCCGCGCCGAGGATCTGGAGCGGGTGAAGACCCAGCTCATTGCGGAAGCGATCTACGCCCAGGACAACCAGGCGGTGCTGGCGCGTTGGTATGGTGGCGCGCTGACCACGGGCCTATCGATCGAGGACATCAGGAGCTGGCCCGACCGCATCCGCGCAGTCACTGCCGAGCAGGTTCGCGCCGTCGCGCAGAAATGGCTCGAAAAGAAGCGCTCGGTGACGGGCTATCTGATCAAGGACACCGCCACCGCCAAGCGCGAGGAGAAGCGTTCGTGACCTATCCCTTCCTTCGCGCGCGTCACTTCGCGCTGTCCTTCGTTACCGGCGCGGCCCTTGTACTGGCCGCGGTCTCGCCGTCGCATGCAGCCGCAAAGATCCAGCATCTGATCTCTCCTGGCGGCATCGAAGCCTGGTTCGTGCAGGACGCAACCGTGCCGCTGATCGCCATGGAGTATTCCTTCGCCGGCGGCTCGGCGCAGGATCCCAAGGACAAATCGGGCGTCGCCAACCTCGTCGGCGACCTCCTCGACGAGGGCTCCGGCGATCTCGACTCCAAGACATTCCATGAACGGCTCGACCGCCGCGCCATCGAGCTCTCCTTCAATGCCACCCGCGATACCTTCCGCGGCAGCCTGCGCATGTTGCGCGACAATAAGGACGAGGCCTTCGATCTGCTCAGGATGGCGCTGACCTCGCCGCATTTCGATACGGCCGACGTCGAGCGCATCCGCTCGCAGGTCATCTCGGGACTGCGCCGCGAGACCACCAATCCGACCTCGCTGGCGAGCCGCAAATTCCTCGAGGTCGCCTTCGGCGATCACCCCTACGGCCGGCAGACCAACGGCAACCTCAACAGCGTGCCGACCATCACGGTCGCCGACTTGAAGGATTATGTCGGCCGCGTGCTCGCCAAGGATGGGCTGAAGATCGCGGTCGTCGGCGACGTCGATCCGGCCACGCTCGGCAAGCTGCTCGACCACACCTTTGGTAGCCTCCCCGCCAAGGCCAACCTCACGCCGGTCCCCGACGTCGATGCCGCAAAGCCGCCGCAGCGCGCCTTCGTGACGCTCGACGTGCCGCAGACCGTGATCACCTTCGGTGGCCCCGGGGTGAAGCGCAGCGATCCCAACTTCATGGCCGCCTACGTCGTCAACCACATCCTCGGCGGCGGTGGATTGTCCTCCCGGCTCTATCGCGAGGTCCGCGAGAAGCGCGGGCTGGCCTATTCCGTGTACGAATCGCTGCTCTGGATGGAGCACTCGGCGCTGTTCATCGGCAATACCGGCACGCGCGCCGACCGCGCCGGCGACACCATCGACGCCATCGAGAAGGAGGTCCGCCGCATCGCCGAGGAGGGCCCGACACAGAAGGAGCTCGATGAGGCCAAGTCCTACCTCAAGGGCTCGCAGATGCTGGCGCTCGACACCTCCTCCAAGCTGGCGCAGGCGCTGTTGCAGTATCAGCAGGACAAGCTGCCGATCGACTATATCGAGAAGCGCAATGCCATCGTCGATGCAGTGACGCTGGACGACGCCAAGGCTGCCGCGAAGCGCCTGTGGGGCGAGGGCCTCCTCACCGCCGTCGTCGGCCGCGCCCCCCAGGCCGCCGCGCAGCCGGTGGCGGTACCGGCGACGAAGTCGAACTGATCGGATAAAACGTCTCCTGGAATGGCCGCTCGCCGTCTCCGCGTGCGGCTTCGCCGGCCCAGCACTCAAAGCCCGGCGAAGCCATAGCGGAGCCGGATCCCGGCCATCTGCGTTTCCACGATGCACCATTGCCGAACGTAGATGTTCGCGATATGTCCGGACATCACGAATGGTGCCATCATGCTGCGGATATCCCGCGATCTCGTCATCGACGAGGACGACATCGAGATCGGCTTTGTCCGCGCCTCCGGGCCTGGCGGACAGAACGTCAACAAGGTCGCGACTTCAGCGCAACTGCGCTTCGACACGCGCAAGCTGACCCTGCCGGAGGATGCCGCCATCCGGCTTGCCCGCATCGCCGGACAGCGCATGACCAAGGACGGCGTGATCGTGATCCACGCCCAGCGCTTCCGCAGCCAGGAGCGCAATCGGCAGGATGCCATCGACCGGCTGGTCGAAATGTTGCGCGAGGCGATGGTACGCCCGATCCCACGACGCGCGACACGGCCGACCTTCGCGTCCAAGCAGCGCCGACTCGAAGGCAAGAAGCGGCGTAGCGACATCAAGGCCGGACGCGGCGGCCGCTTCGACGATTGATCAAACGAAAACCTTCGGTCGCAGAGCGACCGAAGGTTTGCCGGTTCGTAAGCTGGCGTCAGTAGCGCTTGCCGGTCGCAGCACCGCCCGTAGCCGCATCGTCGGCCGTGCCCTTACGTGTCGCGCTGCCAGTGGTTCCGGCGGTACCTTTACCCTTGGTCGACTTCACGCCGACCTTCTCGCCGGCAGCCCCCTGCTGCGCGCCGACATCATCATCCTCGCTGCCCACCGTGCCGCCCTGCATGGGTTTGCTTTGCACGGTGCCTCCGGGCTTGACGCCAGATGACGTACCTTGCGCGAGAACAGGCGTCGCAATGAGGGCCGAGAGAGCGCATGCGATTGCAGAGGTCTTCACCAACTTCATCCATTTCTCCTGGATTTTTTCGCGATGAACGGCACGGCAACATCCCTGCGCCGCTCGCCTGCACCGGACCAGTTCATCGCAAAGAGAGTTTGAACGGCGCGGTTGTGATGCAACCTGCGTCGTGTGGTCATCGTTTAGGGATTTCTGGGCGGTTTCGCGGAATTGTGCTCCTCATATGCGGCAGCGCGGAACACACGCCACGCGCGAGCCCCCGCTTGCAGCGAAACAGCCCGCTACTACCACTGCATCTTTGGCGCCGCCTAGAGTTTGCGCACGCTGACTTCGAAGTGGATGGGGCGAGCTCTTGGCGATGCGCGCAGTCGTGCTGGCATTGTGCACCGCGATGGTGCTGATGATGCGGGTTGCCAACGCGCAGATGCCCTTGCCGGCGGCAAGACCGCTGGATGGCGCGACACTCTTCAAACAGCAATGCGCGGTGTGCCACACCACCAACCTGTCGGAGCCGATGCGGCAGGGTCCGCCTCTGGTCAAGATCGTGGGCCGGCCCGCCGGCAAGCTCGATGGCTTTCGCTACTCGGAGAATCTCGCGAAGGCTGACTTCGCCTGGGACGAGGCGAAGCTCGACGCCTGGCTGGCCAATCCTCAAGCGGTCGTTTCCGGCGTGGTCATGGCTTACCGGCAGACGAAGCCGGAGACGCGCGCCGCCATCATCACCTATCTCAAGGAGCAGAATTGAATGGCAAAGCCCGTCCATTCCATGATCCGCGTGCGCGACGACGCGCGATCGCTCGACTTCTACAGACGCGCCTTCGGCTTAGAGGTCGCCGACCATCTGAAATTCGCGGATTTCGCCCTGATCTATCTGCGTCATCCCTCCTCACCTTTCGAGCTCGAGCTGACGGTGAATTTCGACCGCCAGGAGCCGTACCAGCTCGGCGACGGCTACGGCCATCTCGCCGTCGTGGTCGAGGACCTCGACACCGAACATGCCCGCTTCGAGCGCGAGCAGCTCGCGCCGGGCCCCTTACGCGACTTCAAGCACGACGGCAGGACGCTGGCGCGCTTCTTCTTCGTCAACGATCCCGATGGCTACAAGATCGAGGTGATCCAGCGGGGCGGCCGTTTCAATTGACCAATTCACGATAATCCAAATCACAAGAATTGAAGGAGGACATGCCATGAGAGAAGTCGACCGTCGAAGCAAGCACAGCCGCCGCGTCTTTCTCAAGGGCGCGGCAACCGCCGTACCGGTTGCGGCGGTCGCGACCAGCGTCGGTGTCAGTATCGACAATGCCTGGGCAGATGAAGCGAGCGCGCTGTCGCCCGCGACAATGAAGACACTGCTGAAGGTCGCGCGCGACATCTATCCGCACGATGTGCTCGGCGACAGCTACTACATCACCGCGATCAAGCCGTGGGATGGCAAGGCGGCCAAGGATCCCGCCGTCAAATCGCTGATCAGCGACGGCATCACGCGGCTCGATCAGAACGCGCGCGATCGCCACAAGGTGGCTTACGCCGAGGTGCCCTGGGAAGCCGACCGCGTGGTGCTGCTGAAGGAGATCGAGCAGAGCGAGTTCTTCCAGAAGGTGCGCGGCGACCTCGTCGTCTCGCTCTATAACCAGAAAGAGGTCTGGCCGCGGTTCGGCTACGAGGGCTCCTCGGCCGAGCATGGCGGCTACATCAACCGCGGCTTTGCCGACATCGACTGGCTGCCGAAGGCTTAACGTCACCCAACGGTTCAGGAGAACGCATATGGCAAAATTCGATCTGAACGACTCCAGCGTTGTGGTGATCGTCGGCTCCGGCGCCGGCGGCGGCACGCTGGGCAACGAGCTCGCGCAGAAAGGAGTCAAGGTCGTCATTCTCGAGGCAGGTCCCCGCATCGAGAACCACGACTTCATCAACGACGAATGGGAGAGCTTCTCGCAGCTCGCCTGGACCGATGCGCGCACCACGTCAGGCACATGGCGCGTCGCCAAGGATTTTTCGGGTCTCCCCGCCTGGATCGTCAAGGCGGTCGGCGGCTCCACCGTGCATTGGGCCGGCGCCTCGCTGCGTTTCGACGAGCACGAGTTCAGGGTGAAGAGTACCTACGGCAACATTCCCGGTGCGAATCTGCTGGACTGGCCGGTCACGCTCGCGGAGATGGAGCCGTGGTACGCCAAGGCCGAGAACAAGATGGGCGTGACCCGCACCAACGGCATTCCCGGGCTTCCCGGCAATAATAACTTCAAGGTGCTGGAGGCCGGCGCGAAGAAGCTCGGCTACAAGACCGTGCACACCGGCAACATGGCGATCAACAGCCAGCCGCGCGACGGGCGCGGCTCCTGCCAGCAGATCGGCTTCTGCTTCCAGGGCTGCAAATCCGGCGCGAAATGGTCGACGCTCTACACCGAGATCCCGAAGGGCGAGGCGACCGGCAATCTCGAAGTCCGCCCCGGCAGCATGGTGGTCAAGATCGAGCACGATGCGAGCGGCAAGGTGACCGGCGTCGTCTACGCCGACGAAAATGGCGCAATGCAGCGCCAGAAGGCGCGCATCGTCGCGGTGGCTGGCAATTCGATCGAAAGCCCGCGGCTGCTGCTCAACAGCGCCTCGACCACGTTCCCCGATGGTCTCGCCAATTCGAGCGGCCAAGTCGGCCGCAACTACATGCGTCACATGACCGGCAGCGTCTACGCCGTGTTCGAAAAGTCGGTGCACATGTATCGAGGCACCACCATGGCCGGCATCATCCGTGATGAAGCCGCCAACAATCCGAAGCGCGGATTCGTCGGCGGCTACGAGATGGAGACGCTGTCGATCGGCCTGCCCTTCATGGCGGCGTTCCTCAATCCCGGCGCCTGGGGCCGCCCGTTCACCTCAGCACTCGACGGTTATCCCAGGATGGCCGGCATGTGGCTGGTCGGCGAGGACATGCCGCAGGAAACCAATCGCATCACGCTCGACCCTGTCGTGAAGGACAAGTTCGGACAGCCGGTCGCAAGCGTGCATTTCGACGATCATCCCAACGACGTCGCGATGCGCGCCCATGCCTACAAGCAGGGCGCTGCGGTCTACGACGCCGTCGGCGCCACCGTGACCTATCCGACGCCGCCCTATCCGAGCACGCACAATCTTGGCACCAACCGGATGAGCGACAAACCGCGGGACGGCGTGGTCAATAAGTTCGGTCAGAGCCACGACATCAAGAACCTGTTCGTCTCCGACGGCAGCCAGTTCACCAGCGGCGCGGCCTGCAACCCGACGCTGACCATCGTCGCGCTGGCCATCCGGCAGGCCGACTATATCGCCGGCGCGATGCAGAAGAAGGACATTTGAGGCCGGGCATCCTCCCCGTCATTGCGAGCGCAGCGAAGCAATCCAGAATCTCTCCGCAGCGACAGTCTGGATTGCTTCGTCGCAAGAGCTCTCCTCGCAATGACGCCGGAGGGGGTATCGTAGTCCCGTAGCCCGGATGGAGCGCAGCGCAATCCGGGGCCGCTTTCACCTGCGGCTCGAATCCCGGATTGCGCTGCGCTCCGTCCGGGCTACGGACTTTTGTTGGAACGTCTATTCCGCCGCGTCGAGAATAGGCGCCACTGTGGCCTTGAATTCCTGCACCGGCACCGAGCTCCGGGAGCGGTAGATCAAACACGAGCACCGCAGCAGAGAGGCGAAATTGTTGACCTCGCCATGATGGTCGAGCACCTCGTTGTAGAGCGTCGTCAGGAACTTGCCGAGGCTCATGCTCTCCTTGGCCGCGATCTCCTCCAGCGTGTCCCAGAACGCCATTTCCAGCCGGATCGAGGTGCAGTGCCCGCCGATCCTTAACGAACGGGTCTGTGATTCGTAGTCGCGTTGGGGCTGGTGCGCGAAGAGATGGCACATGGCGTCCTCCCGTCCTGTTGCCATTTTTTCACGATGCTACACCGCTCCCCGGCACCTCACAATCACGACGGTGGCCGGAGACGCGTCCATCCCGGTTGCGGAATTTTCTCGAACGCCCAATGTCTTCAATGTGATAGAGAGCCCTCTTCCCCAGCCCGCCACTCCGGTGTTGCCCAGCCCATGCTTTTGACGCAACACGGCCTAGAATAGCGTCGTCTGCGAATCCCCGTTCGAGCCCCAAGATCGAGTCATGCCCGTCCGCCAGCTTCCAGAGCAAGTCGTCAACCGCATCGCCGCCGGCGAGGTGGTCGAACGTCCGGCGAGCGTGGTCAAGGAGCTCGTCGAGAACGCGATCGATGCCGGCGCGAGCCGCATCGACGTCTTCACCGACGGTGGCGGGCGCCGGCGGATCGGCATCACCGATGACGGCGGCGGCATGACTGCAAAGGATCTCGCGCTCGCAGTCGAGCGCCACGCCACCTCCAAGCTCGACGATGAGGACCTGCTCCAGATCCGCACCCTCGGATTCCGCGGCGAGGCGCTGCCGTCGATCGGGGCAGTCGCGCGCCTCTCCATCACGACGCGGCACGCCAGCGAGCCGCACGCCTGGGCGTTGACTGTCGAAGGCGGCGAGAAGTCCGAGATCATGCCGGCGGCGCTGGCGCATGGCACGCGGGTCGAGGTCAACGATCTCTTCTACGCGACACCCGCGCGGCTGAAGTTTCTGAAGACCGACCGCACCGAGGCGGAAGCCATTCGCGAAGTGGTCCGGCGCCTCGCGATGGCGCGGCCCGATATCGCCTTCACGCTCGCGGGCGAGGAGCGCGCGCCGGTGACCTGGGCCGCGGCGCTGCCCGGCGCCGCGGGGCGCCTGACGCGGCTCGGCGATATCCTGGGCGCGGAGTTTCGCAGCCACGCTATCGAGGTCCATGCCGAGCGCGAGGGCGTCGTGGTCGCCGGCTATGCCGCCGCACCTGCGCTGACCAAAGCCAACGCGCTCGGGCAATATCTCTTCGTCAACGGCCGTCCGGTGCGCGACAAGCTGATCCTCGGCGCGGTGCGCGCGGCCTATTCCGACTATCTGCCGCGCGACCGCCATCCTGTGGTGGCGCTGTTCGTCACGCTCGATCCACGCGAGGTCGACGCCAACGTGCATCCGGCCAAGACCGAGGTGCGCTTCCGTAACGCGGGGCTCGTGCGCGCGCTGATCGTGCATGGATTGAAGGAAGGGCTCGCGCGGGAGGGCCGACGTACGGCGGCCAACAGCGGCGGTGCCGCCTTGTCCTCGTTCCGCCCTGCCTTCACGCCGCAACGGTCTGCCAGTTGGGACTGGCGCCAATCGCCATCCGTCCCGGTTGGGACGCTGCCGTCGTTCGAAGGTTCAGCAGCGCCCGCCTTCGCCGAGCGCGCGCAAGCCGCATTCGATGTCGGTGCGCCCAGTGCGGATGTGCGAATCGAGACGCAGCCCGCCGGCGACCTCGTCGACCGCCCGCTCGGCGCCGCACGCACCCAGATCCACGAGACCTACATCGTCTCGCAAACCCGCGACGGCCTGATCATCGTCGACCAGCATGCCGCGCACGAACGCATCGTCTATGAGCGGCTGAAGGCCTCGCTGGCGGCGAACGGCGTGCAGCGGCAGATCCTGCTGATCCCCGAGATCGTCGAGATGGACGAATCTACTGTGGAGCGCTTGCTCGATCGCAGCGAGGAGCTGGCATCGTTCGGTCTCGCCATCGAGTCCTTCGGCCCCGGCGCGGTCGCGGTGCGCGAGACGCCGTCGCTGCTGGGCAAGACCAATGCAGGCGGGCTACTCCGCGATCTCGCCGAGCACATGGCCGAGTGGGACGAGGCCTTGCCGCTGGAGCGCCGCCTGATGCATGTCGCCGCCACCATGGCCTGCCATGGCTCGGTCCGCGCCGGCCGCCGGCTGCGGCCGGAGGAGATGAACGCCCTGCTCCGCGAGATGGAGGACACCCCGAACTCCGGCCAGTGCAATCACGGCCGCCCGACCTATGTCGAGCTGAAGCTGACCGATGTGGAGAAGCTGTTCGGGCGGAGGTGACGGTGCCGTAGGGTGGGCAAAGCGAAGCGTGCCCACCAGTTCTCTGGCGATCACGAAAGATGGTGGGCACGGCGCTTTGCGCCGTGCCCACCCTACGGCAGCGAGACTACGGCTTCCTCAGAAACACGAACTCCGTGTCGTCATAAGCCCGCCGCTCCAATTCTTCGAAACCTTCCGGCGTCACGAACTGCGCGGCCTTCGCCTCTTCCACCACCAGCAGTGCGCCCGGCGTGAGCCAACCGCCGTCGCGCAAGCTCGCCAGCGCCTTCTCAGCAAAGCCCTTGCCATAGGGCGGATCGAGGAACACCAGCGAGAACGGCTCGACGGGATGCGCGGGGCCGAGATCGGTCGCATCGCGGCGATAGACCTTGGTCACACCGCCGAGGCCGAGCGACTCGACATTGTTGCGCAGCAATGCTCGCGCTTCGGCCCCATTGTCGACGAACAACGTGAACTTCGCCCCGCGCGACGACGCCTCGATGCCGAGGGCGCCGGTGCCAGCGAAGAGATCGAGCACGCGCGCGTCCTCGATCGGATCGTCATAGGCGTGCACGAGGATGTTGAACACGGACTCGCGCAGGCGGTCCGCCGTGGGGCGGATGTCGCGCGAAGACGGTGAGGCAAGATTGCGCCCCTTCAGACGACCGCCGACGACGCGCAAATTAATCCTCCCGCGGCGTCAGGTCGCGCTTGCCGTGATAGCCGCGCTTGGGACGGCGCGGCGGGCCATAGCCGTTGGCCTCCAACTCGTTGCGCTCGCGCGCCTCCTCGCTGCCGGTACGCTGCACCAGCACGCGGCGGCCCTTGCGGTCGTTGATCACGGCGCGCTTCATCGGCTTCTTCGGCGCATCGCCCTCGCGCGCGGCGGATTTCGCGGGCACGTCGAACTCGGCGCCCGACTTCTCGATCACCTTGTCGCCGAGCTGCTCGCGCAGCACCCGCGACTTGATCTCCTCGACCTGGCCTTCCGGAATCTCGCCGAGCTGGAACGGGCCATAGGAGACGCGGATCAACCGATTCACCTCGAGCCCGAGATGGGCGCAGACATTGCGCACCTCGCGGTTCTTGCCCTCGCGGATCGCGAACACCAGCCAGACATTGGCGCCCTGGTCGCGCTCCAGCGTCGCTTCGATCGGACCGTATTTGACGCCTTCGACCTCGATGCCACCCTTGAGCTCGTCGAGCTGCGCCTGGGTGACGTCGCCATGAGCGCGGACGCGGTAGCGGCGCAGCCAGCCGGTGTCCGGCAGTTCGAGCGTACGGGCGAGGCCGCCGTCATTGGTGAGCAGCAACAAGCCTTCGGTGTTGAAGTCGAGCCGGCCGACGCTGATCAGGCGCGGCAGACCTTCGGGCAGATTGTCGAACACGGTCGGACGCCCCTCGGGGTCGTCATGTGTCGTCATCAACCCGCGCGGCTTGTGATAGAGGAACAGCCGCGTGCGCTCGCGCGGCGGCAACGGCTTGCCGTCGACGGCGACGACGTCGTTCTGGGTGACGTCGAGCGCCGGCGAATTGATCACCCGGCCGTTGACGGTGACGCGGCCCTGCGTGACCAATTCCTCGGCATCGCGCCGCGAAGCGAGGCCCGCGCGCGCCAGCACTTTTGCGATGCGCTCGCCGGCCTTCTTCGGCTTCGGCGCGTCTTCACGGCGCGGACGCCCTTCGAAATCGCGATCGCGATCGCGATAGGCGCCGCGGCCGCCGAAGGCGGGACGCTTCTCGAAAATCCTGCTGTCGTCCTCGTTGTCGCGGCGCGGCCGATCGCGGAAGCGACCCTCGCTGCGGGGATGCTCCTGCCAGTCCATGCGGCCTTCCGGCCGCTTTTCGCGCGAGCGATTGAAGCGCGGACGATCGTCACCGGACCGCTCCTCGCGCGGGCGCGAGAAACGCGGGCGATCATCGCCCTCGTCGCGGCGCCGGGAGAAACGCGGACGGTCGTCGCCGCGGCCACCTTCACGGCGGTCGTCGCGCTGACGCCAGGGCTTTTCATCGCCGCGATCACGGCCGCCGAAATCCTTGTCGAAGCTCTTGCGCGGCCGGTCACCGCGCGGACGATCGTCGCGCTTCTGCCACGGCTTTGAATCGCTTCGCTCGCCACGATCCCTCGGACGGTCGCCAAAGCTGCGCTTGCTATCCCGGAAGTCACGGTCGCGGCCAAAGTCCTTGCGCGGCCGATCGGAGTCGCCGCGCGAAAACTTGCGGTCCTCGAACCGCCGCTCCGAACGCTCACCGCGCGGCGCGCGCTCATCACGATCGAACTTCGGACGGTCGCCGCGCGGCTTGAACGGCCGATCACCCCGCGACTTGAAGCTGCGCTCGCCGCGGCCCTCTCCGCCGCGGTCGTCGCGCTTGAAGCGCGGACGGTCGCTGAAATCACGGCGCGGCGCATCGCCCTCCTCGCGGCGGCGGAACGGGCGGCCCTCACGACCCTCGCGGGGCGGGCGGCTGTCGCGATCGCGCTTGCCATCGAAGCCGCGCTTGGCGAATTTCTTGTCCGGTCCCCGGGGCTTGCCGGTACGGCCCTTGGACGGGCCACGATCACGCCGGCCGCGGGAATCGTTGTCTTTGTCGCTGTCGCGGGGCATGAATAATCTCACTTAGGGGTGGCGCGATGAGCATTGTGCGCGCTCGTTCCGAGCCGCATGCTCAGGCAAAATCGGTATCCACTCTTGCTGAAGGCGGAGCTAGTAGCAGGTTTCTGGCGATGATACGAGGCATGAAAGCCCCTTCTTTCATGGATTTGGCGCTTAAGACGGCCGAAAATGCCGGAAAATCGGGCGAAGTTCCGATCGGGTGCGTCGTGGTCCGCAATTACGAGGTCATCGCCACCGCGGCGAACCGGACGCTGACCGATTACGACCCGACGGCCCATGCCGAGATCATCGCGCTGCGCGAGGCGGCGAAGAAGATCGGCAGCGAGCGCCTCGTCGACTGCGACCTCTACGTGACGCTCGAGCCCTGCACCATGTGTGCCGGCGCCATCTCCTTTGCAAGGGTGAGGCGGCTCTATTACGGCGCTGCCGACCCCAAGGGCGGCGCGGTCGAGTCCGGCGTGCGGTTCTTTGCTTCCCCGACCTGCCATCACGCGCCGGAGGTCTATTCCGGCGTCGGCGAGAGCGAGGCGGCGCGGCTGCTGCGGGAGTTCTTTCGCGAACGGCGGTAGGTCCCTCCTCGTCATAGCGAGCGTAGCGAAGCCATCCAGAGTCTTTCCGCGGAGACAGACTGGATTGCTTCGTCGCAAGAGCTCCTCGCAATGAAGATGAGGATCAAGCCGAGAAAAACTCGCGCAACGCGCTCGCGGTGACGTCCGGGTTCTCCTCGGTGAGGAAGTGGCCGGAATCCACCGGCATGCCCACGACATCCGTGGCCCATTCCTTCCAGGTGTCGAGCGGGGTGGCGGCGGCCTGGGCGATGCCGGCATTGCCCCACAGCGCCAGCATGGGAACGGTGATCTTCTTGCCGGCCTCGAAATCAGCCTTGTCGAGGTCGTAATCGAAATAGGCGCCGGCGCGATAGTCCTCGCACATCGCATGCACCCGGGCGGGATCGCGGAACGGGGCGAGGTAGTGCTCGAGCGCGCGCTCGTCGATCGCGTCCAAAGTCTTCGACTTGGTCTGGCTCGCCATCTTGAAGCGCAGGAAGAACTCACCATTGCTCGCGATAAGGGTCTCGGGCAGCGGATAGGGCTGCGCCAGGAAGGTCCAGTGGTAGATCTTCAGCGCGTAGGCGCGGTTCATCCGCTCCCAGTAATTGTAGGTCGGCAGGATATCGAGCACGGCGAGGCGCGACAGCCGGCCGGGATGGTCGAGCGCGAGGCGGTAGGAGACGCGGCCGCCGCGGTCGTGGCCGGCGAGCGCGAAATGCACGTGGCCGAGGCGCTCCATCACCTCGACCATGGCCTTGGCCATGGCGCGCTTGCTGTAGGGGATATGCAGCGCATCGCTCGCGGGCATGTCGGACCAGCCATAGCCCGGCAGGTCGGCAATGATCAGCGTGAACCTATCGGCCAGCTGCGGCGCCACCTGGTGCCACATCACATGGGTCTCGGAGAAGCCATGCAGCAGGAGCAGCGGCGGCCCGCTGCCGCCGACGCGGGCGAAGATGCGGCCGAAGGAGGTGTCGATCCATTCGGCGGCAAAGCCCGGATAGAGGTCGGCGAGATCGGACATCTTCTGCATCCTTATTGGTCAGTCCCGGAGCCGGCCCCCGACAAACAAAAATGTCGAAAACAACCCCATGCACAGTAGCGGTATTATCGGCGGGGCTACTAACCCCAACAGCCGATTGCACATTCTGGAATGTCGATGTGGCGGCGCGGTGACACCAAGCCTCGAGATTTTCGGACTGATGCGCTTTGCGCACCGTCCGGGATCGCGAGCCAGTCGCGTTAATTCCTGGCCTTCTCCGCTTCCACCGCCTGCCAACCGATGTCGCGGCGGCAGAAGCCTTCCGGCCAGTCGATGCGGTCGACGGCCTGATAGGCACGGCCTTGCGCCTCGGTCACGGTCTTGCCGAGCGCGCAGACATTGAGCACGCGGCCGCCATTGGCGAGGATGGCGCCATCCTTTGCCACGGTGCCGGCGTGGAAGATCTCGACGGTATCGACCTTGGCGGCGTCATCGAGCCCGCCGATGCGCGTGCCCTTCTGGTAGTCGCCGGGATAGCCCTTCGCCGCCATCACCACGGTGAGCGCGGATTCCGGATGCCAGCGCAGGTCGAAATGCTTCAACTCTCCGTCACAGGCTGCAAGGAAGGCCGGCACGATGTCCGACATCATGCGCAGCATCAGGACCTGGCACTCGGGATCGCCGAAGCGCACGTTGAACTCGAACAGTTTCGGGCCCTGCGTCGTCAGCATGATGCCGGCATAGAGCACGCCGCGGAACGGCGTGCCGCGCTGCTTCATGCCTGATACCGTCGGCAGGATGATCTTCGCCATGATCGCGTCGTGGATCGCGGGCGTGACCAGCGGCGTCGGCGAATAGGCGCCCATGCCGCCGGTGTTCGGGCCGACGTCGTGGTCGAACACGCGCTTGTGGTCCTGGGCGGACGCCAGCGGGATCGCGGTCTCGCCGTCGCAGAGCGCAAAGAAGCTGATCTCGCGGCCGGGCAGAAACTCCTCGATCACGACTTCAGTGCCGGCCTCGCCAAACGCGCCCTCGAACATCATGGCGATGGCGTCCTCAGCATCGCGCAAGGTCTTGGCGACGACGACGCCCTTGCCGGCGGCAAGGCCGTCGGCCTTGATCACGATCGGCGCGCCCTGGCTCTGCACATAGGCGCGCGCGTCCTGTGCGTTGGTGAAGCGCTTGTAGGCGCCGGTCGGAATGCCGAACTCGGTGCACAGCGCCTTGGTAAAGCCCTTGGAGCTTTCGAGCTGGGCCGCCACCTTGCTCGGGCCGAACGCCTTGATGCCGGCGGCGGCGAGATCGTCGACGATGCCGGCCGCCAGCGGCGTCTCCGGCCCGACCACCACGAGCTCGACTGCGTTTGTCTTGCAGAAATCGATCACGGCGGCATGGTCGGCGATATCGAGCGCCACGCACTCCGCCTCCTTCGCGATGCCGGCATTGCCGGGCGCGCACCAGAATTTGGTCACCAGGGGAGAGGCTGCGATCTTCCATGCCAGTGCATGTTCGCGGCCGCCGGAACCGAGCAGGAGTATGTGCATCGAGGGCTCAGGATGAGGGGTTTGCTGGGGGCGGAGGTCGCACGAATCGGGGTGGGTGTGAAGGGGGGCTGCCCCCGAACTCCCCGGCATTCCGGGGCGCGCGCCTTGGTGCCAGGATTGCAATAGCAATCGGATGTGCTCGGCCGTTCAACAGATGCTCCATCACCGTTCTGCGGTATCGCCGCCCTCGGCTGCCATTCTCTCTCGTTCTTATTCATATTGAATAACTTTTATAAGGTGAATAATTTCAATGCGATACATCTGTACAAGTCAGTATTGACTTACACAATCGAGCAAATCGGAAAGAAAAGAGAGTTTCTGATTGTTGGGGAAGCGGCTCGATGCAAGTACGCTGAAGGCGCGAGAGATGGGCTTTTTTGCCAAAAAACGTGGGAAAATCTGCGCACAATCCACGATCTGTTCGGCCGTTCAACCGATGCTCCATCACAGTTCCGCGGTATCGCCGCCTTCGGCCGCTAGTGCAGCTCGACATTAGTCAATCTGACTAACTTACAATGATGTCGCTTGTGGCATCTGGGGGCGGAGAATATGGATGAAATTGCAATATTTACCGAATGGAACTTACGGTTTATCATACTAGTGAACAACTCGGACGACTGACAGATGCCCAAAGCCGTGATCACTACCAAAAATGGGGCTACCGTGGCGATTGAAGGATCGCACGAGGAGGTACTCGCTCTCGTTGCGCTGTTCGATCAAGGCACAGCCCAGTCGGTCAGTCAGACCACTGCACGCACCGATAAGAGCGCGGCTAACTCGAAGGGAAAGCCCACTCTCGCACTATTGCTGTCTGATTTGATCGGCGGGGGTTTCTTCTCAACACCAAAGAAGCTGAGCGCAGTGCGCGATGCTCTGGAAGAACGTGGTCACTTCTACCCAGTTACAACGCTGTCTCCGGTGTTGTTGCGTCTCGTGCGAAAGAAGGAACTGCGTCGCCTCAAAGACAAGGGGCAATGGACCTACGTGGGGTAAGGGGCCGGATGATGACAAAGAGCGTAACGGAAGTAGTCGCTGCAATCGTTAAGGAGCTGACCCCTCTCGGAGCCGAGGAGCGTCGAAGGGTCATTCAGGCTTCGCTAGTGCTTTTGGGGGACGCGCCAGTGGCGGCGGCTGTGCCACCCAGCTCAGAAGCCGAGGGGGAGGTTGCCGATCCGAGCCTCTCGCCACGCGCGCGTGCTTGGACAAGACAGAATGGGCTTTCTCTAGAGGAGCTCCAGCAGAGCTTTCACCTCGAAGGGAATGACTGTCAGCTGATTGTCTCTGAGATTCCCGGTAAGGCAAATCGAGACCGCGTCAGAAACGCCTACCTTCTCGCTGGAGCGGCGCGGCTCATCGTGACCGGCGAGCCGAAGTTCGATGACAGGGAGGCGCGGGATTTGTGCGAGCGCTTCGGGTTCTTTGATCCCACCAACCACTCGAAGTACGTGAAGGGCGGGAACGAGTTCACAGGTTCAAAGGAAAAAGGGTGGACCCTAACCGCGCCGGGGCTCAAGCAAGCGGCGCAGCTCATCTCGGAACTCACCAGAGCAACGTGATCCGATGGCAGATTCCTTCAATCTCTTTGCAAAATCAGTGGTGAGGGCCAACTTGGACAAGGTTGAGCAAGCAGCCGCTTTCCTTTGGTGGGCGGAGAAAAGAGACCGCAAGCTGTCGGCTTCAATTCCAGAGATTTGTGCCTATTTCGTCGAGGCCCGTTTGCCGAAGCCAAACAGCACAAGGCTGGATAACGATTTTCGCAAATCGAAGCTGGTAAGTCGTGCGAATGGCGCTCAGTTTCGCCTGTCCCACAAAGGCCTTGAATGGGGAGCTGAACTGTTCGGCGTCTTTGCGATGGACGAGACGATCGAGGCCGAAAGGACAGTCGACAGTGTTGTTTCCGACATTGACCTGTCGCGGTGCCCCTACATCAGCGACGGTGACCTCGCCGATGCTCGAAAAATGGCTGAGCTGCACGTCGCGTTGTTCTCGTTGGAGAACTCAGTTCGCCGTCACATTGAGAAGGTTTTGACGGCAAGTCTCGGTGATACTTGGTGGGATCAGGCAGCTTCGGCACCAATGAAGCGGAAGGAGCAAGAGCGTCGCGCAAACGAGGCTCAAAACAAATGGATACCTTCTCGGTCAACCTACGGTCCGCTGTATTCGTTGGATTGGCCAGACCTTGCCACGTTGATCAGGAAGTACGAGGACCTGTTTCGCGCGTCCATTGGAGACATCAACTTTCTCCACCGGTTCATTGATCTTGGCAATCTACGCAACGTGGTCGCTCATAATGGCGTCATCGACGAGCCCATGCAATTCCGTCGAGTGGAGCTCGCGATCCACGACTGGATTAAGCAGGTGGGCTGACCCTCTCTTCGGGGGTCGAGTTCGTCAAAGCCCGTAGGATGGGTTGAGCCCTTGCGAAACCCATCACACGTGTTTCCCGAAGCGTCTGTAAAGTTAAATGATCGGGCGCCATCCGCGCTTCGTCGTCACTTCCAGTCGGATGACAGCCGCCATAACTGAGAGCCTGAAGAGGAAAGCGATGGGTTTCGCAAGGGCTCAACCCATCCTACGAACCGTTATTCCGGGGCGCGCGCAGCGCGAACCCGGAATCCATTGGGCCGCAGCTTCGGCGGTGGGATGGATTTCGGGTTCGCGCCTAAGAGGGCGCGCCCCGGAATGACGGCGGAGCCTAAACCTGCTTCCCCGCGATGATCTCCTGCAGCGTCGCGACGTGCCGCGCGAAGGCGCCGCGGCCTGCCGCCGTAGCGGTCACCGTGGTCTGCGGCTTCTTGCCCACGAAGGCCTTGTCCACCGACACATAACCCGCCTTAGCCAACGTCTCGATATGCGCGCCGAGATTGCCGTCGGTGGCGCCGGTGAGCTTCTTCAGGCGGGCGAATTCGAGACCGGTGCCCGCCGGCAGCGCGTTCAGTGCCGCCATGATCTTCAGCCGCAATGGCTGATGGATGATGTCGTCGAGCTCGGCCATCAGATCCGTCGCATCCAGAGGCCGCCGAGGATCAGGCCGCCGCCGTTGACGAAGGCCATCCAGAGCGGGAATGGCTCACCAATGTAGAAGAAACCGATTAGCGTCAGCGCACTGATGGCGAGGCCGATCGCGACGAAGGCATAGCCGAACCAGAGACCGGCCAGCGTGTAGAACAGCATGAAATAGATCGGCCAGAAGGCGCCAAGCTCGCGCGGGCCGAAATGACCGAGCACGTTGGTGCAGATATAGCCGAACGCGAAGAACAGCGCGAAGACCAGCACGAGCCTGATGTCGAACGCCGGGGCCTGGGCTTGCGAGGGCGCGAGCAATCGGACCGCAACCAGGCCGCCGACCCCCAGAATGTCGACGGCGGGCCACGCATAGACTGCGTAGAACGGCCAGAGCCAGGTCACGAGGTTGCCCGCGAAGACCAAGGCGCCCCACCAGAGGGCACCCAGGCTCGCCAGCTCGTAGAGCTGCGACTGCCGCAGGCGCTGGACGATGTCGTCGATATCAGCGAGTGCTTCAGCCGCCTGCTTGCTGTCGATCATGACTGCCCGCTCCCACGTGTTGCCACGTCCTCGGCGATCACATTGACCGCCTTCGGATTGGTGACGATGCCCATGTGGTTGACACCGTCGATGATCTTGACGTCGATCGACGGTTTGATCGCCTGAACCGTCGCGGCATATTTGTCCGAGATCATCATCTCGTCCTCGGCGGCGCCGAAGATCGTGATCGGACGTGTCGTCGCCGGAAGATCGATGCGATAGCCGCGCGTCGCGAAATTGCGCATCAGGCGGTCGGAATAGGTGGAGACCAGGTACTTCGCGGAGGCCGGCGGCACCGCCAGGGCGAGCACCGGCAGCTGCGCGCAGCAATCGATGCCGAGCTTGCGCAGCGCGGCAAGCCCGAATAAGCGCGGCATATCGGCATTGGCCCAGCCCCCGGAATGCGGCTTGTTGGTCGGCGCGTCATAGCCGAGATAGGGCGCGAGCAGCACGGTGCGGACAAACATGTCCTGCATGATCGGCGTGGCCGCGACACGCAGCGAGAAGCCGGCGCCGGCAGAATGGCCGATCAAGGTCAGCGGCAGGTCCGGCGCGTTCCTGCGGACATGAGCGACGAAGTCGACGAGGTCGTCCTCGAGCTGGCCGACATAGCCGATGTCGCCGCGCGTGCCGGAGCCGCCATGGCCGCGGATGTCCAGCGCCCAGGTCTCCACCCCGCGCGCGGCGATCGCATGGGTCAGCGCGTGATTGACGGTGCCGCTGGAGCCGGAGGAGCCATGAATGAAGATCGCACCGCGGCCCGTCTCCGGGCCTTTCGGCGCATAGTGGCGATAACCGATCCAGGTGCCATCGCGGGCCTGGAAGCGTTCGAGCGGTGGCAACGTGGACCAGTCGATGCCCTTGGCTGAATCCGAGACCGATCGCATCTCAGGCGGCCGCTCCAGCGGCGTTGCGATCATGGCGCCGAGGATCAGCGCCACGCCGCCGAGCGCACACAAGGCCCATTTCAGGCCGGTCAAAACGCCGCGCAGCAGCCCGATCGCCATGGCTCGTCCCCCCTAAACTCATCAACCAATAGAGAACTCTATATTACAGAGTACTCTTCCAATCAATCCCGGGATTGGCGCCGCGGCGCGAAAATCCTTAACGTCGGGTCTGACCCCAAAATGCCGAATCGTTTGCCGATGCCGCCTGCGGAACAATTGCTCAACGCGCCCGAATTCACCGTCTCCGAGCTCTCGCTGTCCCTGAAGCGGACGGTCGAGGACGCCTTTGGCCATGTCCGGGTCCGCGGCGAGATCTCCGGCTTCCGCGGACCGCACTCCTCCGGTCATTGCTATTTCGCGCTCAAGGACGACAGCGCCAAGATCGAGGCGGTGATCTGGAAGGGCGTGCATAGCCGCATGCGCTTCAAGCCCCAGGAGGGGCTCGAGGTGATCGCCACCGGCAAGCTCACCACCTATCCAGGCTCCTCGAAATACCAGATCGTGATCGAGGCGCTGGAGCCGGCCGGCATTGGCGCGCTGATGGCGCTGATGGAGGAGCGCAAGAAGAAGCTTGCCGCCGAAGGCCTGTTCGACCAGGCGCGCAAGCAGCTCTTGCCCTGGCTGCCGGAGGTGATCGGCGTCGTCACCTCGCCGACCGGCGCGGTCATCCGCGACATCCTGCACCGGCTCGAGGACCGCTTTCCCCGCCGCGTGCTGGTGTGGCCGGTCAAGGTGCAGGGCGAAGGCTCGGCCGAGCAGGTCGCGGCCGCGATCCGCGGCTTCAACGCGCTGCCAGAGGGCGGCAAGATTCCGCGGCCCGATGTGTTGATCGTCGCGCGCGGGGGCGGCTCGCTGGAGGATCTCTGGTCGTTCAACGAGGAGATCGTGGTGCGCGCAGCTAGCGACAGCATGATCCCGCTGATCTCGGCGGTCGGGCACGAGACCGACATCACGCTGATCGATTTCGTCGCCGACAAGCGCGCGCCGACGCCGACGGCGGCGGCCGAGATGGCGGTGCCGGTGCGCAGCGACCTCTTCGTCGAGGTCGCCGATCTCGGACGGCGCACCCGCGCCTGCTGGCAGCGCGGCCATGAAAGCCGGCGCAACGAGTTGCGCGCGGCCGCGCGCGCGCTGCCGGCGGCCAGCGACCTGCTGGCGATCCCGCGGCAGCGGCTGGATTCGGCGGGCGCATCCCTGCCCCGCTGCCTCAAGGCCAACACGCATGCGCATTTCCGCCGGTTTACGGCGGCCAGTGCCAAGCTGACGCTACGGGTGCTGCACGGCCAGATCGCGCAGGCCGATCACCGCCTCACCGTGTGCGGCGAGCGGCTCGGCCTGTCCACGCGCTCGCTGCTGCGGCGGCGTCGCGACCACTTTGCCGGACTCGAGGTTCGCTTGCGCGCCTCCAAGCTTTCCAACGCACAGGCGCAGCGCAACGCGATTCTGCGCCAGCGCGAGCACACGCATCGGCTCGCCGAGCGCGCGCAACGCGCGCTTGTCACGCTGCTGCAACGGCTCGATGCGCGTGTCGAGAACAGCGGCAAGCTGCTCTCCGCGCTGTCCTATCGCAGCGTGCTCGCGCGCGGCTTTGCATTGGTGCGCGATGAAGCCGGCCACCCCTTGCATGCGGCCGACAGCGTCGGGCCGAATGCACGGCTCGAGATCGAGTTTGCCGATGGCCGTGTGGCCGCGACTGCGGATGCGGACCGCCCGGCGCCTGCGACGAAGCGCGCGCCCTCACAGCCAAAGCCGGCCGCGCAAGACGCAAAGCCCGCGCCGAAGCGCGTGGCCAAGCCGGTGGATCAGGGCAGCTTGTTCTAAAACGCAAGGGTGCGCTCCGCCCGGTGTCATTCCCCGCGAATGCGGGGAATCCAGTACGCCGCAGCTTCTCGGTGAATCACTGACGTCTCGGCGTACTGGATCGCCCGGTCAAGCCGGGCGATGACAGCGCATGTGTGGAGGCGAGTGTAGCCACAACCTCGTCATTGCGAGGAGCCCTTGCGACGAAGCAATCCAGGGTCCTTCTGCGGAAAGATTCTGGATTGCTTCCGCCTTCGCTAAAGCTTCGGCGGACAAGTCGCTGCGCTCGGAATGACGGTGTGGCGGCAAGGCGGAGCCCATTCAGACCCGTCATCCTGAGGTGCGAGGCTTGCGATGCAGGCGCATCGCAAGATGAGCCTCGAAGGATGTACGGCCGAGATGCAGCCGGGCCGTCGTCCTTCGAGGCTCGCCGAAGAGGCGAGCACCTCCAGCGACATCGGCTTCGCCGTTGCGCGGGGATGACGGTGATGGATTGGTGTACTTCAGCGGCACGACAATCCCGCGTCGATCGTGGTCCAGAAGCCGCAATGTTTCGGCGCGAACTGTGGCGCGCCGGCGTGGGCTTCAAACAGGAAGATCGCGACAGTGAAGACGATCACGGCGGAGGAGAGCAGGACGATACGGCTGCGCATACTGATTGCGTTTAATCGACATCGTGGTCGAATGATGGCATCGCGACATGCTGAAACCGGCGCCACGCGCGATCCGTAGATTCCCGGTCGGCCATCATGGTCCGTGCAGGGCGGTGGTCGATGCGGGGCTGTCCGCCTGACGTTGTTCCTCGGCCGGCCCCGCTTCCGCCTTCGCTCTACCGAGCTACGGCGGGACAAGTCCGGGCTAGGAACTACGGCACCATCCTCACCGCGCCAGCCATTCCGCGACGTCCTTCTGCGACTCCGCACGCGCCTGCGCATCGGTGCCGAGATGGCCATGCTCGGGCGCGGCCACGTCGGTGCCGCCCGCAGCTGCGTGCAGCGGCGTGTTGGCGCGGTCGAAATCATGATAGGCGCCGGGATAGACCACGATGCGCGCGAGCGCGCTGCGGCCGCGCGCGCCGTCCACCATCTGGCGGCAGGCCGGCGGCGACGACACGTCGTCATCGGCGCCGATCAGCACCAGGGTCGGCACCCGCGTGCTCCAGCCGAGGCCGGCGGAGATCCGGCAATCGGGATAGAAGGCGACCGCGGCGCGAAAATCCGGGCTCAAATCGCGCGCCGCGCTCTGCGGCCGCACGGCCCACAGCAGCGCACTGGCGCCGTTGGCCCAGCCGATCAGGCTGACACGGTCGCGCGCCACCCAGCTCTGCTTCATCAGCCAGGCGCGTGACGCTGCGATGTCGGTGACGCGTTCACGCCGCGCCTTGACGTGCATCTCCTTGACGCGACATTGCGGCCCGAGCTCGCGCGAGCCGTAGCTGTCAGGCAGCAGCACGGCGTTGCCGGCCCTAAGCAGCCGCTCGGCCCAGTCGCGATAGCGCGGCAGTACGGAATCGGAATGGCCACTGAGCCCGCCGCAGCCATGCAGCGCGATCACGGCCGGAAATGGCCCCTCGCCCTCGGGCTTGTAGAGCTGCGCATGCAGGACGCCCGACGACAGCGGGATGTCGACCTGCTGCGGCACAGGCGCAGCGTGCGCGGCCGACATCAGGAGCGTCAGGAACAAGGCGGTCAGTCGAAGGCGCATCGGACTCGGCGTCAAGACCCTTCGTCCAAGCACTACCACGCGGAAACGGCGCCAAAACATCACAAACCAGTGGGTTTACCGGGCGGACAAGCCACCCTATCTATGCTACATCCAGCCCGACACATCGTGCCCTCCAAGGAATTTCCACGGAGAGGCCTTCCACGGAGACTTTCGACCGTGCTGAACAAGTTTGGCCCCTCGGGCCATGGCGAAGCGCAGGTGCAATATCTCGACGGCGATTTCCGGGTGATCTCGCCGGGGACCTATGTGCGCTGCGCGATCACCGACACGCGTATCCCGCTCGACGAATTGAAATACTGGAGCGTGGATCTGCAGGAAGCCTACGCCACGCCCGCCGCCGTGCTCCAGCGGCATTTCCCCGGCGCGCCGAAGCCGCAGGGATAAGGCCGCGCGCCTGCGGCTATTGTTGCTCGGTGCCATCCGCGCCCACGCAGGTCTTGATGAAAGTCTTGCGGGCCTCGCCGACGATCTTCTGATCGATCGCCTGCTTGAGGCAGTCGAGCCGCGCCTGCGCCATGCAGAGCTGCAGCTGGTCGCGTTTATCCTGTCCCTTCAGGTTTTGCGTCGTGGCGAGGCACGTGACGCGCTTGGTCGCGGGAACCGGCACCGCACCTGTCGGATTTGCCGGAGCGGCCGCAGGCGGCGGCGAGGGAGTCTGAGCAAGGGCGGGCAAAACCGGCAGACACGTGAGGCTGACGGCAATGATCGCGGACCGCAGTTTCATCGAATTCTCCTGATCGGAGATGTATCGATAGAAGCGCGGCCATGAATGCCGGCTGAATGTCGGCTGATGTTTAAAATTGTCTCGTTTCCATTGGGGCCGGTTTAAGTCGGTCTGCAGCACATTGCCACGGAAAAAAGTGGCAAGCGGGCAGGACGCACATGGACCCCCGGAGACTTTGCAGCCATTCGTTCGATGCACCATTCGGCCCAGAGCGACATGCTCGTCGGCGCGAGCGGGCGGTTAGCCTGCTTGAACGATTCGCCCGAGATCAGTCGGGCAGCTATGTGATCATTTCGGCGCTGCTGATGCCGGTCCTGGTCGGCACAGCAGGGCTCGGCACGGAAGTGGGCTGGTGGTACTACAAACATAAGAACATGCAGAGCGCGGCTGACTCTGGCGCGGTCAGCGCTGCGACAGCGGCGAGTGCAGGGACCGACCCCTCGTCCGAAGCCAAAGCGGTTACGGCAAACTACGGTTACGCGAACGGGGCAAACAACGTCACGGTCACGGTGAACCAGCCGCCGAAGACAGGCAATCACACATCCAATTCGCAGGCCATCGAAGTCATCGTGAGTCAACCGCAACAGCGGCTGCTATCAGCCCTGTTCGGCTCGGATCCTGTCCTCATAACCGCACGATCTGTCGCCCTGCCCAATTCCGGGACAGGCTGCGTACTTGCGCTCAACTCGAGCGCAAGTCCCGCTGTCAACGTCAGCGGCGGCAACCAGCTCAACTTGATCAAGTGCAACCTTTACAGCAACTCAAGTGCAAGCCCCTCACTCAACGTTGCCGGCAGCGCCTCGGTCGCTGCAAATCAGGTCGGAGTGGTTGGCGACGTCTCAGGCGCGAGCAGCATCACGGCGACCAACGGTGTCAAGACGCACATTTTGCCCGTCGCCGACCCCTACGCCAACGTCTCTCCCCCCGCGAGGCCGAGTTGCACCAACGGCAAGATAGTGGTCAACTCCAATGGAAAAACAACCTCGCTCGACCCCGGCTGCTACACGGGCAGCATTACGGTCAATGCCGGCGCAGTCCTGAACCTTAATCCAGGCATCTATTATCTGGACGGGGCAAGCTTGAGCGTCGCTGGAAACGCCACCATCACGGGCAGCGGCGTAACCCTGGTGTTTACCGGCTCGGGAAGCAACTGGGGCACCGCTTCGATCGGCAGCAACGCGACCGTCGACCTGACGGCGCCGACCAGCGGCGCCACGAAAGGCATCGTCATGTACGGCGATCGCAATATGCCGGCCGGGACTGCTTTCAATCTCACCGGCGGCAGCACACAGAACTTCGGCGGTGCCATCTACCTGCCAAAGGCCAACCTCAGCTTCAGTGGCGGCAACGGCACGAGCACATCCTGCACCAAAATCATCGCGGATACGCTGACGTTCAGCGGCACGTCGAACCTCCAGGTCAATTGTACCGCGCTCGGCACCGCGACGATAGGTTCGCAAACCGCGCAGCTCATCGAATGAGGTTTGGACCAATGCAAATCCAGAACTTCTCATCCAGGCACTGCCGTCGATTGCTTCATTCTCTGACGGGGCACGTGCGCGCCGCTATCGGCGACAAACGCGGCGTCGCGGCCGCCGAATTCGGCATCTTGATCCCGATACTGTCTCTGATGGTCGTGTCGGTGACAGACATCGGGCTCGCACTCTATCGCAAGATGCAGGTCGAAAATGCCGCACAAGCGGGAGCGCAATACGCAATTGCGCGCGGCTTTGACGTGAGCGGCATTTCGAACGCCGTGACAAATGCCACCAATGCCACGGACATCACTGCTTCGCCTGCGCCGGTCCAATTTTGCGGATGTCCAACGAGCGCGGGAGTCAGCGCTGTCACTTGCGGGACGACCTGCACCGGCGGCACGCAGGCTGGAACATATACGACGGTCTCGGCGCGAGCGACCTACTATACGCTCATCGATTACCAGATCATGGCAGCCACATATACTTATAGCGCGCAATCCACTGCGAGGCTGCAGTGAAACTCACGGCGCTATGGCACGACAATCGGGGCGCGTCGGCGCTGGAATTTGCGCTGACCGCTCCCGCATTCTTCCTGTTCATATTTGGGATCATCGAATGCGGGCTGCTGTTCTGGACTCAGCTGGGGATCCAGCATGGGAGCGAAATGGCGGCGCGTTGCGCAACCGTCAATAGCACGCTCTGCCCAAGCAGCAGCGCCATAACGAGCTACGCTGCCCAGCAGGCGTTCGGCCTCACGCTCCCTGCGGACACATTCACCTTTTCCACGTCAGCATGCGGCAACGAGGTAAGCGCGAGTTATGCATTTACGTTTCCGGAGATTCTCAATCTGTCCCCGGTGACGCTGACCGCCCGGGCATGCTTTCCGAGTTGAGCTCGTGAACAGGTCGCCTTGCCGCCTACGGAATCATCGTGCGCTGAACCGCCGTTCCCGCGCCTTGTGCGCGGCTCGCCCTCCCGCAATCGTTCCGATCCGACGTTGCATCGAACAGTGCCTGCACTCCGTAGTTTGTCATTTCGCGCTGTAGTTGGATTCTTTGTTGCAGATCAGCGCTCTTAAGTTGTTTGACGAAGTCTTGGTGAAACAAAGGGCTGCTATATTGCGTGTTAGGTAATCAGCCCTGCTCTTTTTATCGCGCGGACAATCAAGTCAGCCAAACAGCGATCGAGCTTTGGAATTGGCGCAGTCTGTGAACGGGCTCATATCGAAGAGCCATCTGGCGGGCTACGATCACCTCGAAAATTCGCGGTGGAATATCTGTAAATCAGGGTCAAGCGATGGGGGTGAATCATGCCCACCATATTCGACATGCTCTATCGTGAATATTGCCGCGCCCGCCTCGCTGAAATGCGGAAACAGCTTCTGATCTCAGCCCAACGCGCTGAAGCTCACGAAGCGCACTATCCGCCTGCGGATCAGGGTGGCGATGAGAGGACGGACGCGCAGCGCAAGACCGATTGCGGCATGCCGAATTGAAGCGGCCCCAAGACCACGATCTCTCCCGCGTAGCGATGACCAAGCAAATTGCAGCTTGGGAGGCAGCGATGAATACACCCGAATGCTATACTGTGATGGTAGCCTGCGCTTCATGCCTGACCATTATTGGATTGATCGCCATCGGGGCGTGGTGAGCATGACTGAATGCTGCACCGCGATCCAGGCCGTTGCCGCTGCCGCTGGCAAGCAAGTTCGTTCGGCGTATGGGCTACGGCAGAGACGCTTGCCTAAAGCGCGATGAGATTAGGATGAATCGTCATCGCGCTTTAGGTTGTTGTTTGAGCATGATCTTTTCGGAAAACCGCTGCGCACTTTCCGGATCATGCTTTAACGCGCGAGATCAACGCGTGCTGAACCGCCGCTCGCGCGCCTTGTACAGATGATCGCTGATCAACTGTCGCAGCTTTGCCGGATCGTCGAACTCGAGCTGGACGGCGAACGGCACAATGTTATCAGGCACGCCCGCGCGGCCGCGCAAACGCGCGAGATCCTTCTCCGTGGTCACCAGCGTGAGCTGTTCGCGCTGGGCCTCCACCGCGAGCGCGGCGAGCTCGTCATCCGAGAACATGTGGTGATCGGCGAAGGAACGCATGCGCGCAACATCGACGCCGCTGGCGCGCAAGCTGCGGAAGAAGCGCTCGGGATCGCCGATGCCGGCGAAGGCGAAAACCCGCTTGCCAAGGAGCTGCGCGAGCGAGGCCGCATCCGCCTGCAGCCGCGCGCGCAGCTCCGGCTTGTCGCGCTTGGCAAGCTCGGCCGCGACATCGTTCGCGGCACGCCCGTCGCCGATCAGGACCAGCGCATCGGTGCGCGCGAGCTGTGCTTGCAGTGGCGCGCGAAGAGGACCGGCGGGAAACACCATGCCGTTGCCGAGGCCGCGCTCGCTGTCGATCACGATCAGCGAGGCGTCCTTGAGCAGGCTCGGATTCTGGAAGCCATCGTCCATCAGGATCACGGTAGCGCCTTGCGACTTCGCCAGCGCGACGCCGTCGAGGCGATCGCGCGCGACCGCGACGGGGACCTCGCGCGCCATCATCAGCGGCTCGTCGCCGACGTCGGCAGCGGTGTGGCGCATCCGGTCGACCATCACCGGCCCCTTCAGGCTTCCGCCATAGCCGCGGCTGAGCACCACCGGGGTCTCACCGAGCTCGCGCAGGAGCTTGGTCAGCGCCAGCACGGTCGGCGTCTTGCCGGCACCGCCGACATGGTAGTTGCCGACGCAGATTACGGGAATGCCGGCGTCAAAGCCCTGGCGCGCCATGCGGCGCGCGGTAATCGCGCCGTAGAGCGCGCCCAGAGGACTAAGGAGATACGACTGCGGGGAACGTGGCCGGTACCAGAAGGCCGGCTCACGCATTGGCGGCCCCCATCTCGATCCGCAGTTGCAACAGATAGGGCTCGAGCGCGGTCATGGTGCGATCGAGCGCGCCGCCGAGCTGCTCGACCACGCCCGAGCCTGCGCGCTGCATCTTGTCGCGCATGGTCGGATCGGCCAGCAATTGGCCGAGCTGCTTGACCAGCGCCTCCTGCGTGTCGGCCTGGCGCGCCCCGCCGCTTTTGTCGAGCGCCTCGTAGACGTCAGTGAAATTGAAGACGTGCGGACCGTGGACGATGGCGGCGCCGAGCTTGATCGCCTCGATCGGATTCTGGCCGCCGTGATGGATCAGCGATCCGCCCATGAAGACGATCGGCGAAAGGCGGTAGAACAGGCCGAGCTCGCCCATGGTGTCGGCAACATAGACGTCGGTCGTCGCCGTCGGCAGTTCCTCGCGCGAGCGCAACGCCGGCTTCAGGCCCGAGGCCGTGATCAGGCCCGCGATCGAGGGGGCGCGATCCGGATGGCGCGGCACGATCACGGTCAAGAGTTGCGGGAAGAAACCGGCGAGGCTGCGATGCGCCGCGATCAGCATCTCATCCTCGCCCGGATGGGTCGAGGCCGCGACGATGATGGGACGCCCGCGCGTCATAGCCATCAGCCGTTCGAGTCTGGCGGGATCGGCCGGCGGCGCCGGCACGTCGAGCTTGAGATTGCCCGTCGTGAGGACGTCGCGGCCGCCAAGCGTGGCAAAACGCTCAGCATCCGTCTGCGATTGTGCAAGACAAATGTCGAAGCGCGACAACAGCGCCGAGATGGTGCCATGCATGCGCCGCCAGCGCGGGAAGGAACGCGGCGACATCCGCCCGTTGACCAGCACCATCGGCACCCGGCGCGCCGCACCGGCGAGGATCAGGTTCGGCCACAGGTCGGATTCGATGAACAGCGCCAGCGACGGCTTCCAATGGTCGAGGAAGCGCGCGACATAGCGCGGGGAATCATACGGCACGTATTGATGGATGACGTCGGGCGGGAAGCGCTTCGCGACCACGGCCGCCGAGGTGACGGTGCCGGAGGTGAGCAGGATGCGCAGATTGAGATCGCGCAGCCGTTCGACCAGCGCCGCCGCGGCCAGAACCTCGCCGACGCTGGCGCCGTGGATCCAGACCAGCGGGCCATGTGGCCGCACGTCCCGCGACAAGCCCCGCCGCTCGCCGACGCGCGCGGGATCCTCCTTGCCCTGTTTCAATCGCCGCTTGATCAGCGCGGGCGCGAGCGGCACCAGGCCGGAGGCCAGCCGGCGATACATTCGCAGCGTCATCGGCAGCGGGTCAGACATCTTCCGGTCCCGGGCGGCCGAGTTGCGCATAGGCGCGGCGGGTCGCCTCGTTCAACGTCTCCTCCAACTCCAGCCGCAGCGCTTCCATAGTGGCTGCGTCGGCATCCGGCGGAACGTGGATCTCCTTGATTCCGACCAATGCGCCGCGCCCGAATGGCAAATTGATGGTGGTGCGGTCCCAGTTCTTGAGCCGGATGAAGCGGCTGGTCGCCATTGCGAAAGGCATGATCGGCCGCCCCGATTCCCGTGCCAGCATGATGATGCCGAGCCCGGCCACGCGCGAGCGTTTGGGGACATCGGCGGTCAGCGCGACATTACAACCGTCCTGGAGCGTCCGCACCATTTCCTTGAAAGCGCCGACCCCGCCCTTGCGGTGGAAGGCGCCGCCATGGTCGCCGGAACCGCGGATGGTGCCGATGCCGAGCCGTTCGGCGGCGATGGCATTGAACTCGCCGTCGCGATGACGGGAGATCAGCACCTTGGCCTGGTACCAGTCCTTGTTCTTGATGAAGGGGGTGAGAAAATGCTGGCCATGCCAGAAGGCGAAGATCGCCGGGATCTGCGGCTCGACGAGGTCATAGACGTCAGCCGGATCGAACGTGAACTTGTTGGTCCACCAGACCAGACGCAGATATTCGGCCGCCAGGACCCCGACGGCACGCTGAAACCAGCTGCTTCGCAGCGTATTGCGAAGCAGTTTTTTCAACGCGCCGGTTCTTGATTGGGGTCGAGCAGCCGGTGGAGATGGACGATGAAATAGCGCATTTGCGCGTTGTCGACCGTGCTCTGCGCCTTGGCCCGCCAAGCCGCGTGCGCGGTGGCATAGTTCGGATAGATGCCGACGATGTCGACGTCGTCGAGGTTCTTGAAGGTATTGTGCTCGAGATCGACGAGCTCGCCACCGATGACGAGGTGAAGCAGTTGTTGCGGGGCACTATCTGGCATGGGTTCTCTTCCTAACGGTCTGCCCGGCAAAGCAGTGTTCGACAAGCACGACGAAAGCGCTTTAGGCTAAGGGGCGGTTTCGAAAATGCGCGACAATGCCCGCATGACGATCGCGTCCCGCTGCCACCAGCACCCCGTGCGCCACTTCCCGGCGGTTATAGAGGATGGGTTCTCCGGAGAGGTCACTCATCTTACCATCCGCTTCCTGCACGATCAAATCGGCCGCCGCAAGATCCCAATCATGGCTGTTGCCGCCCGCAAAAGCCGCATCCAGCGCGCCGTGGGCGACCCGGCACAGACGCAGCGCGAGCGAGCCGATTCGCGGATGCAGCTTGATTTCGCCAAGCGAGGGCTTCAGCCGCTCGACCAGCGGCTTCGGGCCGGCGACGCGTGCGAAGTCGAGCTCGGACCCGGACGTCGTCTGTACCGGCTCGCCGTTGAGCGTCGTGCCCTCGCTGCGGACCGCGAAGAAGAACTCATCGCGCGACGGCGCGAAAACCGCGGCAAGCACCGGCGAGGCGTCCTCGACCAGCGCGACGCTGACGCACCAATCGTCATGGCCGCCCAGATAATTGCGCGTGCCGTCGATGGGATCGACGATCCAGGTCAGCCGCCGCGACAGCCGTGCCGCATCGTCGGCGCTCTCCTCGGACAGCCAGCCATAATCGGGCCTCGCAGCACGCAAGCGCGCTTCGAGCAGATCGTTGACCGCGATATCGGCTTCGGACACCGGCGAGGATACGCCCTTGATCCACTTCTTCAGCTCGGTGCGGAACATCGATTGCGCCAGCGCGCCTGCGTCCCGCACCGCGTCCTTCAGCAGCGCCGCATCGCGCGTCAGGATGGTCGCGTCCAGGGATTGCGCGTCAACGTCCGCCAAGCGTCAAACCCTCGATGCGCACCGTCGGCGCATTGATGCCGTAGCGGAACTCGAGATTGTTCGCCGGCTGCATCGACTTGAAGATCTCGAACAGATGGCCGGCGATCGTCACCTCGCTGACGGGATAGGTGATCTCGCCGTTCTCGATCCAGAAGCCGGAGGCGCCGCGGCTGTAATCGCCGGTGACGCCGTTGACGCCGGAGCCGATCAGGTCGGTGACGTAGAAGCCTTGGCTGATGTCGGCGATCAGCTCGGCCGGTGTCGGCGTTCCGGCTTCGAGATGCAGGTTGTACGGCCCGGGCGAGGGCGAGGAGGAGACGCCGCGATGGGCGTGGCCGGTGGTGGTGAGGCCGAGCTCGCGCGCGGTGGCGCAGTCGAGCAGCCAGGTCGTCAGCACGCCCTCGTCGACGAGCGCGGTCTTCTTCACCGCGACGCCTTCGGCATCAAACGTCTGCGAGCGCAGACCGCGCTTGCGCAAGGGATCGTCGACGATGCGGATGTTCTTCGCGAACAGCTGCTGGCCGAGCTTGTCCTTCAAAAAGCTGGTCTTGCGCGCGATCGAGGCGCCGTTGATGGCGCCGACGAGATGGCCGACCAGGGAGCCCGCAACGCGCGGATCGAGCACGACGGGCACCTTGCAGGTCTCGACCTTGCGCGGATTGTAGCGCGCTACGGTGCGCTCGCCGGCGGAACGGCCGACGGCTTCCGGCGACAGCAGATCGGCGCCGTGCGGCGCCGAAGTGAAGTCGTAGTCGCGCTCCATGCTGGTGCCTTCGCCCGATATGGCGGTCGCGGAGATGCCCTGGCTGGAGCGCAAGTAAGAGCCGTGGAAGCCGGTAGAGGTGACGAGCACCATGCCGCCGATGCCGGCAGAAGCCGAGGCGCCGCCGGATTTGGTCACGCCCTTGACGCCGAGCGCGGCAGCTTCGGCCGCAAGCGCGCGGCGCTCGAGCTCTGATGTCGTGGGCACGTCGGAATCGAGCAGGTCGAGATCGGGGAAGTCGCGCGCGAGCAGCGCGGGATCGGCGAGGCCGACATATTTGTCGTCGGGCGCAACACGCGCCATCGCCACCGCGCGTTCGGCGAGCTTGGTCACGGCATCGCCACTGACGTCGTTGGTCGAGACCACCGCCTGGCGCTGGCCGACCAGAACGCGCAGGCCGACATCGTCGCCCTCGGACCGCTCGGATTCCTCGACGCGGCCGTCGCGCACCTCGACGCCCTGCGAGACGCCGCGCACTGCGACCGCATCGGCCGCATCGGCGCCGGCGCGCTTGGCCGCCTCGACCAGTCGCTGCGCGAGATCGGAGAGCGCGGACTGATCGAACAGGTCGCGATTGGCTGAGGTCGAAAGCGTCGAGCTTGCGGATGGTGAAGAGTTCACGAACGAAATCCTGTTGGGGCGGGGGTTCGGGACTGGAACCCACAGATGTGCCCTGATAGCGCGGACTTCAAGCATTTTCAGCCCGCCAAAAGCTCAGATTCGCGACTTCGGCGCAACGTCTCGTCAATCATGCGCGCCAAGGTCTTGTCAATCATGAGCAGCAGTGACGGTGGGTTAACCAGCCTTTTTAAGCGGTTTGGGAAAGGCGCGCGCTAAGGTCCTCGCATCGACCGGGAACATAATCCCGGCGGGGAGAACTAAAGCCGTGAGGCGTCAAACAGCAACATGCGGGGTCGCTCCCGCCGGGTCGAGCCGCTCCTTGCGGCTCGACCCTCTTTCCCTACCGGTTCGCTTCGATGCGCATGATCCGCGCGCCGACGGACATGTCAGGCAGATCGAGCTTCATCGCGAGCGAGTGGTGCTGCGCCGTGCCGTTCGCGGCATGCAAATGGCGATCAACGTCCGCGTCAGCGACTTCACCGGCGTCGCGCTCCGCGGCAACGACGATGCGCAGGCCCTTATCCTCGTGCATCGCGATCCCTCGCTCTCCGTTCCACTGCTGGTCGGCGCCGATGGCGACGAGCTCACTGAAGCCTGGGCGATCTGGAGCGAGATCTTTGCGCTGCCGCAGCTCGACGAAGACGCACGCAAACCCGCACCGCGTCGCCGCCGCACCAACGCGATCCGCGCCCGCCGCCCGAAATTTTTGATGCGCCGGCGCACCGGCATCGCACGCGAGCTTTCCGTCCATCGCGGCGAACGCGAGATCATCGCAAGGAATTAAAGGTGCCGTAGGGTGGGCAAAGCGAAAGCGTGCCCACCTCTTCTATCCCAGTCTCGGAAACATGGTGGGCACGGCGCAAGGGCGCCTTTGCCCACCCTACGAGAGCTACGCAGCCCGCATCACCGCGTCCGCGAGCAATCCCGCAAACAGCAGCAAGCCTGCATCGCGGTTCGACTTGAACAGGCGCAGGCAGAGCTCGGGATCGTGGATTCTCAACCGCACGATCTGCGACGCCAGATGCACGGCGAAGGCCGCAAGCCCGAGCCAGGCCGGCCAGCGCGCATCGCCGGAGGCCAGCGCGACGCCGATCAGCATCACCGCGAGCCCGTAGAACAGGATCAGCGCCTGGTGCGTATGCGCGCCGAACAGGCGCGCGGTGGACTTGATGCCGATCAGCGCGTCGTCCTCGGCGTCCTGATGCGCGTAGATCGTGTCATAGCCGATCACCCAGGAGATCGCGCCGGCATAGAGCACGAGCGCGGTGACGTCGATGCGTCCGAACGTGATGGCAAACCCCATCAGGGTGCCCCAGGAGAAGGCCAGCCCGAGCACGATCTGCGGCCACCAGGTAATGCGCTTCATGAAGGGATAAATCGCGACGATCAAGAGCGAGGCGATGCCGGTCAGGACCGCGAAGCGGTTGAACTGCAACAGCACGAGGAGACCGATCAGCGCCTGTGCGATCATGAAGACCAGCGCCTGCTTCGTGGTCACCTGCCCTGATGGCAGCGGCCGCGAGCGGGTGCGCTCGACCTTGTCATCGAGGTCGCGGTCGGTGATGTCGTTCCAGGTGCAACCGGCCCCACGCATCACGAAGGCGCCGATGAAGAACAGGATGATGGTGAGCGGCAGGCCGCGGACCTCGTGCGCGATGCCGGCAGCGAGCGCCGCCGACCACCAGCACGGCATCAACAGCAGCCAGGAGCCGATCGGACGGTCGAAGCGGGACAAGCGCAAATAAGGCCGCGCCCATTGCGGCGCGAGCGTATCGACCCAGTTGCCAGTGGAATCGGCAACGCGGGCGGATGTATCGCTCATCGGGTCAGGACGTTGCCGTTGAGCGTATCGAAGGTGCTGCCGCCCTTCTTGCCGGCATTGGCTTCAGGCGCCGAGCCCGAACCCAGCACCTCGCTCAGCGATGGGCCGGCCGGGCGCGCCTGCTGCTGCTGCATCTGCTGCGCGACCGTGCAGACCTTCTTCTGCATGGTCTCGGTGTTCTTGTGGCCGGTCTTCATCTGCTCGCCGATCTGCGGCGGGATTCCGCATTTGGCGGCGTGGGACTCGATGTATTTGATCATCTTCAGCTCAGCCTGGCTGAAGTTGCCGATCAGCTTGCAGGCCTCGTCCGGCGGCGCATGACGGTCGCTCGCGGCCTTGATCAGCTTGCCGCGCTTCTCGGCTTCCTCGCGGAGCGGAATGAACGCTTTCATACAGTCCTCGCCGGGACCGCCTTGCGTCGGCGGGGCCGCACTGAAGGCGCCGGCGCCGCCGATCGGTGCAGCGCCGTTCACGGGAAAGGACGATTGCGGCGCGGTGCCGACGGACGCGACGGGCGCCGAACCGTTCACGGGCGGAAACGCGGAACTGGTCGCGGCCTGATTGGGCAGCGGCGCCGGGAACGCGCTTTGCGCATCAGCGCCCGCGGCGCCCATCGTGACCATGGCGGCAGTGATCGGAACCATCAAATGACGGATCATCAAGATAGTCTCTCCGGCAGGAGCTTACGGTTTCGGCGCCTTCCCAATTGGAAGCGCAACCAGCGTGTTCGCGTTTCTACGATTCCCACCGGCGCTTAACAACCCGTGGAATAGGGCAAGAGCGCGGCGCTGGGACGCACCAGTTTGGCAATATTTACCCCCGAAATGGCGGCTTTCGGTTAAGAACGGCGATAAATCGGACCTTCGAACGATGCCTTCCCACGATTTTCGCGCCCCTCGCCTGTTCGTCGACGCTCCCTTGGCCCAGGACGCCAGGGTCCTGCTCGACCGCGACCAGAGCAACTATCTCGGCAATGTGCTGCGGCTTGCCGCCGGGGCCGAGGTTTTGGCTTTCAACGGCAGCGACGGCGAGTGGCAAGCTGCCATCGAAGGCCGCAAGCGGCCGGACGGCCTCGTCATCCTCCAGCAGACCCGGCCCCAGGACCGACTGCCCGACCTCGCCTACATTTTCGCCCCGCTCAAACATGCCCGGCTCGACTACATGGTGCAGAAGGCCATCGAGATGGGCGCCGCCACGCTTCAGCCGGTCCTGACCCGGTTCACCCAGGCCTCCCGGGTCAACACCGAACGGATGCGCGCCAACGTCGTCGAAGCGGCCGAGCAATGCGGCATCCTCAGCATCGCCGCGGTGGCCGAGCCGGTGCCGCTGGAGCGGTACCTCAGCCAGCGCGCCGCGGGCCGCCTGCTGATCTTCTGCGATGAGGCGGCGGAGGTCGAAAGCCCCATTCAGAGCCTACAGAACGCGCGCGAGGCCGACCAAGGCATCGACGTGCTGATCGGCCCCGAAGGCGGCTTTGCCGCGGAGGAACGGGCACTGCTGCTGCGGCAGCCGAAGATCCTGCGGCTGGCGCTCGGCCCCCGGATCATGCGGGCCGACACCGCCGCGGTGGCGGCCCTGGCGCTGGTGCAGGCGGTGCTGGGCGATTGGGGCGGCAAGACTGGCTAGCTTCCGTCGGCCTGACGATGAAACGATGAATTGCCCGGCCGTTAAGCGATTGATCCTTTGGAGGTCGAAACCGCTTTCCGGCCATGCTAAGGGCTGCGCCAATTCCCTTGCCTCCCCTTGCCTGCCCGGTTCCACCGGGTCAATGGACCCCTGTTATGACCGCGACTGCCACCTCAAATGCTGCCGGCTCCGCCGCCTGGGCGGACACGCTGCTCTTGTCGTTCGCGCAGGCGGGCTATGTCAGGGCCGAGCCCGCCATCCTGCAGCCGGCCGAGCCGTTCCTGGACCTCTCGGGCGAAGACATCCGCAAGAGCCTCTACCTGACCACGGACCTCACAGGCGAGGAGCTCTGCCTGCGCCCGGACCTGACCATTCCAGTGGCGCGCGATTACCTCGCCTCTGCCCGTGCCGGCCAGGCGGCCGGGTTCAGCTATCTCGGCCCGGTGTTCCGCTACCGCAGCGGCCAGGCCAGCGAATTCCTGCAAGCCGGCATCGAATCCTTCGGCCGCCAGGACCGCGCCGCTGCGGATGCCGAGATGCTGGCGCTGGCGCTGGAGGCGACCGCCGCCTTCGGAGTCGGCGACGTCGAGATCCGCACCGGCGACGTCGCGTTGTTCAACGCCCTGCTCGATGCGCTCGATCTCTATCCAGTCTGGCGCCGCCGGCTGGTCAAGGATTTCAACCGCAAGATCAGCCTGGAGCAGGATCTGGAGCGACTGGCGGCCGCGGCCACCGCGACCCGCAGCGAATATGAGGGCGTGCTCGCCGCGCTGGCCGGCTCCGATCGCAAGGCAGCGCTCGCCTTCGTCACCGATTTGATGTCGATCGCCGGCACCACCAATGTCGGCGGCCGCACCACGGCCGAGATCGCCGACCGCTTCCTCGAGCAATCGACGCTGAAGGGTGGCGCGCTGCCGCGCGAGGCGATCACCGTGCTCAAACGCTTCCTGTCGATCGCAGGCAATCCCGACGATGCCATCGCAGAGCTGCGCGCACTGACCACCGATGCCAAGCTCGATCTCACGGCTGCGATCGACCAGCTCGAGAGCCGGGTCGGCTTCATGGCGGCGCGCGGCATCGACGTGAAGCTGACGCGCTTCTCGACCGCGTTCGGACGCGGGCTCGACTATTACACCGGCTTCGAGTTCGAATTGCATCACAGGGGTAATGGCGCCGAGCCGCTGGTCGCCGGCGGCCGCTATGATGGGCTGATGACCCAGCTCGGCTCAGCGCAGCCGATCCCTGCGGTCGGCTTCTCGGTCTGGGTGGACGCGCTGACCAAGATCGGCCGCAAGGTGGGAGCTTAAGTCATGAGCGCGCCATTCGTTCTGGCCGTTCCCTCCAAGGGCCGCCTGCAGGAAAACACCGAAGCCTTCTTCGCCCGCGCCGGGCTCAAGCTGTCGAAGGCCGGCGGTGCCCGCGACTATCGCGGCACCATCGCGGGCCTCGACAATGTCGAGGTCGCCTATCTCTCGGCGAGCGAGATCGCCTCGCAACTGTCCCGCGGTTTCGCGCATCTCGGCGTCACCGGCGAAGACCTGGTGCGCGAGAACATCGCTGATGCCGACAAGCGCGTGTCGCTGATCGAGGGGCTCGGCTTCGGCTATGCCGATGTCGTCGTCGCGGTGCCGCAGGCGTGGATCGACGTCCGCACCATGGCCGACCTCGACGACGTCACCACCGGCTTTCGCGAGCAGCATCACATGCGGATGCGGGTCGCGACCAAGTTCATCAATCTGACCCGCGCCTTCTTCCAGAGCCACGGCATCACCGACTACCGCACCGTCGAAAGCGCCGGCGCGACCGAAGGCGCGCCCGCGGCCGGCAGCGCCGAGCTGATCGTCGACATCACCACGACCGGTGCAACGCTCGCCGCCAATGGCTTGCGGGTGCTCGACGACGGCGTGATCCTGCGCAGCCAGGCCAATCTGGTCGCCTCGAAGGAGGCCGACTGGTCGCCGCAGGCGCGCGAGACCGCGCGCGTCATCCTCGATCACATTGCGGCGCGGGCGCGGGCCAACAAATACCGCGAGGTCCGCACCCGCTTCCGGCAGTGCGACGCCGCCCTGCTCGGCGAGGCCCACAGCCGGTTCGGCGTGGAGGCCCCATTTGGCGGACCGACCTCGTCAGGCATGCTGACGCTGCACTGCCCCCCGGGGCAGCTCTATGCGCTGGCGAGCTTCCTGCGCGAGCATGGCGCCGAGACCGTCTCGGTGGTTTCGCTCGACTACGTGTTCGACCGGGAGAACCCGCTGTTCGCCAAGCTCGAAGCGTTCCTGGGGCGGTGAGCCCTAGCTTTGTTCAGCGTAGCGACAGCAAACGGCTGCTACCATATGCGGTTGAGAAGACCTAAACGCCTCTGGAACCTTGATCGATGACGCTGGGCTCTGACGTTTCCGGCATGACGACCACAGCGGCCAGCGCCGCCGCGAAGGGGCTGTCGATTGTCGTCCCCGTCTACAACGAGGCGGCGGGCCTCGCCGCCCTGCATCAGAGGATTTGCGAGCTCGCGAAGACCTTGCGGCAGCGCTATCGCCTTGCTTGCGAGGTCGTCTATGTCGACGACGGCAGCGCGGATGCGACGCTGTCGATCGCCCGCAGCCTGCCGGCCGACGCGATCGGCGTCCAGGTGGTCTCGCTGTCGCGCAATTTCGGCAAAGAGGCGGCGCTGATGGCCGGCCTCGACCATGCGCGGCTCGGCGCCGTCATGTTCATGGACGGCGACGGCCAGCATCCGCCGGCCCTGGTCGAGCAGCTGGTGCAGCACTGGATCGAAGACGGCTACGACGTCGTCTATACCGCCAAGGCGCATCGCGACAACGAGCCTTTCCTGCGGCGGCTCGCCGTGCACGGCTTCTACGCGCTGATCAATTGGGGCGCACGGCAGAAGATTCCCGAGGACGCCGGTGACTTCCGCCTGCTCTCACCGCGCGCGGTCGCAGCGCTGAGGCAGCTGCCGGAGCGCAACCGCTTCTTCAAAGGACTGGCCAGCTGGATCGGCTTCCGCCAGATCCGCGTCGACTACGAACCGGCGCCGCGCGCCCATGGCGTCACCACCTTCAACGCCGCTCGCCTGCTCGGCCTGTCGATCGAGGGCCTGACCTCGTTCTCGGTGGCACCGCTGCGCTTCGCCAGCCTGCTCGGCGCGGCTCTTGCCGGTATCGCCTTCCTGTTCGGCCTCTCCATCCTCTGGGAGGTCTTCACGACCGGCAAGCAGGTGCCCGGCTATCCCTCGCTCGTGGTCGGCCTGATGACCATCGGCGGCGTGCAGCTCATCATGATCGGCATCGTCGGCGAATATATCGGCAAGATCCTCTCCGAGCTGAAGGCGCGCCCGATCTACTTCGTCGCCGAGCACAGCGAGAAGCATTTTGAGGCCGACAACGCCGACGACGCTTCGAAAAGGACGGCCGCCGAATGAGTGCTGCCGCGGGCCTGCGGCGGATTTGGCTTTGCGCCGACGATTACGGCATCAGCCCGGGCGTCAACCGCGCCATCCGCGACCTGATCGAACGCGGCCGCCTCAACGCCACGTCGGTGATGATGGTGGGTCCGGCGATCCAGCGCAGCGAGATCGAAGCGCTGGACGCGGCAGCCAAATCGAGCCCGCGCTGCGCGATCGGCTTGCACGTGACGCTGTCGGCACCGTTCCGGCCGCTCACCATGCATTTCCGCCCTCTCGACGGCGACATGTTCCTGGCCTTTCCGAAGCTGCTGCGCGCCGGACTGATGCGGCGGCTCGACCGCGAATTCTTTCGCAACGAGGTGAAGGCGCAGCTCGCAGCGTTCACCGAAGCATTCGGGCGTGCGCCCGACTTCGTCGACGGCCACCAGCATGTGCAGCTCTATCCCCAGGTGCGCGACGGCTTTGTCGATGCCGTGAGCGAGACCGCACCGAACGCCTGGGTACGCCAGTGCGGACGCAACCTGCCGCTGGCGCAGCGGATGGCCTCACTAAAGGCCATGGTGCTCGATATCCTCAGCGCGCAATTCCGCCGCCGCGCCGGCGCGGCCGGTCTCAGCTTCAATCCCGGCTTCGCCGGGGCTTACGACTTCACGCGGGCGGCCGATTTCGGCGCATTGATGCGGCAGTTCCTGGAAGGCCTCCCCGAGGGCGGTCTCGTGATGTGCCATCCCGGTTTCGTCGATGACGTTCTTGTCGGTCTCGACCCGATGACGGATGTGCGCGAACGCGAGCACGCTTATTTCGCCGGCGACGCGTTCCCAGGTCTGCTGGCGGACAGCGGCGTCACGCTGGGATGAAGTCGCCGAAAACCGCCTTGCGGGGCAGCTTGTCGCATACCGAAATTTAATCCGGCCGGCACTGTTGGGGCCATAATGGAACCCTACATCTCCTGCGCGCTTGGTTTTGCGCGAAGGAGATTGATCATGACGCCGCAGGAACGCCAGCTCGTCGACGAGCTTTTCGACCGGCTTACCAAACTGGAAAATGCACCGCGCGATCCGGACGCAACCGCCGCGATCTCCGACGGCTTGCGCAAGGCACCCGGTGCGATCTACGCGCTGGTGCAGACCGTGCTGTTGCAGGACGAAGCGCTGAAGCGCGCCCACGCCCGTATCCAGGAGCTGGAAGCGGGGCAGGCGCCCGAGCAGGCGCAGTCCGGCGGCTTCCTGGATTCCATGCGCGAGACGTTGTTCGGCGGAAGCCCGTCGCGGGGTTCGGTTCCGAACGTGCCGCCGCGCGACTCGCGGCCGGTCTGGAATAGCGGCCAGGCCATGCAGCAGACCCAGCCGGGCTACGGCCAGCCGCCTTACGGTCAGGCCTACGGCCAGGGTCCGGGTCAGGGTTATGGCGCGCCGCCGATCGGCGGTGCTGGCGGCTCGTTCCTCGGCACGGCGGCGGCGGCCGCGGCCGGCGTCGTCGGCGGCTCGCTGCTGCTCTCCAGCATCCGCGGCATGATGGGCGGACCGCATCAGCAGGCCTTTGGCGACACCAACGCCCTGGGCGACCGCAGCGCTGGTGGAAGTCCTTGGGGCGGCAGTGACCAGTCCGGCGGCTCGCTCGCGCGCGATGCGGGCCTCGACGATATCGGCTCGAACCGCCGCGACGACTCGCGCCAAGGCTTCTTCGATCAGGCGTCGAACGATCGGGACAACAACGACCAGAATTACAGCGACGATGGCGACGACAACATGGACACCGGCGACGACAGCGATTTCGGCGGCGGCGACGATGGCGGCAGCGATTACGCGTGAGCAATTCACCCGGTAGATACGAAACGGCCGCCTCTCGGCGGCCGTTTTCTTTTAGGGCGTAGCTCAAGCGCCTCTTGTGCCACCGCGCGCAGAGAAGCCGTTCGATATAGTATGACTAATGCGCATGGTTGCTGGCTTACACTGAGCTGAACGTTGCCGGACGCGCCCGAGTTCACCATGAAAGCCGAAATCACTTTCTGACGCGCGCGGCCGTAGACTCCCGGATTTCCAAATTCGGACATGGGTGTTCAACTGGAAGAACACGTTGCTCATGCCACACACGATGTGGCTGCCGCTCTTGGCAACAGTCGGGGTTTTAAAATGAGTTCACTTCAGCAGCGCATTGCAACCTTATCCGACGTGACGACACATCTCATCACCGAATTGTACGAGTTGGAGGGACTGCACGAGCGGCTCAGGAAGGCAGAGCTGTCGGCGCGGCGGCTGAACCGCTCCGCTCGCGCACCGCATTCCCATTCGTCAACTCGTCGTCGCTGCTCCGTTGCCGGGTCGACGCGGCACCGTCAGCGAGCATAGCTGGAAGGCGTTCGCCGGCGGCACGCAACGCCTTCGATGCCGCGCATCGCGAGCCGGCGCGGGTTGACGGCTCGCTTCAAGCGCAAAACGCCTCACATCACCACGACTTTGGTGCCGACATTGACGCGGCCGTAGAGGTCGATGACGTCCTCGTTGCGCATGCGGATGCAGCCGGAGGAGACGTTGGTGCCGATGGTCCAGGGCTCGTTGGAGCCATGGATGCGGTAGAGCGTGGAGCCCAGATACATCGCGCGGGCGCCCAGCGGATTTTCCGGGCCGCCTTCCATGTGCCGGGGCAGATCGGGGCGGCGTGCGAGCATTTCCGCCGGCGGCGTCCAGTCCGGCCATTCGCGCTTAGCGGTGATCGACTTCACGCCGGACCAGGTGAAGCCGGGACGGCCCACACCGATACCGTAGCGCATCGCCCTGCCGTTGCCCTCGACGAGATAGAGGAACTTGTTCGGCGTATCGACCACGATCGTGCCGGGGCTTTCCTTGCCGCCATAGTCAACGAGCTGCTTCTCGAATTTCGGATCGAACGGACGCTGCCGCGGATCGACCGCATCCTGCTGGAGCGCGCCTTGCTGAACTCCGCCTTGCATCTGCGGCTCGCCCATCGGCGGCAGACGGCGCTGATCGTAATAGGCCGGCTGCTGCTGATACACCGGCTGCTGCGGCGCATAGGCCGGACCGCGGCCGGGACCGTCGCCGAACAGGAATTCGATGAAGCCGCCGCCCATGTTCGAGTTGGAGGCGACGCGCACCGGCGCCGGCGGCACCTGCGGCGCATAGAGCACCGCGGGCGGATCGTTCGGCACGGTGTTATCGAAGGCGCTGGCGCTGTTTGCGCCGGCAATGAAGGTGCAAGCGCTGCCGAGCAGCGCGACAGACATTTTCTTGAACATCGACGTACTCTGTACTGTTTCGTCTAGATCACATGCGTCGGGGAAGGCGCCTGGCTGATCGACCGCCGCGACGTGGTCAATAAAAAGCAAAAGCCGTTTTGTTTGGTAAACGTATCAGGCGTTTGGATTCACCACGTCGTCAAGCGCGGGCCAATTTGGCGATCAGCGTTTATTTTCGATGAACGCAGCGCGGCCATGGTTAATCGCTTCTTTGCGCGCCGTCGCGCGACGCCGCACGACAGTTCCGGCTGTGAACTTCGTGTTAAATCGCTTCTGCCTACAAAGACGCGTGAATGAGGTGGGGGGAGTATCCTGATGGCTGTTCACCGCAAGCGTTTTCGCGTCGAAGATATCGCCGGTGGCGAGATGCCGATTCTTGACGTAACCGAAGAAGCAATCCCGATGCATAGCGAGATCATGGCCGAGCTGCGCGCGATCCGCGCACAGATGGCGAAGGGCACTGTGCCCCTCTCCGGCAGCGCAGCCATGGCGGCGATCGACGCCTCCACCGCCCACGAGCTGTCGGAAGCTCGTACCATGCTCGAGACCTACCGGGCGCAGATCGAGCAGTGCGAGAAGCTGAAGGTCGAGCTCGACCTCATCCACGACGCCATCGACCGCACCAAGCGCGAGATCGCGACGCTGCACGGCAAGAGCTTCGACGGCGGCGAGATGGCCAAGGTCAATGGCGAGCTCGGCGCGGTCGTCGGCGGCACCGAGCAGGCGACGCAGCAAATCCTCGAAGCCGCCGAGTCGATCGACCAGGCGGCCAGCGCGATGTCCAAGGTGCAATCGGCCGATCAGCAGAAGCGGCTCGCCGACGACATCCAGGAACGCGTCATCTCAATTTTCGAAGCCTGCAACTTCCAGGATCTGACCGGCCAGCGCATCAGCAAGGTCATGACCACGATGAAGTTCATCGAGCAGCACATCAATGCGATGATGGAGATCTGGGGCGGCGTCGACGCGATCAAGGCCCATGTGCCGGCGCCTGTCGACAACCGCAGCGATGACGAAAAGCTCCTCAACGGCCCGAAACTCGCCGGCGACGTCGGCCATGCCTCGCAGGACGACATCGACGCGCTGTTCGACTGAGCGGACTTGTCATTCTGAAAAACAAAACGCCGGCGCAAGCCGGCGTTTTTTTGTTTGCCGTCATTGCGAGCGTAGCGAAGCAATCCAGACCGTCACCGTGGAAAGACTCTGGATTGCTTCGCTACCGCTCGCAATGACGCGTGGTTAGGCCGGAATCCCGATCACGCCCTCGGCGCGCAGCGGACGTAGACCATGTTGCCGTAGCGGGTGGCGGCGTCCTTGTCGATGAAGCGGGTGATCAGCACGCGGCCATCGAAGGAGATGATCTCGCGGTCCTGCTCGCCCGGCGTCGGGCCGGCGGGGCCGATGTAGTTCTTGCCGCTCGGCGAGCCCTTCAGCCGCAGCTCCTGCGGGGTCGCCTGGTCGGCCAGATGCATGATCACGCCGCCGGAGGAGCCGGCGGTGATCACATAGGGATTTTTGCACTGCGCCCGGGCGGCAGCCTCGGTGCGGGCGCGGTCGGCCGGGTTCTGGAACGAGGCGAGACCCCAGCGGCCGACGATCTCGTCGGAGCGGATCGTCGCGGGCATTTCCGGGCCGGTGCCCGGCTCAGCCTCGGGCGGCGGCGAAGACGACGAGAAGGACGGCAGGCTCATGCCGCCGCCGCAGGCGCCCAGCAATAGCGCCAGACAAGACGCGGCGGCCAGATTGGCAACCGTGCGCGCGCGAGCTGAACTGATCATGGCATTCCCCCGAACAAGACCATGGCCGCACCCCTCCCGCAGCCAAGCGCAAAACCGCCGCTGGAGCAATGCCGTCGTTTGATACGCCGGCGCCCCGAACGAGTTTCCAATGCCACCATCCTATATCCGCCTCACCAATCGCTTAACCACCTTTGCTTGACAGGATCGCGGCCAAGCCATATTTCCGGGCGCACTATTAGCACTCGGAAAGCCCGATTGCTAAGCGTGCCGTTCGATCCTCGGGAAGAGGGTGGACGGAAGCGCCGCCCCAACCCACTTCCACTACTTCCGAAGCGAGCCTCCAAAGGGAAACGTCATGGCTAAATCCAAATTTCGTCCGCTGCATGACCGTGTCGTGGTCAAACGTATCGACGCCGAGGAAAAGTCCAAGGGCGGCATCATCATTCCCGACACCGCCAAGGAAAAGCCCTCCCAGGGCGAAATCGTCGCCGTCGGCCCGGGCGGCCGCGACGAGACCGGCAAGCTGATCCCGATCGACCTCAAGGTCGGCGACCGCGTGCTGTTCGGCAAATGGTCGGGCACCGAGGTCAAGATCGAGAACGAAGAGCTCCTGATCATGAAGGAGTCGGACATCATGGGCGTGCTGGCCTAAGGCCATCCGTCTGAACGGCCGCTGAATGCCATGCCCGGATCGCGCGATCCGGGCATCCATCATTCCGCCGGGTTCGACTTGCGGACCCGGGATTGGTGCAACACAAGCGGCAGATACATCACGAAACACGAGGGATTGCAGAAATGGCTGCCAAAGACGTCAAGTTTTCCGGAGACGCGCGCGATCGCATGCTGCGCGGCGTCGACGTTCTCGCCAACGCCGTCAAGGTGACGCTCGGCCCGAAGGGCCGCAACGTCGTCATCGAGAAGAGCTTCGGCGCACCCCGCATCACCAAGGACGGCGTCACCGTCGCCAAGGAGATCGAGCTCGAGGACAAGTTCGAGAACATGGGCGCCCAGATGGTGCGTGAGGTCGCCTCCAAGACCAACGACCTCGCCGGCGACGGCACCACCACCGCGACCGTGCTGGCCCAGGCCATCGTGCGCGAAGGCGCCAAGGCGGTTGCCGCCGGCATGAACCCGATGGACCTCAAGCGCGGCATCGATTCCGCGGTTGCGGCCGTGGTCAAGGATATCGAGAAGCGCGCCAAGCCGGTCGCCGCCTCCTCCGAAGTCGCCCAGGTCGGCACCATCTCGGCCAACGGCGATGCCGCCATCGGCAAGATGATCGCCCAGGCGATGCAGAAGGTCGGTAATGAGGGCGTCATCACCGTCGAGGAGAACAAGTCGCTCGACACCGAGGTCGACATCGTCGAGGGCATGAAGTTCGACCGCGGCTATCTCAGCCCCTACTTCGTCACCAATGCCGAGAAGATGACCGCCGAGCTCGAGGACGCCTACATCCTCCTGCACGAGAAGAAGCTCTCGGGCCTGCAGGCCATGCTGCCGGTGCTCGAAGCCGTGGTGCAGTCGGGCAAGCCGCTCGTCATCGTCGCCGAGGACGTCGAGGGCGAGGCGCTCGCCACCCTGGTGGTCAACCGCCTGCGGGGCGGCCTCAAGGTCGCCGCCGTCAAGGCGCCTGGCTTCGGTGACCGCCGCAAGGCCATGCTCGAGGACATCGCGATTCTCACCGGTGGCCAGCTCATCTCCGAAGAGCTCGGCATCAAGCTCGAGAACGTCACGGTGAAGATGCTCGGTCGCGCCAAGAAGGTGGTGATCGACAAGGAGAACACCACGATCGTCAACGGTGCGGGCAAGAAGCCCGACATCGAGGCCCGCGTCGGCCAGATCAAGGCGCAGATCGAGGAGACCACCTCGGACTACGACCGTGAGAAGCTTCAGGAGCGCCTCGCCAAGCTCGCCGGCGGCGTCGCGGTGATCCGCGTCGGCGGCGCCACCGAGATCGAGGTCAAGGAGAAGAAGGACCGCGTCGAGGACGCGCTCAACGCCACCCGCGCCGCGGTGCAGGAAGGCATCGTGCCCGGCGGCGGCGTCGCGCTGCTGCGCGCCAAGAAGGCGGTCGGCCGCCTGTCCAACGACAATGCCGACGTCCAGGCCGGCATCAACATCGTGCTGAAGGCGCTGGAAGCCCCGATCCGCCAGATCTCCGAGAACGCCGGCGTGGAAGGCTCGATCGTCGTCGGCAAGATCCTGGAGAACAAGTCCGAGACCTTCGGCTTCGACGCCCAGAACGAGGACTATGTCGACATGGTCGAGAAGGGCATCATCGATCCCGCCAAGGTGGTGCGCACCGCGCTCCAGGACGCCTCCTCCGTCGCCGGCCTCTTGGTGACCACCGAAGCCATGGTCGCCGAAATGCCGAAGAAGGAAGCTCCGCCCGCCATGCCGGCCGGCGGCGGCATGGGCGGCTTCTAAGGCCCATCCTCACCTTCCAGTGTTACGAAGGCCGCCTCCGGGCGGCCTTCTTTTTTGCCGACCCTGCCCCTCCGCTTTCCGATTCAACCGGCGGCCAAAACCCACTACGGTGGCCCCGATTCTGATTGCTCGAGGATTTCGTCGATGCGCGCGCTTCCGGTTTGTTCGACAGCCCTTTTGGTGGCCCTACTCGCCGCCTCGCCCGAGGTCGCTTCCGCCCAGATGAAGCTGTCGCCAAAGGCCACGACGCCCGGCGGCGTCGAGACGCGCTATTTCACCTCGATCGACGGGCTGATGGACGGCAATGCCGACGTGATCCTGAAGGAGACGCGCCAGGGCAAGACGGTCACGGCGGCCGTGCTCGACGTCTGCTATCCCGTCGCGAAGAATTCCGACCGGAAGGACCGCTTCGTCGTCAATCTCCAGGTTGCGGGCCAGAACCTGACGGGCACGACGCAGAGCCTCGGCACGAAGGCGCCGGTCAGCGTCAAGCTGCTGCGCAAGCAGGCCGGGGACATGTTCGAGTTCCGCGGCCAGATCACGATCGGCCAGACCGTGACCGAGGTCACCTCGCCCGACAATTCCGATCTCAGCGAGAAGGAATTCCTCGACAACCAGACCTCCGATGACGGCATCACGCCGCAGCCGAAGGATTTCACCGACGTCTCGCCGGAGGCGATCGCGGTCAAGGTCAAGCTCGATGCCGCGACCGACTTCCTGAAGAGCCTGAAGGGCCAGGAGGTTGAGGTGACGCTGGCCAGCCTCAATGTCGGCTGCGACGCGCTGCGCGCCGGTGAGCAGACCATCAACATGTCGGTCGATCCGGAGCGCGCGGGGGCGCTGCTGGCAAAGTTCAAGGCGATGCCCGGCGTCACCGCCGCGGGCTGGACCGCGGGCATGACCGAGATGGACCGCACCATCCGCTTCCCCGCCGCCGACTGGCGCGATGGCGACAAGATCAACCGCGACAAGCTCGCGACCGCGGTTGCGGGCGTGCTGAGCAGGACGCTGGCGGCAAAGCCGGTGTCGCAAAGCTTCAACCCGGCGACCGGCAAGCTCAAGCTGGTGTTCAAGCGGCCGAACCAGGATTTCCCCGCGCTCGAACTCACCGACACGATCGAGGTCGCAGGGCTCGTCTCGCCCGACAAGCCCGGCACGACCGACAAGCTCATGCTTTGGATCGGCAGCCCCGCGACGACCACATCCGATGAGAGCAGCGGCGCCAAGCTCAATCTGTCCGATGACGCGAGCCCGGACGAAGAAGGTGATCTGCCCGACGACAACGGCTCGATCGAGGCGCTTGCCAAGGAGCTGAAAGCCCAGCGCTGGGACGCCGACAAGTCGGTGTGGAAGTAGACTCTCGTGCCCCGGCTCAGCAGCGCAGCACGTCAGTGATGCGCTGCAGAGCCGGGGCCCAGAAGCTACGAGCACGTTCGAGGATAGGATTCTGGGTCCCGGCTCTGCGGCGCAGCCTTACGCGCTCCGCCTTGTCCGGGACACGAGCGCACTGCGAAAGCTAATTCCCGTTGACGCGAAAGCGCAGCGGCTTGGGACCAACCAGCATGAGCACGTCGCCCTGGCGCTTCCAGGTTTCGACGCTGCCGAGCGCGGCCACGAGATCGTCGTCGGCCTGGGCCTTGGCCTGCGGACAGGAACGATCCTGGATCTGCCCGGGAACGAAGATCACGGTGTTGCCGGCGACCGAGAACTGCCCCTTGCCGCCCTTGCACCAGAGCTCCAGCACGACCTCGCCATTGTCGCCGATCTCGATGTTCGGTATCCGCTTCGAGCCGGGCTGTGGCAGCGCTTCCAGCGTCATCTCGGTGCCGAACGGGAACCCCTCCTCGGCATGCGCGAGCGTGGACATCGCGAGCATTGCAACTGCCGCACACACCAACCGCTTGAACGAAACCATGAGACCTCTCGACCGACCTGACTTGCCGCACCTTCTATAAGACGGCAGCGTTCTTGAGAAGGTTCGCCCATGGCGGATGTCGATGCAAAAATCCCCGCGAGGCGAGCCTCGCGGGGATTGGCATCGCAGCCTGGCGTCGACCGCTACTTCAGCACCAGCGCCGTAAACGGCCAGACATAGGCCTGCAACGTCACGAGCACGCCGACGAGGCAGGCCAGCACGATCGAGTGCCGGAACACGAAGCGCAGGATGGTGCCCTCGTGGCCGTACCAATTGGTGGCGGTGGAGGCGACGACGATCGATTGCGCGTCGATCATCTTGCCCATCACGCCGCCGGAGGAGTTCGCCGCAGCCATCAGGACCGGCGACAGGCCGAGCTGCTCGGAGGTGATCTTCTGCAGGTTTCCGAACAGCACGTTTGAGGCGGTGTCCGATCCCGTCAGCGCGACACCCAGCCAGCCAAGCAGCGTGCCGAAGAAGGGATAGAGCACGCCGGTGGCCGCGAAGGCGAGGCCCAGCGTCGCGTCGACGCCGGACAAGCGCGTCAAGGTGCCGATCGCGAGCATCGCGGAGATCGTGATCAGCGAGATCGCGCACAGCCGGATGGTGCGGCCGTACTCGGTCACGAGTTTGACGGGACCGACGCCCATCAGGAAGCCGGAGATGATCGCCGCGATCAGCATGCCCGTGCCAGTGAAGGACAGGTAGGTGAAGCTGAACACCGCGCCTTCCGGCGTCGGTTTCGCCGCCACCGGTGGCATCTTGTTGATCATCTTGTCGAGCTCGGGAACCGCGTAGTTGAAGGTGAAGATCGAGTTCGCCCAGGTCTTGAACCAGCCGCTGCCCCACAGCAGCATCACGACGCAGACGATGATCCACGGCAAGAGCGCGCTCCAGAGCTCCGCTTGCGTGAGCGGAGTTTTGTCGAGCGGCTTCGCCGGCGCCATGGTCGCATGCGACTCGTCGTGTCCACGCAGCTCCGGCGACAGCCAGAGCTGCCTCGGCTGCCATACCTTCAAGAACAGGATGAGGGCGCCCATCGAGATCAGCGATGCCCCGATGTCGACGATCCAGGGATTGATGTGATTCGAGATCACATATTGCGGTATTGCAAACGACACGCCCGTGACGAGGATCGCCGGCCAGACGTCCTTCATGCCCCTCCAGCCCGCGAACGCCCACACCACCCAGAACGGCACGATCAGCGAGAAGAACGGCAATTGCCGGCCGACCATCGCACCCAAGATATACGGGTCGAGCCCGGTGACCGAGGCAAGGCCCTGGATCGGCGTGCCGAGCGCGCCATAGGCGACCGGCGCGGTGTTAGCGATCAGCGACAGGCCGGAGGCTGCGAGCGGCGAGAAGCCGAGCCCGATCAACACCGCGCCGGTGATCGCAACCGGCGTGCCGAAGCCCGAGGCACCCTCGAAGAAGGCACCGAACGAGAACGCCACCAGCAACAGTTGCAAACGCCGGTCCTCGGTGACGCCGCCGATCGCGCGCTTCAGCAGTTCGAATTTTCCGCACCCTACCGTCACCTGATAGAGGAAGATGACGTTGAGGACGATCCAGCCGATGGGGAAGAACCCGGTGACGATGCCCAGCACCGAGGCGCGGATCGACATGTTCGCGGGCATGGTGAAGACGAAGATCGTGATCAGGTTGGTCACGATCACTGCGATGACGGCTGCGATATGGGCCTGGACGCGGCCACTCGCGATCAGGACCAGCAGCGTGACGACGGGCACTGCCGCCGCGATCGTCGACAGCACCGGGCTGTGCAGCGGGTCATAGATTTGATTCCACATGGTCTTCCTCCCCACGCATGTTTGTGGCAGGCGACCCGCGTGGAGAGCCGGTCCTGCTTGACGCTGAAAGCGATAACCCCCGAGTTGGACGCGAATTCCTCGCGAATGCGGCGGTTCCCGTCCGCTCACAAGCTCGCGAAATCCCGAAGCACCCCGCCCCGCGCCGTCGAGCCCCATGCTAGGGTTGCAAGCTGCGACAAGCCAACGCAAATTGCAGACCTTGCGACTTTAGTCTAAGCGCGCCCATTTTCGCCATTACCTCAGCCATATGGCTCTGGGCCGTTATGCACATCCCCTGAGGAGAACCAGCTCTGTGAAGAACATCCGCGCCACGCTCGCGATCGTCTGGCGAATCGCCGCCCCCTATTTCCGATCGGAGGACAAATGGGCTGGCCGCGGCCTGCTCGCCGCCGTCATTGCCATGGAGCTGGCGCTGGTGGCGATCAATGTTCTGGTCAGTCAGTGGCAGAACCGATTCTTCAGTGCGATCCAGGGATATGAACTGGACCGGTTCGTCAGAGAGATTTGGATCTTTCTTGGCCTTGCCTTCACCTTCGTCGCATTGGCGGTCTACAAGCTCTACCTGAACCAGTGGCTCCAGATTCGTTGGCGGCGCTGGCTGACGCAACATTATCTCGGCGAATGGCTCAACGGCTCGACGCATTACCGCATGCAGCTCAAGGGCGACGCCGCCGACAATCCGGATCAGCGTATCACCGAGGACGTCAAGAATTTCGTCGAGCAGACCCTGACCATCGGCCTCGGCCTGCTGTCGTCGATCGTGACGCTGGCCTCGTTCGTCGTCATTCTCTGGGGCCTGTCGGACAAGGCGCCGCTGCACATTTACGGTACCGATATCGTCATCCCTGGTTTTCTGGTCTGGTGTGCGCTGGTCTACGCAATCCTGGGTACGGCGCTGACGCACTGGATCGGTGCCCCGCTCATCAACCTCAATTTCGAGCAGCAGCGCTTCGAGGCCGACTTCCGCTTCAACCTGATCCGCGTGCGCGAAAATTCCGAGCAGATCGCCCTTTTGAAAGGTGAGAGCGCGGAGCGAGGGAATCTGCTGCAGCGCTTTGGTTTCGTCATAGGCAACTGGTACGCGATTATGAGCAGGACCAAGCGCCTGACCGCTTTCACGGCAAGCTACAGTCAGGCTGCAGTGATCTTCCCCTATGTGGTGGTGGCTCCGGCTTACTTCGCCAAGAGAATCCAGCTCGGCGACTTGATGCAGACCGGCTCGGCGTTCGGCAGCGTGCAGGATGCGCTGTCGTTCTTCGTCACGGCGTATCGCTCGCTCGCGGAATGGCGCTCGGTGATTGCTCGTCTCGATGGCTTCGAGATGTCGGTCAGCTCAGCAGCCACCGTCGCGGCGCACGAGCCGGCCATCAGCGTTGCGCCAGGCAGCGCCAAGGCAATCACGCTCAAGCAATTGCTGGTGAACCTGCCAAACGGCGAGCCACTGGTCAGCGCCGATGCCTTCATCGTCCGGCCGGCAGAGCGAGTTCTGGTGACCGGACCGTCCGGTTCCGGCAAGTCGACGTTGTTCCGGGCCATTGCCGGCATCTGGCCTTTCGGCGACGGAACGATCGCCATTCCTGAGAAGGCGAAGCTGATGATGGTGCCGCAGCGGCCGTATTTCCCGATCGGTCCGCTCGGGGATGCCGTGATTTACCCCTCCGATCATGGCACAATCGGGCCCGAGAAGATCGCGGAAGCGCTGACAGCAGTAGGCATGCCGCGTCTGGCAAAGCGGCTTGCCGAGGACGGTCACTGGAACCGGATGCTGTCGCTCGGCGAGCAGCAGCGCCTGGGGCTCGCTCGCGCGCTGTTGCATGCGCCGGACTATCTGTTCCTGGACGAGGCCACGGCGTCGCTGGACGAGCCGTCCGAGGCCCGACTGTACCGGCTGCTGGCAGAGAAGCTGCCTCAGGCGACCATTGTCTCGATCGGCCACCGCTCGACGCTCGACGCCTTCCACACCCGCAAGGTGACAATGGTGAAGGACGGCGAGATCCACGTCCTCGGCGGCGAACCGGCTGTAGCGGAGCCGAGCGCGGCGCGTTGAGGCGCGGCGCTCCGGATTCGTGTGCGCGGCGGCGTGATTTAGCGCGGTTGCGCGACACGAGCTCCCATCCTCCCCTGGAGGGGGAGGATCGGTTCGCATGCAGCGAAGCGTAATGCGAACCGAGGTGGGGTGACGGTCTATCCGCGTTGACACTGTCCGTGTCGAGAGATCACCCCGCCCCGCTCGCGCTGCGCACGATCGACCCTCCCCCTCCAGGGCCCCTCCAGGGGGAGGGTGGAAGTTTCTTCACGTCATGCCCTGGCTTGTCCAGGTCGGGCCGGCCATGACGATGTGGCCAACATCGAGCCCTCACCGCGCACGCCACGGCCGAACCCCTTTAGTCTATTAGCCCCAAAGCAAAAGGGCGGCAGATTGCTCCGCCGCCCTCATCAAGTCGTTTCGGGAAGAAACTTACTTCAGGTTGGTCATCGCCGTCAGGTCGAAGGAGAGCTTGGCGATACCGGCGGCGCCGCACCAATTGGAGCCGACGCCAGTCGGATTGATGTTGCTGAAGCTGCCGTTGAAGCCTGCCGTGTAGTCGCTGGTGAACGCGTTGCAGTTCGCCTTCGAAAGGTCGGTGTCGGAGTAACGCAGGTCGAGCGTGAACACCTTGTAGGTGAAGCCGATGCCGATATTCCAGGTGTTGTAGTCGGCGTACTTGATGCCGTTCGGGAACGGACCGGCGAAGCCCGGCGCGGCGAAGCCAGTGCCGTAGAACGAGTCGGAGGTGCCCAGGAATTGGCGGCCGAACTCACCCGAGACGTACATGCCGACGCCGCTGGAGCCGAAAATGGTGCTCGGCGCGGTGTACTTGGCGGTGATCGACACATAGTCGCCCCACGCGCCGGAGTTCAGGAAGCTCGGCGTGTAGTACTCGTTCAGGCCGACGGTCCAGCTGTCGTTGATGGTGTAAGCCACCTTGCCGTAGACTTCGAAGAAGCTGACATCCTTCTTCATCACGTTGCCATTGAGCAGGGCGTTCGCGGCGCACTGCGCGCTGAGCGGGTTGCCGGCGGTGTCAGTCGGCGCGCCGTAAAAGCAGGTGCCACCCGGATACAGATAACCCCAGACTCCGATGTCGAAGGCGAACGCACCGAAGGTCGGGCGGATACCGCCGTAGACGTCGATCTCGGCCGCGGCGCGGTTCGGGAAGGAGATGCTCTCACCGGCCAAGCCGACATAGAGCTGGAGGTCCTTGGTGACGTTGTAGCGCGGCTCAAAATAGGCGGCGACAGACGGCTTGTGGTTCGACTGGGTGATACCGCGGAAGATGTAGTCGCTCATGATGGCGCCGCCGAAGGCGATATCCCAGGGATCGAAGGCCGGCGGCGGCGGGGCTTTCAATGCCTTGACCGGCATGTCTGCCGCGAAAGCCGAACCCGCCACCATTGCCAGCGCCGTTGCCAACAAAGCCACTTTTTTCATTTCGATCCCCATCGCCAGTTCTTAGACCCAGTCAGATCCCGTTAGCCCCCCGGGGCGCTCGACCTGATTGCAAATTTCGTAACTGCGGCAATGTGAATTGAGGGGTGCGAACGGTGAAGCAAAAAGCGCGGGCATCTGCCGCCTTTTTAGGCGTTTTGACCGTTCCACGAAAGGTTGTCAGCTTGTGTGTCTTCTCGAACACATCAATTGCGTCGCAAACTGCAAAGGATGGTCCGTGCAAGTACGGGGAAGCCAGGAAGCGTGGCCCCCAGGTTACGAATCAGACAGGCGCGAGAAAGGGCGGCCTCTGTAGGTGCTTGTGGCGATGCAAAAAGGCCGCAGCGTCACCGCAGCGGCCTTTCTGTTGTCGATCGCGTCGCTGGACCTACCCCTGTCCCTCGGCCGGCGCCGATTCCGCAGAAGACGAAGGCATCGCCCAGCTTGTCTCGGCGGCAGGCTCGGGAGCCGGAGCTTCCACCGGTGCTGATGGCTTCGGAGCAGGAGCTGCCTTCGCTTTCTTCGGTGCCGCTTTCCTCGCGGCCTTCTTGGCCGACTTCGTCGCAGCCTTCTTGGCGGCTTTCTTTGGGGCTGCCTTCTTGGCAGATTTCGCAGCTTTCTTTGCAGACTTCTTGGCAGACTTTTTCGCGGACTTCTTGGCTGCCTTCTTCGCGGTCTTCTTCTTCGCCGCTACTACCTTCTTAGCCTTTTTGGCCTTCTTGCTTTTTTTCTTCTTCGCTTTCGCCATCGTGGTCCTCCTGTTGCCGCCGAACAATGGTCGATCGGGCGTCTTTCTGCCGTCACCTGCGGACGAAAGCTCAGCTTTTGAAAGCTCAAACTTGCGCGTTCAATGCCGGCCGCGACCCGCCCGTAGCCCAATCGAGAAGCTCAATCGTGTGTACGACCGGAATTGATGTGCCACTGGCAATCTGCACCATGCAGCCGATATTGCCCGCAGCAATCATGTCCGGCTTGACGCTCGCGATGTTGGCGACCTTGCGATCGCGCAACCGGTCCGCAAGCTCGGGCTGGAGAATGTTGTAGGTGCCCGCCGAACCGCAACACAAATGGCTCTCCGGTACATCTTTCACCACGAATCCATTCTTGGAAAGCAATTCTTTCGGAAGGCCCGTGATTTTCTGCCCATGCTGCAACGAGCACGCGGAGTGATAGGCGACCACGATGTTGTCCTGTGGCGCGGTGGCCGAAAGTCCGAGGCCGGCGACGTATTCGGTGATGTCCTTGGCAAGCGCGGACACCTTCGCCGCATCGGCTGCGAACGCCACATCCTCGCGCAGCAGATAGCCGTAGTCCTTGATCACGGTGCCGCAGCCGGACGCCGTCACCAGGATGGCGTCGAGCCCCTCGCCGGCCGCCTCCCGGCACCACGCAGCGATATTGGCGCGCGCCCGCGCCAATGCGTCGTGGTCGTTGCCGAGGTGATGGGTCAGCGCGCCACAGCACTGCTCGTCCCGGACCAGGACAACCTCGATGCCGTGGCGGGTGAGAAGGCTGATGGCGGCCTGGTTGATGCGCGGCGCCAGCACCTGCTGGGCGCAGCCCTGCAGCAGAGCGACCCGGCCGCGTCTCTTGCCGAGCGCGGCGAACACGCTGCCGGCGGCGGGCCCCGGCAATGGCAGTCGGTTCGGCGCCAGCGCCAGCATCGCCTTGATGCGCTGGATCAGTCCGGGCGTGGCCGAGGGCCTGGGCGTCGGCAGGAAGACGGCAAGCGGGCGGGCCAGCCGCGCCAGCCACATGCTCGCGCGGAAACGCTGCGGGTCCGGCAGCACGAAGGCCAGCACCTGACGCAACAACCGCTCAGTCAGCGGCCGCTGATAGCGCTGCTCGATCCGGACCCGGGCCTGGTCGACGAGGTGCATGTAGTTCACCCCTGACGGGCAGGTCGTCATGCAGGCGAGGCACGAAAGGCAGCGGTCGATATGCTTGACCACCTCGGCGGTCGGCGCCAGGTCCTTCTCCAGCATCTCCTTGATCAAGTAGATGCGGCCGCGTGGGCTATCGAGCTCGTCGCCGAGCAGTACATAGGTCGGACAGGTTGCGGTGCAGAAGCCGCAATGGACGCAGGCGCGAAGGATCTTGTCGGCTTCGGCGATGTCGGGGTCGGCGAGCTGCGCCAGTGAGAATTCGGTCTTCATGCCGCAGCGCCCCGCCTCAGGCGTCCCCGGTTGAGAATAGTCTTCGGATCGAAACTGGCGCGCACCCGCTCGCTCAGCGCCGCGATGCCAGGCGCTTGCGGATGGAATACATCGACATCACGCCTGACGCCCTCGGCCGCCCGGATCAGCGTGGCATGTCCTCCGAACGCGTTGGTGAGCTGGCGCACGGCCGGGGCATGCGCGTCCGGCTTCGGCGGCACCGCCGCCCAGATCAGCCCGCCGCCCCAATCGTAGATCAGGTCGCCGCCGGTGTCGCGTGCCAATTGGGTACCGAGCGCCGCACCCGACGCCGGCGGACAGACGATCCGCCAGACCGGCCAGGCGCCCACCGCGCCGTTTGCCGCGAACGGCAGGACGTCGCGGATCGTGGCCCACAGCGCGGCCGATGCGCCGTCTTCGATCAGGGTCGCGGTTCCGAACGGCGCCAGCGAGTCCCGCAAGGAGCCGGCGCGGTGCGCGGCGGAGGCGGTGATGCCTTCGAGCCGCAGCACGGTCAGTGCCTCGTCCTGGCCCGCGATGTCGCCGAGCCCGTTGGCCTTGGCGCAAAAAGCCGATTTCGGCAGATGCGCGGCTCCGGAAACGTCGAAGGGCGAGCCGAGCGCCGCCGTCATCGCCTTGTTGGCGCGGGCATCGTCGAGCCCGCGGAGCAGCAGCGTCCGCTCGGCCTCGGGCTTGGGCATCACCTTGAGCGTGACCTCGGTCATCACCGCCAGCGTACCCCAGGACCCCGCGAGAAGCTTGCACAGGTCGTATCCGGTGACGTTCTTCACCACCTTGCCGCCGGTCTTGAAGCTGTCACCGAAGCCGGAGACGGCGTGCGCCCCGAGCAGGTGATCGCGCGCCCCGCCCGCCCTGATCCGCCGGGGACCGGCGAGCCCGGCGGCGATCATGCCGCCGATGGTTCCGAGCGCCGGCGTGCCGAGCAGCGGCGCCGTGTTCATCGGCTCGAAGGCGAATTGCTGGTTTTTGGCATCGATCAGCGACAGCACGTCGGCCAGCGGCGCGCCGGCCTGGAGCGTGACGATCAACTCGTTGGGCTCGTAGGAGGTGACCGCATTGAGCGCGGAGACGTCGAGCACGGCATTGGTCGCCATCGCATGGCCGATACCGCGCTTGGAGCCATGACCGATGATCTCGAGCGGCTGCTCGTTGGCGATCGCCGCACGCACCACCTCTTCGACGTCTTTGCCGTCTCTGACCTTGAGCGTATCCACGAGAGGAGGCCGTAACGAAATTCGCGCCGGAAATCAAATCTGTCAGACACTGTGCTTCGCCCGGGCCGGCAATCTCTGGTGCAACGCGAAAGAGCGGTGGCCGAGGGGCTCCCGCTGCTTGTCGTCAACTGGCGCATCTTACAGAAGCAGCCGAGCCGGACGCAGCGAGCAAGAACGGTAAGGCGACGCAACCAGACTTCGCGCTCTGCATCAATCGTCGGGATCACCGGTACTGCTTCGGCGGATCGGCGCGACGCGCACATCGGGCATTTGGTGGACCCTCGATAATAGATTGATGAACAGGCGTTCATGGAACGGCGCAGTTTCCAACCCGTTGATCACGGTGCTTCCTTCAGAAGGAGGAATGAAGATGAAGAGAATAATTGTTGCACTTTCTGCCATCGCCCTCATCGGCACTGCGCCGGCCGTCTTTGCCCAAGGCGTATCAAGCAAGACGCCGGGCCAAGAGATGCAGACCAAGGGCTCCAAGGCAGGCCATCCGGGAGCATCCGGCTACACTCCGGGACATAAGAAGCACGCCATGGGTTCTAAGAAAGGTCACCCCGGCGCTTCTGGCTACGCTCCCGGCCAAACCACTGGCGCGAGCACGAAGTCTGGTGGCGCGAGCACGAAGTCTGGCTACTGACGGTCGCCTCGCAATTGCCAATAGGCCAATGACAAGAGCCGCCGCGGTCTCAACCCGGCGGCTCTTCGTGTGAGTGATCCCGGTCGCTCAGAACCGGGGAATATCCGGAAACGCCAGCTTACCTGCATGCACATGCATACGGCCGAGCTCGGCGCAGCGGTGCAGGGTCGGAAACACCTTTCCGGGATTGAGCAGGCCCTGCGCGTCGAAGGCACATTTCAACCGCTGCTGCTGGTTGAGGTCGATCTCACTGAACATATCCGGCATGAGGTCGCGCTTCTCGATGCCGACGCCGTGCTCGCCGGTGAGCACGCCGCCGAATTCGACGCAGGCGCGCAGGATGTCGGCGCCAAAAGCCTCCGCGCGCTCGATCTCGCCGGGCTTGTTGGCGTCGTAGAGGATCAGCGGGTGTAGATTGCCATCGCCGGCGTGGAACACGTTGGCGCAGCCGAGCTGGTATTTTTCGCTGAGTTCGCGGATGCGCGCCAGCGCCTTCGGCAGCGCGCCGCGGGGAATCGTGCCATCCATGCAGAGATAATCGGGCGAGATGCGGCCCACGGCGGGGAATGCGGCTTTGCGGCCCGCCCAGAACAGATTGCGCTCGGCCTCCGAGGTCGAGATCTGGCAGATGGTCGAACCGCAGCCATTCGCGATCGCCTCGACGCGCGTGATCAGTTCGTCGACCTCGATCTTGGGACCGTCGAGCTCGATGATCAGCAGCGCCTCGACATCGAGCGGATAGCCGGCATGGACGAAGGCCTCGGCGGCGTGGATCGCGGGCCTGTCCATCATCTCCATGCCCCCAGGGATGATGCCGGCCCCGATGATGCGCGCCACGCATTCGCCGGCGGCCTCGACCTCCGCGAAGCCGACCATCAGCGCACGCGCGGTCTCCGGCTTTTGCAGGATGCGCACCGTGATCTCGGTGATGACCCCGAGCAGGCCTTCGGAACCGGTGATGACGCCCATCAGATCGTAGCCGGAGTTCTCCGCCGACTTGCCGCCGATGCGCAGGATCTCGCCGCTCATCAGCACGATCTCACAACCGAGCACGTTGTTGGTTGTCATGCCGTATTTCAGGCAATGCACGCCGCCGGAATTTTCCGCGACATTGCCGCCGATCGAGCAGGCGATCTGCGAGGACGGGTCTGGCGCGTAATAGAAGCCGGCATGCGCGACCGCCTGACTGATGGCGAGGTTGGTGACGCCGGGCTCGGTGACGACGACGCGGTTGTCGAAATCGATCTCGCGGATGCGCTTGAACTTGCCGAGCCCGAGCAGCACGCCGTCCTCGAGCGGCAGCGCGCCCCCGGACAGCGAGGTACCGGACCCGCGGGGCACGACCTTGATGCCCTGCTCTGCACAATATTTCAGGACCAGCGAGACCTGCTCGGTGGTGTCAGGCAGCACCACGACCATCGGCGGCTGCCGATAGGCCGTCAATCCGTCGGATTCATAGGCTCGCATCTCGGCGGCGCTGTCGATCACGCCTTCGCCGGGGACGATTGCGCGCAGTGCGGCAACGACGTCCGCGCGGCGCGCGAGCACGGCCTGGTCGCTCGCAGGCATCATGATGGCCATATCAAATCCTTCATGGCATATCCTTCCGGCTCACGCCGGGCGGTCCAATTTGTCGCGGTAAATCAACCACGTCCGGGGATGTTTGGGTAGGCCATCCGAAAGTCGGACCCGCAATCGCCAGCGAGTTCGCTCTGGGACAAGTAGGAAATCGTGAAACCTGTCATGGTCTGGCGGCTTGTCCAAGCCGGGCAGGCCTGCCAAAACCGGCAGGTCCGACGATTGCCGCTCAGGCAAGAGACTGACTAGACCCACCAGGGAAGAGACGAAGAGCACCCGATGACAAAACTGACTTTTGGCGCACTGACGATCCTCACCGTGATTGCCACCGCACCCGCCGCGATGGCGCAGGATGTCGCGGCCGGCAAGACATCGTTCAACAAATGCCTGGCCTGCCACGCAATCGGCGAAGGCGCCAAGAACAAGGTCGGCCCCGAGCTCAACGGCCTCAACGGCCGCAAGTCAGGCACCGCTCCGGACTACAACTACTCGGATGCGAACAAGAATTCCGGCATCACCTGGGACGAGCCGACCTTCAAGGAATACATCAAGGATCCCAAAGCCAAGATCCCCGGCACCAAGATGGCGTTCGCCGGCATCAAGAACGAGACCGAGATCAACAATCTCTGGGCCTATGTCTCGCAGTTCGACAAGGACGGGAAGATCAAGCAGTAGGTGCGGAAAAGGCGGCCGCTAGAGCTTCGGTTCTGATTGAATCAGAACCGAAGCTCTAGCTTCTTGTTTTGACGCGTTTCCTTCACGCGAACCGGTATCCACTTCGCTCGAAAAGGCTTTAATCGGCGGCCGCCTGCGCCGAGACGATTTTCCCGATCATCGTCTCGATCTCCGCCTTCACGACATCCGGTACGGCGTTCTGCACCATGTGGCCGAGATCGGGCAGCACGATCAGCTTCGCATTCGGCACGATCGCGGCAAAGGGGCGTGCGTGGATGCCGGTCGATACGGTCTTGTCGGGCTCGCCGGCGATGATCGTGACCGGCGCCGATATCTCGCCATAACGCGCGACTTGCGCAGCAACCGCTTCCTTCAGCGTCACCAGATCATAGGCATTGGCGATGAACTCGCGCGGACGCAACAGCAGCGGCGTCGCGGAGTCCTTGACGAAGCCGTCCGGCATGACTTGCGGCAGGAAGACGTTGCGCGCACCGGATTCAGTAAGAACATAGCCGAGCGGCAGCGTGATCGTGTAGGCGAGCAGCGAACCGATCACAGGCGTTGCGATGATCTCGTTGTAGCGGCCGACGCCGCCGCGCCAGGGATGAGTGACGGGCGCGAGCATCACGAGGCCAGCAACGCGGTGCGGGTGATCGAGCGCGATCCGCGCGCCGAGGGCGCCGCTCCAGGAATGCACCACGAAGACCGCGCGGTCGATCCCGAGCTTCTGAAGCGCATCATCGATCATCCGCGCCTGGATCTGCGGCGTCGAATCCTGCCGCCGCACGCGCGTGCTCCAGCCATGGCCGGGACGGTCGATCAGAATGACGCGATGATCGCTGGCGAGGAGATCACCGAGCGGCCGCCGCATTGCTTCGAGATTGGAGCTTGCGCCGTGCAGCATCACGATCGGCAGGCCAGCATTGCGCGGGCCGAGATCGACGACGTGAAGCACCGCGCCGTCGACCTCGATCATCCGGCCCTGCGGCGGAAAGGCGCGCTGCACGACGAGGATTCCGGCCTGCGTGGCCAGCGCCAGCAGAACCAGCGCCGTCACGACTGACATCACGATCATTGAGCGAATCCGGGCGGTCCTGGGCACAGGACAGTTACGGGTCTTGGCACACGGCAGTTTCGCTCAGTCGGCTTCAGGGCTTCCACCGGAAACAGCGGGGCTGTGGATATGTGCACAATTAGGGAACGTAAAAACCCAACGGAATCAACAATATTCCTTGGCGACACGCAAGCCTCGGACCAGCTTCATGCAGTCGTCATCGCGGCTTCCATATAATCGCCATGGTCGGTTCGGCCATCTAGGCGCGGGTGGGCGCCGATCCTCCTCGCAGCCTCGGGGATGCGGGAAAGACCGGCAGGATTTTTTCCTGGTTTGAACCGGAGGATTTTCGATGAGCTTCAGATCGAACGACACTGCGATCGACGAGATCGTCGCGAGCTGCAGCGGCGACCTGCGCGGTGCCGTGCGGGCGCTGCTCCTGATCAACGAGCATCTCGAAGCGGAGCTTGCAAAGGCTTACGCCGCGGTCGCCGATCGCGGTCTCACCGAGCGCGGCGGCAGCGTCCTGCACTAGGTGCAAGCGACTTAGTTCGACCCGTCCTCGTCCTTCTCCTCGTCGGGCGTTGCCGCGGGACAGGCGCGGATCGTCGAACGGGCGAGCTTGGCGTCGGCCTTGGATTTGTAGGGGCCGTCACCGAACCAGATATCGCCGATGATCACGGGATTGCTGGTCACGATATCGCATTTGCCGGTGGCGCGGTTGCCGACCACCCAGAACAATCCATCGGCGAGGCTCACCGTCCCGGACGCGAGCAGCAAGCTACCTGCAAAGATCAAACGCTTCATGGCTTTTGCTCCTGCCATGCAGGTAGGCCTGCGGCAGCCCGGGCAATAGCCCTCGCGACGCGACGCCTGCGATCGTGGTTAATTCGCGCCGGCCGCGATCGCTCAAGAAATGATCGAGTTATAGGCTAGATGTCGCGGCCTTCGACCTTCTCGGTCAGCGCCTTGACCTGGTCGGGGATCTTCTCGAGGTGCGGATTGACGGCGAGCGCCTTGCGGTAGGCTTCCAGCGCGCGCTTCTCGTTGCCGACCTCCTGCATGATCATGCCGAGCCCTGCGAGCGCACCGAAATGGCGCGGCTCCCGGATCAGCACTTGCTGGATGTCGGCGAGTGAGCGGCCATAATCGTTCTGCATGTAATAGAGCGTGGCGCGCCGGTTCCAGGCCTCGATATAGTCGGGCCTGAGCTTGATGATCGAATCCAGCAGCTTGATTGCGACATCGATCTTCTGCGCGTCGACCGCGGTCTTGGCGCGCGACATCAACAGAGCCGCGGTGTCGCTCGGGGTCTGGAGCCAGATCGCCCAGATCCGCGCCTCGACATGCTTGGCGCTGGTCTCGTCGGGCGCCGCCTTCAGCGCACCGAACAGGAAATCGAGATTCTTGGTGCGGTCGACCTTGGGCAGCTTGGCCGGCGCTTCCGGCAGCTTCTTCTGCTGGCCGGGCGGAGGCGGCGGCTCAATCTGCTGCGCCAGCACCGGGGCGAAGCCGGCGGTCCCCAGGACGAGGGCCAGACACAGGGTGGGCGCGCAGAGGAATCTCAGTGCCATGGGCAAAGTCTAAACGCGCAAAGCCGCCCTTGCAAAGCAGGGCGGCGTCAAACTCGTGTGAGACCGTGGTGTTGCGGAGCGCGAAGGCGTCCGGCAGGGCGAGATCAGCCCTGACGCGCCTTGAAGCGGCGCTGCACCTTGTTGATCACATAGACCCGGCCCTTGCGGCGGACCAGGCGGTTGGCGCGATGGCGACCGCGCAGCGATTTCAGCGAGTTACGGACCTTCATGGCAGAATCCTGAACGTTCGAAAGGCCGTGTTCGGCACTACCGTTTCGGCACGCGCGAATGTGGCAAAATGAGATTTTTCCCGCTGGCGGATCACCGCCCGGGACGGGGCGGTTCTTAAGGCATCGCGGGAGGTGATGTCAATGTTAACTGCCCCGTTCCCAACCAGCAAAATTTGCGACAACAACCCCATGCACAGTAGAAACGGCCGGATCGGCCCGATCTGCCAAGCCGAGAACCTACGGCAGCGCCTTGCCAAATTCGTTATATGATATAATCAATTTGGCAACCCGTCGGGAGGAAACCAATGCCGAAACTGAAGCTGCCCAATATCGACGATGTCGTTGCCATCGACATCCACACCCATGCCGAAGAGCCCTGCGGCTGCCATGCCGACGACGGCTATGACGATTTCCAGGCGCAGATGGCGGAGTATTTCAAGTCACCCAACAAGCATCCGCCAACGGTGCCGGAGACCGCGGCGTACTACCGCTCTAAGAACATCGCCGCCGTGATCTTCCCGGTCGACGCCGAGCGCGAGACCGGCTTCCGCCGCTATAACAATTACGAGATGCTGGAGGTCGCCTCCGACCATCTCGACGTCCTCATCCCCTTCGTCTCGATCGATCCGCACAAGGGCAAGCTCGGCGCCCGCGAGGCGCGCAAGCTGATCGAGGAATACGGAGTGCGCGGCTTCAAATTCCACCCGACCATGCAGGGCTTCTACGCCAACGACCGCATGGCCTATCCGCTCTATGAAGAGATCAACAATGGCGGCGCGATCGCGCTGTTCCACACCGGCCAGACCGGCGTCGGCTCGGGCATGCCCGGCGGCATGGGGATGCGGCTGAAATATTCCAACCCGATGTACATGGACGACGTCGCGGCCGATTTCCCCGACCTCAAGATCATCCTCGCTCACCCCTCCTTCCCCTGGCAGGAGGAGGCGCTGTCGGTCGCGACCCACAAGCCGAACGTCTATATCGACCTCTCCGGCTGGTCGCCGAAATATTTCCCGCCGATCCTGGTGCGCTACATCAACTCGATTCTTCAGGACAAGATGCTGTTCGGCTCGGATTGGCCGGTGATCACGCCGGACCGCTGGCTGTCGGATTTTGCCAAGATCGACATCCGCGACGAGATCCGGCCGAAGGTGCTCAAGGCCAACGCGCGCAAGCTGTTGGGAATCTAGGCGCTCACCCATCGCCCGTAGCGCATCGAGGGCTTCGATCCCGGTGACCGAAGCCCTCACGCTCGGACGCTCGAGGCCTCAGCCGGGTCTTCGCCGAGCGGGAGGCTCGGAATATAGAACGACGATAGCTGGCCGTTCCGATATAGTCCGTGCGCCTGCAACGATCCAAGGGAGGGGTCAATGAGCATCAAAGCCGTCGTCTTCGACGCCTACGGCACGCTCTACGACATCCAGTCGGTCGCAGAGATCACCGAGGATGCGTTTCCGGGCTATGGCGAGATCATCACGCAGGTCTGGCGTATCAAGCAGCTCGAATACACCTGGTTGCGCTCGCTGATGCGGCGCTACGAAGATTTTGCCACTGTCACGCGCCACTCGCTTGCCTATACGCTGCGCGTGCTTGGGATCGCTTACGAGAACGACGCATTCGAGCGCGTGATCGAGAAGTATCTGCACCTCGATCTTTATCCGGATGCGACCGCAGCGCTTGCAGCCCTGAGACCGCGAAAGCTTGCGATCCTCTCCAACGGCAGTCCGGACATGCTCAATGCGCTCGTGCGCAATTCCGGCCTCGACGCCCTGCTCGATGCCACCATCAGCGTCGACGCGAAGAAAATCTTCAAACCGAGCCCGGACGTCTATGAGCTGATCGGCGAGGTGCTCGGCACCAAGCCGAACGAGGTTCTGTTCGTCTCCTCCAATCCCTGGGACGCCGCCGGCGCGAAATCGTTCGGATTGAAGGTCGCCTGGATCGAACGGGTGACGCCCGAAGCCATGGCGCTGGCTTGCGTCGAGAACGAACTCGTGGCACCGCTGACGATGTTCAAGGCGATCCGCACCCAGATGGACGAGCTCGGCTTCGCGCCGGATCACCGCATCCGCGCGCTCTCCGAGCTGCCAGGAATCGCTTAGGGATCACCGCCCGCCCATGTGCTTGGAATGAGCTGTTTGGAATGAGCCTTCAATCCGTTCGCGATTTTTTCGCCGAGAGAGCCCCCGACATTACCGTCATCGAATCCCCGATCAGCTCTGCCACGGTGACGTTGGCGGCGGAAGCCTATGGCGTCGAGCCGGGGCGCATCGCCAAGACGCTCTCGTTGCGCATCGGCGAACGCGTGATCCTGATCGTCGCTGCCGGCACCTCGCGCATGGACAACAAGAAGGTGAAGGCGCAGTTCGGGGGCAAGCCGAAAATGCTGGGATTGGAGGAGGTCGCCGAGATCACCGGCCACGAGGTCGGCGGCGTCTGTCCGTTCGGACTGAAGGCGCCGCTGCCGATCTATTGCGACGTCTCGCTGAAAGCGTTCGACGTGGTGGTGCCGGCCGCAGGCTCGACCCACAGCGCCGTACGCATCACCCCGGAGCGGATGGCTGAGCTCGTCGCGGCCGAATGGGTCGATGTCTGCGAACACCGATCCTAAGCGCAGCTAATCATCCTCGTCATAATAGGGCCGCGGCGGCGGGGGCGGCGCGGTGTTGTAGCGCGGCGGGGGCGCGGCGCGGTTGCGCGGCACCGGCTGCTGCGGCTGGGCCTGGTTGTTCGACTGGAACACTGCGCGGCAGCCGCTCGAGAGCTGCGGCGTGTTCTGCTGCAAGCAGGCCACGATACGGTTCACGTCGGGAATCTGATCGCTGCACAGACGCCACACATCGGGCGTGCAGGCCATCTGTTGTTCCATTGTGCCGCGATATTCCTGGGCGAATGCTGCGTTCTGCGCGACGATGCCGCCGATCGCGAGCGCCACACCCAGCGCAATCCGCTCTGTTCGCATGTCCCGATCCTTCCCGAATCCCATCAAAACCTCCTCAATCAATGAGGCGGGGGAAGGTTCTGGACCAACAACAAAATGTGAAAGAGCGCCTGGAACCTACTCCACCTTGCCGATCTTCTTCACCGCTGCGATCAGCCGCGCGCTGTCGGCCGCCACGAATTGCGCGAAGGCCGGCGCATCCTGATAGGCCACGAGACTGCCCGAGGCCTCGAACGATTTGAGCACGTCCGGACTGGTCATGACCTGCGCCATCGCCTCGCGCAGACGGGTCGCGATCGGGGCGGGCAGCGCGCTTTGCGCGAACAGGCCGGCCCAGATGTACATCTCGACATCCCTGTAGCCGAGCTCCTGGAAGGTCGGCACGTCGGGGAAGCTCGCGATGCGCTGCGCGCCGCAATTGCCGAGCACGCGCAGCTTGCCGCCGTCGACCTGCGGCTTCAGCGTTCCGGGTGCAGCGGCGATCGCCTGCACGGTACCACCCAGGATCGCCGTCAATGCCGGACCTGCCCCGCGGAACGGCACGTGCAGCAGCTTGATGCCGGCGCTGCTTGCGAACATCTCCATCGCCACGTGCAGCGTGCCGTAGGGCCCCGACGAGCCATAGGTGATCTGGCCCGGGCGCTTCTTCGCGTCCTCCACGAAATCCTGCGCCGTCTTCCACGGCGCCGAGGCCGGCACCGCGAGCAGCGTGGGATCGGCGAGCACGCGCGCGATCGGCATGAACTGCGAGACCTCGTAGGCAACGGGACGCTCGAACAGCCGATCGGCCTCGGGGAGCACTGCGAGCGAGGACAACGTCATCAGCAGCGTGTAGCCATCGGGCTCGGCGCGCGCCGCGGCGGCATTGCCGACCGATCCGCCGCCACCGCCGGCTCTGTTGTCGACGATCACGGGCTTGCCGAGGATCCGCTCCAGCGCCTGTGCCACCGGACGCGCCGCGAGATCGGCCTGTCCGCCGGCGGGAAACGGCACGATCATGGCGATGTTGCGAACGGGATAGGTTTGAGCGAAGGCTTTGTCAGGTAACGCGGCTCGCAACAACGGCAGTGCAGCAGCGGCGCGAAGGACGTCGCGTCGATCCATGGCAGGTCCCTCCCCTCATTTTCTTTGTTTCGCGAGCCAGCCTAACGTCGCGATCGGCAAGAACAAGATGTTTACGAAGCATTAGCCATGTTCGACCGAGCCCGGAACGCATGCCTGAGGCCCCCGTTGCCCTCCCAGGAGTGTGCCATGGGAAAACTCGCGACCATCGACATTGCCTTGGACGAGATGCTGGTGAATCTCGCCGCGATCGTCTTGCGACTTTCAACGCCCGAAATGACGCGAACACCGGAAGCGCGGCGCGCACTGGCGCAATCCGTCCATCAATATGCGGTTTGCGCGAGACGCTCGACCGATCCGCGCGTTCACGAGCTGAAGTCGCAACTGGAAGACACGCTGAAGCCAAGCTTGCGCATTGTCGCGATCGACGGCGTGAAGGTGTCGTAGTCGAATACCGTCATTGCGAGGAGCTCTTGCGACGAAGCAATCCAGAATCTCTCCGCGGAGACACTCTGGATTGCTTCGCTGCGCTCGCAATGACGAAGTTGTTGAAGCCGGTCGCTACGACGTCGTTGCTTTCCCACGTGGCCGCCGCTTGCACGTGCCCGGCAGCTTCGCGGCCAGGAAATCGCCGAGCGCCTCTACGCGCGCGGGGCGCGGGCCGCCGGGCGGCGTCACCAGGTGCACGGCGCCTTCGGCCTGCTTCCAATCCTTCAGGATCACCTCGACTTGGCCTGAGGAAATTGCCTCACCGACGATGAACTCGGGAAGCTCGGCGATGCCGTGGCCTGCGATCAGCGCCGGCATCACCGCCTCACCATTGTTGACGCGGAGCTGGCCGCCCGGGCGCACGCTGGCCTGCTCGCCGGCCGAATTGGTGTAGTGCCAGACGTTGGGCGTGGAGAGATAGGCGTAGCTGAAGCATTTGTGCTCGGCCAGATGCATCGGATGCGTCGGCCGGCCGTGCTGTTTGAGATAGGACGGCGCGGCCACGGTATAGCGCGGCATGGTGAAGAGCTGCCGTGCGATCAGCGAGGAATCCGGCAGCCGCGCGATCCGCACCGCCATGTCAAATCCTTCTCCGATCAGGTCGACGGTCGCATCGCTCAGATGCAGGTCGACCGAGACTTCCGGGTAGGCCTGGAAGAATTCCGGCAGCAGCGGCGCGACCGCCTTGATGCCGAACGTCATGGGCACGGCGAGCCGGACCAGGCCGCGCGGTGCCACCGATTGCGCCAGCGCTTCGTTCTCCGCCGCTTCGCCATCGGCCAGCAGGCGCGTCGCGCGTTCGGCGAGCTTGTGGCCGGCATCGGTCAACGCGAGCCGGCGCGAGGTGCGGTTGAACAGGCGGGCGCCGAGCCGCTCCTCCAGCCGCGTGACCGCCTTGGAGACCGTCGCCTTGGACATCGCGAGCTCGCTTGCGGCCCCCGCAAACGACCGTAATTCCACGACTTTTGCGAAAACCGCGAGCGCCTCGAAATCGGGGAGTTTTGCCATGGGCCTTGGTCCAATCGGGGTATTTAGAGAAACAATGCGTTTCGACAGTTTCTATTTCTATACCACAGGCGGAGGCTTATCCAAGGGTCATCAGACATTCAGGAACTGGAGAAATCCAATGACCAAGAAGCTCTCAGGCAAGGTTGCCCTCGTCACCGGCGGCTCGCGCGGCATCGGCGCGGCTTCGGCCCGCGCACTCGCCGATGAAGGTGCTGATGTCGCCATCAGCTATGTCGCTTCGCCTGACAAGGCGGAGGCCGTCGTCGCCGAGCTGAAGGCCCATGGCGTCAAGGCCCGCGCCTACAAGGCCGATCAGGCCTCGGCCAAGGAGGTCGATCAACTGGTCAGGAGCGTCGCCAGTGATTTCGGCCGGCTAGATATCCTCGTCAACAACGCCGGCGTCGCCGTCGGCGGATTGATCGACGATGCCGCGACCGACACCGCCGCGCTCGCCCGCCAGGAAGACATCAACGTGCACGGCGTGATCGCCGCGATCCGCGCGGCCTCGAAGCTGATGGGCGAAGGCGGCCGCATCGTCACGATCGGTTCCGGTATTGCCACACGCGCCTCGTTCCCTGGCCTCGCCGATTACGCTGCGACCAAGGCTGCGATCGTCGGCTACTCCAAGGGCGCTTCGCGCGACCTCGGACCGCGCGGCATCACGGTCAACGTGCTGCAGCCGGGCTCAATCAACACGGACATGAACCCCGACGACGATCGTGAATTCGCCGACGCGCAGCGCAAGCAGCACGCACTGCAACGCTTCGGGACCGCGGAAGAAATCGCCGCCGGCGTCGTCTTCCTCGCAAGCCCGGAGGCCTCCTTCGTCACCGGCACCGTGCTCAATGTCGACGGCGGGTTCGGCGCCTGATCCGAACCGCCCCCCTTCAAGTCAAGGAATTACGCAAATGATCGAACTCAGACCTTTCGCAAAGCTCGGCGGCGCCGATCACGGCTGGCTCAAGGCCAAGCATCATTTCTCCTTCGCCAGCCACTACGACCCGAACAACATGGGTCACGGCGCGCTGCGGGTGTGGAACGACGACGAGATCGCGCCGAACACCGGTTTTCCCGCCCATCCCCACGCCAACATGGAGATCATCACCTATGTGCGCGAGGGCGCGATCACCCATCGGGACAGCCTCGGCAACGAGGGACGCACCGAGGCGGGCGACGTGCAGGTGATGAGCGCCGGCAGCGGCATCCGCCACTCCGAGTACAATCTCGAGCCGACTAGGACGCGGATCTTCCAGATCTGGATCGAGCCGACCTCACGCGGCGGTCAGCCGACCTGGGGCTCGAAACCGTTCCCCAAGGCGGACCGTTCCGGCAAGCTCGTCACCATCGCGAGCGGCTTCGAAGACGATGCGGACGCGCTGCCGATCCGCGCCGATGCGCGGGTGCTCGCCACCACGCTGAAGGCCGGCGAGAGCGCGGAATACGCGCCGCAGAAATCACGGCACCTCTATCTCGTGCCCGCGGCAGGTTCAGTCGAGATCAACGGCGTGCGCGTCAACGCCCGCGACGGCGCCGCGATCCGCGACGAGGACAACTTGAAAATCACCGCTCTGGAAGATTCGGAGCTCGTGCTCGTCGACGCGGCGTAGGCGCCGTTACCACACAGCAACTCGTCATGCCCGGCCTACGCCACGCCGAAGAGGCTTCGGCGTCGCAGGCGGGGCAAGCCCGGAAACGAACAAACACTCACCTCGTCATCCAACGGAGACCACTCATGACCAAAGTTCTCGTCCTCTATTATTCCGCCTATGGCCACATCGAAGCGATGGCCAATGCCGTCGCCGAAGGCGCGCGCGAGGCCGGCGCCGCTGTCGACATCAAGCGCGTGCCGGAGCTGGTGCCAGCAGAGGTCGCAAAAGCCTCCCACTACAAGCTCGATCAGGCTGCGCCCATCGCCAAGATCGAAGACCTCACCAATTACGACGCGATCATCGTCGGCACCGGCACCCGCTTTGGCCGCATTGCCTCACAGATGGCCAACTTCCTCGACCAGGCCGGCGGGCTCTGGGCCAAGGGCGCCCTGCACGGCAAGGTCGGCGGCGCCTTCACCTCAAGTGCGACCCAGCATGGCGGCCAGGAGACGACGCTGTTCTCGATCATCACCAACCTGCTGCATTTCGGCATGGTCGTCGTCGGCATGAACTACGGCTTCGCCGGCCAGATGAAGCTCGACGAGGTCACCGGCGGCGCGCCCTATGGCGCCACCACGATCACCGGCGGCGACGGCAGCCGTCAGCCCAGCGCCAACGAGCTCGCCGGCGCACGATATCAAGGGCGCCAGATCGCGGAGACCGCGAAAAAGCTGCATGGCTGATGCGATCGCGGGCGGCATTCTCGTTCGAGAATGCCGCTTCAGCGTGTCCCCTTGCCCATCGCCCGCGCCGCAAAGACGGCGAGCCTGGGGTGGCGGCGCAGGCCCTGCGCGGCATGGTCACGCCATGCATACGGCAAACCGCGCCAGGACAGCGCGACGCTGACATCGGTCAGCGGGACCTTCTGAGCGCCGAAGCGACGCTTGTAGTCCTGGTTGCCGATGCTGAGATCGAAACGGCGCACGCCCCGTGCATGCAGCGCCGCCATGGTGCGCTCGGTGACGAGCAGCCCCGGCGAGCAGCTCGACCATGATTCGCCGGCGTGACTGATGCGCAGCAGGTAGTAAGTCGCGCCTTGCCTGACGCCGAGCGAGGTGGCGATCACACCGTCGTCGCAGACCAGTGCCGAGACGACGGCGTAGCCTTCCGCGACGCCTTGGCGGGCGACCTCGCGGTAGAATCGCGCATGGGTCTCGTCGTTAAGCACAAATGGCGAGCCGAGCTTTCGCATGCGCGCCTGCTGCTGCACATCCATCACGTCCAGCAGTTCATGCGCGCGGGCGACGTCCGTGGCGATTTCGAACCGCGCGCCGGCATGACGGCTGAAGACGCGCCAGCAGCGCGGCATCTGCATGCGCTTGATCGAGGCCTGGTAATCTTCATAGTCCTCGCCTATCAGCACGAGATTGCAGTTGAGCGAGGAGGATCCGTTCCGGCCGAGCGACAGCAGCGGATTCGGCTTTCCGCCGATTTGGGCCGGCATCTTCCTCAGGCGCAGCAGATCGAAGCCGTCGGGCAAGGCGCGCAGCGCGTCGATCAACGGCTTGCCGATGCCATCTGTCGCATCCGCATCAAGCGACAGGATCGGCGCGTTGTTGTCGGAGACGCCGAGATCGGCAAATTCGACCACGCGGATGCCGCGCCTGACATGGCTGATCATCGGCACAAGTGCGATGTCCTTGCCGGTCGCGGCATCGGAAATCACGGCGATAAGCGGTGCAAGATCGTGGAACGCTTCATACCAGGCGCCGAGCCAGTAGCCGTGCTGGAACGCGGTGCGATGGCCTGCGCTCAGGCGCAGAGCAGCGAGCCGCCAGTCACGCATGAAATCGACCGCGATTCCCGACGTGCTGGACACCCGACTTTCTGCTTGCTCGACGCTGAGGAACGTCATCCGCGGGACATACGATTACTGCGTGTTTCCAGATAGATTATGTTTCGTCGCAACCACAAGTAACGTCGCTGCTTATCGTTAAGCGATGCCACCCGAGCCGCTCCGCTGCGACAAGGCGTCAGTGCTCAGGTCCCACCTGCCCGACGCACTGGAACCTGGCCAGGAAGTGCAGGCCGGCCACCGCGAGGACGAACATGAACCAGATCGGGCTCTGTCGTTCGAGCAGGAAGGTCTCGGTGACTCCGTAATACAGACCGAACAGCCATACGGTGAGGAACAGCTTTGCCAGCGCGCTACTACGGTTGTGCGCCTGGGCCGACTGGAAATTGCCGAGCGGCGCGAGCACGAAGACGAGGATCACGAGCAGCAGCCCCGGCAGGCCGATGGTGACCGCGAGATCGAGATAGCTGTTGTGGCTGTGTGCCGCAGTCGTCGCCCATTCGGCGCCTTGGGCGGTCTGCCGCTCGGTCACGTCGTCCCAGAAGGCCGCATAGCCGTGGCCGATGATGGGCTTCTCGGCGACGGCTGCGAGCGCGAATTCCCAGATCGCGGAGCGGCCGGTGAAGGTGGGATCGAGCGGAAGCAGCCGCGTCATGGCGCCGAGCGCCGGACTCAAGACGCTGCCGACCGTCAGCAGGTTCATCACGATCAGCGGCACAAAGCAGATGATCCGCTTCAGCCACAGGCTGCGCGTGACGTAGACCAGCGACGCCAGCGCGTAGATCGCGAGGCACAGCACCGAGGATGTCTTGCCGCCGGTGAAGATCAGGAAGATGCCGGCAAGCATTGCGATCGCCGGTCCCATCACAAACGAGCCGACGGCGCAAAGGTAGATGCCGACATAGACCAGGATGGTCATCACGGGTGAGGCGACGTTCTTGTGACCAAAGCTGCCGCGCCAGTCGCCGGCAAGCTGCGGCTCGGTGATGTCGAGCGCGGTGTGGATCGAATATTGCGGCGCGAGGAAGACGCCGAGATAGCACAGTGCGAGCAGCGCGAGCGCGGCACCGCCGAGGCACAGGTTGAAGCTGCGCTGCGTCGGCGGCAATAGCGGCAGGAGCACGGCGAGCGACGTCACGCTCGCCGCGAGCACGAAGCGCTGGAGCGAAACGCCGCGGCTCTCGGAGAAGGCGATGTTGATCAGCAGCCAACCGACGAGACAGAGATGCAGCGGGGTCACAAGGGTCCTCAGCGAGAGACCGTCGGTGACGGCGGCGAGCAGCACCGCGACAGCAGCCAAGAGGCCGAAGGAGACGTAGGTCAGCGCCATTCGTCCGCCGACGGCGGTGGCGGCATCGGGGCTGCGCAGATCCGGGAAGGGATCGAGCGTGACCAGCACCAGCAGCAGCGCCGTGACGGCGACCAGGCAGCGCGCCGCCAGCACGGCGTTCATCCCCGCGAGCCCATCGCGCAGGACGTGGCCGAACGATCGGCGCTCGACGTCAGTCATCTCAGCGGCGCTGCGATCCAAGCTGCGATTCATGGCTCAAGGCAGGTGACGAAGCCGAAGGAAGGTCAAAGCGACATTCAAGGGAAGCTAAAGACCTTAACCAATCCCCGTTAACCGCCCGTCAACCAGCATGCAGGCGATGGCAGGCATCTTCTGCAACGGGCAGCCCTGTCGCACTCCTTGCGAATTGCCACAAGCTCAATGCCGGCGGCTTAACGCTAATCCACGAAACCGGCACCACCCAGGCCTTCCGCGCAATGATTTGACCGTAATGCGGGTATCATCCGCATTGGCCGAGGTTGCGGTCGTTGGCGTTGCCAGCTCAGCGGATGCGCCTGGTTAATGGATCATTAAAGACGAGCCGCAGCTTGATCACCGCCGACGACGTTCTCGAATTGCCGGCTGCCTCACGCGTCATGCCGGCGGCGCGCCCGCCGCTGCCGGTGCACCCGGGCGCGTCGGTCTCCGTCGTGATTCCCGCCAAAAATGCCGCGGCCTATGTCCGTGAAACCATCGCGAGCGCGCTCGCGCAAGGCGATGTCACCGAAGTGATCGTCGTGGACGACGGCTCGATCGACGGCACCATGGCGATCGTCCGCGCCATGCGTGATCCACGGCTGCGTCTGATACACAATGACTCCGCCGGCGTGTCGGCGGCGCGCAATCTCGGCGCGCGGCAGGCGATCGGGGATTGGCTGCTCTTCCTCGATGCCGACGACCGCTTGCGTCCCGATGCAGTGGCGGCACTGCTGGCGGCAGCGCGCGGCGCTCCGCGCGCAGTTCTCGTCTATGGCGACTACAACACGATCGATAGCGAGGGACGGCAGATCGGCCGGCGCGATCTGCTGAAGGCACGCCGCAAGCCGTCCGGCGATGTGCTGACGCGGCTCGCGGCCGGCAACTTCATCGTCAATGGCGGCATCGTGCTCACCCGTGCGGAGGCCTTCCGCGCCATCGGAGGCTTCGACGCCTCCCTCAGATATTGCGAGGATTGGCATTGCTGGTGCCGCCTTGCCGCGATCGGCGAGTTCGAGTTCGCACCAAAGCTCCTGCTCGACTATCGCCTGCACACGGCCAACACGATGAACGCGGCGGTGCGGACGCCGCAGGACTTCTTTCCGGCGGTCGCGCGCGTCTTCGACGACGGGCTGATCCTGGCGCGACTGCCCGAAGGCGCGGCCGGCGCGCTGCGGCGGGCCGCCGAGATTCATCTCGTCACCTATTCGGCGATGCAGGCGGTGCGCTTCGGCAGATATCGCGAAGCCTTCGCCTATCTCGGGATGGTCGGCCGGCGGTCGCTCAAATCGCTGCCGCGCTCCGCGCTCCGGGTCGCCCTTGCCCGTTTCGGCATCTAACCCGCGACCAGGGCGTCAGGACGCGATCTTCGAGGCTTCATAGGGCTTCGGCTCGATGCCGAAAGCCGCGAGCACGGAGCCGAGCGCGACCATCACGGGATGCATCGCGACAACGGTCTTCGACGACGTCAGCAGACTGGCCGCGCGCACCAGCGACAACGGCAACCGTCCAACCATCTGCGCAAACACCAGCATCCGCGCCGCTACACTCTGCGCAGCCTTGGACTGCACACGATAATTGATCGCGCCGATGCGCAGGCCTCGTTTTGCGATCCAACCGAGACTGGTGCGGCTCTGCGGCACGGTCTCGGTGATGACTGCCTCCGCGGTCCAGTGGAATGTCATGCCGGCATCGCGACACCGCACGAAGAAATCGCAGTCGCCGCCGCCGAGGAAATTGAAACGCAGATCGAAGGCCGGTCGCTCGAACCGCTCGAACACCGCGCGCGTGATCAGACAATTGCCGCAGCCATAGATCAGCGGCACCGCGCCGCTGTAATCATAGGCAGGACAGAAGGCGGGATGACGCGACAGCCAGGGCTGGCTGTCGTCGTCGAAGACCGGCACCACCGGCCCGCCGACCACGTCGGCGCCGGTCGCCTCCGCGGTACGAACCATCAGCTCGAGCCAATCGGGCGAGGCGATCTCGTCGTCGTCGATCATCAAGAAGCGGGTCGCGGCGGGAAACAGCGCCTGCGCCGTCTCGAACGCGGCGTTGATCGCCTGGCAATTACCCTGCCGCTTCTCGACGAGGCAGACGCCCTGGAGCCTGCCGCCGGCGAGATACTCCGCGGCGACCGGCGCGCTCTCGCGCCGCGCAGCATCGTTCTCGACCATGACGACGGCAAAGGAGCGGGGGGTACGCTGGCTCACCAGCGAGTCCAGCGTCAGCCGCAGATGTTGCGGGCGGCGGAAGCAGGGAATGCAGACGACGATGCCGACCGACAGGTCGATGACGCGGGAGCTCGCCACGATCTCCCGGTTGGGATCGCACACGACGTCCGCGATGCGCGTGGCGGACAGGTCTGTCGGGATCAATGTCATGACGTCCTAGATGTCCGAGATATATTGAAAAAGCCCTGCTTCGATCGCGCGGATCGGCCCCGTCCCGCGACGGCACATCGCCGCGGCACAGATGCGTCCCAAAATGAACGACGGCCGCAGGACGCATGCCGGCGACCTCCAACCATCTCGGTACAACACCATGCACTTAACCGCCTTCGCGTGTTTCTGCTGCGAAACGTCGCACGCGTGATAGTGCAATTCGCGGTCCACTGCACCGACAACGCCGCAACATGAACAATGCCGTAGTTAACGCCCATGCGCATTAACCCGACCGTAAGCACTGCGACCAGTGAGGTGGCGCGGCATCAGTTTTGCTCTTCGGGCGAGCGAGTTTTTTCCTGTAAATTTGAATAGAACAAGCGCAGTCAGAAAATCATGAACAAGCCAGCCACGATCGATTTCGCGACAGCCACGGCAATCACTGTCTCCGCGGCCACTCCACCCACCCAGGCGCTGCACGATCTGATCCCTGGCGAAGCCCGCGACAGCCTGCTCGCCATTCATGACATGCTACGCCGCGAACTGCCGCAGGGCCGGCTCGCCATCTATGAAGCTGGCGGCGGCTCGTGCAGCGTTCTGCCGCCGGAATTACCGAGCCGCAGCCACGTCACCGTCGTCGACATCGACGAAGATCAGGTCCGCAACAATACCTACGCGGACGAGGCGATCCTCGGTGACGTCCAGACCTACCGTTTCGGGCGGGAGAGCTTCGATCTCGTAATCTGCTACAACGTGATCGAACACCTTCCCGACGTCGAATCCGCACTGTTGAATTTCCGCGACGCGCTCAGGCGCGGCGGAATGATCCTGATCGGTGCGCCCAATCCGCGCTCGCTGTCGGGCGTGATTACCAAATATTCGCCGCACTGGTTTCACGTCTGGTTCTACCGGAACATCCGCGGCATCAAGGATGCCGGCCTGCCCGGCGAGCCGCCGTTCCCGACATTCTTCCATCCGCTGGTGACACTGCCGAGGCTCGAAGCATTCGCGGCCGCCAACGGTCTCGAGATGATCTATCGTCGCGAAGTCGAGAGCCCGCGCTATCCCGAGATGCGCCGGCGCAAGCCGCTGTTTGCGGCCCTGGTCGATGCCGGCGCCGCGGTGCTGAACGCGGTGCTGCCGCGCGGCACCGACGTCCGTCGCGGCGACTATCACGTCATCCTGCGGAAGAGCTGACCGCCATGCGCGCGCAGCGGATCGCACAACAGGCGAAGCTTCGCGGCCACGCTGTGCGCGGTAACGAACCGTTAATCTCTGCGGGACCTCAGCGTCGCGGCGACGCGTCGAGCAGCGGCATGCACTTAAACGCTTTGTTTGCCATTTCGGTGAATAGTCCCTCAATGAGTATGGTTAATTTTCCCTGTTGCGTTGATTGGGCCCCCATATCCCGGGTGCGTGGCGTAAAGCGAAGAGTAACCCCTCAGCCCGCGGCAGTTGGAATGAAAGCTGGGGATCATGCTTGACTATAACCAGCCGATTGATCGGGCCAGACCGGAGGCCCCGCAACGGAAGCCTCAGGCCGGCTTCAGCGTGCTGGAGCTCGCCAATCTGCTCTGGCGGCGAAAGGTCGCGATTGCCGCGGCCGCCCTGCTCGGCGCGACGCTTGCGGTCACCATCGGCAAGAGCCTGACGCCTCGCTACACCGCCACCGCCCAGCTCTATGTCGACCCGCGCGAGCTCCAGCTCGTCGATCGCGAGCTCACGCCGCGCGCGCAGGACGTCTCCGGCATGTCCATGGTGGTGGAGAGCCAGGCGCGCCTGATCACCTCCAATAGCGTGCTGCTCCAGGTCATCGAGCAGGCCGGTCTCGACAAGGATCCGGAATTCGGCGGCGGCGAGGGCGCGAGCCTGATGTCGTCGCTGCTCGGTCTGATCGGCCTTCAACCCCGCGCCCCCTCGGCCGCGGAAAGGAAGGAAGTGCAGCTCGCAGCGCTCGACGCGCTGAACAAGCACATCACGATCCGCAAGACCGAGAAGAGCTTCATCGTCGACATCGAGGTCTGGTCGACGGATCCCGCGAAAGCGGCGATGCTCGCCAACACGCTGACCAATGCCTATCTCGCGGAATCCCGCAACTCGCAGGCCTCGGCCGCTCGGCGCGCCACCAGTGATCTCTCCAGCCGGTTGAAGGAGCTGCGCGAGCGGCTGCGCAACGCCGAGACTGCGCTTGCCACCTACAAGGCCCAGAACAATTTCGTCGGCACCCAGGACACGCTGATCAGCGACCAGCAGCTCTCCGCCAGCAACCAGCGGCTGGCCGCGGCCCGCGCGGCGACGATGGATGCGCAGGCGCGGCTCGACCAGATCGAGGCGAGCCGGCGCACGGCCGCGGATGCGGGCGCGATCCCCGAGGCGCTGCAATCGCCGACGATTGCGAACCTGCGCGCGCAATATGCGGACGCCCGCAAGAAGTATGCGGAGCAGGCCGGCGAGCTCGGCCCGCGCCACCCGGCGCTGCGCCAGACCGAGAAGCAGGTCGAGGATCTCAAGCGCACCATCAACGAGGAAATCGACCGCTTCGCCCAGTCCGCCAAGAACGACCTGACGCGTGCCCGCGACTTCGAAGCCTCGCTCAACCGGGCGCTGGAAGCGCAGAAGCGGCAGAGCGTCCAGCTCAGCCAGGCCGCAGTCCGCCTGCGCGAGCTCGAGCGCGAGGCCGACGCCAGCCGCGACGTCTATCAATCATTCCTTAAGCGTTCGCGCGAGACCGAGGAGCAGGAGAGCCTGAACACGTCCGCAGCCCGCGTCATCGGCGAAGCGACGGTGCCGCAGCGACGCTCGTTCCCGCCGGCGATGAGCCTGTTCGCCATGATCGGCTTCATCTTCGGCGCGGTCGCAGCGTCAAGCTGGTTCGCTGCGGCCGAGCTCCTGTTCGCCGGTGCGACCGCGCCAGCGCCGACGCCTGCCCGTCCACAGCGCACGCCGGCGCCGGATGCAACGCGAGCTCCGCAGCGCGCGCGGGCTTCGGAGGTCTCGGAGGCCTCGCCGCCCCAGCAGGTCTCGCGAGCTCCGGAAGTTGCGCAAGCTCCGCCGGAACTTGCCGCTCCTCCGTTACAGCCTTCGATGGTCGAGAAGCCCCTGATCGAAAAGCCGCTGATCGCACGCCTCCAGGAGGCCGACGTCATTCACACGCTCGGCGCCATTCTCGCCACGGGCGGCGGCGTCGATCTCACCCGGCTGGGCTGGCCGACCCTGCGCCCCGGCTTTCCCCTGACCACGCTGCTCAATACCTGGCGCGACATGCGCACTGCTGTGGCCCGGCGGGCCGACGGCAAGGCGATGCCTGTCATCGCGCTCGTCGGCAACGGCGAGACCACCGGGCGTAGCGTAACCGCGCTGAATTTCGCGCTGGCGGCCGCGCGCGACGGCGCCCGCGTGCTGATGATCGATGCCGATCATCAGGCACGCTCGCTCTCGAACAAGCTCAACCGGCGCGGCAAGAGTGAACCGAGCCGGCTCGGCTGGCTCTCGATCGGCGGCAAGGACGCCCGCGAGATCAAGACGGTCAACGGCATCTCGGTGCTGCCGGCCGCTGGGGGCGATGCCGGCAAGGCGACTGATGCCATTCGCAAAGCGATTGCACAGGCGCGAGCCGCGGGCGGATATGATCTCGTGATCCTCGACGGCCCCGCGGTGCCGCTCTCGGCCGGCGGCCGCAAGCTACTGGACGACACGGACGCGCTGGTGGCGGTGCTGCCGACCAGCCTCGACATCAACGACAGCCTGGAAGAGATCTTGACCGCGCTCGGCCGCGCCGAGCGCAAGCTCGTCGGTGTCGTTCTCGACGAGCTCACTCCCGCAGCCCAAACGCGCCAGCGAGGCAGACAATATGCTTGAGCGCCGCGTCAACCTCGATGGACGGGCGGCAACTGCCGAGGTGCCACGGATCACCGTCGGCGGCCTTCGCATGGCCGCGATCGACCTGGAAGAAACCGCCGATTTCATGATCGAGGCGACCGATCCTGACAATCGCATCGGCCGTCCGCTGTTCCTGACCTCGGCCAATGGCGAGGTGCTGGCGCGCTGCTCGACGGAACCGCAGACCGAACGCCTGTTCCGCGCCGCCGACCTGATCAACGCCGACGGCCAGCCGCTGGTTGCGGCTTCGAAGCTGCAATCCTGGTTTCCGCTGCCGGAGCGCGTTGCAACCACGGACCTGTTCCACGTCGTCGCGCGCAAGGCGGAAGCGGTTGGCCGCACCTTCTACATGTTCGGCGCCAGCGAAGCCGAAAACATCGCTGCGGTCGAGAACGTCCAGAAGATGTATCCGAACCTCAAGATCGTCGGGCGCAGCCACGGCTATCTGCGTGGCGAGGCGCTGCGCGCGAAGGTCGAGGAAATCAACGCGCTTGCGCCGGATTATCTGTGGATCGCGCTCGGCGTGCCCAACGAGCAGGCATTCGTGGAGGAATTCACTCCGCATCTCACCAATGTTGGCGTTATCAAGACATCCGGCGGTCTGTTCAACTTTTTGTCGGGCAGCCGTTCCCGCGCGCCGCAATGGATGCAGAAGATCGGACTCGAATGGGCCTGGCGCACCTGGCTCGAACCGCGCCGCCTGCTCTGGCGCTATTTGACCACCAACCCCCGCGCGCTCTATCTTCTCTTCAGCCGCCACCGATCCCTCCGCTAAGAGAAGAGCAGAAGACGACATGACCGACCGACCGACCGTCCTCGTCACCGGGGGCGCAGGCTATATTGGCTCGCATGCGTGCCGCGCACTGACCGCCGCCGGCTATCAGCCCGTCGTTTATGACAATCTCTCGACAGGTCATCGCAGTTTCGTTACCGGCCCACTGGTGACGGGCGATCTGCTCGACGGCACGGCGCTGGCGCGCGCCTTCGCCGATTACAACATTACGGCGGTGATGCATTTTGCGGCGGCGAGCCTGGTCGGGGAGTCGATGACCGATCCGCAGAAATATTACATCAACAACGTGCAGGGCACGCTGTCGCTGTTGCAGGCCATGCGCAACGCGAACTGCCGTCGCATCGTGTTCTCCTCGACCGGCGCCGTCTACGGCAACGCCGATTCCAAGGAACTGCCGGAAGACTTTCCCTGCGCACCGATCAATCCCTACGGCGCCTCGAAGTGGATGATCGAGCGCATGCTCGCCGATTACCGCACGGCCTATGGCTTCGGCGCGTTCTGCCTGCGCTATTTCAACGCCAGCGGCGCCGACCCGGCCGGCGGCATCGGCGAATTGCGCGACAACGAAACCCATCTCATTCCGCGCGCGATGATGGCACTTCAGGGCCATGTCGAGTTCGCCGTATTCGGCGACGACTATGACACGCCCGACGGCACTGCGATCCGCGACTACATCCACGTCACCGATCTCGCCGCGGCGCATGTCGCAGCACTGAAGCTTCTGGAGCAGGGGCATGCCGGCAGCAGCTTCAATCTCGGCACCGGCTCCGGCTTCTCCGTGCGCGAGATCCTCAACGCCATCAGGCAGGAGACCGGACGCGAGGTGCCGCACACCATCAAGCCGCGCCGCCCCGGCGATCCCACCTATCTGGTCGCGGATCCCTCTGCCGCGAAGAAGGTGCTCAACTTCGTGCCCCGTCACTCCGACCTGCCTACAATCATCCGCACCGCCTGGGCCTGGCACCAGAAGGCGCATCCGTTCAGATCGCGTTAGGCAATCGCGGCACCCGCAGCTTGCCTGCCGTGCCTCGAAACGGCTAGAATGGATATTCGCTGCCGCCGTTGGCGCATCGCTGACGGCCGCACGTTTTCGCATTGCCGACGATGATGTCGGCTTGCATGGCTCGGCCCATTTGCGCGAGCTGATTTTTCCGAACGAAGGCCACGATCAAATCCGCCTGCCGGCCTATCATCGGGCGTGGATCGAGGGAGTATCGACCGCATGCATCAGGCTGCACGCCTGGAGTTCGAGCGCGTGATGGAAGAGTTCGCCCGCTGGCAGGTCGTGCCCGAGGGCGAGCGTTCCCCCGCGCCGGCTTGGTGGTGGGGGCCTGCGATGGCGGTGCTCGACGACAATGAGCCGATGGATTGCGCATGGTGCGCCGAGCTCGGCTTGAACGAGGGGTCGAGCTTCGCCGAGGGCGCGCGCAGCATTCTCGCCCTGTTCGTCGAGCAGACGTCGCTGACTGGACCGCAGCAGTTTCCGAACAAGGCCGAGGGCGGAGAACACGCCGTCCGCGAGCTGCAACCGCAGCCGTCAGACGACAGCGCGTTTCAGCCGTAACGCTGCGGCCTCCTCGGCGACCGGATCCCGCTCCGGCTGGAGCGGTGGCGCCACGGGCAGAACCATCGGCCGCAGCAGTTCGGCCATCTGTCGCGGCGGCAGCGGCTTGGCGATCAGATAGCCCTGCATCTCGTCGCAGCCATGGGTGCGCAGGAACGCCTCCTGCTCGGCATTCTCGACGCCTTCGGCGACGACAGTCATGCCGAGCGCCTTGCCCATGCTGATGATCGCCTGCGCGATCGCCTGATCTTCCGAGTCCTGCGGCAGGTCGCGCACGAAGGAGCGGTCGATCTTGATGGTGTCGATCGGGAAGTGCTTCATCAGCGACATCGACGAATAGCCGGTACCGAAATCGTCGATGGCGAGGCGAATGCCGCGGCTCTGGATGGCATCGAGCACCTTGAGCGCGCGCCCGACATTGCGCATCATCATGCTCTCGGTGACCTCCAGCTGGAGCAGCACCGGCGACATGCCGCTGGCGGCGAGCGCCTCGTCGACGTCCTGCAACAGATGCTCGTCGGCGAACTGGCGCGGCGACAGGTTGACCGCCATCGACAGCGGCAGCAGGCCGCGGCGCTGCCAGGCCATGGCTTGCGCGCAGGCTTCATTCAGCACCCAGCGGCCGATCGGCACGATCAGCCCGGTCTCCTCCGCGAGCGGAATGAATTGCGCCGGCGAGACATTACCGAGATCGGGATGCCTCCAGCGCAGCAGCGCTTCCACGCCGGTGATCTGGCCGGTCTCCATATCTACCTTGGGCTGGTAGTTCAGCGAAAACTGCTCGCGCTCCAGTGCCCGGCGCAGCGCGCTCTCCAGCGACAGACGTTCGATCGACTGCGTCTTCACTTCCTTGGAGAAGAAGCGATAGCCGTTCTTGCCGTCTTCCTTGGCGAGATACATCGCCATGTCGGCATTCTTGGTCAGCGTCTGCGCGTCGGAGCCGTTGGCCGGATACATCGCGATGCCGATCGAGGCCGTGGTGTGGCACTCGTGGCCGGCCAGCTCCGTGGGCTCGGCAAGCGCGGCGAGTAGTCCGCTGGCGATGCGCTGGACGTCGTCGATCTCGCCGCACTGATCGAGGATCACCACGAACTCGTCGCCGCCGAGCCGCGCCACCACGTCGCTTGCCCGCAGCGCGCCGCGCAAGCGATTCGCCACTTCGAGCAGGAGCAGGTCGCCAGCCTCGTGACCCAGCGAATCGTTGATGACCTTGAAGCGGTCGAGATCGATGAACAGCACCGCAAAACGGTGATCGTGGCGCTGCGCCACCTCGATCGCCTCGCGCAGCAATCCGTTGAACGTCTCGCGGTTCGGCAGGTCCGTCAGGCTGTCATGCGAGGCGAGGTATTCGATCCGCTCATCCGCCTTGTTCTTCTCGTCGGCGCGATCGAAATTCTCCATCGCGAAAGCGACATTGTCGGCGAGGCGCTGCAACAGCTCGACGAACTCGGCCGTGAACGTGTCCTTTTCGGTCGACATGTAGATCATGACGCCGACAGCCAGGTCGTGAACGACGAGCGGGATCGCCGCGCCCGAGCGCGCACCGTCGCCGCGAACGATGGCGTGGAAGGCGCTCACGCGCTGGTCGTTGAGATAGTCGTTGCTGATGCAGGGCTGCCGGGTTCGGAACGCTGTGCCGGCCATGCCCCGGCCTTCGGGGCGCTCGGGATCGACCGAGAGGCGGACATTGCGCGTGGTGTCGGACGACGGTCCGGCGCTGGCGACGATCTTGAGCTGGTCGCTGTCGGCGCTGGCGAGCGCAATCGTCGTCGAGGTGAACTTGGCGCCATTCGATGCGGCAAGGCACACGAGGTCGAATAATTCGGCGCGCGATTTCGCCCGCATGATCGCCTCGTTGGTCGCGCTCAGCGCCGCGAACATGCGGGTCAGACGCTCCTTCTGCGCCTCGGTGCGGGCCTTTTCCTCGGCGCGATCGAAGTTGTCGAGCGCGAAGGAGACGTTTTCGGCAAGGCGAGCCAGCAGATCGACCAGATCGGGCGTGAATGTGTCCTCCTCCGGAGCAAGGAACAGCAGAATGCCGATCGGCTCCTGACCGGCGCGCAGAAGCGGGAAGCTGGCAGCGGCGCGGGTCCCGTCCTCGACTGCCTTGGAGTGCCAATGTGCCGAGCGCGGGTCGTTCATATAGTCGTTGATGACACTGGGCCGGCACGTCCGCAGCGAGGTTCCGATGATCCCTTGGCCCTCGGGATGATCTGGGGAAATCGCGCAGGTGCGCCCGACCATTCGCTCCTGAAGCCGCCCCTTCACGGCGACGACTCGGACCAGCTCACGTGTCTCGTCGATGATTCCAATCGTCGCCGAGGCGAACATTCCGCCCAGCACGGCCGCCTGACATGCGACCTCGAACAGTTCCTCGCGGGTCTCGGCGCGCATGATGGCTTCGCTGGTGGCGCTCAACGCCGCGAACATGCCGCTCAGCCGGTCTCGCTGCTTGTCGGCCTTCGCCTTCTCCTCGGCGCGATCGAGATTTGCGATCGCAAATGACACATTGCGGGCGAGCCGTTCCAGCAGTTCGACCAATTCCGGCGTGAACGTGCCGATCTCGAGGGAATTGAACAGGAACACACCCTCGGCGCGTTCGCCATTGAGCAATGGCAGCGCCGCGGAGGACTTGACGCCGGTGCGGCGGGCACTGTCGTGCCAGGGCTTGAGGCGCTCGTCGGCGAACAGGTCGTTGGTGAGGCACGGCTGCCCGGTGCGGAAGCACGTGCCGGTCAGGCCTCTTCCCTCCGGCACATTGTCGGTCGTCGCGAATTTGAGCCTGCGTACTTCATCGGAGTTCGGCCCTGCAGAGGCGACGACCCGCAGCAGCTCGGAGGCAGGCTCGGCAAGCGCGATCGTCGCCGAGCCGAACTTGCCGCCCTGTACCGAAGCTTCGCATACGAAATCGAACAGCTCGGCACGCGATGCCGCCCGGATGATCGCTTCATTGGTGGCGCTCAGCGCGGCGGACATACGCGCGAGCCGTTCCTCTTCGCGGGCGATCTGCGCCTTCTCCTCGTCGCGATCGAAGTTCTCGAGCGCAAAGCACACATTTTCGGTCATGCGCAGCAACAGCGCGACGATACCCTCGTCCTTCGCCCAGGATTTGCTGACGAAGAAGAACATCACGCCGACGCTGGTTCCGCGCTTGATCAGTGGCGCGGCGACGCAGGCGACCGCGCCGGCATTGATGTTGGCTCGCTCCCAGGTCGTTCCCTTGGTGCGACCGACGAGGTTGTCTTCGACCATCGCCTTCTGCGTCCGGAAGACCTGGCCGGAGATGCCCCGACCGTGAGGATTGTCGGGATCGACCGAGTAGCGCGCCTGCCTGATCAGGTCGAGATTTTGTCCGGTTGCGGCCACCGGCATCAGCCAGTGCGAGTTCTCCTCGCGCAGCAGCACGAAAGTCGCCAGCGATTTGCCGCCATGAACTGCTGCGTCGCAGACCCGCTGATACAAGTCCAATTCGGTGCTGGCTTTGAGGATTGCTTCGTTCGTCGCGCTCAGCGCCCCAAACATGCGATTGAGCCGCCGCATCGCCGCCTCGCTGTCCCGGCGTGCTCCTTCTCGCTCGAAATTCTCGATCGCATGGGAGATATTGGCCGACATGCGCTCGAACAGCGACACCATCTGCTCGTTCAGCGAGCCGGCTTCGCGGCGGGTCACGTAGAGCACGCCGACGCTGTTGCCATTGCAGAGTAGCGGCAGCGCTGCGGCCGCGCCGATATGGGCCTTGGCCGCTCCCTCGCGCCACGCCAGCGAACGCGGGTCGTTCAGATAGTCGTTGCTGATGCACAGCTTCTGATCGCGAAACGCCTCACCGCCGACGCCGGATCCTTCGGGCGTGCCTGCTTGCGTCGTGATCATGATCGAGCGCAGCCGCGCAACGTCGTCGCCGCAACCGGCCGCAAAATGCAGCCGCCCGCAATCCGGTCCCACCAGGAATACGGCGACGGCCAAAAAGTCCCCACTCGAAAACCCGGCGTCGCAGACCTTCTGGTACAGCTCGTCCGGCGATTTCGCGTAGAGGATCGCTTCGTTGATGGCGCTCAACGCCGCAAAGGTGCGCGCGAGTGTCGTCGGCACGATCTCAGCTCCCGGGCATTTCTGCCCATTTCTCCCGGGTGACTTTATGGATGCCGATCGCCTAAGTGGTCGTTATTGCGCGCTGCAAACCGTCGATCAAAGTGAATGAGCTGCGAACGACTGGCGCCAAACTGTCAAAAATACCGCCGCACGGGATGAAGTTTCGACCAAAGGCGCGCTCTCTTTACGAATTTGCAGCCCTGTATTGGTTTACGGGAGATTGATATCGCAGCGGCGCTTTGAGACGATGGCACCCAACAAGCAGCCTGTTAAGGGCACCAAGCCGAGGGAACGCCATGCCGATCGTCAGGGCCGACCGCCTCACGCGCATCAGCGCCGCGCTGCTCCGTTCCGCCGGAGCGTCCGAGGAAGAGGCCGACGCAGTCGCCACCGGCTGCGTCAACGCCAATCTCGCCGGCCATGACTCGCACGGCGTGATCGCCGTTCCCACCTATATCGACCGCATCAAGGCCGGACACATCGTGCCCTGCGCCAAATGGACCATCGTCCAGGAATCGCCGACCACGACAGTGATCGACGGCCATTGGGGATTCGGCTTCCACGTCAACGCAAAGGCGATGGCACTGACCATCGAGAAGGCGAGGACGGCGAACGTCGCCGCTTGCACCGTGTTTCGGCAAAGCCATGTCGGCCGCCTCGCCGCCTATCCGTTGATGGCGATGCGCGAAGGCATGATCGGGATTGCGACCGCGGATTCCGGGCGCTCGCCGAAGCACGTTGCCCCGTTCGGCGGCAAGGAAGCGCGGCTCGGCACCAACCCGATCTCGATCGCGGTGCCGTCCGACCTCGACGCGCCGTTCTATCTGGACATGGCGACCTCGGCGGTGGCGGCCGGCAAGGTCCAGCTCGCCGTCGCCCGCGGCGAAGAAATTCCGACGGGATGGATCATCGATGCCGAGGGGCGGCACACCACCGATCCGACCCAATACCGCAAGGGCGGCGCGCTGCTGCCGCTCGGCGGCACCGAAGGCTACAAGGGCAGCGGCCTTGCTGCCATGGTCGAGGTGCTATGCGGCCTACTCACCGGTCTCGGCTTCGGCGTCGAGCCGACGGGGCGACACAATGACGGATGCTTCATGGCGGTGTTCAACGTCGCGGCCTTCCGTCCGCTGCAGGAGTTCAAGCGCGAAGTCGCCGAGTTTGCACGCTACCTCAAATCGACACCGCCGTCCGAAGGCAGCAACGGCGTGTTCTATCCCGGCGAGATCGAGGGCCTGCGCGAGCGGCAACGCCTGCGCGACGGCATCGAGATCGAGGATGCCACCTGGGAGAAGCTGCGCGCGCTGGCGCGCGAGTACAGGCTCGACACCGTCCTCGATCTGGCCTGACGGCATCAGGAGAACAGCAGCATGACGCGGCAGATGGTACTGGTCGGCTTCCTTCAGGCGCAGAACTGCACGAACTTGCCGAGTTCCTGGCGGCATCCGGACTCGCGCAACGATTCCATGTCGGCGGATTATTATCAGGAGATCGCCAGGATCCTCGAAGCGGGCAAGTTCCACATGGCGTTCTTCGACGACCGCCTGGCGATGCCGGACCGCTACGGCAACGATCACGCCCACACCGTCGAATACGGCATCCGCTGCGTGAAGATGGACCCGCTGATCGTGCTGACCACGATGGGCTTGGTCACCGAGAAGCTCGGCCTTGGCGCAACCTGCTCGACCACTTATTACGAACCGTTCGACGTCGCGCGCCGCTTTGCAACGCTCGACCTGATGTCCGGTGGGCGCGCGGGCTGGAACGTCGTCACCTCGCTCAACGACGGCGAGGCGCTCAACATGGGGCGCGACTCCCACCCGGAACATGACTCCCGCTACGACCGCGCCGACGAGTTCATGGAGGTCGTGCTCGGCCATTGGGACACCTGGGAGGACGGCGCGCTCATCATGGACAAGCAAAGCGGTCGCTTTGCCGATCCAGCCAAGGTCAAGCGGCTCGATCACAAGGGGCCGGCCTTCAAGTCGCGCGGACCGTTCACCGTGCCGCGCTCGGACCAGGGCCATCCCGTGATCATCCAGGCCGGCGCGTCGGGCCGCGGCCAGCGCTTTGCGGGGCGATGGGGCGAAGTGATCTTCACCGCCGCGCGCAACCTCGCCGCCGCCAAGGACGGCTATGCTTCCGTGCACAACGAAGCCGCCAAGGCTGGCCGCGATCCCGACCAGATGTTCCTCTGCAACTTGACGACGCCGGTCTGCGCGGCGACCAGGGCGGAGGCCGAAGACAAGATGGCGCTGATCAACAAACTTCCGCTCGAGATCGATGCGCTGTCACTGCTGGCCGAAGCGCTCAACTATGACTTCGCCTCCAAGGATCTCGACGAGCCGCTGACGACGGAAGAACTGAAGAGCATGCAGGGCATCTTGGGCATTCGCGACGGCGTGCTGAAGAATTCGGGCAAGAGCCACCCGAGCGCGCGTGACTTCGTCACCTTCTCCGGCCGCGGCCAGGTCCAGGACGCAATGGTAGGTGGGCCCAAGGAGATCGCGGACAAGCTGGAGGAGATGTTCGTCGAGCACGGCTGCGACGGTTTTGTCATCGCCGCGACTTACGTGCCCGGCTCCTACGCGGACTTCGTGCAACACGTCGTGCCGGAATTGCAGCGGCGCGGGCTATTCCAGAAAGAGTACCGCGGCAAGACGTTGCGGGACAATCTCGGGCTGAAGCGGCCGGCCGCCGGCGCCTGGAAGACGCGGCCCCGCGATGCCGCGGAATAGTGACGAGGACCGGACATGCGCTGGCTGAAATTCACCGCCTCGAACAAGACATCCTGGGGGATCGTCGAGGGTGACCAGGTGATCGCCGTCGACGGCGATCCCTTCAGTGAATGGCAGCGGACCTCGCGCACGCATTCGCTGGCACAGGTCAAGATCGAGCTGCCACTGATCCCGCGCACCTTCTATTGCGTCGGCCTGAACTATCTGAAGCACCTGAAGGAGGCCGCCGACAAACGCGGTGAGGTACCGGCGGTGCCCGACCGTCCCGAAATCGGCTATCGCGCGCAGAACGCGCTGATCGCGCATGACGAGGAGGTCGTGATCCCGTCCTTTGCGACGGACAATATCCACTATGAGGGCGAGCTCGTCGTCGTCATCGGCAAGAAGGCGAAACATCTCACCGAAGCGAACGCGATGGATTGCGTGTTCGGCTACACCATCGGCAACGACGTCAGCGAGCGCAGCTGGCAGAAAGCGGATCGCAGCCTGTGGCGTTCCAAGAACGTCGACACGTTCAAGCCGATGGGACCGTGGATCGAGACCGAGGCCGATCTCGAAAAGATGGAGACCATCGTCCGGGTCAACGGCAAGGAGACCAACCGCTTCCACACCAATGACATGATCTTCGGCGTGGTGCCGTTCCTGGTCGAGCTGACCAGATATTTCACGCTATGGCCCGGTGATGTGATCTGGATGGGCACCGACGGTGCCTCGCCTGACATCAAGCACGGCGATGTCGTCGAGATCGAGATCACCGGCATCGGCACGTTGCGGAACAGGTTTGTGCGGGAGGGGCAACAGCTCAGCGCGCGGCCCGGGATCGGCCCTTCACATGATCGATGAAGGCTCGAAGCTTCGGCATGATTTGTCGATGGCTGGGATAGTAGAGAAACACCCCCGGCGTCATCGGCGCGAATTTCTCCAGCACGGCAACGAGTTTTCCCGTTCTGACGGCGTCGGTCGCCAGCGGCCCTGGCACTTGCGCAAGGCCGACGCCTTCGACGGCGGCACCTAACATCGTCGGGAAGTCGTTGGCGATGAAGGGTCCCGCAACGGCAATCTCGATCGAACGACCGCCGTCGTTGAGCGACCAGGGTGCGAGCGCACCGTTTGATCGCCGCAATCTCAGGCATGCGTGCTCGCGCAGATCGTCCGGCCGCCGGGGCCGGCCGCGACGTTCGAGGTAGGCCGGGCTGCCGACGATCAGGAAAGGCAACGGCTTCGTCAGGCGGACCGCAATCATGTCCGGGGAGATGAACTGCCCCATCCTGATGCCGGCATCGAAACCTCCAGCGGCGAGGTCGACCAGCTCTTCGCTTGCAGCAAGCTCCACCTCGATCTCCGGAAAGGCCTGACAGAACGAGGCGACCAGGGGCTCCAGCAGAATCGGCACGACCGAGCGCGGCACCGTGAGACGCAAGAGCCCGGCCGGTCGCTGTCCGAGGTCGCGCGCGGCCCCGCTTGCCGCGACGAGCTCCTCGAAGGCAGGCCGTGCGCGCGCAAAGAACCGTTCGCCGGCCTCGGTCAGACTGACGCTGCGAGTCGTGCGCAGGAACAGCACGGCGCCGACGCGTGCTTCGAGTGCGCGCACCGCCTGGCTGATCGCCGACGGCGTTACCCCGAGCTCAGCAGCCGCCCGGCGGAAACTGCGGTGCTGGGCGACGCTCAGGAACGCCTCCACACCGTCGAGCGCGCCTTGCCGGACTGTGAAGTTCTGCTTCATGGCCTATCAATATTATCGCGAATAGTCGCTCTCGCAAAGACGGCCTTACATCAGGATCGCAAATGCGCCGCGCCGCTGGTGCGCCTGACATTTGCGACATCGCGGCAATGGCCGTGATCAGAGAGATGAAACCGATGAAGGCAATCCGCAACATCGTCCTGGCGCTCACCCTCACACTGACAGGTATTACCTCCATGGCAGAGCCATCCCTTGCCCAAGCACAATCAACGTCACCGACAACCGGCGTGATGGTCATTCTGACTGTCAGGCCCGGCATCACACGCGAACAGGTCATGGCGGTGATGCCCGATGAAATCAGGCAAACCACCCAGCTCTATCTCAACGGGATGGTCCGCGAATGGTATTCGCGGTCCGATGGGAGCGGAGCCGTCTTCCTGCTGAACGTCAAGGATGTCGCCGAAGGGCACGCCATCATGGAAGGCCTGCCGCTGGCGAAGCAGAACCTCATCGACCACGAGTACATCGCGGTCGGTCCGCTCATGCCGCTCCGTCTGCTCATGGCCAAACCCTGAGCGTCGCCACGTCGAGCCGGATTGATAGGCATCGTCCCGGCTCGACAGCATGGTCAACCATAGGGAATCCGAACGTGCCGAACTTCAATCTTCCATTCGTTCTCAGCGTCGCCGGCGCTTTCCTGACCAGCTCGGTGGTCGCTGCCATCTATGTTTGGCCGGCGATCCGCGTGATGCCGCGCTATGACGCCCTGAGACTCATCGCAGCTTTCCATGCGTTCAGGTTCTTGGGAATGAACTTCATGGTGACCGGGTTCGTCTCTGCGGAGTTGAGTTCGCGCTTTGCCGCCGAGGTGGGATGGGGTGATCTTATCGCTGCTGTCCTCGCGCTTCTATCGATGGCGGCTCTCTCGTGGCGATGGTCGATCGCCATCCCGGTGGTCTGGATCTTCAACGTCTGGGGGACGCTTGACCTCCTGAACGCGTACTACATGGGCGCGACAAAGATCCCGGATCCCGGCCTGTTCGGCGCCGGCATTTATATCCCCACACTTTACGTACCACTGCTGCTCGTCGGCCACGCCCTTGCCTTCATGATTCTGCTCAGGGCCGGAACAGAGAAAAAGGTCCGTGACCTCGGACAGGATCGCGATCGGTCGGGTGCCGGCCGCGATGCTGCCCTTGCACACGCCCGCAACCACGGCGTTCCAAATGGAGTGAGCACATGAGCACCGATGCTGTTTCCGCCACCATGACTGCCCAGCGTCCCCTCTGGCTCAGCCTGACCTGGACCGTGCCGTTCGCCCTGCTGTGGACCTGGTTGATCATCGCGCTACCTGCACTTCCGGAGAGCGGCTTTCCTGCGCTTGGCGTTCGGTTGATGACCCATGGACTCATTGCGCTCGGCTTGTGGCTCTGCCTCGAAAACACGGAATTGGCGCCGGCTCAGCGCCGGGCAACCTGGTTGGCCTTGATGGTCCCCTTCACGCTCTGGGCAGCCGTCACCTGGACCGCAGCCATCAACGGCGCATTCGGCACCGGCGCTTCGCCCTTGCCGCTGCTTCCGGCGGCGATCCTGCTGCCGGTAATCGTCGGTGCGCCGGTGTTGCTGTCGTCGAAGCGGATCGGACAATTGCTCGATGCAATGCCGACGACCTGGCTCATCGCCCTTCAACTCTACCGCATCTTCGGCAGCCAATGGCTGGCTTACTGGCTGCGCGGGCTGCTGCCGGGATTGTGGGCGCTACCGGCAGGAACCGGCGATGTGCTGACTGGCCTGCTTGCCGTGCCGGCGGCCATGGCTTTGGCAACCGGGACAGCTGACGGGCGGAAGGCAGGCATCTTCTGGAACGTCTTCGGCCTGGCGGACTTGGCTGTCGCGATCACCTTGGGGATGATCATGTCGCCGGGCCCGCTCCAGCTGATCATTCCGGACGGCCCGAGCATGGCCCTGGATCGTTTTCCGAACGTGCTGACCCCTGCCTTCGTCGTGCCATGCTCGATCCTGCTGCATCTTCTCTCGTTGCGCCAACTGCGCCGGCGGTCGGAGACGGTGTGAGCCACGGATCCCTGGCGACATTGCTTCAAAACGGCAGCGCCACGCCGGTCTTGATCTCCTTCAGCACCACGTTGCTGCGGACGTAACGGATGCCGGGAATGCGGAACATGAACTCGTCCAAGAATCTGTTGTAGGCGGCCATGTCCTGCACGACGACGCGCAAGTGATAGTCGGCATCGCCCGTGGTCGCAAAGCACTCCAGCACCTCGCGGCGCTTGGTGACACGAGACACAAACTCGTCGACGAACTTCGCGTCATGCCGCTCCAGCGAGACGTGGAGGATGGCGGACATCGCGAAGCCCGCCCGCTCGCGATCGATCAGCGCGGCGTAGCCGCGGATGACGCGGCTTTCCTCCAGTGCGCGTACCCGGCGCCAACAGGCCGAGGTGGACATGCCGACCTCATCGGCAAGCTGCTGGTTGGTGGCGCGGCCGTCCTTCTGGAGATGCGCAAGAATCCGCGTGTCCTGCTCTTCGATCATGAAATCCCGCCAAACTGGATAATTTCACCGAATAATAGGTCAAATCGGACATATCTACCAGAACTACCCGTCTATCGGGAAAGATAGGTAAGACCTACCAGCCGGCCGGGCCTAACCTCTGCTGATCCGGCAGGGAATGCCGCGGGAGGTCCGCATGGACGCCATTCCGACCCTCGACACCTACGAACTCTCCGACCGCTACGACCGTGAGGAAGGCCGTGTCTTCCTGACCGGCACACAGGCGATCGTCCGTGTCGCACTCGACCAGGTCAGGCGCGATCGCGCGCGCGGCCTCAACACCGCCGGCTTCATCTCCGGCTATCGCGGCTCGCCGCTCGGCGGCATCGATCTCGAGCTCTGGCGCATCCCGGAACGGCTCAAGCGTGACCGCATCGAATTCCTCCCCGCTGTGAACGAGGACCTTGCGGCGACCGCCGTGCTCGGCTCGCAGCAGGTCGAGACGCAAGCCGACCGCGAGGTCGATGGCGTGTTCGGGCTCTGGTACGGCAAGGGCCCTGGCGTCGACCGCTCCGGCGATGCGCTCAAGCACGGCAACGCCTATGGCTCCTCGCCGCATGGCGGCGTGCTGGTGGTTGCCGGCGACGACCATGGCTGCGTCTCGTCCTCGATGCCGCACCAGTCCGACGTCGCCTTCATGAGCTGGTTCATGCCGACGCTGCACCCCGCAAGCGTCAGCGAATACCTCGCATTCGGCGAATATGGCTACGCGCTGAGCCGCTTCTCCGGCATGTGGGTCGGCTTCAAGGCGATTTCGGAGATCGTGGAGTCGGGCGCCTCCGTGGCGCTAAGCCCGCCCCGCGACTTCCGCACGCCCGACTTCACCCCGCCACCGGGCGGCCTGCACTATCGCTGGCCCGACCTGCCGGGACCGCAGATCGAGGAGCGGCTGGAAGCGAAGAAGCACGCCGTCTACGCCTTTGCGAAGGCCAATCCGATCGACAGGCACATCTACGACATTCCGAACGCGACCTACGGCATCGTCACCACGGGCAAGGCGCATCTCGACCTGATGGAAGCGCTGCGGCTGTTGGGCCTCGATGAAGCGGCCTGCCGCAGCATCGGCATCGACGTCTACAAGGTCGGCATGGTCTGGCCGCTGGCGCTGCATGACGCGATGGAATTCGTGAAGGGCAAGCGCGAGATTCTCGTGGTCGAGGAGAAGCGCGGCATTATCGAGAGCCAGTTCAAGGAATATTTCTACGACTATCCGGGCACGAAGCCCGAGCGCATGGTCGGCAAGCACGACGAGCAAGGAGCGCGGCTGATCTCCTGGATCGGCGAATTGTCGCCGCGCGCGCTGACTGCCGTGCTGGCGCGGCGGCTCGACCCGATGTTTCCGGGCCTCAATCTCGCCGCGCGGGCAGCTGCGTTGATGCCGGAGGCGGCACGCACGATCAACGTCTCAGGCGCAACGCGCACACCCTATTTCTGCTCGGGATGTCCGCACAATACGTCGACCAAGGTGCCGGAGGGCTCCAAGGCACTCGCCGGCATCGGCTGCCATTTCATGGCGAGCTGGATGGACCGCGAGACCTCCTCGTTGATCCAGATGGGCGGCGAGGGCGTGAACTGGGCGGCTTCATCGAAATTCACCGGCCACAAGCACGTGTTTCAGAATCTCGGTGAAGGCACCTATTATCACTCGGGCTCGATGGCGATCCGGCAGGCGATCGCCGCCAAGGCCAACATCACCTACAAGATCCTGTTCAACGACGCCGTCGCAATGACCGGCGGCCAGCCGGTCGACGGGCCCATCAGCGTGCATGCCATCGCTCACAGCGTCCGCGCCGAAGGTGTTGAGCGCATCGCGCTGGTGTCGGACCATCCCGCGCAATTTTCTCCGCCCGACCTGCCAACCGGCGTCACAATCCATCCACGCGAGGAGATGGACGCCGTGCAGCGCGAACTGCGCGGCTTGCCCGGCGTCTCCGTGCTGATCTACCAGCAGACCTGCGCCACGGAGAAGCGGCGGCGGCGCAAGCGCGGCCAGATGGACGACCCGAAGCGCTTTGCCTACATCAATGATCTCGTCTGCGAAGGTTGCGGCGATTGCTCGGTCGAATCCAACTGTCTCAGCGTCGAGCCGAAGGAAACGCCGTTCGGCCGCAAGCGCCAGATCAATCTCTCGGCCTGCAACAAGGACTTTTCCTGCCTCAACGGCTTCTGTCCCAGCTTCGTTACCGTCGAGGGCGCGACGCGCCGGAAGAAGACCGCGAGCCAGATCGACGCGATCGGCCGCGCCGCGACGCTTCCCCTGCCCGCCTTCGCGACGCTCGACCGGCCCTACGACCTGCTCGTGACCGGCGTCGGCGGCACCGGCGTGATCACGGTCGGTGCGCTGATCGGTATGGCCGCGCATCTCGATCGAAGCGGCGTCTCGGTGCTGGATTTTACCGGCTTTGCGCAAAAATTCGGGCCCGTGCTGAGCTACATCCGGCTTGCCGCTTCCCCCGAGGCGCTGCATCAGGTGCGCATCGACCAGGGCGCGGCCGACGCGTTGATCGGCTGCGACCTCGTCGTGAGCTCCTCGCCGAAGGCCTCCGGCACCTACCGCCGCGGCACGCGCGCCGCGATCAATACCGCGGAGATGCCAACCGGCGACGTCGTCCGCTTCCGCGATGCCGACCTCGCCTCGCCTGCCCGCCTGCGCGCGATCAGCCGCGTGATCGGCGACGGCAATCTCGGCACGCTCAACGCGAATGCGCTGGCCGAACGGCTGCTCGGCGATGCCGTCTATGCCAACATCATCATGCTGGGCTTTGCCTGGCAGCACGGACTGGTGCCGGTCTCGCTGCAAGCGCTGCTGCGCGCGATCGAGCTCAACGGCGTCGCCATCGAGCGCAACAAGCAGGCTTTCACCTGGGGCCGCATCGCCGCTGTCGATCCGGAATTTCTGCCGAAGACGGACGATATGCCAACGGTCGAGACACTCGACCAGCTCATTGAACGCCGCGCCGATTTCCTCACCGCCTATCAGGATGAGGCCTATGCAGCGCGCTATCGGGCGATCGTCGCGAAGGTCCGCCGCGCCGAGGCTGTCCTGAGCAGCGAGGCCCTGACCGATGCGGTGGCCCGCGCCCTGTTCAAGCTGATGGCCTACAAGGACGAATACGAGGTGGCGCGGCTGCACATGCAGAGCGGCTTCATCGACGAATTGAAGCGCGAGTTCGAGGACGGCTTCAGCATCCACTATCACCTTGCCCCGCCATTCCTGCCGTCAAGGCGCGACGCACGTGGACGTCCGCGCAAGCGCGCCTTCGGGCAGTGGATCCAGATGCCGCTCGCCATGCTGGCGCGATTGAAGGGGCTGCGCGGAACACCGTTCGATCCATTCGGCTACACCGCCGAACGGCGCGCCGAGCGCGAGCTGATCGCCTGGTACGAGGACCTGATCGACCGAATGCTCGGCGGGCTCGACGCGGCACGCCTGGCAGATCTCATCGTCGTGGCCAAGGCCCCCATGAACATCCGCGGCTATGGGCCCGTGAAAGAGGCTGCCATCGCCTCGGTCAAGTCAGAGGTCGAATCCCTGCTGGCCCAGCCGATAACGGCGCGAGCGGCCTGACCGCCGCTCATGAATAGGGATTGATCAGCTTCTGCTGCTCGGCGCTGTGATGCACGAGCATGTCGATGAAGGTCCTGACCTTCGCCGACAGATGGTGGCGGTGCGGATAGACCGCGTTCATCGACATCTCGACCGGGCGATATTCGGGCAGGAGCCGAACGAGGTGGCCTGCTTCAAGATCGTCCTGAACCAGAAACCCGGCCATCAGGCAGACAGCCGCCCCGTCCAGCGCGACTTTCCGCAGCGCTTCCCCGCTATTGGTGACGAAGCGGCCGGAGATGCGTACCGAGGCCGGAGCACCCTTGCGGTCGAAGAAGCGCCACTCGTCGCCAAAAGGATAGTTCAAGTGACGGGCGCAATTGTGCGCGGCGAGTTCGTCGAGCTTCTGAACACGACCATGCCTCTCGAGATAATCGTGCGAACAGCACAGCACGTGCCGCCAGGTGGCGAGACTACGCACGATCAGGCTCGAATCCGGCGGCGCGGTCATGCGCAGGGCGACGTCATAGCCTTCCTCGATGAGGTCGACGTCGGCCTCGCCCATGCGCAGGTCGATCTTGAGCTCCGGATAAGTCGACAGGAGCTGCGCCACCACCGGCGCGACGAACGGCACCATGTGCGTGGCGACGTGGATGCGCAGCGTACCGCGGGGCACCGACTGCAATTCGCTCGCGATGTCGTCGGCCTGCTCGAGATCGGCGAGGATCTGCGTGGCACGGTCGTAATAGGCCTTGCCGATCTCGGTGAGGCTGACCTTGCGCGTGGTGCGATTGAGCAGCCGGACGCCGAGCCGGTCCTCCAGCGCCTGGACGTGGTTGCTCACCATGCTGGTCGACATGTTGAGCTTGCGGGCTGCTGCGGAAAAGCCGCCGGTCTCGACCACCCGGCTGAAGACTTCGAGGCTGGTCAATCGGTCCATGCCGCCTGATTATCCGCTCTTGATCGATAATCGCAAGGAATTCGCCGGGATTATCTAACAGATCACCCCAGGCGGTCTCGTCCGCCTACAGGTTCGCGCGGCGTGGGCCTCGTTAGCAGCAATTGCGCGACAGGTGCGGCAATCGCTCTGGGGCAGTGGCACATCCGGTTCGGTAGACCTCAGACATCAAGGTGATATCCCCCGGACTATCCACCTTTAATGGATAATCCTTCCGGTATTTCGCTGATTATCACCGGAGCTGGAAAGACAGATAGTCTCGGCACGCCGATAGGAGACCGCCATGTCCGAAATGCCGCGCACCGAAAACTTCCAGCAAGCAACTGAAATCATTCATGATTACTCCAAGACGCCGTCGCGTCTGCCGGCCCGGCAGTTGGTCCGGCGCGCGGCGCTGGTGCTCGCGCTCCTCGCAGGCACGGCTGCGGTTGCCTATTTCGGACACGACTATTGGACCACCGGCCGCTACCTCGAATCCACCGACGACGCCTATGTGAAGGCCGATTCCACGATCATCGCGCCAAAGGTCTCCGGCTACATCGCGAAGGTGCTGGTCGGCGACAACGAGAAGGTCAAAGCGGGCCAGGCGCTGGCCAAGATCGACGATCGCGACTTCAAGGCAGCACTCGACCAGGCCCGTGCCGATGTCGCCGCCGGCGAAGCCTCGGTGCGCAACATCGATGCCCAGCTCGAATTGCAGCAGCCGATCATCGCGCAGAGCACCGCCGACGTCACTGCTGCGGACGCCAATCTGAAATTCGCCCAGGAGGAACGCGCCCGCTACGACGACCTGATGAAGTCGGGCTCCGGCACGATCCAGCGCGCGCAGCAGACCGATGCGGCGCTGCGCGCCAGCACCGCGCAATTGCAGCACGCCAAATCCGGCCTCTTGGCGGCGCAGCGCAAGGTCGACGTGCTCACCACCCAGCGCGCCCAGGCGACGGCCCAGCTCGAGCGCGCCCGCGCGGTGGCGCAGCAGGCGGCACTGAACCTGTCCTACACCGAGATCGCAGCGCCGGTCGACGGCACGGTTGGCGCACGTTCGCTGCGCGTCGGCCAGTACGTGCAGGCCGGCACACAGCTGATGGCCGTGGTGCCACTCGATGCGGTCTATGTCGTTGCGAACTTCAAGGAGACTCAGCTCACACATATGCGTCCCGGCCAGCCGGTCGAGCTGCGCGTCGACAGCTTCCGCAGCCAGCCCCTGCGCGGCCATATCGACAGTCTGTCGCCGGCGAGCGGGCTCGAATTCGCCCTCCTGCCGCCGGACAACGCCACCGGCAATTTCACCAAGATCGTGCAGCGCGTGCCGGTGAAGATCGTGCTCGACGATCATCACCTCACCGGCCTGCTGCGCCCCGGCATGTCCGCGGTGCCGACCGTCGACACCAAGCAGGCGGTGCTGGCCGAACGCGAGACGACCAGACATCTCGCCGACAACACATCCCGCCCAAACGGCGGCTGAAGCTGACGAGGCTTCCATGAGCACGCTCCAACCCACCCTCGACGCCGCAGCCGACCTCCCCGCCCCTGCTGCGCCCACCACGCCGGCGGTTTCCGCAAGAACATGGATCGCCGTGATCGGCGCGACGCTGGGCGCCTTCATGGCGGTGCTGAACATCCAGATCGTCAACGCCTCGCTGGCCGACATCCAGGGTGCGATCGGTGCCGGCATCGACGACGGCGGCTGGATCTCGACCTCCTATCTGATCGCCGAGATCGTGGTGATCCCGCTCTCCGGCTGGCTTGCGCAGGTGTTCTCGATCCGCATCTATCTCCTCACCAACGCGATCCTGTTTTTGGCGCTGTCCGCGGCCTGCGCGCTGGCGCAGGATCTGTCGCAGATGATCGTGCTGCGCGCGGTGCAAGGCTTCACCGGCGGTGTGCTGATTCCGATGGCGTTCACGCTGATCATCACGTTGCTGCCGCGCGGAAAACAGCCGGTGGGCCTTGCCCTGTTCGCGCTGTCGGCGACCTTCGCGCCCGCGATCGGCCCGACCATCGGCGGCTATCTCACCGAGAATTTCGGCTGGCAATACATCTTCTACGTCAACCTCGTTCCCGGCGCGATCATGGTCGGCATGCTCTGGTACGCGCTCGACGCAAAGCCCATGAAGCTGTCGTTACTGCGCGAGGGCGACTGGGCCGGCATCATCACCATGGCAATCGGCCTGTCCGCGCTCCAGACCGTGCTGGAGGAAGGCAACAAGGACGACTGGTTCGGCTCGCCCTTCATCGTGAAACTGTCGGTGATCGCCGTCGTTGCGCTGACTGCGTTCCTGATCATCGAGCTCACGGTCAAGAAGCCGCTCCTGAACCTTCGCCTGCTCGTGCGCCGCAATTTCGGCTTCGGCATGCTCGCGAACTTCCTGCTCGGCGTCGCGCTCTACGGCTCGGTCTTCATCCTGCCGCAATATCTGGCTCGCATCCAGGGCTACAACGCCGAGCAGATCGGCTTGGTGCTGGCATGGACCGGCTTGCCGCAGCTCATGCTGATTCCCCTGGTGCCGCGGCTGATGCAGAAGTTCGACGCGAGGATCATCATCGGTGTCGGTTTCGTCCTGTTCGCGGCCTCCAACTTCATGAATATCTATATGACCAGCAACTATGCCGCCGATCAGCTGTTCTGGCCCAATGTGGTTCGGGCGATCGGCCAGGCGCTGGTGATGGCGCCGCTGTCCGCGGTGGCGACATCAGGCATCGAACCGGAAAACGCGGGCTCGGCGTCCGGCCTGTTCAACATGATGCGCAATCTCGGCGGCGCCGTCGGCATCGCGCTGCTGCAGACCGTGCTGACCAAGCGCGAGCAGTATCACTCCAACGTGCTCATGCAGTCGGTCTCGGTATTCGAGCAGGCGACGCGCACGCGGCTGGAGCAGCTCACGCAATATTTCATCAATCACGGCATCCTGGACCATGCGGATGCGTCGCATCGTGCCTATGTCGCGATCGGCCGCATCGTGCAGAAGCAGGCCTATATCCTCGCCTTCAGCGACACCTTCTATCTGCTCGGCGCGGCGCTGATCGTTGCCCTGATCGCGGCTCTGTTCCTGAAGAAGCCCGGCCAGACCTCCGCCGGCGGAGCCCACTGACCTCACCCCACGAAAGGAGAACGACCATGAAGCCCCGCATGAACTACTACCAGGCCGCGCCCGACACGATCAAAGCACTGATGGCGCTGGAGACGCAGATCCAGTCGACGGGCCTGGAAAAATCACTGATCGAGCTCGTCAAGATCAGGGCCTCGCAGATCAACGGCTGCGCCTATTGCATCAACATGCACACCGAGGACGCCCGCAAGCGCGGCGAGACCGAGCAGCGCATCTATCTGCTCAACGCCTGGCGCGAATCCCCGCTCTATTCCGACCGCGAGCGCGCCGCACTGGCCTGGACGGAAGCGGTGACGCTGATCTCGCAGACGCATGCGCCGGACGACGTCTACGCGCAGGTCCGGGCACATTTCTCCGAGGAGGAGACGGTGAACCTGACCATGCTGATCGGCGCCATCAACGCCTGGAACAGGATTGCGATCTCGTTCCGCGCGGTTCACCCGGTGAAGGTGAAGGCGTCCGTGGCGTAAGGGTTGGTCGCTGTCACAACTCACGCCGCCGTCATGCCCCGCGAAGGCGGGGCATCCAGTACGCCGCGGCCTCTCGATCCAATTACGACCGCCGCGGCGTACTGGATCGCCCGGTCAAGCCGGGCGATGACACCTGGATGCGCCGCCTAAACTGCCGTCGCCTTGGCGAACTCCACATAGATCTCGCGCAGCCGCGTTGCCGTCGGGCCGGGCTTGCCATCGCCGATCTTCTTGCCGTCGATCGCGACCACCGGCTGGACGAACAGTGAGGCCGACGTCGCAAAAGCCTCCTTGGCGGCGAGCGCCTCGGCCACGGTGAAAGAACGCTCCTCGACGCGGAGCTGGCGCTCTTCGGCGAGCGCCACCACGGCCTTGCGAGTGCAGCCCGGCAGAATCGCGTTGGAGTTCTTGCGGGTCACGATGACGTCGTCCTGTGTCAGGATGAATGCCGAGGACGAGCCGCCTTCGGTGACATAGCCGTCTTCCAGCATCCAGGCTTCGCCGGCGCCGGCTTCGGCCGCGGCCTGCTTCGCCAGCACCTGCGCCAGCAGCGCCACGCTCTTGATGTCGCGCCGCTCCCAGCGGATGTCCGGCACGGTGATCACGTTGATGCCCGTCTTCGCCGACGCCGCGTTGATAATGTCCTTCTCCGAGGTGAACATCACCAGGCTCGACTTGACGTCGCCCTTGGGAAACGCGAAGTCGCGGCCCTTGTCGGCGCCGCGCGTCACCTGGAGGTAGACGAGACCGCTCTCGACCTTGTTGCGCGCGATCAGCTCTTTCTGGAGCTCGGTGATGCGCTCGACCGTCTCGGGCAACTTCAGCTTGATCTCGCCGACCGAGCGCTCCAGCCGCGCCAGATGTGAGGCGTTGTCGACCAGCTTGCCGTCGAGCACGGCCGAGACCTCGTAGATGCCGTCGGCGAACAGGAAGCCGCGATCGAGGATCGAGACTTTCGCGTCCGAGAGCGGGACGAATGAGCCGTTGACGTAGGCGATCGAGTCCAAGGCAGGTCTCCTGGCGGGGAATGGGAAATTTGGGGCGTTATACGCGAAACGGGGGTCGCGATCACCCCTCTATTCGTCATTCCGGGGCGGCGCGAAGCGACGAGCTATGATGCGCATCCGAGAATCCATTTCACCTCGCGTCCTGCCGCTCGATGGATTCCGGGCCCGCGCCAAGAGGCGCGTCCCGGAATGACGACAGGAATTAATGCGACAGGATCTTCGACAAGAACTTCTGCGCGCGGTCGCTGCGGGGCTTACCGAAGAAATCGTCCTTCGCTGCGTCCTCGACGATCTCGCCGCGGTCCATGAAGATGACGCGGTTGGCGACCTTGCGGGCAAAGCCCATCTCGTGGGTCACCACCATCATGGTCATGCCTTCGCGGGCGAGGTCGACCATGACGTCGAGCACCTCGCTGATCATCTCCGGATCGAGCGCCGAGGTTGGCTCGTCGAACAGCATGGCGATGGGGTCCATGGCGAGCGCGCGTGCGATGGCGACGCGCTGCTGCTGACCACCGGAGAGCTGCGCCGGGAATTTCTGCGCCTGCTCTTTCAATCCGACGCGCTCCAAAAGCTGCGTGCCCTTGGTCAGCGCCTTGTCGTGCGACCGCCCCAGCACCTTCTCCTGCGCGAGACAGAGATTGTCGATGATCTTGAGGTGCGGAAACAGCTCGAAGTGCTGGAACACCATGCCGACGCGCGAACGCAGCTTCGGCAGATCGGTCTTGGGATCGTTGACCTTGGTGCCGTCAACCAGGATGTCGCCGCTCTGGAACGGCTCCAGCGCATTGACGCATTTGATCAGCGTCGACTTGCCCGAGCCCGAGGGGCCGCAGACCACGACCACCTCGCCCTTGGTGACGCTGGTGGTGCAATCCGTCAGCACCTGGAAACTCGGAGTGTACCATTTGTTGACGTGGCTGATTTCGATCATGACCGACACGCTCTAGCGAATGATGGCGATGCGCGCCTGGAGCCGGCGGACGCCGAACGACGCGATACAGGAAATGGTGAAGTAGACGACAGCTGCGAACAGATACATTTCGACCAGGCGCCCGTCGCGCTGCGCCACCTTGCTGGCGGCGCCGAGGAAGTCGGTGATCGACAGCACGTAGACCAGCGAGGTGTCCTGGAACAGCACGATGGTCTGCGTGATCAGAACCGGCAGCATGTTGCGGAAGGCCTGCGGCAGCACGACGTAGCGCATGGTCTGGGCGTAAGTCAGCCCCAGCGCGCTGGCCGCAGCAGGCTGCCCGCGCGAGATCGACTGGATGCCGGCGCGCATGATCTCGGAGAAATACGCCGCCTCGAACATGATGAAGGTGATGAGCGAGGATGCGAACGCGCCGACGCTGATCGGGCGCGAGGCGCCGGTCAGCCACTGCCCGATATAGGGCACCAGGAAGTAGAACCAGAAGATGACCAGCACCAGCGGCAGCGAGCGCATGAAGTCGACATAGACACCGGCGATGCGGCCAAGGATCTTGAAGCCGGACAGGCGCATCAGGGCGAGCGCCGTGCCGAAGATGAGACCGCCGAGAGCCGCGAGCCCCGTTAGCGTCAGCGTGAAGGTCATGCCCTCGTAGAACAGGTAGGGCAGCGCGCGGCGGATGACGTCGAAATCGAAATTGCCGAGCATCGCTTATTTCCCCGTGATGTAGCCGGGGATCGCAACCCAGCGCTCGAGGAAGCGCATCGCGGTCACGACGACGGCGTTGACGAGGAGGTAGAGGATGGTCGCGGCGGTAAAGGCCTCGAACACCTGGAACGAGAATTCCTGCATGGAGCGCGCCTGTCCGGTCAGCTCGAGCAGACCGATGGTGATCGCGACCGCTGTGTTCTTGATGGTGTTGAGGAACTCGGACGTCAGCGGCGGCAGGATGATGCGGAACGCCATCGGCAGCAGCACGTAGCGATAGGCCTGCACCGTGGTCAGACCCAGCGCAGTTGCCGCCATCTTCTGCCCACGCGGCAGCGACAAGATGCCGGCCTGCAGCTGCACGGCCACGCGCGCCGACATGAAGAAGCCGACGCCGATCGCGGCCGTCCAGAACGGCGCGTTCGGCAGCTGCTTCAACCAGAGGCCTGCGGCCTTCGGCAGGATTTCCGGCAGCACGAAGAACCACAGGAACAGCTGCACCAGAAGCGGCATGTTGCGGAAGAATTCGACATAGGCGAAGCCGAACCAGGTGGCGCCCTTCGACGGCAGCGTCCGCATCACGCCGACGATCGAGCCGGTGATCAGCGCGATGACCCAGGCCAGCGCCGCCGTCTTGAGGGTTAGCACCAGGCCCGCCAGCAGCATATCGAGATAGGTGCCGGTCCCCATCGGGTTCGGCTGGAAAAAGATTCCCCAGTTCCAGTTATAGTTCACGTGTCCCCCGCGCGAACGCGCCAGTCATGGATGTCCCGGCGCCTATGCAAATGTCCGGCCACCCTGGTGTCAAGAGTGGCCGGACATGATTCCGATCGAAAGATCGAGGTCTATATTACTTATAGTCGTCCGGGTTCGGCGAGTCTGTCGGCTTGGCGAACTCGTTCTTCAACTCGGCCGAGATCGGCGTGTTGAGGTTCAGTCCCTTCGGCGGGATTTTCTGGGTGAACCATTTGTCGTAGATCTTCTGGGCTTCGCCGGACGTGTAGAGGGCCGCCGTCGCCGCATCGACCACCTTCTTGAAGGGGGCATCGTCCTTGCGCAGCATGATGCCATAGGGCTCGGGCTTGGAGAACGCGTCCTTGGAGATGGCATAGTCGTTCGGCGACTTCGAGCCGGCAACGAGGCTCGCCAGCAGGATGTCGTCCATCACGAAGGCGACGGCGCGGTCGGTCTCGACCATCAGGAAGGCTTCGGCGTGGTCCTTGGCCGGAATGATGTTGGCGCCGAGGCCCCTCGCGACGTTGGCTTCGGTGAGCTGCTTGATGTTGGTGGTGCCGGCGGTCGAGACCACCGCCTTGCCCTTGAGATCGTCGATCGACTTCAGGCCGCTCGACTTCTTGAACACGTAGCGGCTTGCCGTCAGGAAGTGGGTGTTGGTGAAGGCGACCTGCTTCTGGCGCTCGGCGTTGTTGGTCGTCGAGCCGCATTCGAGATCGATCGTGCCGTTCGCCATCAAGGGGATGCGGGTTGCCGAGGTCACCGGGTTGAGCTTGACCTCGAGCTTGTCGAGCTTGAGCTCCTTCTTCACGGCGTCGACGATCTTGTAGCAGATGTCCATCGCGAACCCGACCGGCTTCTGGTTGTCGTCGAGATAGGAGAACGGGATCGAGGAGTCGCGGAAGCCCAGCGTGATCGCGCCGGTGTCCTTGATGTTCTTCAGCGTGCCGGTCAGCCCCTGGGCCCCGGCCTGGCTGACGACGAAGGTCGCGGCCAGCGCGAGCCCGATGTGACGGAAATGTTTCACTTTTTCTTCCCCTTTCGGATGATGCGGCCCGGATGCAAGCACAAATCGAGCCGGATTAGAATGTAACTTTCGGCTGGATCAAGGGCTCAGGTTAACGGCGCCGGCAACTCGCCGAGATCCCAGAACAGCCCGGCCATCACCGTCAAGGCCTCTTCGGTCAATGGCAGCAGGATGTGCTCATTGGGCGCATGCTGGGAGCAGCCGGGATAGGAGTGCGGCACCCAGATCGTCGGCAGGCCCAGGATCTCGGAGAACACGTCATTGGGCAGCGAGCCGCCGAAATTCGGCAGCACGGCCGGCGCCTTGCCGGTGGTCTCCTGTACCGAATCCGCCGCCCATTTGATCCAGGGGCTGTCGAAGTCTGTGCGCGATGCAGCAAAACTCTGGGCCGCCCGCACCTCGACCATCGGAAAACCCCTCGCGACCAGATGCGCGCGGATGGCATCGATCAGGCCCTCGATCTTGGTCCCGACCACGAAACGCAGTTGCAGCACGGCATTGGCATGGCCGGGAATGGCGTTCGCCGGCTTCTCGATATTGCCCGAGGACATCGCCAGCACTTCCAGCGTGTTCCAGGCGTAGAGCCGTTCGGCCGCCGATAGTCCGTCCTCGCCCCAATTCTCGGCCAGCGCCGGCTCGTCCGCGGTCGGCACCACTTGCACGTCGGCGAGATAGCTGCGGATCTGGTTGGTGAGCCGCGGCGGCTTCAGCGCGTCGAGCTGGAGGCGGCCGTGGCCGTCGACCAGCGTGGAAATCGCGTTGACCAGGATGGTCGCTGGGTTGGCGAGCACGCCGCCCCAATTGCCGGAATGGTGGCCGCCATCACGCAGGTTCACGTCGAGATGGATGCGGATGCCACCTCGGCAGCCCAGAAACAACGTCGGACGGTCGGCGGACAGGCGCGGCCCGTCGGAGGCCATGAACAAATCGGCCTTGAGCGCGTCGCGATTGAGATCGCAGACCTTGCCGAGATCGGGCGAGCCGATTTCCTCGCCCATCTCGACGATGAATTTGGCGTTGAAGCCGAGCTTGCCGCCTCGCGCCTCGCGCACGGCGCGCAGCGCCGCCATGTTGATGCTGTGCTGGCCCTTGTTATCGGCGGTGCCGCGGCCATAGAGGCGCGTGCCCGCAACCGTCGTGCGCCAGGGATCGCGGCCATCGCGCCACTCGCCTTCCATGCCGTCGACGACATCGCCATGGCCGTAGATCAGCACGGTCGGCACTGAATCGCTCTCGTGGTGCTCGGCGAACAGGAACGGCGCCTTGCCGCTTGGGGATTCGACGATGCGGCTGGTGAAATCAAGCGCAGCAAAGGCCGGCTGCATTTCCTGTTCCAGATAGGCGCGCAGCTCAGTGCCGCGCGACGGATTCTGGCTCTCGGTCCGATAAGCGACGCGGCGGTCGAGCTCGGTGAGAAACGCACCGGATTTGAAATCCTCACGGGCGCGGGCGATGGCGTCGGCTCTGGTCATGACTTGCTTTTCGAGGTTTTGAGACGAAGGACATTACCCGAGACGGGCGGGACTTCGAAAGTGGCGGGGACGTCGATAGTTCTTGGAGTTGTCTTGGGATTTCGTTCTTGCTCTCTTGAGATCGGCTTGCCAAGCGCGGCAGCGCTACGGATTTTAGCCTTGCCAAGGCCGAGACATGCAAGTCTAGGATATGCAAGAACTTCGCCAATTCGGGCGCACGTCTACCATTCGAAGAGCGCTCAGTACAGAGTGCCGAGGGACATCATGGCCAAGCAGATCAGGCTCAACGCCTTTGCGATGAATTGCGTCGCACACCAGTCACCGGGCCTGTGGACTCATCCGCGCGACCGCACTGCCGACTATAACCGCCTGCCGTACTGGATCGATCTCGCCAAGACGCTGGAACGCGGCCGCTTCGACGGGCTGTTCCTGGCCGACGTGCTCGGGGTCTATGACGTCTACGGCAATAGCCCTGACGCAGCCTTGCGCAATGCGGCGCAGACGCCGTCGAACGAGCCGCTGCTGCTGCTTTCGGCGATGGCCGCGGTGACGCAAAATCTCGGTTTCGGCGTCACCAGCAATCTGTCCTTCGAGCCGCCCTACCCGTTCGCACGGCGGATGTCGACGCTCGATCACCTCACCGAGGGGCGGATCGGCTGGAACGTGGTCACCGGCTATCTCGACAGCGCCGCGCGCGGCGCCGGCAAGGACAAGCAGACCGGGCATGACGACCGCTACGACATCGCGGACGAATATATGGAGGTCGTCTACAAGCTCTGGGAAGGAAGCTGGGAGGACGATGCGGTGCTGCGGGATCGCAAGCGCGGCATTTTCACCGATCCCACGAAAGTGCATCGCGTCAATCATGACGGCGCGATCTACCGCATCAACAACACCATTCATCTCAGCGAGCCGTCGCCGCAGCGCACGCCCGTGCTCTATCAGGCCGGCACCTCGCCGCGCGGCCGGCAGTTCGCGGCACAGCATGCCGAATGCGTGTTCATGTCGGGACCATCGGCCAAGGTGATCGCGCCGCGCGTGTCAGCAATCCGGCAAGAGGCCGCCGCGCTTGGCCGCAACCCGGCCGAGATCCTGATGTTCTCGATGATGACGATCATCCTGGGACGGACGGAAGCCGAGGCGAAAGAGAAATACGCCGACTATCGCCGCCACATCGGCCCGGAAGGCGCGCTGGCGCTGATGTCGGGGTGGACCGGCGTCGATTTCTCCGGCTACGACCTCGACCAGCAGGTCCGGCACGTCCAGAATGACGCCGGCCGCAGCGCGATGGACAACGTCACCCGCGCCGATCCCGACCGGGTCTGGACCGTGCGCGACGTCATCGAGCATGTCGGCATCGGCGGCGCCGGCCCGGTCGTGGTCGGCACGCCGGAGATGGTTGCCGACAAGATCGAGCAATGGTTCGAGGCGACCGACGTCGACGGCCTCAACGTCGCCTTTGCCATCTCGCCCGGCGATTTCGAGGACATCGCCGATATGCTGGTGCCGGAGCTGACGCGGCGCGGACGGTACAAGGCGGACTATGCCAAGGGTACGCTACGGGAGAAGCTGTTCGGTGAGGGTCGCGCAAGGCTCGATGCGCCGCACCCGGCGGCGGGATATCGGGTAGGGAAGAGGGGGTAGACGCTGCCACACCCTCAGGCATCGTCCCGGCGAAGGCCGGGACCCATGCCGCGTGATCCCTCGATTGTGATTGGTCGTAGTCCCAGACGACGAGTCTTCGCCAAACCCCTCCCTGTGGTTATGGGTCCCGGCTTTCGCCGGGACGACGATGGGGAGGGATCGCGCCCGCCATTATCAGAGTGCCTACACTTTCCCATCCACCATCACCTCGATCAGCTTCGTCCCCGGTCGGCCGAACGCTGACGCCAGCGCTGCCTTCAGCTCCCGCGGATCGCTCACCCTGATCGCCTCGCAGCCCAGCGCCTTGGCGATGCCGGCGAAATCCACCGGCGGATCGACGAAATCCATGCCGACGTAATTGTCATCGCCATGGAAGGCAAGCAGGCGCTGCTTGATGATGCGGTAACCGCCATTGTTGGCGATAACGACGTTGAGCGGCAGCTTGTGATGCGCCGCCGTCCACAGCGCCTGGATCGAATACATCGCGCTGCCATCGCCGGAGAAACACACGACGGGACGATCCGAATTGGCGATGCTGACGCCGACCGAGGCCGGCAGGCCCCAGCCGATGCCGCCGGAGGCGAGGCCGTGATAGCCGTAGCGATCGCGATGCGGACGCAGCGCCGTGATCTGGCGGCTGGACGTGAGCCCTTCGTCGACGAGAATGGCATGGTCGGGCATGGCTTCGACCATTTGCAGCACCAGAAAGTCCGGATCGATCGGCGTGCGGCCGGCGCTCTTGCTGATCTGCTCGATCAGCGCGGCGCGGCGCGCAGTCCAATTCTTCGGCGCAAGCTCGGCAAGACGTTGCCTGGCGCGGCTTGCGAGTGTCGTGCCGCCCAGCTCCTTCAGCACCGGGATCAGCGCGCGCAACGTTTCCTTTAATTCCGCCTTCAGCGCGATCTCGGCGCCGTAGTTCTTGGCGATCTCCCAATCCGCGAGACCAACCTGCACGATGCCGAGACCATCCGGCAGCGCATCAACCTCGCTATGCACCGACATGCGCAGGGGATCGCCGCCAAGCGCGATCAGGAGATCGTAAGGCGCGAGCGTATCGCGCGCCGCCTTCTGAACCCGCGCCAGCGTGCCGACGAAGCTCGGGCTGTCCGAGAGGAAGTGCGAACCATAGGGCGTCGAGGACTGATACGCGGCGGCGCCGAGCAGCTCGGCCAATTCAGCCGCCTCCTTCAAAGCATCACTCTTGACCACTTCGTCCATGGTGACGATCACAGGACGCTCGGCTTTCAGCAGCCGCGCAGCAAAGGCCCTGAGCGCGTCATCCGATGGTTTGGTACGTGCGTCGATGCGGGTGGAACGGCCGAGATCGATGCCGGCCTCGCTGTTCAGGATGTCGCCAGGCAGCGAGATGAACACGGGGCCGGTCGGCGGCGTGGTCGCAACCTTGGCCGCGCGGCGCACGACGCGCGGCAGATCCTCGAGCCGGGTCACCTCAACTGCCCATTTCACCAGCGGCTCGGCCATGCGCACCAAGGGACCGTACAGCACCGGCTCCATCAGGCCGTGGCCCTGCTCCTGCTGGCCGGCGGTGAGGATCATCGGCGTGCCCGTGAACTGCGCGTTGTAGAGCGAGCCCATCGCGTTGCCGAGGCCTGGCGCGACATGGACGTTGCAGGCGACGAGCTTTCCGGAGGCGCGGCTGTAACCATCGGCAATCGCCACCACCAGGCTCTCCTGCATCGCCATCACATAGGTGAGATCAGGATGGTCCTTCAGCGCGTGCATGATCGGCAGCTCGGTGGTGCCGGGATTGCCGAACAGATGCGTGATGCCCTCGTCCTTGAGCAACGCGAGAAAGGCGGAGCGGCCGGTGATCTTGTTCTTCATGTTTCCTCCAGGAGCGGACGTTGCCGCAAGGACGGGAGCATGATGACCGAAGTCGGAGGAGGCGCGCAAGGAAGTGCGGTCATGGCTGCGTTGCGCGAGCGCCCCGATCTCTTCTCTCGTGTCCCGGACGCGGCGCAACGTGTAACGTTGCGCCGCAGAGCCGGGACCCAGAATTCGCACGACGATGGCTGGTGCATGGGCCCCGGCTCAGCAGCGCACCGCCGAAGAGGCGCTGCGCTGTGTCCGGGGCACGAGAGCAGCGCGGTGCGCTTACATCTCCTCGCGCCCAAGCTCAAACGGGTCCTCGCCCCTCGCCCGCTTCTTCTTTTTCGAGCGTTGCCAGACCACGCCCGGAAAGCCTTTGAGCGGCACCAGCGGCTCGCCGGTATAGGCCCATTCCTGCAGCTCTTCGATCGCGATGTGATAGAGTGGCTGGCGGCCGGTGCGCTCGTTGAACAGCGCGCGGGGGATGTTGACCATGTGCGGGCCGCGCGGGCGCTCATAGGCGATCGGCGTGCCGCAATGCGAGCAGAAGCTGCGGGTGGTCTTGGTGGCCTTGTCTTCATAACGCGTGAGCGCGACATTGCCCGCGGTGATGCGAAAGCGCTTCTTCCAGCTCCCGACATAGGTGGCGTAGGCCGCGCCATGGGCGCGGCGGCTGGCGGCGGAATGATCGTGCCAGGCCCAGCGCGCGGGCACGTCAATCTCGAAGCTGACCTTGCCGCACAGGCATTGGCCGGTGGCGATTCCTGCGGCGGCTGCGGCTTTGGCCATGGGGATTTCTCTCCGTCGTCATTGCGAGCGCAGCGAAGCAATCCAGAATCTTTCCGCGGAGGCAGTCTGGATTGCTTCGCTGCGCTCGCAATGACGGAATATGTGGTGCGGTCGGAGCCACGCAACAACTCCGTAGCCCGGATGGAGCGCAGCGCAATCCGGGAATCTCGACGCTGGCACGAATCCCGGATTTCGCTGCGCTCCATCCGGGCTACGAAGGTCCCTACGCCGGCGTCAACTCGTCATACACCGGATAATCCGTATAGCCCTTTTCTTCGCCGCCATAGAACGTCGCGCGATTGTACGGCGTGATCGGGTAATCGCGCGCCAGCCGGCGCGGCAGATCGGGGTTGGAGATGAAGATGCGACCGAAGGCGATGATATCGGCGTGTCCCTCGGCGATCGCCGCATTCGCGGTCTCGCCGGTGAAGCCGCCGGCGGTCATCAGCACGCCACTGTAGAGCGGGCGGAACAGCACCATCGCGGACGGCACGTTCTGCCAGTTGACGTCGGCACGCCCCGCGCCACTGGAGCGCGGCTCGATGAAGTGCAGATAGGCAAGACCGAGCTCGTCGAGCGCCTTCACGACATGGGTATAGAGCGGCATCGGATCGCCCTCGCCGGAATCATTGGCGATACCGTGTGGCGACAGCCGCACGGCGACGCGATTCGCACCCCAGATATCGATCGCGGCTTGGGTCACTTCGAGCAGCAGCCGCGCGCGGTTCTCGATTCCGCCGCCATACTGATCGGTGCGCTGGTTGCTGCGCGATTGCAGGAACTGCTCGAGCAGATAGCCATTGGCGCCGTGGATCTCGACGCCGTCGAAGCCGGCGGCGAGCGCGTTCTTGGCACCTTGGCGGAACGCCTCGACGATGTCCTTGACCTCCTCGGTCTCGAGCGCGCGCGGCGTCTCGTAATCGGCAATCTTGCCGTCGGCGGTCATCGCCTTCATGCCCTCGGCCTTGATCGGGATCGCCGAGGCCGACACCGGCAGCGCGCCGCCGTGGAAAGAAGAATGCGAGACGCGGCCGACATGCCAGAGCTGGAGGAAGATGATGCCGCCCTTGGCGTGCACGGCATCGACCACCTTGCGCCAGCCCGCGATCTGCGTCTCCGAATAGATGCCGGGGGTCGCCGGATTGCCACGGCCGTGCGAGAGCACCGGGGACGCTTCGGCGATGATCAGGCCGCCTTGCGTCGCGCGCTGGCCGTAATATTCCGCGTTGAGCGGCCGCGGCGAAAAGCTCTCGCGTTCGGCCCGCATCCGCGTCAGCGGCGCCATCGCGACGCGATGCGCAAGCCTGTATGGACCGACCTGCAACGGTTTGAACAACGCCGGAAATTTCATGCTGGCCCCGAATGTTTATGGAAGGATGCGGATCATACAGCGAGGGGCGGCCACCGGAAAAGCGCCGCCCCACGAAATCAAATATTCCCTCTTACGGAACGCAGAAGAGAGCAGGTCTTACGCCGTCTTGACCCAGACGGCCTTCACGTTGAGATATTCCTCGACGTGCTGCTTGCCGGACTCGCGGCCGTAGCCGCTCATCTTGTAGCCGCCGAACGGCACGGCCGGGTCCATCGTCTGGTAGCAATTCACCCACACCGAGCCGGCGCGCAGGCTTCTCGCCACCGCATGTGCCTTGCTGACATCGCGAGTCCACAGGCCGGAGCCGAGGCCGAACGTGGTGGCGTTGGCGCGCTTGACCAGCTCGTCCATGTCCTTGAAGGCGATCGCGGAGATGACGGGCCCGAAAATCTCCTCTTGCGCGATGCGCATATTGTCCTGGACGCCCGCAAACACCGTCGGCGAGACGAAGAAGCCCTTCGACAGCGCGCCTTCGGTGACACGGGCGCCGCCGGCAAGCGCCTTGGCGCCTTCCTTCTGGCCGATATCGAGATAGCCGGTGACGCGCTCGAGCTGCTGCTCAGACACCAGCGGCCCGATCTGCACGTTGGGATCGAGACCGTTGCCGACTTGCAGGTTCTTGCCGAACTCGGCGACGCGGCCGACGAATTCTTCGTAGATCGACTGCTCGACGAACAGACGCGTGCCCGCGCTGCAGATCTGCCCCGAATTGGCGAACACCGCCATCGCAGCACCCGGCACCGCGGCATCGAGATCGGCGTCCGCGAACACGATGTCCGGCGACTTGCCGCCGAGCTCGAGCGAGACGCGCTTGAGGTTGCCGGCCGACGCACGGATGATCGACTGGCCCGTGACATGCGAGCCGGTGAAGGCGACCTTGTCGACGTCGTGATGCGAGGCGAGCGCCGCGCCTGCGGTCTCGCCATAGCCGGGAACGACGTTGATGACGCCGGGCGGCACGCCCGCTTCCATCGCGAGCTCGGCGATGCGCAGCGAGGTCAGCGGCGCCTCTTCGGCGGGCTTGAGCACCACGGTGCAACCAGTCGCGAGCGCCGGGCCGATCTTCCAGATCGTCGCCGTCAGCGGCCCGTTCCAGGGGATGATGGCGCCGACGACACCGACCGGCTCCTTCAGCGTGTACGAGAAGATCTCGCCGGGCAGCGAGTTCTCGATGGTCTCGCCATGGATCGCGGTGGTCTGGCCGGCGTAGTAACGCAGCATGCCGATCGCGCGCAGGCGATAGGCGCGGGTGCGGCTGACGGGAGCCCCCATGTCGAGCGTGTCGAGTTGCGACAATTCATCGAAATTCTTCTCGACGAGATCGGCGAGCTTCAAGAGGAGGTTTTGCCGCTCGAACGGCTTGACCTTGCTCCACGGACCCTCGAACGCACGACGTGCGGCGGCGACCGCGCGGTCGATGTCTTCCTTGTCGCCTTCGGCAACGGTTGCGAGCAGTTCGCCGGTGGCGGGATTGCGGGTTTCGAAGCGCTTGCCTGAGGCAGCATCAACCCACTTCCCGTCGATCAGCATCTGCTTGTAGGACCCGTTCGCGAATGGATGGCGCGTGATCGGAATAGCCTGCGACACAGCCATGGCTGCACTCCCTGTCAGGTGATTGATTGGTTCGATCTGCGCGGGATCGTTCGTCGCATAAAATATAGCCGCGCCGGAGAGGCGTAAAGGCGGCGCGGAGCGAAGACCTCCCATGCCGACTTGTGCAGGGTCGCAAGAGGCACGTGCTATAACGCGATGGAGCGCAATGTAGCTTCGCCGGAGACCCCGCCATGTCACATCCCGCCATCGTCAAAGACAACGTTGCCGTGATCACGGGAGGCGCGTCCGGCATCGGATTTGCCGCCGCCGCGGCGTTTGCGCGCACCGGCATGAAGCTGTGCATCGCCGATGTCGATCAGCCGCGGCTGGCTGAGGCCGCAACAAAACTGTCATCCGTCGCAGGTTCCGGGAATGTGATGACGTCTGCCGTAGATGTCAGCAAGGTCGAGAGCGTGATGGAACTGGAACGCGCCGTGTGCGCCCGCTTCGGCGGCACCGATATCCTGATGAACAATGCCGGCATCCAGCCCGGCAGCACATTGTTCACCGGGCCTGACAATTGGCAGCGCATCATCGGCGTCAACATGTGGGGCATCATCAACGGCTCGCGCATCTTCGCGCCCGGCATGATCGCGCGCGGCAAACCCGGCCTCATCATCAACACCGGCTCGAAGCAAGGCATCACCACCCCGCCCGGCGATCCCGCCTACAATGTCTCCAAGGCCGGCGTGAAGGCTTTTACGGAAGCCCTCCAGCACGAGCTGCGCAATACCAGGGACTGCCGCGTCACTGCGCATTTGCTCATTCCAGGCTTCGTCTTCACCGGCCTCACCGCCAAGGGCCGCACCGAGAAGCCCGCAGGCGCCTGGACGCCGGAGCAGACCGTGGATTTCATGCTGAGGCGGCTCGAGGTCGGCGACTTCTACATCCTGTGCCCGGACAATGACGTGCCCCGCTCACTCGACGAGAAGCGCATGCTGTGGGCCGCCGGCGATATCATCGAGAACCGCCCACCGCTGTCGCGCTGGCATCCGGATTACGCGGATGCATTCGCGAAATTCGTGAAGGGAGAGTAACTAGCAGACCCTCATGGTGAGGAGCGCGCCCTTGCGCGCGTCTCGAACCATGCAGGCCTCGCTGCAGCAGCTCGGCCTCTATCCTTCGAGACGCCCGCTCAGCGGGCTCCTCAGGATGAGGGTTAGAGTCTTCGCGCACGGCAAGTTCGGGCGAACGACCCTACAGCGTCTCTTGCTTATGCCCGCAATTCTTGCAGGCGAACTTGACGCGGGTCTGACCCTTTTCCGCCTGCACCCGGTTCGGCGCGCCGCACTTGCCGCAGACGGCCTCGATGCGGGTGGTGCCCTGCTTGACGACGATGGTCTTCTTTTCCATCGATTCGCGGATCAGGCGCTCGGCCTCCTCACGCAGGGATTGTTTCGACAAAGCTCATCTCCGCCTCTGGAAAGCGCGAGAGCCATATCGCACCTGCGTTCAAATCACAATCGGCAAAGCCTGCTCTGACCTCGACAATCACGTGCCAGTCCTCGGCATGCACGAGAAGGCTCTCGGCAACATATGGGCGCAACGCCCTGCCATGATGGCTCGACTGCATTTCGCAGACGATGGCGCGATTGTGGCAAATGACCGGAAATACAGCGGGCGGCGGATGCTCGGCATCAGCCGCCCTGCGCAGAGCGCTCCTTTCCCGCGCTGGTCTCCTCAAGCCGCCTTCGACACCTCCATCAGCAGACGCTCGGCCTTGGCGTCCTCGATGCGGTTCACGAGGCGGCTGCTCTCGTGATTGTCGCGCACGGTCTTGGTCAGCGTGATGCAGGTCTGGATCAGCATGACGATGCCCATGGTGAGATAGCCCTTCATCCAGAGGTCGATCGGCAGGAAGAAGATGCCGATGGCGACGAGGAAGGCGGAGGCTGCGAAGGACGCGTAAGTGAAGCTCACCCAGGCGCTGCTGTGGGGCTGGCCGTTCTGGTTCATGATGGGTCTCCTGTTGGTTCGAATGATGATTGGGTTCGAGGGATTGGATGTGAGATCAGGCAGTCGGCATGCGCTTGGACTTCAACCGCGCCAGCACATCGTCCGCTGTCGTCTTGAGCCGGGGGCCAAAGCCCTGTTCGGCTAGCCTCTCGGCGGTGGCGAGCGGACCGGTGGCCGCGTCGAGCTCGACTAGGGCATCGTCGGCGGCCTGGGCCTCCATCTGCCGCTCGCGCAGACGCCTCAACGTGCCCTCCGCCTCCGGCAGTGTGGATTCGTAGGGACGTGCAGCCTCGATGCCGCCGCGACGAAGCGAGCGCACCGCTTCCGAGGCACGGGCAATACGGCGGCCGCGGTCGAGCTCGGTGATGCGGGCCTGCGCGCTGGTGACGTGGCGCTTCAGCCGCGCGATCTCGGTCGCGAGCAGCGCGCGCGCCGTCATTGCCGCATCGCGATCAGCCTCTAAGCCCGCGATGGCTTCGGCGGCATCCTTGGCGAGGTCTTCGCGGCCGCCGTCGAGCGCCGCAACGGCACGGGTCTCGAGATCGGCGATGCGGGCATTCGTCGCTTCGAGCTTGCGGCCCTCCTGCTGGTCCTGCGCGATCGCCAGCGCCAGCGTGCGCTTGCTGCGCTCGACGGCCGCGGCCGCATCACGCATCTGCTGATCGAGGATCAGAAGAGCGGTCCGGTCTTCCAGCTCCTCGCCCGCAGCGGCCACGCTGCCGCGGAAAAGCGTCACTACGGTCTTGAACATTTGTTTCTCCCTGTTATGAGCATCGCTCACGGATGTTTTGTAGCACATCTTGAGCATTGCTCAAGATGTTTTTGAACGATGTTCACGAATCTGGCAAATAAATGTCTAAGGCCTTGGAACGTCGAGAGAAACTTCGAGCCGATCTGATCCTGGCAGCGGAGCGGATGATCGCTGAACGAGGATTGGCGGGCCTGAAGACCCGCGATCTTGCCCGCGAGATCGGCTGCGCCAATGGCGCGGTCTATAATCTCGTGGCCGACGTCGACGAATTGATCCTGCGTGTCGGCTCGCGCACGCTGCTTCGGCTCGACGAGGCGCTCAGCGCGGCGGAGAGCGCTGGCGAGCCCTCGCCACAAGAAGCCTTGGTTCGCATCGCCATCGCCTATTGCGATTTCGCCGCCGAAAATCTCCAGCTCTGGCGCGCGTTGTTCGAGCATCGTATGGAGGCCGACAAGATTGTCCCCGACTGGTCGATCCACGACCAGATGCAGCTGTTCCGCCACATCTACCAGCCGCTGGCCGCGCTACTTCCAAAGCGCAGTCCGGAGGAGTTGAGCATCACCGCGCGCAGCCTGTTCTCGGCGGTTCATGGCATGGTGGCGCTGGGGTTGGAACAGAAGTTGGTCGCCGTGCCGCTGCCGGCGCTGCGCAAGGAGATCGCAGGCCTCGTGCGCGCAATGCTGGATGGGCTGGTCGCCCACGCAAAGTAGAGACAGCGCGGTGAAACCATCGGCGGAGGCTGACTAAAATTTCGCCTGTCGCATCGCTGTCGCCGCGCCTAGCCTTCGCAGCGAGACGTCCCCTCACCTCTCCCGGAGCCCTCCATGCCCCTCCTCATCCGCGGCGGCACCGTCGTCAATCACGATCATTCGCGCCGCGCGGACGTGCTGATCGACGGCGAGATCATCGTCGCGATCGGGGCCTCGCTCGATGCGCCCACCGGCACTGAAGTGATCGACGCTGGCGGCGCCTATGTCATCCCTGGTGGCATCGACCCGCATACCCATCTCGAAATGCCGTTCATGGGCACCGTCACCGCCGATGATTTCGAATCAGGAACCAAGGCGGCGCTCGCCGGCGGCACCACCATGGTGGTCGATTTCTGCCTGCCCGATCCCGGTCAGTCGATGCTCGCCGCCTATCAGAATTGGCGCCGCAAATCCGAGAAGGCGGCCTCCGACTACGGTTTCCACATGGCCGTGACGTCGTGGTCGAAGCAGATCCATGACGAGATGGAGACCGTGGTCAAAACCTACGGCATCAACACATTCAAGCATTTCATGGCCTACAAGGGCGCGCTGATGGTGAACGACGACGAGCTCTACAACTCGTTCGCCCGCTGCGCTCATTTGGGCGCCATGCCCGTGGTCCATGCCGAGAATGGTGACGTCGTCGCCCTGATGCAGGACGCGCTGATCGCGCGCGGCGTCACCGGCCCCGAAGGCCACGCTTACTCACGGCCGCCGGAGGTCGAGGGCGAAGCCACCAACCGCGCCATCATGATCGCGGACATGACGGGCACGCCGGTCTACATCGTGCACACCAGCTGCCGCGAGGCGCATGAGGCGATCGCGCGGGCACGCGCGGCTGGAAAGCGCGTCTATGGCGAACCACTGATCCAGCACCTATTGCTCGAGGCGGATGAATATCAGAACAAGGACTGGGATCATTCCGCGCAGCGCGTGATGTCACCGCCGTTCCGCGACAGATCGCATCAGGACAGCCTGTGGGCCGGCCTGCAAGCCGGCTCGCTCCAGGTGGTCGCGACCGACCATTGCGCCTTCACCACCGCGCAGAAACGGTTCGGCCTCGGCGACTTCAGAAAGATCCCGAACGGCACCGGCGGCCTCGAAGACCGCCTCGCGCTGCTATGGACCGCAGGCGTCGCCACCGGGCGGCTGACCACGGAAGAATTCGTCGCGGTGACCTCGGCGAACATCGCCCGCATCCTCAACATCTACCCGCGGAAAGGTGCTGTCGCCGTCGGTTCGGATGCCGACATCGTGGTGTGGGATCCCAAGGCGACCAGGACCATCAGCGCCAAGCGGCAGATGAGCCGGATCGATTACAACGTGTTCGAGGGCTTTTCCTGCATCGGCGGGCCGGCGGTGACGCTATCGCGCGGCCGCATCGCGTGGAAGGATGGGAGGTTGCGCGCCGAGGCTGGCGACGGCCGTTTTGTCGAGCGGCCGCCATTTTCGCCGGTACATCTGGCCAATTCGACCTGGAAAAAGCTGACGGCCCCGCACGCGGTCGAACGCGGCGCGGTGACGCCGTAACACTTCTCGCCGCGCGAAGAGCTCAGCCATCTCGGTTGCCTGGCGCGGATGCACGTCGCGTTCAATCGCCCCTCGCGCGCGAGGCGGCACGCGCTATCTCAAGTGTACTTCTGGTGAGTAAGGCGGCTCGCGCCTGCTCGGTCGGGAAGCCTCTTTCGAGCCGCGCCGCGCTCGCGCGCAGCATCGCCGCGTCGAGCTTGCCCTGACGCGATCCGTTCAGCGCGCAGGCGAAGACGCGGTAGAACTGCGCACCGTCATAGGCAACCAGCAGCAGATCGACGCCGGCATTGATCGCCTCGACCACGGCCTTGCAGACGTCGTGCTGGTAGATCGCGCCCATGACGAGATCGTCGGTCATCACCACGCCCTGGTGGTTCCAGGTGTCGCGGATGATCCCTTCGACGACGCGTTTCGAATGCGAGGCGGCGCGATCGGGATCGACGGCGGTGAGCGTGACATGACCGACCATGAGCGCGCTGCGCGAATGCGACAGCACCTCGCGAAATGGGAGCCAGTCCGTTGCTTCCAGCTCCTTCACCGGCGCATCGAGGCTGGCGCTGAAGTGATGGGTGTCGGTGCGCACGCGGCCAATGCCGGGAAAATGCTTGAGCGTGGCGCCGACGCCTGACTCTTCCAGCCCGCGCACATAGGCGCTCGCGATCGTGCTGACGACAGCGGGATCGGTCGCGATCGCCCGTTGCCCGATCAGCGTATGGAAATCGAGGCGGTTGCGCCTCGACGGCGGCTTCAGGTCGAGCACCGGCGCGAGATTGAGATTGACGCCGAGGCCCGCGAGCTCGCGGCCATGGATGCGGCCGAACTCTTCGGCTTTGGCCTGCTGGTCGTCGGGCGCGAGCCCGCTGAGCGTCGCCAGCGCAGGCACCTTCGTCAGCGGCGGCGCGAGGTGCCCGACGATGCCGCCCTCCTGGTCCGCGGCGACGACCAGCGGCGGCAGGCCGGCGGCGCGCCTGATATCCTGGAGCGCTGCGATCTCGGCACGCAGCGCCTCGACCGTCCGTCCCCGGATGTTGTGCCGGGTGACATAGACGCCGCCGATCAGGCCCTCCTCGGCCAAGCGCGCAACCTCAGGAAAGGAGGAATAGCCGACCACGAAGTGAGGCCCGAGTTGTCGCGCCTCAGCGGGGCTCGCGGCGAGGACATCATGCTTGCGCAGCTCGAACTTCAGATGCGCTGCAGACATAAGAACCGGCAGCAGGCACCAGAGCATGACGAGCAGCTTGCCCGCCGTGCTGCGCCAATGCTTTCTGCGCAGCAGGACGATGACGATCATGATGCTTGCGACGACAAGCGCGATGTTTCCGGCGCCGCGCAGTGGCAGCAGATAAGGATCGTTCTTGTTCGCTGCCGCGAACGCGACGACAGGCGCGGCAAGCCAGAGCAGGACGAGACCGATGCGGCGGAGCAATTGCATGATGCATCACGTGCGAGGAGTGGCGAATGCTCCGCACCTATCAAGGCGATTTGCGCTACGCGAGCGGCAAAAGCGCGCCTGCACGAAAACTGCAAAAGACTCCTGAAACCGTGCAGACGATGATCGCGGCTTCTGCACAAGTACCGTTCAGACTTCGTGATGCCACATATCACGAAAGGTCTCTTAGACATGACGAGCCTGGCTTCGACGATCGCAGCGGATATCCAACCGATCAGGCATTCCTCGATTGCGGCCAAGCTTGGCTGCACGCTGGCACTAGCTGCGTTGGCGGACTGGCTGTTCTACGACGAACGGATCGGGCTGTCGCTGACACTGTTTGCAATTGCGACGGTCTGCGTGTCGGTGCCCTTCAATCATGACTCGCTTGATTCGCGGCGCGCGACGATCGGCGCCGCCATTCTCGTCGCCGGCCTCGTGCCGGCCATCGAGGAGCTCAACACGCTGTCGTTCCTGATCCTCATTGCGGCGCTGCTCATGGCCATGCTGCTCGCGACCAATCCGGAAACGACCGAGTTCGCCGAGCGGACCCGCGTGCTACGCAACTTCGTCCTGCTCGGTCCCTTCAGGTTCTTCCTCGATGCGCCCCAGGTGTTCAACATGTCGGCGTTCACCCGTGGCATCGCGCTCTGGCTGATGCCTGCGGCGCTCGGCACCGTCTTCGTCGCACTGTTCGCCGCGGCCAATCCGGTCATCGAGCAGTGGGTGTCCCTGCTCAATCCAAAACTCATCCTCGAATATGTCAGCATCCCGCGCGTGCTGTTCTGGGCCTTGATGCTGGCGCTGGTCTGGCCGTTCATTCATGTGCGCTGGCGGCGCAAGACGATTGTCACCACGACCGTTGCCGATGGTCCCGTGCCGCCGCCGCTCCCGTCCCAAGTCTCGGCGGAATTTCTCTGTCCCTCCATCATCCTGCGCTCGCTGATCCTGTTCAACCTCCTGTTCGCGGCACAGTCCATTCTCGACGGCATCTATCTCTGGGGCCATGTGGCGCTGCCCGACAATTTGACCTATGCGTGGTACGCCCATCGCGGCGCCTATCCGCTGATCGTAACCGCGCTGCTCGCCGCCGCTTTCGTGCTGGTGGCGATGCGTCCGGGCGGACCGGCCGAGAAATCAAGCGTGATCCGGCCGCTGGTCTATCTCTGGGTGGGCCAGAACGTGCTGCTCGTCGCCTCCTCCATCCTGCGCCTCGAGCTCTACGTGGACGTCTACACGCTGACTTACTGGCGCATCGCGGCCTTCATCTGGATGGGGCTGGTCGCGCTCGGACTGGTCCTGATCGTGAGCCGCATCGCCCTCAACCGGTCCAACCAATGGCTCGTGGGCGTCAATCTGATCGCGCTCGCGATCGTGCTCTATGGTTGCTCGCTCGTGAACTTCGATGCCTTCATTGCCGACTACAATGTCACCCACAGCCGGGAAGTATCGGACAAGGGCGTGCAGATCGACATCAACTATCTCCTGACGCTCGGGCCGCAGGCGCTGCCCGCCATCGACAAGGCCATCTTGCTGCGGTCTGGCACCCCCGAGAGCTGCCTTGTGTCGCGCCGCGACCGCCTTGTAGAACAGCAGCGCCGGGATCTGGCTTGGCGAAGCTGGGGCTTTCGCAACTGGAGGCTCCAGCGCAGGCTGGACGCCCAGGCGACGAATCAGCCGTCGGGTTGACGAGGCAGCGGAGAGGTTCTTGGCGCATCGCATTCTCATCGTCGACGACGAGGGTCATATCCGCGAGGTCATCCGTGTCGCCCTCAAGAAGGCCGGCATGGATGTGATCGAGGCGCGCGACGGCAAGGAGGCGCTCGCCCGCTTCGCCGCCGACAGGCCCGATCTGATCGTGCTCGACATCGGCATGCCGGAGTTCGACGGCCTCGACGTCTGCCGCGAGGTGCGCAAAAGCTCCGACGTGCCGATTCTGTTCCTGTCGGCGCGTGACGAGGAGATCGACCGCATCCTTGGCCTCGAGATCGGCGGCGACGACTACGTGACAAAACCGTTCAGCCCGCGCGAGCTGGTGGCACGGGTCAATGTGATCCTGCGCCGGCTCAGCCCGCGCAACGGCGAGATCAAGGCCGGTCCCACCGCGCTGGCGCAAGGCAGTCTTCTGATCGATCCCGAGCAGCATCTGGCGTCCTTCGCCGGCACGCCGCTGAAACTGACGGCAATCGAGTTCGGCATTTTGCGCGCCTTCCTGACCCGGCCGACCTCGGTGTTCAACCGCGAGCAGCTGATGCGGGCGGCCTACCAGCTCAACATCCAGGTCTCCGACCGCACCATCGACAGCCACATCCGCAACATCCGCGCCAAGCTGGCGGCGCTGAATTGCGAGAACGTCATCGAGACCATCCACGGCGTCGGCTTCAAGCTCGGCCGCTGCGAGAAAGAGGCATGAGCTCAGCGCCGGACAAATGGCGGCCGTCGCTTGGGCTCGTCATCTTCACGGTGCTGACGACCGTCGCCGTGCTGCCGCTGGTTGGCCTGTTCTTCTTCCGCCTCTATGACAACCAGCTCATCCGCCAGACCCAGGCCGAGCTGATCGCGCAGAGCCGCGTGCTCGCGACGATCTATGCTCAGGAAGTCATTGCAAGGCTCGACAGCGGCCTGACGCTCGGCGCCGAGGTGCCGCCGGGCGTGCTGCCCGATCCCGGCGACCAGGTCACGCCGATCCGCCCCGCGCTTGACCTCACCGCCAATGATTTGTTGCGGCGCAGGCCGGATGCGCAGGCCGCAGCCCGGCCGGCAGAGCAGGCCTATGTCGAGATCGGCGCAAAACTGACGCCGATCATCCGCGAGACCCAGAAGGTGACGCTGGCGGGCTTTCGCATCCTCGATCCGCAGGGCGTGGTGATCGCCGGCCGACAGGAGGTCGGGCAGTCGCTCGCCCATATCGAGGAGGTCGCGGACGCGCTGCACGGGCAATACCGCGCCACCTTGCGTAACCGCGTGCCGGACAAGCCGCCGCCGCCGATCTATTCCTTCAGCCGTGGTCTTGGCGTGCATGTGTTCTCGGCGATGCCGGTCATCGTCAACAACCGCGTCGCCGGGGTGATCTACACCACGCGGACGCCGAGCAACATTTTTGACCATCTCTACCAGGAGCGGGCGAAGTTCGTGCTGGCGGGGCTCGCCGTGGTCCTCGGCACGATCGCGATCGGCCTCGTTTTCTCGCGCACCATTACTCTGCCGATGCGCGAGCTGATCGACCGCGCGACGCGCATTGGCCGCGGCGACCGCGGGGCGTTCCGGCCGCTCCGGCATTACGGCACGCGCGAGTTCGCCCAGCTCTCGCACAGCTTCCTCGGCATGGCCGAGCAACTGGCGCGTCGCTCGGACTATATCGCAACGTTCTCGGCCCACCTCACCCATGAGCTGAAATCGCCCCTCACTTCCATCAAGGGTGCGGCCGAGCTCTTGCAGGACTCACTTCAGGGCAAATCAGGCAGTCTGACGCCGGCCGAGCAGACGACGTTCATCACCAACATCCTGTCCGACACCCAGCGGCTGGAGGCAATGGCGCAGCGGCTGCGTGAGCTCGCCCGCGCCGAAAGCCTGCCGCAGAACGAACGCACCGAGCTTGCCCCCGTGATTGCCGATCTCAAGAACCGGTTTCCGGAAAGCGCGATCTCGGCCAGTGGCAGCCTCGACCGCGCGATCGGTATGTCCGGCGAGAAGGCGCTGATCGTGCTGTCGCATCTTGCCGACAACGCGGTGCGGCACAGGGCGAGGACGATCAGGCTGGAGGCGACCTTCGAGCGCACGACCCTGCTGCTGACGGTGAGCAATGACGGCGAGCCGATCTCGGCGCCCAACCGCGACAGGATTTTTGACGCCTTCTTCACCACCCGCCGCGACCAGGGCGGCACCGGGATGGGGCTGGCGATCGCACGCGCGGTGATGGCGAGCCATGGCGGCTCAATCAGGCTCAAGCCGACCGACGAGGGTGCGGCCTTCGAGCTCCAGTTTCCAGCTGCCTAGATGGCGAACACCCAGGCGGCGACGATGGCGGCGATGGTGACGAGACCGGCGATAGTCCAGCCGGCGGCATATTCCAGCTCAGGATGACCGGTCGCCCGCATGATCTCTGCCGGATCGGCGGTATGCTTCTCTGCCATGACAGCCTCGCACGTTACTTCCCGCGTCATAGGTAAGTCGCACCAGTCGCCATTAGGTTCCATCACGGACGTGCGAGGAAATCTTATCGATGCCGCGGTCGAGCAGGACTTGATCGGCCGCATCGCAGCATTGCCGCTTCAGCGCTTCCAGCTCGGCGCCTTTGAGGGCAATCGCCGAGCTGCCACCGGGCGGCGTCCGGCACGTGCTGTGCCGGCCGTCCAAAACAAAAACTGCGAAAACAACCCCATGCACAGTAGAAAGCCGTTTCCGGCGCGAGGCTGGATGGCGCCGGGCAACGCCTTGACGGATCGAGATAAAAAAGCCGCGCTGCGCAATCGTCCGGCCGGCTGCGAACTTGCGTTGCAAAAGCGGCCACGTGCCGACCAAAGGTGCCGTGAATTCGCCTCAAGGCCAGCTGACTAATGAGGCGAATTGAAAAGACAGGCCAAACCGGCGAGCCAATATGAGTCCCGCAAGGCCGGCATCACCATGAAGAATTATCTGGCATTTTTCTTAACTCTGACCATGACCACGGCCTCCGCGCACGGACCTTTGCCGGCCAGGCTGTCCCCGCCATCCGATCTCGTGCAAGTGGGCCTCACCGATTCCGACACGACCGCCGGCGGCACCGCGCGGCTGTGCGAGCAGGTCACCTTCTCGCGTGGCCTGCGCTACGGCGAGAGCGAGGCCAATGTGCTCGACGTCGCGACCAGCGCGACCAAGGCGGATACGCCGCGGCCGGTGCTGCTGTTCGTGGCCGGCGACACCTTCACCGGCGACCGCGCGGCGCCCGAGCTGGCCCGGCAGATCCAGGACCAGGCGATGTGCTTTGCCGCGCGCAACGACATGATCGGGGTGCGCGTGAACTATCGCCTGGCACCTTTGGCGCCCTGGCCCGCCGGCGCGAGCGACGTGGCGGCGGCCCTGTCCTGGGTTAACGGCAATATCGACCTGTTCAACGGCGATGCCCGCGAGATCGTCGCGGTCGGCTACGGCGCCGGCGCCTTCCATGTCGCATCCCTGCTGGCGCATCCCGAGCTTCAGGCCGACCGCGCCGATGTCGCCGCCGTCGTCCTGGTGTCCGGCATCTACCGCGCGGGCAAGGACGCGAGCGACAGCGAGAAGGCCTATCTCGGCAGCGACGCCAGCCAATATAACAAGCGATCGGTCTTCCCCGGCATCCTCAATGTCGACGTGCCGATCCTGCTGGCCTGGGCCGCGGACGATTCCGCCGGCATCGTCGCGCAAGGCGAGACCCTGAAGAAGACGCTCTGCGGCGCCGGCCATTGTCCGCGCAGCACGCTGCTGCGCAGCCGCGACGGCATCGCGAGCGCCTTTGGCCTGGACGGCTCCGGCGACAGCCTCGCCGAGCCGACACTGCTGCTGGTGCATCAGCTCGAGGCGCGGGGGCTGCCATAGGGGGGCTATAGAGCCGGGATCTCCTCATCTCTCCCGCTTGCGGGAGAGGTCGCGCCGAAGGCGCGGGTGAGGGCTTCCTCCTCGTTGGCAGTCTCTCTGTGGAGACACCCTCTCCCCAGCCCTCTCCCGCAAGCGGGAGAGGGGGCAGACCTTCCTCGCGGTCACAATGGGGGCTCAATCCGGCAAGCCTGATCGGCCTCACGCCGGCTTGAGCGATGCCAGCGCGCTTTCCAGCAGCGAAAGGATTCGCGGCGCGTCAACACACCTGCCGTTTTGGCTCAATGCTCTGCAACATCAAACCCGGCGATCAAGCCATACGATCGCCAAACGCTTGACCTACATCAACCAGCCTTGGTGGGGATTGAGCCGGACCTTTTCGGGGGCCAACATCAAGGTGTCGAGCATGCGCGTCACCGGCAGGCTGCTGTTCGTTTTGATCGTCGCTTTGGCTTCGCTTGGGGCGATGTCCCTGCAACACGCGGAGCAAGCCACGACCGACAAGGAAATCCGCATCGGCAATGTCATGCCGTATTCGGGACCGCTCTCGGAGTTCGGCGCCATCGGCCAGGCGGAGGCTGCCTATTTCGACATGATCAACGCGCGTGGCGGCATCAACGGCCGCAAGGTCCGCTTCATCACGCGCGACGACAATTCCGATCCGGCGACTGCGCTGGAGCTGACGCGCAATCTGGTCGAGACCGAGGACGTGCACCTGATGTTCGGGTCGTTCGGCACGCCCGGCAATCTCGCCACGCGCTGGTATCTGAACGAGAAGAAGATCCCGCAGCTGTTCGTCGCCTCCGGCGACGAGGAGCTGAGCCAGCCAAGCGCGTTTCCCTGGACCATGGGCTGGCAGCCGCCGTTCCGGTCGGAGGGGCGCATCTACGCCAACTACATCCAGGCCTATTATCCCCGGAAGAAGATCGTGGTGCTCTGGCAGAACGACCAGTTCGGCCGCATGCTCTACAAGGGCATCCAGGAAGGCCTTGGCGACCTCAACCGTCATGTCCTCGTCGACATCGCCTTCGACATCGCCGACGAACATCTCGACGGACACGTCTCGATCCTCAAGCGCGCGGGCGCCGACATCTTCGTCTTTCTCGGCGTGCCGTCGACGGCATCCAAGGTGATCAAGCTGGCGGCCTCACTCAATTGGCATCCGGTCTTCATCGTGAACGATGCCTCCGCCTCGATCGCCAATGCGATGGCGCCCGCGGGCCTCGAGAACTCCGCCGGCGTAATCTCCGCGGCCTTTCTGAAGGATCCGAGCGATCCCGCATGGAAGGACGATGCCGCCATGAAGGACTGGTTCGCCTTCATGGACAAATACCATCAGGCCGAAAGCACCAACAGCAGCGCCGCGCTCTACGGTTACGCCGCGGCCGAAGCGCTGGCGCAGGTGCTGAAGCAGTGCGGCGACGACTTCTCGCGTGACAACATCATGCGTCAGGCGGCTTCGCTTAAGGGTTATCACCCCTCCGTCGCGCTGCCCAACATCAGGATGAATACCTCGCCCAGCAACTATCTGCCGATCAAGCAGATGCGGCTCGTCCAGTTCGACGGCCGTTCCTGGCAGCCTTTTGGCGAGGTGATCGAGACCGCCTTCACCGAAGGCGCGGCGCGGTGAGACGCCTCAGGGCGCGTGCGAGCGCCGCGCGGGGTCACCTCTCCCGCTTGCTTGCGGGAGAGGTCGGCGCGAAGCGCCGGGTGAGGGCTCTTTCCGCTTGGGGATCGTCCCGTTGAGGAGGAGACACCCTCTCCTCAGCCCTCCCCCGCAAGCGGGAGAGGGAGCAGACCTTTCTCGCGACCACAACGAGGGCTCAATCAGGGAACGCTGATCGACCTCACGCCGGCTTGAGCGATGCCAGCGCGCTTCCAGCAGCGAGCGGACTCGCGCTGGATTACCGGACTTCACCACCGCGGTGGCGCAACCCCATTTCATGGTGGTCGCAGCAGGCGCCTTTTCGTTTCATCACGGATGTTTAAGATCGGCGCCGACCTGCATCCGCTCCGCCGGGAGAGACGCATGACCGAGACCATCCGCATCAAGCGCTTCCAGGCGCGGCCCGTGATCGTGCCGATGAACCTGCCGCTCCAGACCTCGACCGGGGCGGTCGCCAAAGCGCCGCTGGTGCTGATCGACTGCGAGACCGACCAGGGCGTACGCGGGCACGCCTATCTGTTCTCGATCACGCCGTCTGCCTTGAAGCCGCTGACGGCCATGGTCACGGAAATGTCGGAGTTCGTCGTCGGCGACGAGCTGCTGCCGTTCGAGATCGAGCGCAAGCTCGCCCAGCGTTTCACGCTGCTGGGCCTCGCCGGGCTGCAACGGCTGGCGCAATCCGGCATCGACATGGCGGCATGGGACGCACTCGCTCGTGCACGCGGCCTGCCGCTGGCGCGCCTGCTCGGCGGCGCGCCAAAGCCGGTCAGGGCCTACAATTCGAAGGGGCTCGGCATCATGCCGGCGGGCGCCGCAGTCGAGGAAGCGCACAAGCTGCTGGCCGAGGGTTTTGGGGCGGCAAAGATCCGCGTCGGCCGGCCCGATGCGCGGGAGGATCTCGCCGTCGTGCGCGCGGTGCGCAAGGCCGTCGGCGATCAGGTGACGCTGATGTGCGACTACAATCAGGCGCTGACGGTCACCGAAGCGATCCGCCGCGGCGAGATGCTCGACGACGAGGGCCTCACCTGGATCGAGGAGCCGATCCGCCACGACGATTATGAGGGCAGCGCCCGCATTGCGGACGCGCTGCACACGCCGGTGCAGATCGGCGAGAACTTTGACAGCGCCTTCGCGATGCAGGCGGCATTCTCCGCAGAGGCCTGCGACTACGTCATGCCTGATGTCCAGCGCATCGGCGGCGTCACCGGCTGGCTGCGTGCCGCGGCGCTGGCGCATGCCGCCGGCATCGAGATGTCGACGCACCTGTTCTCTGAAGTGAGCGCGCATCTGCTCTGCGTGACGCCGACCGCGCATTGGCTGGAATATGTCGACTGGGCCGACGCGGTGCTGTCGACGCGGCTAAAGATCAAGGATGGCTTTGCGCTGCCGAGCGAGGAGCCCGGCAACGGGATTGCGTGGGACGAGGCGGCGGTCGCCAAATATCTCGTCACATGATCGCCTACCGCCACCTCACCGGCGTCGTCCTGGCGAAGGCCAGTTACCCCAGGGAGTAGTTTGGCGAAGACCGGCTGCTCGGTACTGCGAGCACTCACAATCGAAGGATCACGCGGTATGGGTCCTGGCCTTCGCCAGGACGACCCTGGGGAGATGATGTGCGCAACTATTCATCGCCGTGGTAGGCGCGGTAAAGGGCAGGCCCGCGTAAGCGGACCCTGACTGTGCAGGACGCGACGTCACGCGAAGGAAAAGCCGGGCTTGCCGCGAAGAAAGCCGTTGGCAAAGGCGACGCCCGGGTAAAGATCGGACAAGCGGCGGCTTGCGCTTTCGGCTGAGTTGCGTCCGTCGAGCACATCGCGAAAGGTTCTGGCAACACCCACCATGTCGCAATCCTGCGGCGACAGGCGCAGCGAGCCGATCCCAGCCTCGCGCAATGCAGCAACGTCTCCAACGAGATTGGTGCAGGCATGCGACAGGGTCTGGACGCCGTTGATCGTGAGGAACTCCTGCTGGTCCAGCGTCTTCAACGCGAGCCCGTCCGGGTCCTTTTCGCAGACGAAGCGGCAATTGTCCTTGGACAGCTTGTGAAGCCGCGCATGGTAGCAACGGGCGGAGATCGCCAGCGGCACCCGGCCGAAGGCAAAAATCTCGATCACGGCCTGGGGCACTGCTGCGGCAATCACCGCCGCTGACGAGATCGGCAATTCCGGCGGCAGGCAGATGCGCGCTGCGCCTTGCCGGACGTGAAAGGCCGCACTGGTCTCGTTGTAGATGTTGACGTAGGGACCGATCGCATGCGGCCGGCCCTTGATCGGGCGGAGGCAGGTCAGATCGTTCACCTCGACCAATGCGCCGTCACTTGCGCAGAGCTCCTCGGTCTGACGCCGTTCGCGCCGCAGCGACACCAGGATCAGCGAACCCAGCAGAACCTGCTTGCCGGCACGCTGGAGCCGTTCGATCACGTCAGGCAGGTGCTCCGCGAAGAACGGCGAGCGTTTCGAGCAGACGACCTCGCCTACGGACACGACATCGACCGGCGCCTCGTCGGCAATCCGGAAGTAGAAATCGCGCCAGCGGTCCGGCGCCCAATTGTAGAGGACGGGGCCGAGACTCAGCTGCATCGGGGCTTCTCTCATTGATGGCCGGCCGCCATCGGTTGCAATCATCGCCATTAATCATCGCCATGTCTTGCGATAGGCGCCGAGCGTAGAGGCCTGACCTTCAGTGAAGGGCCGCAGGCTCACGATGTCCGCTTCGCTCCCCTGCTCGATTGTATCGAGTGCGCGGCGGAAATGACGGACCACGCTCTCGATATAGGCCCGTCCGCGCTGACGCCCCTCGATCTTCAGGGCGGCAATGCCGGCGCTTCGCAGTCCCCCGAGCAGCGTCGTGGCATCGAGGCTGACAGGGTCCTCGAAGACGTAGCCGTCGCCATGCGCGGTGGAAAACCGCCCCTTGCAGAGGGTCGGATAGCCCGCGGCCTCCTGCGGGGCGAAGCGGTTGATGGTGAAGCCGCCAAGCCGGGACGTCGTTCCCAGCGCGGTCTCCTCATAGGCCACGTGGCTCGCCGGCGAGCAGACGCCCTGCATGTTCGGCGATTTGCCGGTCGCATAGGACGACAGCGAGCAGCGCCCCTCGGCCATCACGCAAAGGCCGCCGAACACGAACACTTCGGTCTCGCACGCCGTCTCGCGAGTGATTTCGGCGATCTCCGCAACGCTGAGCACGCGTGGCAACACGACGCGGCGCGCCCCGAACATCTCGACATAGAACGCGATGGCATCGGGATTTGCGGCGGCAGCCTGCACCGAAACATGAAGGCGCTGGCCCGGATGACGCTTGGCGACGTAATCCATGAGCCCGATATCGGCGACGATCAGCGCGTCGGCTCTGGCATCGACGGCATCGTCCACGGCGCGCTGCCAGAGCGTCACGGACGACGCCCGCGGAAAGGTATTGATGGCGACCAGGATGCGCGCGCCGCGTCCATGGGCGAACGCGATTCCGTTGCGCAGCTCGTCGCGGCTGAAGTTCAGCCCCGGAAAATTGCGCGCGTTGGTCTCATCGTTGAAGCCGCAATAGACGGCGTCCGCCCCCGCATCGATGGCGCTGCGCAGCGCGGCCGGCGTGCCGGCGGGACAGATCAGCTCCATCACCTCTGCTCCTGCGGCGGGCCGGTCAGCCTGTCCCGCGCGGCCTCGAACGAGCGCCTCACCGGCTCGCCCAACGGACCGAACAGGGAAGCCAGCTCCGCGGCGAGATCGAGCCGCGCATCGTCGATCGCATTGCGCAAGGCCAGCACAGCCTCCACGTCGCCTTCGATTCCGAGCTGACGCGAAAACATCAGCGCGTCGCCATCGACCCTGCCCTCGACCAGGGCCAGCAGGTTGGCGAGCGAAGCGGAGACATAGGCTTCCAGGCCTTGCGGCAGCTCGCGCACCACCGACAGAAGCGGCGGCGCGGCCTCGACGATGAAGGCGAACGGCAGGTCGACCGGCTTGATCCCGAACCGTGCGCGGCGATGTGGTCCGAGCCGGTCGAGCAGGCCGGGATTGCGCCTCAATATCCGCGACAGGAAACCACCAAGCGCGAATTGCAGCGGCAGCAGCGGCAAGGGACGTATTGCCAGAGCGAGCAGCGGCGGGATTGTCGGCAACGAACCGGACGCGACGGACGAATGACTCATTTCGTCATCTGAGCCGATTGCGCGCAAATGTATTTGAGCGGGAACAATGAAGATCGAAATCACGCCGGCTAGCTTCTGCTTTTTCAGGAGACCGTTCGCTTGCAACGTGACGTTCCGCGCTTCGGCGAACTAGCCGACTTCCTGCACTTCCTCGAAAGCAAGGGACAGCTGCGACGCATTCGCGAACCGGCTTCCGTGGTCCATGAGATCACCGAGATCCACCGGCGCGTGATCGGCGAACACGGTCCTGCACTATTGTTCGAACGCCCGGTCAGGGCCGATGGCGCTCCCTCCGAGATGCCGCTGCTGACCAATCTGTTCGGCACGGTGGAGCGGACCGCGTGGGGCATGGGCATCACGCCGGACCGGCTGGAAGAGCTCGGCGTCTTGCTGGCCGAGTTGCGCGCGCCGCGTCCTCCGCATGGCGTCCGGGATGCCTGGCGCAAGCTGCCGCTGGCCCGCGCCGCGCTTGCCACGCGGCCGCGATCGCGCCCCGCGGCGGCGGTGCAGGATCGCGTGACGATGGGCGAGGACATCGATCTAACAAAACTGCCGGCGCAGATCTGCTGGCCGGGCGAACCCGCACCCTTGATCACCTGGCCGCTGGTCATCACCGCGCCGCCGGAATCGCCCGTCGCGGACCAGGAAGAAAATGTCGGCGTCTACCGCATGCAGATCCTCGGTCGCGACCGCGCGATCATCCGCTGGCTCGCCCATCGCGGCGGCGCCCGACATCACCAGCAATGGAAGGCACTGGGACGCGACATGCCGGTCGCGATCGTCATCGGAGCCGACCCCGCGACGATCCTCGCCGCCGTGCTGCCGCTGCCGGAGACGATATCCGAGCTGCGCTTCGCAGGTATCCTGCGCGGCGAGCGGCCGGAGCTGACGCCGTGCCTGACGATTCCTCTCGCGGTCCCCTCCGCGGCCGAGATCGTCATCGAGGGCCTCGTCTCGGCAACCGAGACGGCCGCCGAGGGCCCCTATGGCGATCACACCGGCTACTACAATTCGGTCGAGGCCTTTCCCGTGCTTCGGGTCACCGCCATCACGTCGCGCCGACAGCCGATCTATCTCTCGACCTTCACCGGCCGCCCGCCGGACGAGCCGTCCCGGATCGGCGAAGCATTGAACCGGCTGTTCGTGCCGCTGATCCGGCAGCAATTCCCCGAGGTGACCGACTGCTGGCTGCCGCCCGAGGCCTGCTCCTACCGGGTCGCGATCGCTTCCATCAGGAAGCGTTATCCCGGCCAAGCGCGACGGCTGATGCTGGGCTTGTGGTCGATGCTGCCGCAGTTCAGCTACACCAAGCTGTTGATCGTGGTCGACGATGACATCGACATCCGCGACTGGCGCGCCGTGATGTGGGCGGTCGCGACCCGCAGCGACAGCTCGCGCGACCTCGTCACGCTCTCGGACACGCCGATCGACTATCTCGACTTCGCCTCGCCGAAATCCGGCCTCGGCGGCAAGCTCGGAATCGATGCCACCACCAAGATTCCGCCCGAGACGGAGCGGGCCTGGGGCGAGCCCCTGATGATGGATCCAGCCGTGATCGCCAGGGTCGACAGGATGTGGCCGGCGCTCGGCCTCGGCGCAATGACCGGACCTCAACTGCGCGAAACCGCATGAGCGCGCGGCATGGCGTCGTCGTCGGCATCAGCGGCGCCTCGGGCGCGGCCATCGGCATGCGCATCGTCGAGCGGCTGGCGGAGAATCCGCACTGTGCGGTGCATCTCGTGATCTCACCGGCGGCCGAGCGCACGCTCACCGAGGAGGTCGGTGCCGGCGCGCTGCCCCGGCTGCGCGCCCTCGCCTTCCGCGACCATGATCCTGCCGACATCGGCGCCAGCATCGCCAGCGGCTCGTTTCCCGCCAGCGGCATGATCGTGGCGCCGTGCTCGATCCGCACGCTGTCGGCCATCGCCTGGGGACATCTGGACAATCTCCTCGTGCGTGCGGCCGACGTGCAGCTCAAGGAGCGGCGGCGTCTGGTGCTCCTGGTCCGAGAAAGCCCGCTGCATCTCGGACATCTCCGCGCGATGCTCCAAGCGACCGAGATCGGCGCAATCATTGCGCCACCGCTGCCCGCCTTCTACCTGAAGCCGCAGTCGGTGGCCGACATCGTCGACCAGATCGCCTGCCGCGCGATCAACCTGCTGGGCCTGCCCGACGTCTCGGCGCCGGCGTTGAGATGGCACGGCCGTGACGCCGACGATTCATAGGCATCAGCGCGCGGCCGCGTTCAGATCCATCGTCTCCAGCAGGCTGTTCTGCCGCCAGTCGATGAAGGCGTCCTTCAGACGGCTGATGATTCCGGCGTGCTCCGGCATGCCGAAGAGATTGTGCCGTTCGAGCGGATCGGTCGCGAGATCGAACAGCTGCCCGTCCTCGGCGCCGTGAATGAACACGACCTTCCACCTGTCGTCACGCACCATGGTGATCAGCCTTGCGCCGGTCATGGCGACGTCGCCGGCCTGCTCGCTGAACACGAAGCCACGGCCGGCCCATTTTTCGCCCTTCAGGGCCGGAAGCAGGCTGCGGGCCTGGAACGGCTTCGGATGCTGTGCGCCGGCGAGATCCAGAATGGTCGGGGCCAGATCGAACAGCTGGCACTTCCCGGCAATGCGGCGCCCGCCGGTGAACCTTCCCGGTGACCAGACCAGCAGCGGGATGCGGGTGACGGGCTCGTACATCGACCATTTCTGACTGAGGCCGTGCTCGCCGAGATTATCGCCGTGGTCCGACATGAAGATGACGACGCAATTGTCGAGATAGCCCCTGTCTTCCAGCGTTTGCAGGAGACGGCCGATCTGCTCGTCGATCATGGTGACGTTCGCATAATAATGCGCGCGCAGGCGCCGCATCTCGTCGTGCGTCGGCGCGAGCTTCCATGACACCGCGTCATGGTCGACTTCGGTATCGTGGCGGCGCTTCTCCTTCAGATAGGCCGGCAGCCCCTCGATCTCGGCCTCGGTCGGCTGCGGCACCGGAAGGTCGTTGCGCGCGAGGTAATGTTCCAGATAATCGGGCAGCGGATCATAGGGCGGATGCGGTCCGGGCAGGCCGATCTGCATGAACAGCGCCTCGGGCTTGGGTCGGGTCTCGAGCCACCACATCGCGGTCTCGACGACGAAGATGTCCGGATGCAGCGATTTCGGCATCTCCCAGGTGAAAGCGCCCATGCGGTCGCCATAGTCCGGCAGGCTGCGGTAGCCGGCGCGCGACGGCTTTGTCAGCTTGTGGGCGGCAAAGGCCTTGTCGAGTTCGTCGGCGAACCAACGGCCCTCGAAGAAGCGATCCTTGTTCTCGACGACGAAACGCTCGTGGAAGCCGGCCTTCGCATCGTAGGGGATCGTGTGCATCTTGCCGACATTGACGCAGTGATAGCCAGCCTCCGCCAGATTGGTGACCCACGTCTTCTGCCAGTGCTGCCCGTTCTTCAGCACGCCAGAGGCGTGCGGATAGAGGCCGGAGAACAGCGCCGCGCGCGAGGGAACGCAGCTCGGCGCGTTGATGAAGCAATTGTCGAAATAGACGCCCTCACGCACCAGCCGATCGAGATTCGGCGTCTTCATATAGGGGTGGCCGGTCGCCGCGATCGTGTCGAAGCGTTGCTGATCGGTCATGACCAGGACGATGTGGGGCTTTGTCACGATGGTTTTGTCCTGCGCGGCATTGATCTGGGGAGAAGATATGTCTGACATAATAATTCTTGTCAAACCTGCCGCCATGGGATTATCTTGCATGCGACTTCCGTCGCGTCGTCCAGCATCTGCAATAAATCAGACATTTGACTTCACGGAACCGGGTTCACCGTGGCCAAGACCGACAGCAGCGATAATCCGCAGGCGAGCGCCCAGGTGGCCCGCGAGGTGGCGCGACTGATCCTGACCGGGGTGTGGCGCGAGGGCACGATCTTGCCGCGCGAGGTCGAACTGGCCTCGCGCTTCCGCGTCAGCCGCGCCTCGATCCGCGAATCGCTATCGCTGTTGAAGGCGAAGGGATTGATCGCCTCGAAACAGAAAGCCGGCACGCATGTCCGCGCGCGCTTCGACTGGAACATGCTCGACGAGGAGCTGCTGAACTGGACGCTGTCGGCGCTGCCGACGCAGGAGTTCGCCAAGCAGATCATGGAGGTCCGCCGCATCGTCGAGCCCGAGGCCTGCGCGATCTGCGCGATGCGCGGCACGGATGAGGATTTTGCCCGGATCGAACGCGCCTATCGCGGCATGGACGCGGCCGGCATGGACCGGCGCGCGTATGCCGAGCCCGACTTGCAGTTTCACCGCGGCATCCTGATCGCCACGGGCAACGACTTTCTGATCGCCTTCGGCGCGACGGTCGCGGCAGCCTTGCGGATGTCGTTCAACCTGTCGACGACCAATCCGGGCGCACCGCGGAAAAGCCTGCCCTATCATCGCGCGGTGCTTGACGAGATCTGGGCACGCAATCCGGACGGCGCGCGCGAGGCCATGCACAAGCTCATGGATCTCACCGAACAGAACATCGTCTCGGCCCTGTCGCGCCAGCGAAAGAAGGACGCCGAGGACGAGAACGCCCGCACCAGACGGGCGCGTTGAATCCGGCAAGCAATAATTGGGAGGACATGATGAAGAACGCATCGCGCGGAAGTTCGCTCACCCGCCGTAAACTCTTGCAGGCCAGCGCCGCGACCGCGGCGCTTACGGCATTTCCCGCGCCGCTGATCGCGCAGACGAAACCGTTTGCCGGCGTCACGCTGCACGGCGCCTCGTTCCAGCACCGCTTCTTCACGCTGCTGCAGAAATACATCCCCGAGTTCGAGGAGAGAACCGGGATGAAGGTCGATCTCCAGCTCTCGGCCTTCCCGGTCTACAATCAACAGGCCAATCTCGAACTGTCCTCCGGCGGCTCGGCCTATGATTTCGTCAACGTCACCTTCATCCTGGCCGCACGCTGGGTCGCGGCGGGATTGCTGGCCAATCTCGACGAGTTCACCGGCGATGCCAATCTGACCCCGGCCGAATGGAATCCCAAGGACTTCGTCGAAGGCGCGCAGGTGCCCTACCGCGACGCCAAGGGCGCGACCTACGGTTATTCCTGGGAAGGCGGCGCGATGCTGATGGGGCTGTCGCGCATGGACCTGATGGAGAAGAAGGGGCTGAAGATCCCGAAGACGTTCGCCGAGCTCCAGCAGGTCTGCGCCGAAATCAACGGCACCGACGGCGTCAGCGGCATCACCTCGTTCCAGCTGCATCACTGGAATCTGCCGCCCTACATCCAGGGCTTCGGCGGCAACATCTTCCGCAAGCCGCCCTCCGACATCATGCCGGCGTTGAACACGCCCGAGACCATCCAGGGCATCGAATTCTATGCGAACCTCCTGAAGAGCGCGCCGAAGGGCGTGCTGACCTACACCGAAGACCAGGCGCGGCAGTCGGTGCTCACGGGACGCGCCAACATCTTCATCCATTCCAGCGCCTGGGTGACGCCGATCCTGCTGTCCGAGGAGAGCAAGGTGAAGGAGACAGCGCGCGTGGTGCGGATGCCCGCGGGACCCGTGCATGACCACCCCGCCTCCAACAGCCAGGGGCTCGGCATTCCCAAGAACGCCAAGAACAAGAAGGCGGCGTGGGAATTCATCAAATGGGCGCTCTCCCCCGACATCTCGATGCGGCTGGTCAAGGAGCACGGCCATTCCTCGGTCTGCCGGCGCTCCATCATCACCAGCGAAGCTTATCGCAAGCTCAACACCGTCAACGGCCAGGATCTGGGCGCGCTCTATCTGGAAGTGCTGGAGCTGCCGGCCAAGGGCGAGAACTACATGGCCTATCGTACCGTGAAAGAGTTCCCGATCGTCGGCGACGTGCTCAACAAGGCGTTCGAGCAGGTCGCAACCGGCCAGCTGCCCGCGAAGGACGCGATGAACGCCGCGCAGGACCAGGCGATCGCCGCGCTCCGCCGTGCCGGGACGCAGCTTTGAGCGAGAGTGGAATTGACGCGGAGCGCCGCAGCTTCATCGCCTGCGCGCTCACGCCGAGCCTGATCGTGCTGTTTGCGGTCGCCGTGCTTCCGGCGATCTATCTCGTCGTGACCAGCCTGACGCCGTTCCAGTTGACGGCGCCGGGCTCGGCGACCGATTTCAGCGTGCCGCTGCGCAATTACGGCCTGCTGCCCGGCGATCCCCGCTTCGTCAATTCACTCTGGGTGCAGGCAAAACTGTCGTGCTGGGGTGTGCTGTTCCAGGTCCTGCTCGGCATGCTGCTCGCGCTGCTCCTCAACGTGCAGTCGCGCTTCGTCGAGTTCGCCCGCACCTTCTTCCTGATCCCGATGGTGCTGCCGCCGATCGTCGTCGCGGTGATCTGGAAGCTGATCTACACGCCCGACATCAGCCCGCTTTATTACGCCGCGCAGCTCCTCAATTTCACCATGCCGGCGCTGACCTCCAGCGTCGATTTCGCGCTGACCGCCATCATCATCGCCGACACCTGGGAATGGTTGCCCTTCACCTTCCTGATGGTGCTGGCGGCGCTCCAGACCATTCCCGACGAATATTCGGAGGCCGCCCTGGTCGACGGCGCCAGCAAGCTTCAGATCTTCTGGTACGTCACCCTGCCCTTCATCACGCCGATCCTCGTCATCTCCGGCATGTTCCGCCTGATCGACAGCGTGAAGGCGTTTCCGTTGATCTTCCTGCTGACCAGCGGCGGTCCGGGCACGGTCACGGAAGTCACGAACTACTATGCGTATCTCCTTGCCTTCGACACCAACGAGATCGGCTATTCCAGCGCGGTCACGGTCGTGATGCTGCTGCTCGTCGCGGGCATCAGCCTTGCCCTGGTCTGGATGGGGCGCCGGCGGGAGGCGATGGCATGAGCCACCATTCCGGACGCCGCGCGACGCCTGGGCGGCTAGTCGCGATCACCATGACGCTGCTCGTCGTGCTCTCGCCGTTTCTGTGGCTGCTGCAGATGAGCTTCAAGTCCAACGACCAGATCCTGCAATTCCCGCCACCGCTGATCTTCACGCCGACGCTGGAAAACTACGTCTCGCTCTGGCACAGCGCGTTCTCGGCCTCCTTCGTCAACAGCCTCTTGAGCGCCTCGCTCTCGACCGCGCTCGCACTGCTGTTCGGCGTGCCCGCGGCCTACGCGCTGTCGCGCTGGGCCGGGCGCGGCAAGCATGCGCTCTCCTTTGCGATCCTGGTGACGCGCATGGCGCCGCCGATCGCTTTCACGATCCCGTTCTTCCTGTTCTACCGCTGGATCGGGCTGCTCGACACCGTCACCGGCCTGGTGCTGGTCTACACCAGCTTCAACCTGCCGCTGGTGATCTGGATGATGCAGCCGTTCTTCGACACCATACCGGTTTCGCTGGAGGAAGCCGCCCTCGTCGATGGCGCGCGGACGCGCACGGTGTTCACAAAAATCGTGCTGCCGATGGTGACGCCCGGCATCGCCGCGACCGCGATCCTCTGCTTCCTCTACGCCTGGAACGATTTCTTCTTCGCCCTGATCCTCACCCGGACCAATGCACGCACCGCGCCGGTCGCCGTCGTCAATTTCATGAACTACGAGGGCTGGGAATGGGGCAAGATCGCCGCCGGCGGCTCGCTGGTGATGGCGCCGGTGCTGATCTTCTCGCTCGCGGTGCGCCGTTATCTCGTCTCCGGGCTGACCGCCGGCGCGGTCAAGGGATGATGCCATGAAGCTTCCGACCGGCGCCTCGCGCGTCGTCTTCATCTTCGCCCATCCCGCCGGCCATGTCGGTGCGCCCAGATACTACACGCCTTATTTCGAGGAGCGGGGCCTCGACTGGCACATGGTGCCGATGGATGTGCACCCGGACGATCTCGCCAGGACAATCCGCACGCTGGCGAAATCGCCGAGCACCGCCGGCTTCAACCTGACCATGCCGCACAAGCCGGCGGCGTTCGAACTCTGCGACCATGTGGGACCTGCCGCGACATTCGAGGGTGTGGTCAACACGATCCGGATCGAAGCGGACGGAAAGCTGGTCGGGGAGTCCTTTGATGGCGGCGGCTTTCTGAACGCCGCACGCGAGGCCAACATTTTCGATCCCGAGTGCCGCACTGTCGTGATCGGCGCGGGCGGCGCCGGCCGCGCGATCTGCCACGCACTCGCCGCAGCGGGCTTGAAGCGCCTGCGCATCCTCAACGAGATGCCCGCTCCGGCCGAGTTGCTCGCAGCAAAGCTGCGCGGGCAATTCCCCGATCTCGATATCAGCCTCGAGGAGCGCTTCGACGACGTCGGCCTCTGCGTCAACGCCACATCGCTCGGGCTGCACGCGAGCGACGCGCTGCCGATGGATCCGTCCAACCTGCCGGGGGATTGCGCGGTATTCGACATCATCGCCGCCCGCCGCACCGAATTCATGGAAGCCTGTGCGAGCCGCGGCCTGAAGGTCGTCGACGGCGTCACGATGATCAAGCATCAGCTCCCGCTGCAGACGGCGTTCTGGCGGCTTGGACGGTAAGTCAGCTGCTGATCCCGACGCGACCGAGGCCTGAAGCGGCAAACGCTCTCATGATGATCCGCCCGGATCGCGCCGGTAGCGGAAATCGCAATGAGGTGCGCCTTGCATGATGGTTTGCGTGCGCGTGAGCCTGATGTCGCGGCCGAACCCTTCCGCGGTGGCAAAGTCGGCGGTGCAGACCAGGAGGAAGCCGAGCTCGGGCTCGCCCAGCGCCTTGTAGAACTCGGCATAGGCGCATCGCTTCACGTCGAATGCGAAGACGTCCTTCGACTGCTCGATGACGTCATAGGCGAGCGCGTCGTCGCGGGCATAGGTCTTGAAGGCGGACGCGACCGCCTGGCCGAGGTCTGCCTCGTTCTCGTTCAGGTTCTTGGCTTTCCAGAATTCCTCGCCGAAGCCGCGATAGAGATCGCCGAGCGCCTTGCGCACCAGCGCGTTGGCGCGCGCCTCGCCGAGCTCAGCCTGCAGCGCCTTAACCAGCGGCACCAGCACCTGCGCCTGAATTTTTGCCTGTTCGATGACGGATATGCTCATGGCAAACTCACGTCGCGGATCACGCGGATCAAGGGGGAGCGTAGATCCTATGGGTGACGGGCGGCGACCACCAACTCACCCAGAGGATCTACGGGCTGCGGCAAGCATAGCCGCAACAGCGACGATTGGCTAACTTTGCGCAGGATAAACCAAGCGGCCGTCAGCCATGACGCGCGCCGCCGGATTCATCTCGGCCTGTTTGATCTGCCCTTGTCCCAGAATGTGAAACACGGTCTCGCCGGCGGCGAGCAGATAATCGGTGATGATGCGGCGGTGACATCGCCACCACAATGTTTCCGCGCACATGATGGCGCAGCGTTGCGTCTGCCCGAGATCGCGCAAATGAGCCGAGACCTTCGTGAAAGGCCGCGCTCATGGCGTGGTCGGCATAATTGTGGAAGCTGCCATTCTGCCAGAATGCATTGGTCTCGCGCGGCACCTCGCGCTTGCGGCTGCGCAGGCCGCCGAGCGAGGCGATATGTTCGTAGCCGATCGAAACGACCGCGAGCGCCTGCGGCAGCGTATCGCGATTATACTGCGGGTTGGTGCGCGAGCGGGGCACGGTGCGAACGTCGGCCAGATATGTGATCGAGCTGCCCTGCAACAACTCGATGAATCCCTCAATCGAACGCGTGGCATGGCCGATGGTGAAGAAGGGATGAGCCGCCATGGGATGCCTTGCTCACCTCACGTTCAACTCCGCAACAATCGCAACGTCTTTCCCTTGTGCAGGGCGACGTGATCGGTCTTGTCGCTCTTGATCTCGTATTGCGGATCGTCCGGCGTGGCGTGGTGGACGTAGCCCTTGTAGTCGACGTCCTCGGTGTGCACGCGCAGGATATGGCCGCGCACCCGGCCGGCCTCGGAATTCCAGCTGACGTGGTCGCCGCGCTTGAAGATTTTTGTGGAGGACTTCGGCATGGCGGAACAATGCCGGGGGCGTCTCGGCGTTCCCGAAGACCGAGCAAGCTGCGCCAGTCCGTCTACGCTCTGCGAGCTACGCCGGACATGTTTCGCAGTGAGATTGGTGGCTTGCCGAGCCGTAGCTCGCGGCGACAGCCCGCCTGCGCCCGTTGGGCTTCGGCGCGGCATCCTTCACTCGCTTCGCGAGCGAAGGATGGTGGGCACGACAGGGATCGAACCTGTGACCCCTACCATGTCAAGGTAGTGCTCTCCCGCTGAGCTACGTGCCCTAGAGGTCGTCTAGATCGGGTGGGGTCCCTATAACGGCTCAGGGGAGCCGGCGCAAGGACGGAAGGGGGCCGATTCAGGCCGCCAGCATCTTGTTCACTTCGCTGACCAATTCGCGCAAGTGGACGGGCTTGGACAGCACCTTGGCGTTCTTGGGGGCGTCCGAATCCGAGTTCAGGGCCACCGCGGCGAAGCCGGTGATGAACATGATCTTGATGTCGGGGTCGAGTTCCGAGGCGCGGCGGGCGAGCTCGATACCGTCCATCTCCGGCATCACGATGTCGGTCAGCAGCATCTCGAACGGCTCTTCCCGCAACCGCTGATAGGCGGCCATGCCGTTGTCATGGGACGAGACCTGAAAACCGGCGTTTTCCAGCGCCTTGACCAGGAAGCGGCGCATGTCGTTGTCGTCTTCGGCGAGCAGGATCTTTGGCATGGCAGGAAACGTCGAATCCCCAGAGGATATCAGCAGAGGTCACTAAGCCCGACAGAGGGTAAATTTGGGGTGAAAATCTTAACCCTGAGACGGCTGCTGCTGCCGGCCCTTTGTGAACCTGAACGCAGCTCGAATCAATCGAGCCGCGCGCGGAGATCCCCACCCCGCTGCCCGCAGGGTTAAGACGTGTTCCAGTGCCCATCACATCTTTTCGCTTGGCAGAATGGTTGCGATTCCGGACAATGACGTCACATAAGAGCCGCTCGATCGGCCGAATCAATGCGATCTGGACCATGCCAGATCCCGGCGCGAAGGGACGAAGCCTGAGAAGATGACCCGGTTTGACGGCGAAACGTCGCCAGCCTTCGAGATCGTGGAGCCCGCGCAATGGCGAGCCCCGGTCATCTTCAACTCGCCCCATTCCGGCTCGACCTATCCGGACGAATTCCTCATCGCATCCAGGATCGACCTGCCGACGCTGCGGCGGTCCGAAGATTCCTTCATGGACGAGCTGATCGGCCATTTGAGCGATCGCGGCTTTCCGACCGTGCGGGTCAACTTTCCCCGCTCCTATGTCGACGTCAACCGCGAGCCCTATGAGCTCGATCCCCGCATGTTCACCGGCCGCCTGCCAAGCTTTGCCAATACCCGCTCGATGCGGGTCGCCGGCGGTCTCGGCACCATTCCGCGCGTGGTCGGTGACGGACAGGAAATCTACCGCGACCGCATCCTGGTCGACGACGCGCTGGGACGGATCGAGACGCTGTACAAGCCCTACCACCGCGCGCTGCGCCGACTGATCAACAAGGTGCACCAGCTGTTCGGCACCGTGGTGCTGGTCGACTGCCACTCGATGCCCTCGGTCGGCGTCAGCAGAGACGAGCCGCGCCGGCCCGATATCGTGATCGGCGATCGCTACGGCACGAGCTGCACGCCGCTGCTTCCCGACCGCGTCGAGGAAACCATGACGGGCCTCGGCTATTCGATCGGCCGCAACAAGCCCTATGCCGGCGGCTTCATCACCGAGCATTACGGCAATCCCGCGAGCGGCCTGCACGCGGTGCAGCTCGAGCTCAATCGCGCGATCTATATGGACGAACGGCGGCGCGAGCGCAGTCCGCGCTTTGCGCAAGTCGCAAGCGACTTCGGCATCCTCGCCGACGTGCTGGCGACCACGATCCCGTTCGGCGATCTCGGCTCGTTCCAGGCCGCAGCGGAATAGTCGCCTCTTACTCTCGGACGACAGTGCTGCGAGCCAACGGCGCGAACGCGTTTTCGCTTCGCAAGTTTGCGCGCTCTGAAATGAAAACAGAGGCCCAAAGAAAAAAGGGCCGCTTCTGATGAAGAAGCGGCCCAAGTCTAGGGAGGAAACGCCCAAGGAGGGCAGCGGTAACGCCAAGCGCTACCGCACCGCAACAATATGCGACCGCGCCGCACAAAGTGCAAGAGCTTTTCAGTCGTTTCCCATGCAATAGGACATGGCTCAGTTGCTTCCATGGAAACCCAGATTCAGTTTCTTTGATAAGGAAATTCAATGGGTTGATAAGTGTTTGCATACAAACGAGGCATGGTCGGAACTAAGTTTTCAACACTGTGATCGATATTTGGCCAGGAGATGACTGAGATGAGGCAGCCGGTTGCGGCATTCAAAATACCAGGGAGCAAATCAAGACAGCGCTGCAAGATTCTGCGGATTTGAGCTAGGCAGAAGCGAGCTTCATCCGACTTTCGCTTTTGAGGACACGCCGTGACGGTGATCGACTTCTCCGCCTTCATCGGACGGCTCGCCACCGCCTCCGGCGAAACCATCCTGCCATTCTTCCGCACCTCGCTGTCGGTCGACGACAAGAGCAAGACCAAGGATTTCGATCCCGTGACGGAGGCCGACCGCGCCGCGGAGGCCGTGATGCGGCGGCTGATCAAGGCCAGCTTCCCCCAGCACGGCATCGTCGGCGAGGAGTTCGGCAATGAGCGCGACGACGCTGACTATGTCTGGGTGCTCGATCCCATCGACGGCACCAAATCCTTCATCGGCGGGTTTCCGATCTGGGGCACGCTGATCGCGCTGCTGCACAAGGGCGCGCCGGTGTTCGGCATGATGCACCAGCCCTTCATCGGCGAACGCTTCTCCGGCGACAACGGCTCGGCCAATTACAAGGGCCCCTCTGGCGAACGCCGGCTCCAGGTCCGGCGCTGCGCCTCGCTGTCGGAAGCCACGACCTACACCACCAGCCCGCTGTTGATGAACGAGAGCGACCGCGCCATCTTCGGTCGCATCGAGCAGGGCGCGCGGCTGTCGCGCTATGGCGGCGACTGCTACTCCTATTGCATGCTCGCCGCCGGCCATGTCGACCTCGTGGTCGAGACCGAGCTGAAACCCTACGATATCGCGGCGCTGATCCCGATCGTGACCGGCGCTGGCGGCGTCGTCACCACCTGGGAAGGCAAGCCGGCCCAGGGGGGCGGCCGCATCATCGCGGCCGGCGACCCCAGGGTCCACGAAGAAGCACTCAAGCTTTTGAACCAATAACAACACGAACGGAGGGCTTGCATGACCGTCTCACGCAGGCTGCTCGTTGAATTGTTCTTGGGATTGTTCCTGCTGCTGCCGTCATTGGCATCGGCGCAGAATTTCCCGGCCAAGCCGATCAAGATGATCGTACCGTTCCCGGCCGGCGGGCCCAACGACATCATCGCGCGGGTGATCGGCCAGCGCATGTCCGAGCTGTCAGGACAGCCGGTGGTGATCGACAATCGCGGCGGCCAGGGCGGCGTGCTCGGCACGGATGCCGTCTCCAAGGCCGCGCCCGACGGCTACACCATCGCGATCTCCTCAGCCGGCGCGCTCGCGATCAGCCCGAGCATGGAGAAGGTAGCCTATGACACACTGACCGACCTCACGCCGGTGACGCTGGTTGCGACCGTGCCGGAAATGCTCGTGGTCGCGACCAATGTCCCCGTCAAGGACATCGGCGAGCTGATTGCGCTCGCCAAGGCGCAGCCGGGAAATCTCAACTTCGCCTCCTCCGGCCCCGGCAGCCTGCCGCATCTCGCCGGCGAATTGTTCAAGCTGACGGCGAAGATCGACATCGTGCACGTGCCCTATCGCGGTGCTGCGCCCGCGGTGAATGATCTGTTGGGCCAGCAGGTCCAGATGACGTTCCTCGATCTGCCGGTGCTGCTGCCGCAGGTCAAGGCCGGCGCGTTGCGGCCGATCGCGGTCGGCTCGGCCGAGCGTGCACCGACCGCGCCGGAGGTGCCGACCACGGCGGAAGCGGGGTTTCCGCAGCTGCGCATCGAGAACTGGTACGGCATGGTCGCGCCGAAGGGCACGCCGAAGGAGATCATCGCCGCGCTGCATGCGCTTACGACGAAGGCGATGGCGGATCCGGCGGTGAAGGAGAAGCTCGCCGTCCAGGGCGCGACGCTGATCGGCGATGAGCCGGAGCATTTTCGCGGCTTCATCGCCGACGAGACCAAGAAGTGGGCGAAGGTGATCAAGGACGCCGGGATCGAGACGGCGAAGTAGCGCCGGTTTCTACCTCTCCCGCTTGCGGGAGAGGTCGGCGCGAAGCGCCGGGTGAGGGCTCTCTCCTCTCGGGGAATCTCCCTGGCGGAGACACCCTCTCCCGCAAGCGGGAGAGGGAGCGCACCATCGCTGCGGAGCACCTTAAGTGCCCCTTCACACCGCCGCCGCCCTTAAATGTTCCACCAGCATCTTGGCCGGCCTTGGCAGCGTCTTGAAGCTGCGCGCGCAGATCACGAGCTTCCGGTTGGCGAAAGCATCGCGCAGGCGGACCATGGCGAGCGGCATGGTCTTGGCGCAGCGGCGGGCGGCGGCTTCGGGCACGAGCGCCACGCCGACATCGGCGGCGACCATCTGGCAGATCGCGTCGAAATCGCGCAGGCGCGCGCGGAAATGTGGGCGCATGCCGAGCCGGGCCGCGTGCTTCGAGATGTGCATTTGAAGCGCGGTGGCGCTCGTCAGGCCGACGAAGTCGCAGGCCCCCGCCTCCTGGAAGTCGATCTGGCGACGGCCGGCGAACGGGCCGCGGCGCGACGTCACCAGCGTCAACCGATCCTCGCTGAAGCGGAAGCGCTCGATATGCTCGGGCAGCGCGTGCTCGGCGGCAAAGCCGAGATCGGCAGCGCCCGCGGTGATCGCCGCCGCGATGTTGGTGCTCTCGCGCTCCTCAATGTCGATGGCGACGTCGCGATGCTCGCGCAGAAAGCCGGCCAGTGCCTTCGGCAGGTGTTCCGAGAGCCCTGAGGTGTTGGCGAGGAAATGTACGCTGGCGCGCACGCCGCTGGCGAAGCCGGCGAGATCGCCGCGCATGGCGTCGATCTGGTGGATGACGAGGCGCGCGTGATCGAGCAGGCTCTCGCCGGCCGCGGTCAACTCGACGCCGCGGCGGCCGCGCTTGAGCAGTGCGACGCCGAGCGCGTCCTCGAGGCCCTTGATGCGCGCACTGGCCGAGGCCAGCGCCAAGTGCGAGCGCTCCGCGCCGCGGGTGATGCTGCGCTGGTCGGCGACCGCGATGAAGAGCTGGAGGTCGACGAGATCGAAGCGCATGACGGTTTTCTCTCAACCTTATTGTTTGAGCATGATCTTGTCGGAAAACCGCTGCGCACTTTGCGCCAACGCGGCCCTCCGGGTCCGGATCGTTCTAGCCTTCGTTCAGAACGAAGGCTGTCTCCGTAACCTCCAGATTGTGCCGGCTCGCGGCTTCGGTCAATGTGCAGAAATGATCGACCCGCTCCTCATTGTCATCGCCGTCGTCTTCCTGGTCGCCGGGTTCGTCAAGGGCGTGGTCGGGCTCGGCCTGCCGACTGTGTCCATCGGCCTGCTCGCGGTAAGCATGGCGCCCAGCCGCGCGATCGCCATCGTGATCGTGCCCGCCATCGTCACCAACATCTGGCAGACCTTCGTCGGCCCTCACTTGCGCGACATCCTGAGGCGGCTGTGGCCGCTGATGATCGGCACCGTGATCGGATGCTGGCTCAATGCCGGCGCGCTGACCGGCCCTCATGCGCGCTACGGCACGATCGTGCTCGGCGCCCTGCTTGTCATCTACGCCGTGATCGGCCTGAACAAATTCCACTTCCGCGTCGCGCCTGAAAACGAAAAATGGGTCGGCGGCGTGGTCGGTGTCGTCACCGGCGTGATCTCGGCCTCGACAGGCGTGCAGGTGATCCCCTCGATGCCCTTCATGCAGGCGATCGGCATGGAGAAGGACGAGCTGGTGCAGGCGCTCGGCGTGTTCTTCACGACGGCGACGCTGGCGCTCGCCTTCAACCTGACCGCCGGCGGATTGCTGACGCCGGCCAATGCCGTGCCCGGCGCCGTCGGCCTCGCCATGGCCTTTGCCGGCATGTTCATCGGCCAGTCGGTGCGGGCGCGGATGCCGGCGGAAGCGTTCCGCCGCTGGTTCCTGATCGCCATGATTTTGCTCGGTCTTTATCTGGCCGGCAGCGCGCTGCTGAAGGAATTCGCCTGAGAGCGAATGAAATCGACATAGGCTGTGACGCTTGGTTCACCTCTCCCGTAGGGAGAGATGCGCTCACCGCGTCTCCAGCATGGCGACGCGGATGCCGAGATAGATGAAGAGGCCGCCGAGCGCGCGGTTGACCCAGGCGATCACGCCCTCGGAGCGCCGCAAGCGGTGGGCGGCCCTCGCCGCGAACGCCGCCAGCACCAGGCACCACAGCGTGCCCGTGCAGATGAAGATCAGGCCGAGCGTCAGGAAGGCGAGCGGCTTGTGGGCTGAATCGGCTGCGACGAATTGCGGCAGGAAGGCCAGGAAGAACAGGGCGACCTTGGGATTGAGCGCATTGGTGAAGACGCCCTGGAGGAACACCCGCCGCAGCGAGCTCCGCACGGGTTCGTCGATGGCCGAGGCCAGCGCCGGGCGCGACCACAGCATCTGTAGTCCTGTGACGACGAGATAGGCCGCGCCGACCAGTTTCAGGATCGAAAACGCGGTCGATGAGGCCATCAGCAGGGCCGAAAGGCCGATCGCCGCGGCCGTGACGTGGAAAAAGCAGCCGCAACTGATGCCGAGCGCAGCGGCGGCCCCGCCCCGCCAGCCCATCTGCATGCTGCGTCCGATCACATAGACGGTATCAGGGCCCGGCGTGATGTTGAGCAGCACGCCCGACAGGATGAAAAGCCAGATTTCGTGAATGCCCAGCATGTGAGGTCCCCGCGTCGGCCTTGAGGCGGCATATTCGGTTCGCCCTTCCCCGTCCACTGCCGCAATTGCGTGGGATTTACCTCGAATTTGCAATGCGGATCATACTTTCGCGCCGCCTTATCTGCTCTATAAAGGTAGGGTTCTTGAAATGCGGGATTCGAGGCGACGGCCACGCCGTGGCCGGTCGCAGATCCGTTGGAGCTCCTGGGATATGGAAAGACGTCTGGCTGCCATCGTCTGCGCCGATGTCGCCGGCTATTCGCGCATGATGGGCAGCGACGAGGCCGGCACCCATGCTGCCTTCAAGGCCCATCGCAGCGCGATCCACCCCATCATCCTCAATCACGGCGGCCGCGTCGTGAAGAACACCGGCGACGGCTTCCTGCTCGAGTTTGCCTCGATCGTCGGCGCCACCGAAGCCGCGATGGCGATGCAGACGCTGATGGCGGAGCGCAACCGGCATCTGCCGGCGGACCGCGCCATGCAGTTCCGGCTCGGCATCCACATGGGCGACGTCATAGCCGACGAGGACGAAGTGTTCGGTGACGATGTCAACATCGCCGTGCGCCTGGAATCGGTGGCGAGCCCCGGCGGCTTCGCCATCTCGGCGAAGGCCTATCGCGAGGCGAGCAAGCATCTCACCGTGCCGCTCACCGATGCCGGCAACCATCGCTTCAAGAACATCAAGGACGCGGTCGGGGTCTGGACCTGGACGCCCGAGGGCGTGCCGGCGCTTGCGCCCGAGCTGAGAGAGGCGTCCGCCCTCTCGCAGCAGTACCGCACCGCGATCGTCGGCGTGCTGCCCTTCGCCAATCTCAGCGATGCCCAGGACGAATATTTCTCCGACGGCCTGACCGAGGATTTGATCCACGCGCTGTCGCTGCAATCCTTCTATCGCGTGCTGAGCCGCAACTCGACCTTCGCCTTCAAGGGCAGGAACATCAGCACGCGGCTGATCGCGCGCGAGATCGACGCCACCTATCTGATCCAGGGCTCGGTGCGGCGCGCCGGCGCCAAGATCCGCGTCACCGCCGAGCTGATCGCGCCGGAGACCGGCGAGCAGCTCTGGACCGGCCGCTACGACCGCGACATCGGCGACCTGTTCGCGATGCAGGACGAGATCACCACCAACCTGTCCGCCGCCATTGCCACCGAGATCGTACGGGCCGAGGCCTCAGCGCCGGCGCGGCTCTCGACCGACGTGAGCGCCTGGGACCGCTTCCTCAAGGGGCTGTCGCACTACTACCGGCAGACCAAGGAGGATTTGGCCACCGCCGTCGACCTGTTCCGCGAGGCCATCCGGCTCGATCCCAAGCTGTCGATCGCGCACGCCTATCTCGCCACGATCCAGATCCAGAGCATCCAGTTCGGCTGGGTCAAGGGCACGCGGGAGATGTGGGCCGAGGCGATGAACCTCGCCGAGACCAGCGTCAGGCTCGACCCGCGCTCCTCCTTCGCGTTCTCGATCCTGTCCTGGGCCCATGCGATGGAAGGGCATTACGAGGCCGCGATGGACGCCGCCAAGCGTGCGGTCGCGCTCAACCCCTATGACAACGGCGCACGCGGCGTGCTCGGCATCTGCCATTTCGTCATCGGCGAGCACCGCGAGGCGATCGAGCTGTTCTCGATGGCGGCGCAGCGCGACAACAGCGACCCGCGCTACCAATGGGCGGCGCTGAACGCCTTCAGTCACTACCTGTTGCGCCAATATGACGCGACCCTGTCATGGGCGCGCGAGCAGCTCTACATCAACCCGAACCACATGCAGGCGCTGGCGATCCGCGCCGCGGCATTGGCCCAAATGGGACGGAGCGACGAGGCGAGCGAGGCCGCCAGCGTGCTGATGGGAAACTATCCAACTCTGAATGTCGACAGGCACTTGCGCAACTTCCATTGGAAGCGGCCCGAGGACATCGCCCATTACCGCGAGGGTCTGCTGAAGGCCGGCGTGCCGCTCGGCAAGCTGACCCTGGTGCAGAGCGACGTCAAACGCGCCGCCGAGTCCTGAACAGGCCTGCCGCGGTCCCGCCCTTTGCGGCAAGCTGCTCGCGCCCGCTGTTGTTGACAGGACAGTGAAATCAGCCACACTTCATCACACGCTGAAGTAGTATGGTCTGCTGTCGGTTTGTTAGGACTTTCCGCGCTTGATCGGCGCGTCTTTTTTTGCGATTCGCTGCTTTCAGGATTTGGGCCATGCATGACCGCGCTTCGAAGCCGCCCTTCGACCCCTCGATCCAGGTCTCGCCGAACAATCCCTGTCCATTCCTGCGCGGCCTCGTCGGCGAAGGCTTCGTCGATGGCGGGACCGTCCCGCTCCGGACGCTGTCACAGACCATCGCGAATGCAAGCGGCGAGACGGGGATGAAGAAGATTTCGGCCCGCATCCAGGTCCGCGGCGTCGCGCTGATCGCCAACGGCGCCTGTCACATCCTGCAAAGCATCTTTTGGGGCGCGCAGCTCAATATGTTGCGCGGCGGCCCGCTCGACAAGCTCGGTGCCGGCTCGCGCATCCTCGGCGTCGACGGTCGCGTCAACGAGGACGAGATCGCGCGGCTCGCCAGTTTCGGCGGCACCTATACCGATCCCGATGGCGGCGGCACCGAGACCGGGCTCAACGCCTCGCAAATCCAGACCTTCATGAAGGACAACCTCAAGCGCGCCGGCAATCAATCGCGCTGGTACTACCCGATCCTGATGAAGTTCGAATGGCCGATCCTGCTCAAGATCATGGGCAAGGGTCAGGGTGATGACCGCTATCTCAGCGTGGCCGAGGTGAGGACATTGTTCAACGAGCGCAAATTCCCTGACAGGATCACCCAGCGAGTTGTCAGCCAGCCCGTCACCCCGCCCTCGCTGATCTTGCGCGCTGCCGGCGGACTCGTCGCCGCGCTCCTCGTCTTTGGCATCGTGGCGCTGCGCTTTCCGGATCAATTCCAGCCCATGCTGCCCGGCATTCTCGGGGACCTGGTGGCGCCGCCATTGCCCGAGCACGTCGAACCCCGGGCCGCGTATTGGCTCGAGCAGAACTGGGCGCTGGAGGACCGGCACTGGTTTCATCACGCCAGCCAGGGCACCGCGACCTTCCCGGTGCCCTACCGCTGGTTCATGGCGCTCGAGCAGCCGCGGCTTCATTTCTTCGCAAAGCCCGGCATGCTGCATGACAGCGACCATCTGCAGCGCTTCGGCTTCATCCCGAGCCCGCAGACGATCGACACGGATGACGCCACGCTGCGCCGGTTCGGCTATGCCAACGTCTACGACAAGACGAAGCCGGTGCCGGCGCGGCTCTGGGATCCGCCGGTGAACTGGGGTGCTCAGGCCGAAAACGTCGACGGCCTGCCCGTCGGCTTTGCGCGCATGACCGGCGTCCCCGATCCTGCGACCGGGCAGATCGGCGAGGACCGGATCGGCCTGACCTGCGCTGCCTGCCACACCGGCCAGATCCGCTACAAGGGCATCGACATCCGTTTCGACGGCGGCCCCGCGATGACCGACCTGAGAAGGCTCGAGGTCACGACCGGCCTGTCGATTGCCTATACGCTGTTCGTGCCGGGCCGCTTTACGCGCTTCGCCGACCGTGTGCTCGGCGCCTCCGCCAGCGACGTGGACCGCGATGCGCTAAAGCAGAAGCTACGCGCGATCAGCACATTCCTGATCGACTGGGAGAAGACCTACGCGAAGACCATCGACGGCAAGACGAGGTTCAACGAGAAGACGAAGCGGCAAGAGCCACAGCAGGACACCGAGGAAGGATACGGCCGCCTCGACGCGCTCAACCGCATCGGCAATCAGGTGTTCGCCCAGGATATGACGCTCAGCGGCCTCAGCGGCTTCGAGAAGAATCTGCATGCCAAGGATGCGCCGGTCAGCTTCCCGCCGATCTGGACCGTGCCCTGGCTCAAATTCGCGCAATATGACGCGTCCATCGAGCAGCCGCTGATCCGCAACGCCGGCGAAGCGCTGGGCGTGACCGCGCTGCTGAATCTGTCCGACACTACGCCCAAAGACAGGCTGTTCCGCTCGTCGATGGACATCAAGAATCTGAACTGGATCGAGGATCTGCTGAAGGGGTCGGCGCCCTATCCGAAAAAGCAGCTCTCCGGACTGACATCACCGAAATGGCCGTCGGACATCTTCGGCGATGATGCCTGGAGGATCGATGGCGATCGCGTCAAACGTGGCCGCAAGCTCTACGCGGAGATCTGCGTCGAATGCCATCTCGGGCCGGTCAACGATCCCGTGTTCGACACCGAATTTCCGGCCCAGAGCATCTGGTCCTCGTCGCGGTGGGAAACCATCGGCGATGACAAATTCCTGAACGAGGTTCAGAAGAGCGCCAAAGGCATGGGGACCGACCCGGCTCAGGCCAGCGTGCTGGCGACGCGCACGGTTCAGGTGCCGGGTTTCCTACAGCTCGATCCCACTCAGAAGCTCAATGCCTGGTGGAGCTGCAATCTGCCGGATATTTCTTCGACCGACATGCCATACTCGCTCGGCCTGATGGTGCTCGTGGACATCGTCGCCCGCAAGGCGATGGACGATGCCAAGATCGAGCCGAAGGTTCAGCAAGCCTGGTGGGGTAAGCGCAAGAACTGCCCCAATCCCGGTCCGCAGCCGCCCGATAAAGAGGAGCGGGGGCCCTGGTATCGCGCGCGCCCGCTCAACGGCGTCTGGGCCACCGCGCCTTACCTGCACAACGGATCGGTGCCCTCGCTCTACTGGATGCTGAGCCCCGCGGCCGAGCGCCCGAAATCGTTCTGCATGGGTGGTGGTCGCGACTACGATCCGAAGCAGGTCGGCTTCGCGGTCGTCGACGGCGAGAGCTGCAAGACCGGGCAGTCGCGCTTCTCGACGCGGACGTCTGACGGCACCGAGTTGTTTGGCAACAGCAATGCCGGCCACTCGTTCGACGGCACGCCAGGGCCGGGCAAGGACGGCACCATCGGCCGCGTGCTCAAGGAGCAAGAGCGCTACGATTTGATCGAGTATTTGAAGACGCTGTGAGCACCGTCATTGCGAGCGAAGCGAAGCAATCCAGACTGTCTCCGCGCAGGCAGCCTGGATTGCTTCGTCGCATCAGCGCAAAATTGCTACGCAATTTTGTCGCGAGTTCCTCGCAATGACGGAGAATGAAGAACTCTCCGCGAACTCAACTCTCATCATCCTTGCGGAGACTCCCCCTCACCCCAACCCTCCCCCCGCAAGCGGGGCGAGGAGGTGCTTACTTGAACAGCGGCGTGCCCGGCACGAAGGCGTCGAAGGCGGCCCAGAACTGGGAGCGGTAGCGGTCCTGCTCCTGGAGGATCTCGTGCTTCGAGCCCGCGATGACGAGATGCGAGCCGGCGCGCAAATGATAGGCGAACTCCTCAATCGCAGCGGTCGAGACCACGGTGTCGCTGGAGGCCGCCAGCATCAGGATCGGCTGGCGGATCTCTGACGGATATTTCAGGCGCTTGAAGGTTTGCATCGCGCTGAAGGCAGCGTCGGCCCAGGCCACCGTCGGTGACGCCAGCCCCAGCGTCGGATCCTCCTCCAGGATCGCGGCGTTGCGCGCATAGCGCACGGGATCGCTGGTGAGGGGATTGTTGATGAAGGGATCGAGCCCGGTGATGCGGCTGCTGCCGCCGGGGACATAACGGCCGCCCTGCCCGAACAGGCGCATCGTCTTGAGCAGCGCGCGGGCCGGAAACGACGTGGTGCGGCCAGGCAGGTCGATCATCGGCGCCGACAGCACCATGCGGTCGAACCAGCGCTTGCCCGCATGCGCGACTCGCAGCAGCACCGTGCCGCCCATGGAATGGGCGAGCGCGAAGAACGGCGGCGGACAATCCGGCAGCACCACCTGCTGCACGAAGGTCTCGACGTCGATCTCGAAATCGGCGAAGTCGCGCACATAGCCCTTGCGCGGATCGCGGAGGCGACGCGAGGAATGGCCCTGCCCGCGCCAATCGATCATCGCCACCGCAAAGCCGCGGTCGCGCAGGTCGCGCACGGTCTCGAAATATTTCTCGATCTGCTCGCTGCGTCCGGTGAAGACGCAGACCGTCCCCTTGCGGCCCGCCGGCGGCGCCCAGCGCGCAAAGCGCAGCTCGGCGCCATCGGGGGTCTTGATGGTGCCACTGACGACGTTTTCGGGGACGGGATTGGACGGGATCGAGACCAGCGTCATAGGCGGCAAGTACTGCAAATCAAGGGGCTAAAGCGCCGAAAAGGCGCAAATGCCGCCCTCTTGAACGCCGTCTCGTTTCACCCATATCATTTTCGTGCAGGCCGCTACCAGTGTTTCGGAACCGGAACATCAGGCTGCACACAGACGAAAGCCCGGCCCGATTGGCGGGCGGGTTACCCAAACAGTCGCTCAATGGAGGACTTGACCATGCGTAGCTATGATCTCACCCCGTTCTATCGTTCCACCGTCGGCTTCGACCGCCTCTTCAGCCTGCTCGACCAGGCCGGCTCGGACGGCAGCCCCGGTTATCCCCCCTACAACATCGAGCGCACCGGCGAGAATGCCTACCGCATCACCGTTGCGGTCTCCGGCTTCGCCAAGGACGAGCTCTCCATCGTCGCGAAGGAAAACACGCTGACGATCAAGGGCGAGAAAGTCGCCAACGAGAACTCGAAGTCCGAAGTGCTCTATCGCGGCATCGCCGCGCGCGCCTTCGAGCGTGCCTTCCAGCTTGCCGATTTCGTGCAGGTGAAGGACGCTTCGCTCGAGAACGGCCTGCTTCACGTCGACCTCGTACGCGAGATTCCCGAGGCCAAGAAGCCGCGCCAGATCGCGATCAACACCAGCGCCCCGAAGGCGCAGGTGATCGAGAACTCGGCGCAAGCCGCCTAACGCACACACGCCACTTCCGAGTTGCGAAAACGCCCCGGTGCCCCGGGGCGTTTTTTTCGTTTTGCTAAACTCTCCGATGTCGTCCCGGCGCGGCCGGGACCCATGCCCCCAGGGAGACGTTTGGCCAAGATTCGTCGTTCGGTACTCGCACCGAGACCATCGATAGAGCTCGCGGTATGGGTCCCGGCCTTCGCCGGGACGACACCGGGAGTTGGGGAGCCTAATCCAAACCCTGCGCCGCCGGCATCTCCTGGGTCGGCAGGATCGTTGCCGCCGTCTTGGCCTGGACGGTTGAAGCAGTAGCTTCGGCGGGCCCGGCCTGGATGGCCGCGGTTTGCTGCGCGGGCTGCGGCTGTGCCTGCGGCGCCTGAGCCTGCTGCGGCGCGGGTTCGGCCGGCTTCGTCGCTGCCACCGGCACAGCCCCGCGCGGCGGGGCGGCCTTGGGCAACGGCACGGTGCGGCTTGCCACATGGGGGATCGAAGCCGGCGGGCGCGGCGGGCCGCTGCGAATCACGGTCGGCGGCGGCAGCGCGCTTTGCGGGCCGTAAGGCGCGACCGCGCGCTCATCATAGGCGGGCGCCATGCCGTAGGCGTCAGCGGCGGGCATGAAGCGGATGATCCGCCCGTCGCGGGCGTCGATCACCAGCCGGCCATCGTCGCCACGATGGTCGATCACCGCGATGGTGTAGACGGTGCCGCGCAGGCGCGGGATGCCGAGCGGCGAGAAGCCGTTTTCGCGCAGCACCGCGTAGACTTCGGTCGACGGCAGCAGCCCCGGGGCCGCACCGCGCTCCTCGTAGCCATAGCCGTAACGCGGCGGCGGGAGCGGCGCGGCCTCCGGCGGCGCGTAGGGCCCGTCGAAATCCGACACCGAAATAACGGCCCCTCTCGCGATACCGTTCGCGGGAACCTGCGCGTGCGCCGCGCTTGCGGCCAGCGCCAGCGCGGCGGCGGCCACACATCCTGTGAAAAACTTCATGGTCGAGACGCTCCTGTCAGGCCCCCCGATGGCCGCCCTCTTTCGCTTCTCGCGACGTGGCGCGCCTTCCGAAGGGTTGATCCGAAGCTTCATTGGGGATTTCGGCGCCCGCGGGGCCGGATCAGGGCGCGTTTGCTTCAAAACCGGGGCTGCGCAACTTTTGGAAAGCGATTGATTGACAGATCGGGAATCGGGACTTCCGCGCGCTTGTGTGCTAGACAAAAATTTGGCAAGGTGATGGTTAGGACAGGAAGACTGTCTCAATTTTGCTTGCGGTTCCGGCACAGGGATTGCAACGAGAACTGGTGCTCTCGAGCGCCGGGAAGGTACCAGGCAAAGCCGTTCTCGGGGACGAAGAACGCCTAGGCCTGAATTTAAGAAAATGCGGCTCGCAGCGGACGAGCGGTGACCCAGAGGCGGGTGCCGCGGAACGCCCAAGGTGCGCCGAAGATGGCGGTGAGGCACCTTGCCGCATGGAGAGGACAGGACAATGAACGGGTCGCAATTCGAGCGCGCAAACATCGTGGCAGAACAGCTGTCGGCGACGGTCGCCTCGAAAACGACCGATCCGATTCAGGAGCACAATTCGCGCCCCAAAGCCGAAGGCCTTTACGATCCCGCCCTCGAGAAGGATTCCTGCGGCGTCGGCTTCATCGCCAACATCAAAGGCAAGAAGTCGCGCGAGATCGTCTCGGACGCGCTCAGCATCCTCTGCAATCTCGAGCATCGCGGTGCGGTCGGCGCCGACCCGCGCGCTGGTGACGGTGCCGGCATCCTGGTGCAGATCCCGCACGCCTTCTTCAGCCGCAAGGCCGGGGAGCTCGGCTTCAAGCTGCCGGCGCCCGGCGAATACGCCGTCGGCGCGCTGTTCATGCCGCGCGACACCGCCTGGCGCAACGTCATCAAGAGCATCATCGCCGACCAGATCAAGGAAGAGGGCCTGACTCTGCTGGGCTGGCGCGACGTGCCGACCGACAACTCCTCTCTCGGCGTCACCGTGAAGCCGACCGAGCCCGCCTGCATGCAGGTGTTCATCGGCCGCAACGGCACCGCCAAGACCGAGGACGAGTTCGAGCGCCGGCTCTACATCCTGCGCAAGTCAATCTCGCAGGCGATCTACCTGCGCCGCGACCGCGGCCTTGCGGGCTACTATCCGTGCTCGATGTCCTGCCGCACCGTGATCTACAAGGGCATGTTCCTGGCCGACCAGCTCGGCAAGTACTATCCGGACCTGCACGAAAAGGACTTTGAGAGCGCGCTCGCACTCGTTCACCAGCGCTTCTCGACCAACACCTTCCCGGCCTGGTCGCTGGCGCATCCCTATCGCATGATCGCGCATAACGGCGAGATCAACACGCTGCGCGGTAACACCAACTGGATGGCGGCGCGCCAGGCTTCGGTGAGCTCCGAGCTCTACGGCAAGGACATCAACCGGCTCTGGCCGATCTCCTACGAGGGACAGTCGGACACCGCCTGCTTCGACAACGCGCTCGAATTTCTGGTGCAGGGCGGCTACTCGCTGCCGCACGCCGTCATGATGATGATTCCGGAGGCGTGGGCCGGCAATCCCTTGATGGACGAGAAGCGCCGCGCCTTCTACGAGTATCATGCCGCGCTGATGGAGCCGTGGGACGGTCCCGCCGCGATCGCCTTTACCGACGGCCGTCAGATCGGCGCCACGCTCGACCGCAATGGCCTGCGGCCCGCGCGCTATCTCGTCACCAAGGACGACCGCATCGTGATGGCGTCCGAGATGGGCGTGCTGACGATCCCCGAGGACCAGATCATCACCAAGTGGCGCTTGCAGCCCGGCAAGATGCTGCTGGTCGATCTCGAGCAGGGCCGCCTGATCCCGGACGACGAGATCAAGGCCGAGCTCGCCAAGAGCCATCCCTACAAGGAGTGGCTGGAGCGGACCCAGATCGTGCTGGAAGAGCTGCCGAAGGTGCCGACCACCGTCGTGCGCTCCAACCTGTCCCTGCTCGATCGCCAGCAGGCGTTCGGCTACAGCCAGGAAGACATCACCATCCTGATGACGCCGATGGCGGCCACGGGCGAGGAAGCCGCGGGCTCGATGGGCAACGACACGCCGATCTCGGCGCTGTCGCACAAGGCCAAGCCGCTGTTCACCTACTTCAAGCAGAACTTCGCGCAGGTCACCAACCCGCCGATCGATCCGATCCGCGAGGAGCTGGTGATGAGCCTGGTCTCGATCATCGGGCCGCGACCGAACCTGTTCGATCTGCAAGGAATGGCCACGACCAAGCGCCTCGAAGTGCGCCAGCCGATCCTGACGGACGCGGATCTGGAAAAGATCCGCTCGATCTCGGAGGTGGCCGACACGCACTTTAAGTCGCGCACGCTCGACACCACCTTCCACGCCGGTCTCGGCGCGGCCGGCATGGACCAGGTGCTCGACGAACTCTGCGCGCGCGCCGAAAGCGCAGTGCGCGAGGGCGTCAACATCATCATCCTGTCTGACCGCATGGTCGGCACCGACCGGGTGCCGATCCCGTCGCTGCTGGCCTGCGCCGCCGTGCATCATCACCTGATCCGCACCGGCCTGCGCACCTCGGTCGGCCTCGTCGTCGAATCCGGCGAGCCGCGCGAAGTGCATCACTTCGCCTGCCTTGCCGGCTACGGTGCTGAAGCGATCAATCCCTACCTCGCGTTCGAGACCATCATCGCGATGAAGGACCGGCTGCCCGGCTCGCTCGACGATTACGAGATCGTCAAGCGCTACATCAAGTCGATCGGCAAGGGCCTGCTCAAGGTGATGTCCAAGATGGGCATCTCGACCTACCAATCCTATTGCGGCGCGCAGATCTTTGACGCGGTCGGCCTCAAAGCGGATTTCGTCGCAAAGTTCTTCGCCGGCACGCATACCCGCGTCGAGGGCGTCGGTCTTGCCGAGATCGCGGAAGAGGCGGTGCGCCGTCATGCCGACGCGTTCGGCGAGGCCCAGGTCTACAAGAGCGCGCTCGACGTCGGCGGCGAATATGCCTATCGCAGCCGCGGCGAGGACCATGCCTGGACCGCCGAGTCGGTGTCGCTGCTCCAGCACGCCGCGCGCGGCAATTCGCAGGAGCGCTACCGCGCCTTCGCCAAAATCCTCAACGAGCAGTCGGAGCGCCTGTTGACGCTGCGCGGCCTGTTCCGGATCAAGAACGCGGAGGAGGAGAAGCGCAAGCCGATCCCGCTCGACCAGGTCGAGCCGGCCAAGGAGATCGTCAAGCGCTTCGCCACGGGTGCGATGAGCTTCGGCTCGATCTCGCGCGAGGCGCACACCACGCTCGCGATCGCCATGAACCGGATCGGCGGCAAGTCCAACACCGGCGAAGGCGGCGAGGAAGCCGACCGCTTCAAGCCGATGCCGAGCGGCGATTCCATGCGCTCGGCGATCAAGCAGGTCGCCTCGGGCCGCTTCGGCGTCACCACGGAGTATCTCGTCAACTCCGACATGATGCAGATCAAGATGGCGCAGGGCGCCAAGCCCGGCGAAGGCGGCCAGCTGCCCGGCCACAAGGTCGACGCGACCATCGCAAAGGTCCGGCACTCGACGCCGGGCGTCGGCCTGATCTCGCCGCCGCCGCACCACGACATCTATTCGATCGAGGATCTGGCGCAGCTCATCTACGACCTCAAGAACGTCAACCCGACGGGCGACGTCTCGGTCAAGCTCGTCTCCGAGATCGGCGTCGGCACCGTGGCTGCGGGCGTCGCCAAGGCGCGCGCCGACCACGTCACCATCGCAGGCTTCGAGGGCGGCACCGGCGCTTCGCCGCTGACCTCGATCAAGCATGCCGGTTCACCCTGGGAGATCGGCCTCGCCGAGACTCACCAGACCTTGGTGCGCGAGCGGCTGCGCAGCCGCATCGTGGTCCAGGTCGACGGCGGCTTCCGCACCGGCCGTGACGTCGTGATCGGCGCGCTGCTGGGTGCCGACGAGTTCGGCTTCGCCACCGCGCCCTTGATCGCGGCCGGCTGCATCATGATGCGCAAGTGTCATCTCAACACCTGCCCGGTCGGCGTCGCGACCCAGGATCCGGTGCTGCGCAAGCGCTTCACCGGCCAGCCCGAGCACGTGATCAACTACTTCTTCTTCGTCGCGGAGGAAGTCCGCGAGATCATGGCTTCGCTCGGCTTCCGCACCTTCAACGAGATGGTCGGCCAGGTGCAGCTGCTCGACCAAACCAGGCTGGTCGCGCATTGGAAGGCCAAGGGCCTCGACTTCTCAAAGCTGTTCGTCAAGCAGAAGGAAGAGAAGGGCCAGAAGATCTATCACTCCGAGCGTCAGAACCATCATCTGGAGGCGGTACTCGACCGCACGCTGATCGAGAAGGCGACGCCTGCGCTCGACCGCGGCGCGCCGGTCAAAATCGAAGCTGCGATCAACAGCACCAACCGTTCCGCCGGCGCCATGCTGTCGGGTGCGGTCGCCAAGATCTACGGCCATGCCGGTCTGCCGCACGACACCATCCATGTCAGCCTCAAGGGCACCGCCGGCCAGGCGTTCGGCGCCTGGCTCGCCCACGGCGTCACCTTCGAGCTCGAGGGTGAAGGCAACGACTATGTCGGCAAGGGCCTCTCGGGCGGCAAGATCATCGTCAAGCCGCCGAAGAACTCTGCGATCGTGCCGGAGGAAAGCATCATCGTTGGCAACACCGTGATGTACGGCGCGATCGAGGGTGAGTGCTACTTCCGCGGCATCGCCGGCGAGCGCTTCGCCGTGCGTAACTCGGGTGCCGTGGCGGTGGTCGAGGGCGCGGGTGATCATTGCTGCGAATACATGACCGGCGGCATCGTGGTCGTGCTCGGCAAGACCGGGCGCAACTTCGCGGCCGGCATGTCCGGCGGCATCGCCTATGTGCTGGACGAGGCCGGCGATTTCGACCGGCTGTGCAACCTGTCGATGGTCGAGCTCGAGCCGGTGCTGTCGGAAGAGATGATCGCCCAGAGCGCCTACAACCAGTTCGGTGACCTCGAGGCGCACGGCCGGGTCGACGTGTTCAAGAACCTGCTCGCCTCCGACGTCGAGCGGCTGCACGTGCTGATCTCGCGCCATGCCAAGGCGACCGGCTCCAAGCGCGCCGCCGACATCCTGGCCAATTGGAAGGACTGGCTGCCCAAATTCCGCAAGGTGATGCCGGTCGAGTACCGGCGCGCGCTGCGCGAAATGGCCGCCAACGCGGACGCCGAGCCGAAGATCGCGATCGGGGCGTAAGGCAACACACCCCGTCATTGCGAGCGAAGCGAAGCAATCCAGACTTTCTTCCTTGATGCAGACTGGATTGCTTCGTCGCTTCGCTCCTCGCAATGACGGTTGAGGAAACAACAGACGAATTAGCCGGCAGGGACTACGGGTTTAATGGGCAAGATCACGGGTTTTCTCGAAATCGAACGGCATGACCGCAAGTACACCCCGGTCGCCGAGCGCGTGAAGCATTACAAGGAGTTCGTCGTTCCCCTTTCCGAGAGGGAGGTGCGCGACCAGGCCGCGCGCTGCATGAATTGCGGCATTCCCTATTGCCACGGTACCGGCTCGGTCGCGCCTGGCACGCCCGGCTGCCCGGTCAACAACCAGATCCCGGACTGGAACGATCTCGTCTATCAGGACAACTGGCAAGAAGCCTCGCGCAACCTGCACTCGACCAACAATTTCCCGGAGTTCACGGGACGCATCTGCCCGGCGCCGTGCGAAGCGTCCTGCACGCTCAACATCGACGACAACCCCGTCACCATCAAGACCATCGAATGCGCGATCGTCGACCGCGCCTGGGACAATGGCTGGCTGAAGCCGGAAGTGGCGACTGAGAAGACCGGCAAGAAGGTCGCGGTGATCGGCTCGGGTCCGGCCGGTATGGCCTGCGCGCAGCAGCTCGCCCGCGCCGGCCACGACGTGCATCTGTTCGAGAAGTACGCCAAGGCCGGTGGCCTTTTGCGCTACGGCATCCCCGACTTCAAGATGGAGAAGGGCATCATCGATCGCCGCGTCAAGCAGATGGAAGCCGAGGGCGTCACCTTCCACTACAACAGCCATGTCGGCGCTGACGGCAATGTCGATCCGCGCGAGATGCTGAACGAATACGACGCGGTGGCGCTGACCGGCGGCGCGGAAGCCCCGCGCGACCTGCCGATCCCCGGCCGCGACCTCCAAGGCATTCACTACGCCATGGATTTCCTGCCGCAGCAGAACCGCCGCGTCTCCGAGGAGCCGCTCGGCGGCGTGCAGGAGATCTTGGCCGGCGGCAAGCATGTCGTCGTCATCGGCGGCGGCGACACCGGATCTGACTGCATCGGCACCTCGCTGCGCCAGGGCGCGCTGTCGGTGACCCAGCTCGAGATCATGCCCGCCCCGCCCGAGCGCGAGAACAAGGGCCTGACCTGGCCGAACTGGCCGCTCAAGATGCGAACGTCCTCCAGCCAGGCAGAAGGCGCGATCCGCGAATACGCCGTGCTGACGCAGAAATTTTCCGGCGAGAACGGCAAGGTCAAGAAGCTGCACTGCGTGCGCGTCGACGACAAGTTCAAGCCGATTGCCGGCACCGAGTTCGAGCTCGGCGCCGAGCTCGTCCTGCTCGCGATGGGCTTCGTCCACCCCGTGCACGAGGGCCTCTTGAAGATGCTCGCGGTCGACCTCGACCCGCGCGGCAACGTCAAGGCCAACACGCTCGATTACCAGACCTCGCGCCCGAACGTGTTCTCCGCCGGCGACATGCGCCGCGGCCAGTCGCTGGTGGTGTGGGCCATCCGCGAGGGGCGGCTGTGTGCCCGGTCGATCGATACGTTCTTGATGGGGAAGACGGATTTGCCGCGGTAGCAGCTGTCGTCCTGGCGAAAGCCAGGACCCATACCGCGGAATCTATCCAGGGCAGACGGTACTCATCCCGAACGACCAGTCGCCGCCAAACCACTCCTTGGGGTAATGGGTCCTGGCTTTCGCCAGGACGACGACTGAGAGCTTGGCAGCGCCGATGACCACCGGCCACGCGCAGCTAATTCTGCAGCCTCACCCCCAGCATCACCACCGTCCCCGACGAGCTCGCCCCCGCGACGTTCGAATCCAGGATGTCGTGGCGCAGCGTGCCCTTGATCCAGATGTTGCGGTTGAGCTTGTAGATCAGATTGCTCTCGAGCGAGTAGGTCTTGTCGTTGCGATTCTGGTTCTGGTAGTCGAGCGTGCCGTAGGTGAACTTGCCGACGGCGGTGAGCCAGCGGCGGAAGTCGTGGTCGACTTCGGCCGAATAGGTGCGCACCAGGACGCCGGAAGAGCCGGGAATCGTGGTCTCGGCGATCTGCGTGTCGGTGAAGAACTTCACCGTGGTGAGGCCGCTCGCATTCCAGATCAGCGAGCCCGTGGTGAGGAAGCCCGAGAGCTGGCTGAGGCGCGGATCGACATAATTGCGCGCGGAATAGCCGACCGAGATTTCGCCGGTGAGGATGCGCGAGAACTCGAAGGACGAGCCGACCTTGGCATAGCCGCCGTTTGAATCGCGGAAGTAGCCGTTGCGGTCGGCGGCCTGATCGTGCACGCGGGTGTCGCCCTGGATTTCCACGAACGGCTTGAGGCCCGGCTTCAGGTCGTAGGAGAACCGCCCCACGCCGCCATACTGATTGAAGTCGCGATCGGTATTGGCAGAGGTCGAGCCGTCGGTGAGCTTTGAATCGGTGTAGGCGGTGCGATCGACGGTGGCGCCGGCCGCGACCTGGAAGCGATTGAAAGTCTGGTCGAAGCCGACGGTGGCGCCGTAGGCGGCGTAGACAGGGTATTTCTGCAGGCCGGCCTGCACGTTCGGGCTGCCGGGATTGTCGGTGGCGAGCCGCAGGCGGAGTTGCGAGGTCAGCTTGAAATCGCGGGTGACGTCGACGCGGCCGTCGACATGGCCGGTGAAATCGGGGCGGTCGACCTCGACCGGCGACGGCGAAGGGAAGCCGTTGATCGTCGCCGGCATGTTGTTGGTGTAGCCCGAGAACGAGCCGCGCAGATCAGCAACCAGCGCGTGGCGCTCCCAGTCGGACACCACGAGGAGATCAGGCGCGACCACATAGGCCGGCGAGCCGACCGGCTTGTTCAGGCGTGCTGGATTGGTGTCGTAGCCGGTCGAGAGCTCGAGCCCGCCCTTGATCAGGAAGCTGCCGGCATAGTCGCCGACCGCGCCGAACGGATCCTCATCCAGCTTGAGGCGGCGGCGCAGTGGCTGGCCGGGCACGTTGCCCGCCATCGCGGGCGGCACCGGCGTCCTGTGCGCGGTCTCGGACGGCGGCGGCGCGATGCGCGGCGGGGCGAGCGTCCGCTCCGGCGTTGCCGGCGCTACCTTTGAGCCGGGGCCGACCGGGCGCTTCGGCTTCGGCTGTCCGGGATAGAGCTTCGGCTGCTGCCGTTTGCGGTTGAGCGAGTCGTAGCCGGAGCCGCTCGCGCCGTTGGCGGCGGGCAGGCCGTAGGTCGGGACCGGATTGGTCGAGCCTTGGCCGGCGCGCGGAGCTGCCGGCGGCTGCTGGCGCCTGCGCGGATCGTTGGGATCGGGCAGCGTCGGCAGCGCATCCGACGGCGCCTGCGGCACGCCGGCGGTGCGGCGCGTCGGCACCGTCTCGGGCGAGGCGAAGCCGCCGCGGTTGGGATTGAACAGGTCAGGCGTGAGGCTCTGGGCGCCCGCCGGCGCGCTCTCGAAGGCCGTCAGCATGAGGCACGGCAAAGCGGCGCGCAGGAAATGCGCGCGTTTGCTCCGGCCGATGCCTGGAGACGACCCCACGATGGAAGAACTCCAACGAAATCAAACACTTTCACGACGGCCTCCCATCGGTTGGCGGGAACCATCGTTAATGGAGTTAAAACAATTATGGTTAATGACCCGTTGAGGGGGTTCGGGGGCCGCGTCGCCTCCACGGCCGCGGCGTGCTAAGCAGGCGCCAACGGGCGAACGCCCCTCCTCCCTGGATCTGAACATGCCGAGTTCGAAACCGCTGATGACCACATCATCCGGCACCATCCCTGATAGCGTCGAATCCGCGCTCCGCACGCTGGAGACGGAGAGCGGCGGCATCAACGCGCTTGCCGCCGCCCTGCGCGGCCCGCTGGGTGTGGCATTTGCGAGAGCGGTCGACCTGATCCGCAACGCCAAGGGCCGCGTCATCGTCACCGGGCTCGGCAAGTCAGGCCATATGGGCCGCAAGATCGCGGCGACGCTGGCCTCGACCGGCACGCCCGCCTTCTTCGTGCACACGGCCGAAGCCGGCCATGGCGATCTCGGGATGATCACGCCCGACGATGTCATCATGGCGCTGTCCTGGTCCGGCGAGCAGCCGGAGATGAAGAACCTCGTGAATTATTCGGCGCGGTTCGCGATTCCCATGATCGCGGTGACCTCGAACGCGGCGTCCTCGCTGGGACAAGCCGCCGATCTCGTGATCGAGCTGCCGAAGGCGCGCGAAGCCTGCCCGCACAATCTGGCGCCCACCACCTCGACGCTGATGCAGGCCGCGATCGGCGACGCCATCGCGATCGCGCTGCTCGAAGGCCGCGGCTTCACTGCGCTGGAGTTCGCGCATTTCCATCCCGGCGGCAAGCTCGGGGCGATGCTGAAATTCGTCCGCGACTACATGCGCACGGGCGCGGAAATTCCGGTCAAGCCGCTCGGCACCAAGATGTCGGACGCCGTGGTCGAGATGTCGGCCAAGGGGCTGGGCTGCGTCTGCATCATCGACGACGCCGGCGCCATCGCAGGCATCATCACCGACGGCGACCTGCGCCGCCACATGCGCCCCGACCTGCTGACCGCGACGGTCGACGAGATCATGACGAGGGAGCCGAAGACGGTGCCGCCCTCGATGCTCGCGACCGAGATGATCGAGGTGCTGAACACCCGCAAGATCACCACGCTGGTCGTCACCGAGGCCGACAAGGTGGTCGGCATCGTGCATCTGCACGATCTGTTGCGGGCGGGCGTGGCGTAGGGCCGCTGCCTCCACATCGTCATTCCGGGGCGCGCCCGCTTGCGCGAGCCCGGAATCCATTCCACTCCGAGTCGCTGCCCAATGGATTCCGGGCTCGCGACTACGTCGCGCCCCGGAATGACAGTGAGAGTGTAGTGCTCCTCTCTCCTCCGTCATTGCGAGCGCAGCGAAGCAATCCAGACTGCCACTGCGGAAAGACTCTGGATTGCTTCGCTGCGCTCGCAATGACGGCGGTTAGAGCGGTGCCGGAAACCGCGCCGCGCTCTCCTCCAACGGCAGCCTCAAGCCGTTCGCCAGATACGACACCGTGCGGTAGAAGCCGCACAACAGCATGATCTCCAGGATCTGCGCCTCATCGTAATGCGCGGACAGCGCGGCAAACTCGGCGTCACTCAACATCGCACGGTGATGCAGCGCGTCGACGGCCGCGATCAGCGCCTGCTCAGCCACCGACCAGCACGGCGACGTCGCATCACCGAACACGGTCGCGCGTAATTCATCCTCGGTGAGCTTTGCGGGCCCCGCAAAGATCGCAACATGCACGCCCCATTCGTACTCGCATTGGTTCAGCGCGCAGGTGCGGTCGATGACGATCTCGCGTTGGCGCAGCGAGAGCGGGCCGGGATCGAGCAGGCCGCCGGCGCGAAACTTGTCCCAGGCGCGAGCGCAGCCCGCCATCACCCGGAACAGCAGCAGCGGGGGCGCGCCGCGCATGATGCGATCGAACTGCGCCTGGATCTCCGGGGGATAAGGCGGATCGAGCGGCGCGATACGCGGCATCGGCTGGGACATGGGCCGTCTCCTTTGCTACAATTATTGTAGCGATAAGCTACATTATCTGTAGCATGACGCAAGAGGCGACGATGTCGAAGCAGGCCACTACCAGATCGCGCAGCGTGCGCGGCTCGCGCACCGGGCGGCCGATCATGGCGCTGCTCGACCTCCTGGGGCGGCGCTGGAGCCTGCGGATCCTGTGGGAGTTGCGCGGCGAGCCCCTCACCTCCCGCGGCTTGCGCACCGCCTGCGACGAAGCTTCGCCGACGGTGCTGCAGGCGCGGCTAACGGAGCTGCGCGAGGCGGGATTCGTGGAGCTGGGCGAGGCCGGAGGCTATGGGCTGACGCCGCTGGGGCGAGAATTGTGCGAGACGTTCATGCCGCTGCACCGGTTTGCGGAGAGGTGGAAAGGCTCTTCTCCCCCCCTCTCCCCGCTTGCGGGGAGAGGGTCGGGGTGAGGGGGAGCCTCCGCGCGGACGGAAGCAGTGAAGACTCGCGGAGGCTCCCCCTCACCCGGATTGCATCTGCGATGCAATCCGGCCTCTCCCCGCAAGCGGGGAGAGGCGAAGAATCTCACGCCGCTGCCACCGTCAAATTCGCGCCGTCCACCTGCACCACCTTCACCCTTGTCCCCGCCGGTGTATCCGGCCCGGCAACACGCCACACCGTGTCACCGATACGCACGGTGCCTGCGCCGTCGATGATCGGCTTCTCCAGCGTGAACTCGCGCCCGAGCAGCGCCTCGGTGCGCTTGTTCAGGAACGGGCTCGTGCTTGCGTCCGGCTTCGGCCGGGCGAGGCGGCGCCACAACGGTACGGCGGCGACAGCGAAGACCGCGAACATCACGAGCTGGATCTGCCAAGACACGGCGACAGCGAATGAGATCAGGCCGACCAGCAGCGCGGCGAGGCCAAGCCAAAACAGAAACACGCCGGGCGCCAGCACCTCCAGTGCCATCAGGATGAAGCCGAAGATCAGCCAATTCCAGGTGCCGAGCGATGCGAACATGTTGGTCATGATACGACCTCTTTATTTTGGCGCATGCCCTTGTCGGAAAACCGGTGTCCACTTTTCCGAGGCATGCGCTTTACCCCTGCCGCGGGTGCACCGCCGGCGGCGTGCCGCCGGTCGGCGGCACTGAGCCGGGACGGCGAGCGGCGGCGGCGGACGCGGCACTCTCGCCGAACGTCGCCTTGGCGATCTCGCCGATGCCGGCGAGCGAGCCCAGCATGCTGGTGGCTTCCACCGGCAGCATGATGATCTTCTGGTTCGGCGCCTCCGCGAACTGGCCGAACGCCTTGATATATTTGTCGGCGATGAAATAGTTCAACGCGGCAACGTCGCCCTTGGAGATGGCTTCCGACCCCGCCTGCGTCGCCTTGGCCTCGGCTTCGGCCAGACGCTCGCGCGCCTCGGCATCGCGGAAGGCGGCCTCGCGCCGGCCTTCGGCCTGCAGGATCTGGCCCTGCTTGGCACCCTCGGCGCGCAGGATTTCCGACTGGCGCTGGCCTTCGGCGGCGAGGATGTCAGCGCGCTTGACGCGCTCGGCCTTCATCTGCCGGCCCATGGCTTCGACGAGATCGGCCGGCGGCACGATGTCCTTGATCTCGATGCGGTTGACCTTGACGCCCCAGGGCGAGACCGCGGCGTCGACGACGCGGAGCAGGCGCTCGTTGATCTCGTCGCGATGCGATAGCACCTGGTCGAGATCCATCGAGCCCATCACCGAGCGGATGTTGGTCATGGTCAGGACCGTGATCGCCTGGTTGAGGTTGGCGACTTCGTAGCTCGCCTTGGCGGCATCGAACACCTGGTAGAAGGCGACGCCGTCCACCGTCACGGTGGCGTTGTCCTTGGTGATCACCTCCTGCTCGGGAATGTCGATCACCTGCTCCATCATGTTGATCTTGCGCCCGACGCGGTCGAAATAGGGCACGATCAGATTGAGCCCGGGGCTCAAGGTCTGGGTGTATTTGCCGAACCGCTCGATGGTCCAGTCATAGCCCTGCGGCACCGTCTTCACGCCGGCCACCAGCGTGACGATGACGAGCAAAACCAGAACAATCGCGAAAATGTCGAAACCGCTCATATGTCCTCCAAGCCGGGAAAAAGCCTTTCCCCGCGCTGTCATTGGTCGGGATCGCGACCCCACCGGTTCAGCGGTCGCGAGTAACGTCGGCATCAGCGCGATTCTGCACAAGACACGCGGAGAGGGAATGCTCACGATATGTATTTGCGGAAGGCTCTTGAAAGCGAGCGGCGCAGACCTACCGACAAATATTAACACATCCGGCCATGCTATCCGCCGCGGACGGCTTCACTCGATGACGTCGTCCGCGATTGCGAGCAGGCCGGCCGGAAGCGTGACGCCAAGCGCTTTGGCAGTCTTCAGATTGATCGTCAGCTCGAACTTGGTGGGATTCTGGACCGGCAGATCGGCCGCCGGCGCTCCCTTGAGGATACGATCGATATAGGAAGCCGCGCGGCGCAGCTGCTCGGCGCTGTCGGTGCTGTAGGACATCAGCCCGCCCTCCTCGACGAAGGTGCGGCTCCAGAACACCGCGGGCACGCGCGCCTCCGCGATCGCCGCAAGCAGATCTGCGCGGTTGGCCATGGTGAAGAAGTCCGGCAGGACCAAGAGGCCGCCGTCCTTCCGCGAGGCCAGTGCGGCGATCGAGCCGGCGTCGTTCACCGGCGCAGGCTCGATGGTCACGTGAAGTGTCTGCGCCGCCTCTTCGATGGTGCGCAGCATCAGGGGCGCGAACGGCGCGGTGGCGGGATTGTAGACGACGAAGACGCGGTGGACGGGCGGCGTGACCTGCGTCAGCATCTCCAGCCATTTGCCGGCGAGCGGGCCGTCATAATCGGTGAAGCCGGTGACGTTGCCGCCGGGATGCGCGAGGTTCTTGACAAAACCCTGGCTGACGGGATCCGTGACGACGGCGAACACGATGGGGATCGTCGCGGTGCGCTGGCGCAGCTCCTCCACCGAGGGCGTGCCGACCGCGAGCAGGATGTCGGGCTTGAGTGCGACCAGTTCGTCCGCAAGGCGCGCAATCCGCGCCCGGTCGCCGCCGCCGCTGCGCCAGTCGATCCGCAGTTTATCGCGCTCCTTCCAGCCATGGCCGGCGAGCGCCTCGACCAGGATGGTACTGCGCGCCTGCCCGATCGCATCCTCGGCGGCGGTGACCGAGAGCACGCCGAGCCGGCGCGTCGCATCCGGCTGCTGCGCCTGCACTGAGGCCGGCAGTGCCGCGATCATCCCAAGAAGCGCCAGGAGCTCGCGGCGATTCATGGGGCACACCATCAAATCCAGCCCTGAAGCTCGCGCAGCACGAGAGCGCGGATCACGTCCATGCCAGGCTCGCTATTGTTGAGGCAGGGGATCGCGGAAAACTGCTCACCGCCATTGTGCTTGAAGATCTCGGCGTTCTCCTGCGCGATCTCCTCCAGCGTCTCCAGGCAGTCGGCGGAAAAGCCCGGCGTCACCACCGCGATGCGGCGCACGCCGTCTTTCGCCAGACGCTCCATGGTTTTGTCCGTATACGGCTGAAGCCACTCGTCATTGCCGAAACGAGACTGGAAGGTCAGCAGCAGCTTTGTCTCGTCCATGCCGAGCCGGCGGCGCAGCGCCTCCGTCGTGGCGATACAGTGCTGCTGATAGGGATCGCCCTTGTCGACATAGGATTTCGGCATGCCGTGGAAGGAGGCGACGATCAACTCCGGCTTGAATGGCAGGCTCGCCAGATGCGTCTCGATCGAGGTCGCGAGCGCCTCGATATAGGTCGCATCCTCGTAATAAGGCGGCGTCACCCGCAAAGTCGGCTGGTTGCGTAGGCGGGCGAGCACGCGGAACACCTCGTCGCAGACGGTCGCCGAGGTCGAGGCGGAATATTGCGGATAGAGCGGCACGGCGAGGATGCGCTCGCAGCCCTTCGCGATCAGCGCATCGATGCCCGCTTTGATCGAGGGATTGCCGTAGCGCATCGCCCAGTCCACGACCACATGACCGCGATCCGACAGCGCGACCGCGAGCTTATCGGCTTGCGAGCGCGTGATGGTCTTCAGCGGCGACTCGTTGCGCTCATTGTTCCAGATCTTGCGGTAGTCCAGCGCCTTGGTGCGGGGACGGCTGCGCAGGATGATCCCGTTCAGCACCAGCTTCCAGACCAGGCCCTGGTCCTCGATGACGCGGGCATCCGAGAGGAACTCCTTCAGATAGACCCGCACGCCGGGCGCATCGGCCGTGTCGGGCGTGCCGAGATTGATCAGGAGTACGCCGACGCGCGGCAGGGCGGATTGGGCGGCCGGTTTCGCGCTTTCGACGGGGACGACGCTGGTCATGGCTCTGTGCCTCGCGCGTTGGTCTGAACTTGTCAAGATGAGGCCGGTTTCGCTAGGGTCGCTACCCACGGGAGGGAAGATGACACTCGCGGAATGGTGCGTCCTGGGAGCGCTGCTGCTTTATCTCTCGACGATCGCCTCGATCAAATGGATCAGGTTTCGCACGTTCGACAATTCCCGGCCGCGCGACCCCGCCTTCTATGCGGATGCCATCGCGCAGCGTGCGCTCGGTGCGCACCAGAACGGCATCGAGACCTTTCCGTTCTTCGCCTTCGCGGTGCTGCTCGCCGAATACAGGGACTCGCCGCAGCGGCTGATCGATGAGCTCGCGGCGCTGTTCCTGATCGTGCGGATCGCCTATGTGCTGACCTATCTCGGCAACCGGCCGACGCTGCGCTCGATCCTCTGGAGCATCGGCTTTGCGATCAATCTCGGGATCTTCTTCATGCCGGTCTTGAAGCGGTTTCTGCCGGTGTGACTTTCTTCCTTCTCCCCTTGCGGGAGAAGGTGGCGCGAAGCGCCGGATGAGGGGTTCTATCCCATTCGCAAGACTGCTCGTGAGGAGACAGCCCCCTCACCCGTCTCGCCGCTACGCGGCGAGCCACCCTCTCCCGCAAGAGGAGAGGGGGAAAAAGCTCAAAAGCACGTCGTCCGTTCGGCGGCGATGTAGCCGAACAGCAGGCCGACACCGAACAGCAATACCAGGCCGGCGGCGCCGAATTCGATGCCGCGCATGAACAGCGCGCCACTGCCGTCGCGCGCTCCGCTCAGGCGGGCGGCGATGTCCTTGGCGGAGACGGCAACGATTGCGATCGCGGCGACCGTGATCGCGGTGCCCAATCCCATCAGGAAGGTCGCGGCGATGCCGGCCCAGAACAGGCCCTGCGCCAGCGCGAACACAAGCACCAGGATCGCTCCCGAGCAGGGGCGGATGCCGACGGTCAGGATCGCGGCGAACCCGCGCCGCCAGCCGCCGGGGCCGGCGAGCTCGCTCGGGGTGGGACCATGGGAATGGCCGCAATGCTCGTCATGGACGTGGTCGTGCCCATGGTGATGGGCGTGACCGTGATCGTGGTGGTGATGAGCGTGGCCATGATGGTCGTGGGCATCATGATGATGGTGATGATCGTGATCATGGTGGTCGTGCGGCATGCCGGCGATCGCTGGCACCGGGTGGGCGGCCTGGAGCGCGCGGATGAACGCACCGCCCTTGACCCAGACCAGCCTCAGCCCGAACAGTCCAATCAGGCCATAGCTCGCGATCTCGATCGCGCCTTCCGCCTTGCACATGGTCTTGGCCGTCGCATTCAGCAGCCAGGCCGACACGCCGACGATCAGGATCGCCACCAGCGACTGCATCAGCGCCGAAGCGAACGACAGCACAATGCCGCGCCGCGCGGTTTCGCGGTTGGCAACGAGATAGGAGGCGATCACCGCCTTGCCATGGCCGGGGCCGGCGGCGTGGAAGATGCCATAGGCAAAGGAGATGAACAGCAGCGTCCACACCGCCGATCCGTCCGACTTGGCGGCGCGGATGGTCGCCGACATCTGGCGATAGAATTCCGACTGTTTACTCAGCAGCCAGCCGATGAGGCCGCTGGCCTCCGGTTCGGCGGCCTGCGCCGGCCGCGGCGCGCCGAACGGGTTTTGCGCGAGAAGATCGTGGAGCGCGGCATCGGCCACGGACACGACCAGCAGAGCGGCAACGCAGGTGAGAAGCCCGCGCGCGAACCGGGAGAGTTGCGGTTTCAAGGGCAATCCACCGTGATCTTGTTGGCGAACATCATGCCGAAATTCGAATTTTCGCCATTCAGGAAGGTCTGCTCATTGAGCTTCTGCGCGCTCGCGGTGCCGTCGTTCGGCCGCTCGAGCTTCATCTGGCAGCCCGCGGGAGCGCCGACCAGCTTCACCGGATTGTCCTTGGCCATCTGGAAGTCGATGAAGAAGGAGCGGTCGAACACTTCGAGCACCAGCTGCTTGGGCTTGGCCGGGGCCTTCAGCGGCAGCGTGAAGTGGAGGGTCAGCACCGTATCCTTGTAATCAAGGAAGTAGTCGACCGGCTCCTGGAAACGCTCCTTCTTGCCGTCGGCTCGCGCAAAGGTGAAGTAGGCGTATTCCCTAAGCGACTCGACATTGGTCTGCGCTAGCGACCCGAGCTCCTCGCGCGTATAGGCGCCCTTGGTCTTGCTCTCGAGCCCCTGCACCGCATAGGCCGAGAACATGTCGTCGAACGTCCAGGCGTGGCGCACGCCGGTGATGCTGCCGTCGGCGGCATAGAGCAGCTCGCTGGTCGCGGTGATCCAGACATGCGGATGCGCGCTCGCCGCGCCCGCCATGAGCGTCATCGCGGCGGCGAGCAGGAAGCCGAACAGCCCGCGCATGCTCATCAGGCCGCCTTGGCGTCGTCGAGCAGGCCGCGGCGGCGCAGCAGCGCGTCGGGCTCCGGCGGGCGGCCGCGGAAGGCCTCATAGGCGGCCTCCGGATCGACCGATCCGCCCGAGGCGTAGATGTCGTCGTGCAGGCGCTTGGCGACCGCAGGATCGAAGATGTCGCCGGCCTCCTCGAACGCGCCGAAGGCGTCGGCGTCCATCACCTCCGACCACATGTAGCTGTAGTAGCCGGCAGCATAATGATCGCCGGTGAAGATGTGGCCGAATTGCGTGGGACGGTGACGTAGCGAAATTTCCTCGGGCATGCCGATCTTCTCCAGCTCTTGTCTCTCGAAGGCGCGCACGTCCTGCGCGGCGGAAGCCGGCTGGGTGTGGAATTCGAGATCGACCAGCGCCGAGGAGACGAACTCGACCGTGGCAAAACCCTGGTTGAATTTTCGCGCGGCAAGGAAGCGTTGCAGGAGGTCGTCCGGCAGCGGCTCGCCGGTCTGGTAGTGGCGGGCGAACTTTTGCAGCACCTCGGGCCGCTCCTGCCAGTGCTCGTAGAGCTGGGACGGCAGCTCGACGAAGTCGGTGAACACGGACGTGCCCGACAACGAGGGATAGGTGACGTTGGAGAGCATGCCGTGCAGGCCGTGGCCGAACTCGTGGAACAGGGTGCGGGCGTCGTCGGGCGACAGCAGCGAAGGCTCGCCCCCGGCTCCCTTGGCAAAATTGCAGATATTGAGAACCAGCGGCGCGACGTCGCCGTCGAGCTTCTGCTGGTCGCGCAGCGAGGTCATCCAGGCGCCGGAGCGCTTCGAGGGCCGGGCGAAGTAGTCGCCATAGAACAGCGCCTTGTGCTTGCCGTCCCCGCCCTTCACCTCCCAGACCCGGACGTCCGGGTGCCAGACCGGAACGTCCTTGCGCTCCTCGAAAGTGATGCCGAACAGGCGCGTGGCGCAGTCGAAGGCGGCGGCGATCATGTGGTCGAGCGAAAGATATGGCTTGATCGCCGCGTCGTCGAAATTGGCGCGCTGAAGGCGCAGCTTTTCGGCGTAGAAGCGCCAGTCCCAGGGGGCGAGCTTGAAATTGCCGCCCTCTTCCGCGATCAGCGCCTGCATGTCGTCGCGGTCGGCGAGCGCGCGCGCCCTCGCCGGCTTCCAGACCCGTTCCAGAAGGCCCCGCACCGCTTCCGGCGTCTTGGCCATGGAATCTTCGAGCCGGTAGGCGGCGAAGGTCGGGTAGCCCAGGAGCTTGGCGCTCTCTTCGCGCAGCTTCAGGATCTCGACGATGGTTGCGTTGTTGTCGTTGGCGTTGCCGTTGTCGCCCCGCGCAGTGAAGGCCTTGTAGACCTTCTCGCGCAGGTCGCGCCGCGCCGAGCTCTTCAGGAACTGTTCGACCGAGGAGCGCGACAGCGTGACGATGGCCTTGCCTTCCATGCCGCGCTCTTCTGCCGCAGCCTTGGCACCGGCGACGAAGCTCTCCGGCAGGCCCTGGCGGTCGGCCTCCCCGAGCTCCAGGACCCAGTCCTGCTCGTCGCCGAGCAGGTGATGGCTGAAGCTGGTGCCGAGCTGGGCGAGCCTCTCGTTGATCTCCGCCATCCGCGTCTTGGCCTCGTCGGAGAGGCCGGCACCGGAACGGTGGAAGCGGGTGTAGGTGCGCCCCAACAGGCGCAGCTGCTCGGGCGTGAGACCGAGATTGGCGCGGTTCTCGTGCAGCTGGGCGATGCGGCCAAACAGCACGGCGTTCATCATGATCGGATTCCAGTGCCGTGCCATCCGCAAGGAGACCTCCTTGTCGATCTCCAGGATGGCCGGGTTGGAATGCGCCGAGACGAGGTCGTAGAAGACCGCCGCGACCTTGCTCAAGAGCTTGCCCGAGCGCTCCAGCGCCGTGATGGTGTTGGCGAAGTCGGGCGCGGCCGGATCGTTGGTGATCGCCGCGATCTCGGCGGAGTGATCGGCGAAGGCCTGCTCGTAGGCCGGGAGGAAGTGCTCCGGCTTGATCTCGTCGAAAGGCGGGGTCGCGAACGGCGTCACCCAGGCCCTCAGCAGCGGGTTGGTCTCGGCGTCCGTAGTTTGGCGCAGTTCTGACATCACAAGTCCCGATTTTTGAGCCGATTTGTTGCAGCCAGCTATAGCACGCGATGGGGCTTTTTTGGGCCGTTTGCCCTTGCTCCCGGCCGCCTTTTCGGGGAGATTGCGGCCCTCGAAGACACGGGATCACTGAGCTCATGAACGCGCCTGCCTCCTCTTCCCGCCAGATCGCCTGGCCGAGCGTCATCACCGTCATCAGCGCCGCCATCCTGATTGGCGCGGAGGTGTTCGGCGCGGCGTTTGCCGGCGGCTGGGCGCTCGCGATCCTGTTCGGGCTCGGCGATCAGGGCGCGCACATCCTTCAGGCCGTGCTGTTCACACTCGGCGTGCTGGTGATGACCGCGTTCATCCGCGGAGCTCAGCGCGTCGAGCCGTTCACGAAGCGCCGCTGACGCGTCGTCGCGCGCGAGACACGCGCGCTGCGCAGAAAAACTTAACGCGCGTTCATCTTCCACGTCGCTCGCGCAACACTGCGCAAGCAGGTGTTAGGCAATTCTGTTCTCAGCCTAAAAAAATTCTTGCGAAGCAGAGTCAAAACGCTTATGTGCGGATTTGCCCAATTTCGCACGTGCCTGTGGTCGTGTGTCAGTCGGTAGGTATCCGGACAAGAGGCCGGACAGCCGCCAAGGGGTGAAGAAGCCGAGGGGCTCTTCGGAAGTGCGGAAGTCAAGGACTGAAAAGTCGAGCGACCGAAGCAAACCCGGAGCGTCCAGCATCTCTCTCAAGAGATGCCATGTCGAAGGTGACTTCACTTTTTGCAACCGTGACTGGCAGCCGGAGGCGAACCGGCGCACCCCGCTCTCAACGGGGGACGCGACTTAAAGCAACGACGGATCGGGCTTTTTTGGTCTCTACCGGCAGTCCAACGCCGGCGCGGGCTACTGAAAAGGCTTGTCCTTCATTGCCAGGTGATCGGGCGGGAATCTCTCCCAACCAATCCACGGCAGCACAGTCTGGTTTGAGTCGTTTGGCCTCAACGCGCCTCCATCGCGCGATGTGGCCGAAGCACTCTCATCAGACGTCACGTTGATACGGCTCCCGTCGCTGGGACCGTTGGAGAGTGCTATGACCGAACGTATCCAGGAATTCCTGCGCAATCGCCGCAAGGATGGCCTCGACACCGAGCCGTGCCTCGTCGTCGACCTCGAGGTCGTGCGCGACAATTACCAGAGCTTCGCCAAGGCGCTGCCCGACAGCCGCGTGTTCTACGCCGTCAAGGCGAACCCGGCGCCGGAAGTGCTGGCCCTGCTCGCCTCCATGGGCTCCTGCTTCGACACCGCGACGGTCGCCGAGATCGAGATGGCGCTGGCCGCGGGTGCGGCGCCGGATCGCATCTCCTTCGGCAACACGATCAAGAAGGAGCGCGACATCGCGCGCGCCTTCGCGCTCGGCATTCGGCTGTTCGCCGTGGACTGCGCCGCCGAGGTCGAGAAGGTCGCCCGTGCCGCCCCCGGCGCAAAGGTGTTTTGCCGCATCCTCTATGACTGCGCCGGCGCCGAATGGCCGCTGTCGCGCAAGTTCGGCTGCGATCCGGAGATGGCGGTCGAGGTGCTCGACCTCGCCAAGCGCCTCCGCTTGGAGCCGTACGGCATCTCCTTCCATGTCGGCTCGCAGCAGCGCAAGGTGAAGGCGTGGGACCGTGCGCTGGCGATGGCCTCGCAGGTGTTCCGCGACTGTGCCGAGCGCGGCATCAACCTGTCCATGGTCAACATGGGCGGCGGCTTCCCGACCAAGTACCTGAAGGACGTGCCGCCGGTCGTCACCTATGGCCGGTCGATCTTCCGCGCGCTGCGCAAGCACTTCGGCAACCAGATCCCGGAGACCATCATCGAGCCGGGCCGCGGCATGGTGGGCAACGCCGGCATCATCGAATCCGAGGTCGTGCTCATCTCGAAGAAGAGCGACGAGGACGAAGTGCGCTGGGTGTACCTGGACATCGGCAAGTTCGGCGGCCTCGCCGAGACCATGGACGAGTCGATCCGGTACGCCATCCGCACCTGTCACGACGGCGCGGACATGACGCCGTGCGTGCTTGCAGGGCCGACCTGCGACAGCGCCGACGTGCTGTACGAGAAGACCCCGTATCCGCTCCCCGTGACGCTCGAGATCGGCGACAAGGTGCTGATCGAGGGCACCGGGGCCTATACGTCGACCTACTCGTCGGTGGCGTTCAACGGCATCCCGCCGCTGAAGACCTACCACATCTGATCCGCCTCTCTTTCGAGGCCTGACGAACCCGGGAGCCGGCCGAGCCGGCTCCTCCCTCACATTTCGATTTCTGACGACGTCTTGGACCGGCGCGCTCGCTCACGTCGGTTCAAGCGGGGACTGAGCGCCATGACTGCTCCTCGGAAGGCACAGATCGCCCTCACCTCGAAAGCCGCTCCCTTTGCGATCCGCAGCGAGCGCGCTGGCGACGTCGCGATGCGTGAAGCGCTGCTCGATGCCTGCTTTGGCGAGAACCGCCATGGCCGGACCTGCCAGCGCCTGCGCGACGGACGCGCGCCTGCCGCAGGCCTTGCCCTGTCGGCCGTGCGCGAGGGACAGCTCGTGGGAACCGTGCGGCTGTGGCACGTCAGCGCCGGAGGCAGGCCCGCTCTGGTCCTCGGACCGCTGGCGGTCGACCCTGCCTGCCGCGAGCTCGGGATCGGCGCCGCGCTGATGCATCAAGCGCTGGCCGCCGCCCGGGCGCGCGGGCATGCTGCGGTGATCCTGCTCGGCGATGCCCCCTACTACGCCCGCTTCGGCTTCTCGGCCGACAAGACCGGCGCGCTGTCGCTGCCCGGCCCATTCGAGCGCGACCGGCTGCTGGCGATCGAGTTCGCGGAAGGCGCGCTCGACGGCGCCGAAGGGATGATCGTTCCGACCGGAGCGGCTCTGCCCAAACGGAGGGCGGTTCGCGCCCTCCAGGCGCACGCGGCCTAAGGGATTGCCATGATGGCAACGACCGAGGCCGCATCCAGCGGCCATACCCGGCTGCGCCTGACTTGATGCCTGTTCCTTTTGGGTTGCGCGAGCCTGAGAAACGCCCTTTAACCCCGCGAAACATTTCCCTTCCGTCGAGGTCCGAGAGCATGTCCCGTCGCCTGATTTCCACCGGCTCCCCGTTCGAGAAGACCGCCGGCTACAGCCGCGCCGTGATCGACGGCGAGTTCGCCTTCGTCGCGGGAACCACGGGCTATGACTACACCACCATGACGATGCCGGCCGATGTCACGAGCCAGTCACGCAACTGCTTCAAGACCATCGAAGCCGCCCTGAAGGAGGGCGGTTTCGAGATGGCCGACATCGTCCGCGTGACCTACTACCTCACTGACGTCAAAGATGCAGACGCGCATTTCGCTGTCTGCGGCGAAGTCCTCGGCGACATCCGCCCGGCCGCAACGCTTCTCGCCGTCTCGGCACTCTACAAGCCCGAGATGAAGGTCGAGATCGAAGTCACCGCCAAGCGGCGTAGCGCCTGATCCACCCCTCACCCATTGTCCGCCAGCACGTTCCGGAGAAACCATCCCATGAGCCCCGCCTCGCAGATCTACGCGAAGATCACCGGTCCCATCGTCATGGTCGGCTTCGGCTCCATCGGCAAAGGCACGTTGCCGCTGATCGAGCGGCATCTCGATTACGACAAGTCGCGCGTCACCGTGATCGATCCCAAGGATGAGGGCCGCAAGGCGCATTGCGAGAAGCACAATGTCCGCTTCATCCAGAAGGGCGTGACCAAGGACAATTATCGGGACTTGCTGACCCCGCTGCTCACCGAAGGCGGCGGCCAGGGCTTTTGCGTCAATCTCTCGGTCGATACCGGCTCCACCGACATCATGGAGCTCTGCAACGAACTTGGCGCGCTCTACATCGACACGGTCAACGAGCCCTGGCTCGGCTTCTATTTCGACGCTTCGAAGGGCCCGGAAGCGCGCTCCAACTACGCTCTTCGCGAAGTGACGCTGGCCGCCAAGAAGGCGCGGCCTAAGGGCTCGACGACGGCCGTCTCCTGCTGTGGCGCCAATCCCGGCATGGTCTCCTTTTTCGTCAAGCAGGCGCTGCTCAACGTCGCCGCTGATCTGAAGCTCAATGCCCCCAAGCCGAAGACCAAAGCCGAATGGGCGGACCTGATGCGGCAGGCCGGCGTCAAGGGCATCCACATCGCCGAACGCGACACCCAGCGCTCCAAGAAGCCGAAGGAGCCCGACGTCTTCGTCAACACCTGGTCGGTGGAAGGCTTCCTGTCGGAAGGCGTGCAGCCCTCAGAACTCGGTTGGGGCACCCATGAAAAGTGGATGCCCGAGAATGCGCGGACCCACGAAGCCGGCTGCGGCGCCGCCATCTATCTGATGCAGCCCGGCGCCAACACGCGCGTGCGCACCTGGTGCCCGACCCGCGGCGCGCAATATGGTTTCCTCGTTACCCACAACGAGTCGATCTCGATTGCCGATTACTTCACGGTGCGTGACGCATCGGGCACGGCGATCTACCGGCCGACCTGCCATTATGCCTATCACCCGGCCGACGATGCTGTGCTGTCGCTGCATGAAATGTTCGGCCGCGCGGCGAAGATGCAGGACAAGCACCACATCCTCGATGAGAACGAAATCGTCGATGGCATCGACGAGCTCGGCGTGCTGCTGTTCGGCCACGACAACAATGCCTACTGGTACGGCTCGCAGCTCTCCATCGAAGAGACCCGCAAGCTCGCGCCCTACCAGAACGCCACCGGCCTGCAAGTGACCTCCGCCGTGCTCGGCGGCATGGTGTGGGCGCTGGAGAACCCGAACGAAGGCATCGTCGAAGCCGACGAGATGGATTTCGATCGTCTCTTGGAAATCCAGCTGCCCTATCTCGGCCCGGTGAAGGGTTTCTACACCGACTGGACGCCGCTGACGGATCGCCCGGGACTGTTCCCGGAAGATATCGATACGAGCGATCCCTGGCAGTTCCGGAATATTCTGGTGCGGTGAGGGCGGTTCGCCCTGAGTACACTGTCATGCCCCGGCTTGGCCGGGGCATCCAGTACGCCGCGGCCTCTCCGTATCCACGCTCCTTCTCTGGAATACTGGATCCCCCGCCTTCGCGGGGGATGACACCGAGTATGTGACGATCAGCACGGCCGCACAGCTACTTCTTCTCAATCGGCGGCGCGACCTTCTCGGCTGGAGCGGGCGGCAGCGTGGGCTTGGTCGCCGCGCCCTGCGTCTGGGAATCGGGCCGTGCGGGCTCGGGGGCCGGCGTAGTCGGGCGATCACCGCCGGGCTTGGACTCCGCGGGCGTCTTGCTCTGATCGTCGGACGGGGTGCCCTGGAGCGGTGGCGTTGCCTGCGCCATCTGCATCCGGCTCTCGGCGCGAATCTGCGCCAGCGACAGGCCCGATACCACGACGCCCGCTGCGAACAGCGAAGAGGCGATTATCAGGTCGAGTCTCAGTCTGCGCTTGTCATAGCCTGTCATGTCGATCACCGCATTTGTCCGCGGAATCAACGAAATGGCCGCGCGCGGGTTCCGAGCCTGGCAAGGTGGGAACCGCACGCCGGCGCGCCAGAACGCCGCGCTCAATCCGTGGTGCTGACTTCCCAGGTGGCGTGGCGCACGCCTGGAAGATGCTGGAGATCCGTCGCCACCGCGTTCAGCTCGTTCGGATCGACCGCGGTCGCAACCAGCTTTGCGACGATCTCCAGGATGTCGTCGCCGATCTCGGCCACATCGATATCAGCGACCGAATATTTCGCGGCTTCCAACCTCTCGACGAGGCGGTCGCGCATGTCAGGCAGAGCGTCGGCCGCGACCGCCAGCTTGAAATAGTAGGTCGCCTCCAGTGCACGCTCATTCAGCGGAATGCGGTTGATGGCATTGACCAGCGGGCGCAGCAGCGTGTTGCCGGCAATGACGAACACGGTCAGCGCCGCCGCCTGCGCGACCATGTCGGCGCCGGCACAGGAGCCGACCGCGGCCGAGGCCCATAGCGTCGCGGCCGTATTGAGCCCGCGCACGTCCATGCCCTGCTTCATGATGACACCGGCGCCGAGGAAGCCGATGCCGGAGACGACATAGGAGATCACCCGCACCGCGCCGTCGGCGCCGGTCAGATGCATGGCGAGATCGACAAAGGCGGCGGCGCCGACCGCGACCAGCACATTGGTACGCAGGCCCGCCGTGCGCTGGCGGTACTGTCGCTCGGCGCCGATCAGCGTCCCCAGCACGAAGGCCGTCAATAGGCTGATCAGCGTGTCCGCAAAATCGGCAAGCTGGAAGGTCGTCAGAAACCGCATGGCCCCCTATACGGCGGGAACCATGACAGATTAAAGCTCCAGCAGGCCGCCGTCCCCATTTTCATCCGCGAACGCCAGCAGCGTGCCCTTGGCGTTCCAGGCGAGTCCGGCGACCGGCGGGGTGCCGTTGCGGCGGACCAGGATCTCCGCGCCGTCCTCCAGCCGCACCATCAGCACGGTGCCGTCGCTGTAGCCGGCGGCGAGGATGTCGTTCTTGGGGTGGCAGGCCACCACCGCGACGCGCGCTTGCAGCGGCGCGAGCATCGCGGGCTCCTTGCCCATCGGACCGTCCTTGCCGGCGAACGGCCACAGGATCACGGTGTCGGCGCCCGAGGTCGCCAGCGCCTTGCCGCCGGCGCTCCAGGACATCGAGCGGACGCGGCCGGGATAACCGGTCATGCGCATGTGCCTGTTGTCGGCGAGCCGCCAGCCATGCAGCGCCGCCTCGTGCATCGCAGTGACCAGGAACTTGTTGTCCGGGCTGAAAGTGACGCCGAGATGCGAGCCGGCCCAGGGCAGGAATTCGGCTGTGGCAGCCATGTTGGGAAACCACAGCGTCGCGCCGTTGTAATGCGCGATCGCGAGCCGGAGGCCTTTTGGTGCGAAGGCAAGCCCACCGACGGTCGAGGGCACCTCGATCGACTTCTCCTCGGTCTTGCCGCTCTTGACGGTCGCCGTCTTGCCGGCCGACCAGGCGAAGGCGCCATCTGGATGCAGCGCCACCGCGTCGATCCAGCGCCGCTTCGGATCGGTGGCGAGCAGGGTCACCTCGCCCTTGGCGTCGAGCGACACGACCTTGCCGTCGTCGCCGCCCATGACGAGGCGCTTGCCGTCGGAGGCGGTCGAGAGGATGCCGCCGCTGTGCACGGCGACCTTGCTGATCTCGCCCTTGGCATCGACCAACGCGACATTCTCCTCGCCGCCGACGAAGGCGGCCCGATCGGCGAGGAAATGCACTGAGGTCACGGCCATGCCGAGCGCGACCGGCTTGACGCGGTCGGTGACGGAGACGATCGAGGCGGAGTCGGGAGCCGGCGTAAACTCTTTCATCACGAGACGATGCAGCTCTCAAAACCCTTGCGGATGGCTTCTTCCGGCAGTTCGCGGCCGATGAAGATGAGGCGGCTCTCGCGCGGCTCGCCCTCCTTCCACTTCCGCTGGTGGTCGCCCTCCAGCATCATGTGGACGCCCTGGAAGACGTAGCGGTCGTCATCGTCGTGGAAGGCGAGGATGCCCTTGGAGCGCAGGATCTTGCCGCCCTCGATCTGCACCAGGTTCTGGAGCCAGGGCATGAACACGTTGGGATCGAGCGGCTTGTCGGTCTTGAGCGCTAGCGATTGCATGTCCTCGTCGTGATAGTGCTTCAGGCCATGGCCGTGATCATGGTGGTTGTGATGGTCGTGGCCATGGTGATGATGATCATGGTCGTGGTCATGATCGTCGGCCTCAAGGAAATCAGGCTCGATGTCGAGGATGCGGTCGAGGTCGAACGCGCCGCGATCGAGCACGTCGGCCAGCGCCACCGAGCAGCGCTCGGTGCGATGCAGCTTCGCATAGGGGTTGATGCCGCGGATGCGGGCCTCGACCTCGGCGAGCTCGCCCTTGTTGACAAGGTCGGTCTTGTTCAGCACGATCACGTCGGCAAAGGCGATCTGGTTCTTGGCCTCGGGCGCGTCCTTGAGCCGGTCGGACAACCACTTTGCGTCCGCCACAGTTACAACCGCATCGAGCCGCGCGTTCTTCTGCACGTCCTCGTCGACGAAGAAGGTCTGGGCGACCGGCGCCGGATCGGCAAGGCCGGTGGTCTCGACGATGATGGCGTCGAACTTGCCCTTGCGCTTCATCAAGCCGTCCATGATGCGCACGAGGTCGCCGCGCACGGTGCAGCAGATGCAGCCGTTGTTCATCTCGAACACTTCCTCATCGGCGCCGATGATGAGGTCGTTGTCGATGCCGATTTCGCCGAATTCGTTGACGATGACGGCGTATTTCTTGCCGTGGTTCTCCGACAGGATGCGGTTCAAAAGCGTGGTCTTGCCGGCGCCGAGATAGCCGGTCAGTACGGTCACGGGAATTTTTGGGGCAGTCGCTTCAGACATAACAACTCCGGACTTTAAGGCTTTTCGCGCGACGCGAGGCGGGGTGGCCCCTGCCCTAGTGGTCAAGCGCGCTGGTCAGGGCCTTTATATTGTGCCTGACCATGTCAATGTAAGTGGGTGCAGGCCCCTTTTCGCCGGTCAAACCGTCGGAAATCAAGGTCCCGCCGACCTTTGCCCCGGTCTCGGCCGCGATCCGCCGGATCAGCCGGTCGTCGCTGATATTTTCCAGGAACACGGCCGGGATTTTCTGGGCCTTGATCTGGCCGATGATCGCGGCGATGTCGCGCGCGCTGGGTTCGGTCTCCGTGGAGACACCCAAGGGGGCGATGAACTGGATACCGTATTCGGCGGAAAAATAGCCGAAGGCGTCGTGGGTGGAGATCACCTTGCGCCGCTCCAGTGGGATCTTGGCCACGGCCTCGCGGACCTCGCGGTCCAGGGTTTCGAGCTTTTCCAAATAGGCTTTGGCCTGGGCGCGGAAGAACTCCGCGTCATCCGGGGCGGCCGCGGCGAGTGCATTGGCGATGTCGGTGACATAGACCTTGGCGTTGGGGATGGACTGCCAGGCGTGGGGATCGGCGGCCGAACCCAATTTCAGGGGCGTGATACCGGTGCTCGCAGTCACGACCGTCGCCTTGCTGCCCGAGGACTGCACGAGCCGCGGCAGCCACCCCTCGAGGCCGAGCCCGTTGACGATGACGAGATTTGCATCCGCGATTCGCTTCGCATCGCTCGGTGCAGGCGTGTAGACGTGGACATCGCTGTCGGCGCCGACCAGCGTGGTCAGATTGATCCTGCTACCACCGACATTGCGGACGAAATCGGCGAGGATCGAGAAGCTCGCGACCACGTTGAGCCGCTCTGTGGCGTGCAGTGGCGGGGCGATCAGCAACAGCGCACAAAGCAGGATGAGCCGCATCGTCACGCTTCCAGATGCCGGCCGGGAAACAATTGCCGGACGATACCGCCGACGCGGCCGAACAGGACGGAAGCCACGTAGAGCGCCGTCGCCACGAGAATGATCGCAGGGCCCGACGGCACGCGGGTCTGGAACGACAGCACGAGGCCGGCATAGCCCGAGACGGCGGCAGCGACGACCGCGATGCAGATCATGGCGGTGAGATCGCGCGACCAGAACCGCGCAATGCCGGCCGGCAGGATCATGAGGCCGACCGCAAGCAGCGTGCCGAGTGCCTGAAAGCCGTTGACGAGGTTGATCACGACGAGCGCGAGGAAAGCGAGATGCGCAGGCCCCCCGGCGCGGCTCACCGTGCGCAGGAACAAGGGATCGACGCTCTCGACCACCAGCGGGCGGTAGATCACGGCGAGCACGAGCAGCGTCACCGTGGCGTTGAAGGCCACCACCAGCAGCGTCTGGTCGTCCATCGCGAGGATGTTGCCGAACAGCACATGCAACAGATCGATATTGGTGCCCTTGATCGAAACGATGGTGACGCCGAGCGCGAGCGAGGCCAGATAGAAGGTGGCCAGCGAAGCGTCCTCCTTCAGCCCGGTCGAGCGTGCGACCACACCGGCGAGGATCGCGACCGCAAAGCCGGCGATCAGGCCGCCGGCGGTCATCGCGAACAGGTTGAGCCCGGAGAGCAGGAAGCCGATGGCGGCGCCCGGCAGGATCGCATGCGCCATGGCATCGCCGACGAGACTCATCCGCCGCAGCATCAGGAACACGCCGATCGGCGCGCCCGCCAGCGACAGCGCGATCACGGCGGCGAGTGCCCGCCGCATGAACTCGAATTCGGTGAACGGACCGATCAGCGCATCATAGGCCATTTGCGATCACGCCGCCTGCGAACGCCCGTAGTCGGCCGCGCAGGCCGCCGCACTGTCGTCGAAGGCCTCGCACATCCGCATCGCGACCATCAAATTCTCCGGCGTCAGCACCTCGGCCGTCGGTCCCCACGCCACGGGGCCGCGCGCCAGCACCAGCGTCTCGCTGAAATGGATGCGCACCATCTCCATGTCATGCAACGCGGCCAGCACGGTGCGGCCCTCGGTGTGCCACTCCTTCACCAGCGCGAGCAGATCGGCCGTGGTCTTGCTGTCGATGGCGTTGAAGGGCTCGTCGAGCACGATCAAGGTCGCGTCCTGGAGCAGCACCCGCGCGAACAGCACGCGCTGCATCTGGCCGCCGGAGAGCGTGCCGATCGGGCGGTTCTCGAACCCGTTGAGACCAACGGCGGCGATCGCGCGCAGGATTTTTTGCCGCGCAGCCTTGCCTATGCCGCCGAACAGGCCGGTCCCGCGCCACAGCCCGGTGCCGACGAAATCGAACACCGAGATCGGAAAGCTGCGGTCGATCTCCGCGCTTTGCGGCAGGTAGGCGATGTCCCTGCTGTCGCGGCCTCCGAGATGTATGCTGCCGTCGAGCGGCTTGAGGATGCCGACGATGCCGCGCAGCAACGTCGATTTGCCGGCGCCGTTCGGGCCAATCACGGCGACCAGTGCACCGGGTGCGACCTCGCCATTGAGATGATGCACGGCCGGATGCCGGTCATAGCCGAGCGTGACGTTATGGAAGGCTAGCTGTGCCATGGTCACCTCATCGCCAGGAAGACCATGCCCCAGAGCACGGCGCAGACAGCGAGCGCGGCCGCGAGGCGCCCCGCCATGGTCATGCGCAGGATCGACCACGGCGCCGCCTGGGCCGGATGCGGCGAAGCCGCGTCATGGACATGGGCATGAGTGTGGTCGTGCCCGTGCGAATGGGCGTGGTCGTGGGAATGGTCGTGATGATGGGCGTGAGACGCGGCAGGAACCATCCCGAGATGTTATATTATAACATTGCGCCTGTCCACGCCGGGCTCAGGGCCGGTCGATCAGCATGGCGATGGCGGCCGCTACGAACGGGAACGGCACCGACACCGCGCAGCGGAACCAGACGAAACGGGCCGGCATGAACGGGATCTCCCACAGGATCACCCGCTGGAACGCGAACAGGGCCCAGGCGACGACATAGGCAACCACCTGAGGCACCCCGCCGCCGGACTTCAGCGCCACCGTGCCGATAGAGAAGCCGATCACAGGCCCGCCCGGCGTGGCGGCGCCGGCGACCACGGCAGACGCGACCCCAAGCCAGCCGCTGTCCGGCCCGAGCCAGCCGGTGATCACCTCTTGCGGGATGATGGCGGCGATGTAGCCGGAGCCGATCACCCCCAGCGCGATCCGCGGCACGATGTTGATGAAGTCCATCGAGCCTTCGCGCAGAGAAGCCTTGAACACGGCAGGGCTGCGGCGGAAGGCGATCAGGCCGACGCCGAACACCGAGCCCCACAACAGGATGTCGATCAGGAGCGCGGCGCTCACGTCTCGTCGCCCTTCGGGATCGGCTTCGGATAGAGCCGGACATAGACGGAGCGGCCGAGCGCGCCGGCGAGCACCGGCAGCGGCAGCGAGATCACGATCCGCCACAGCGTGAAATCGGTGCCCATGATCGGGATTTCCCAGGCCACCGCCCGGCCGTAGCCGATCAGGGTCCAGCTCACGACCATGGCGATGGTGGCGCCGAAATCGGCACCGACCGCGAGCAGCGCGCTCGCCACCGGATAGGCGGTGAAGGGACCGCCGGGCAGGATCGCGCCGAAGGCGGTGCCGATCAGAAGCCCCATCAGGCCGGATTTCGGCCCGAGCGAGCGCGAGACTTTTTCGTGCGGCAGGATTTCCGAGATGAACGCACCAAGCAGGCAACCGGCGAGCACGCGCGGCAGGATACCGCCGAACAGCGAGAGGTCGTGGGTGAGAATGTCGAGAACACCATCGGTGCCGTCACGCCGCCAGACCAGACCCGCGCTCACCGCCACCAGGGCCGCGATGATGATGGTCGACCAGCCGATCGGCTTGCGCGCACGCCCCGGCCGCGGCTCGGAGTCCGCGTCCTCGGCAGACGCCGGGTCTTTCGGGGAAGGTTCTGACAACGGGCTCGGTCGGATCGAGGGTGATGCCCATCCTGCTTAAGGGGGCTGCCCATGCGATGCAAACGGAACGATCACAGGCCGATACGCGCACCGCGCAGGGCAATTCCGCACAGCAAAAAGGCGGCCGCGCATGCGACCGCCCTTCTCTACTCTGTCATTCCGGGGCGGCGCGTCAGCGCCGAACCCGGAATCCATCGGGCGTCATCCCGAGTGGACAAATGGATTCCGGGCGCGCGCTTGGCGCGCCCCGGAATGACTCCAAATGCCTACGCCTTCTCGAACAGAGACTCGACGTATTCCCAGTTCACGAGGTTCTCGACGAACGCCTTGAGATAGTCCGGACGGCGGTTGCGATAGTCGATGTAGTAGGAGTGCTCCCAGACGTCGCAGCCGAGGATCGGGGTGGCGCCGTGCACCAGCGGATTCTCGCCGTTCGGGGTCTTGGAGATCTCGAGCTTGCCGTTCTTGACCTGGAGCCAGCACCAGCCGGAGCCGAACTGGCCGACGCCGGCCGCCTGGAAGTCGGTCTTGAATTTATCGAAGCCGCCGAGGTCCTCGTTGATCTTCTTCTCGAGCTTGCCGGGCAGCTTGGTGCCGCCGCCATTGGGCTTCATCCAGCTCCAGAAGTGGATGTGGTTGTAGTGCTGGCCGGCATTGTTGAACACCGCGGGGTTCTTGCCGAACGAGCCCTTGACGATCTCTTCAAGGGATTTGCCTTCCCATTCGGTCCCCTTGAGCGCGTTGTTGCCGTTGGTGACGTAGGCCTGATGATGCTTGTCGTGATGATATTCCAGCGTCTCCTTCGACATATACTGGCCGAGGGCGTCATAGGCGTAAGGGAGAGGGGGCAGCGTAAAGGTCATGGCTTCTTGTCCGCAACTGGTGGGGAACGAGTTCTAACGGTCACCCCTTATAGAAGGTTCCTGCGTCGTTAAATACCGCCAATTTGCGAAAATGCGTGATGCGAACGCTTGGCACGATTGCATAAAATCGTCGCAGCACGCGGACATTCGCGCGGCCTTGGTGGCGTGATGCAAAATATCATTGCCTTTGAGGCGCTTATGGCAGAACGAATGCACCACGGACCGACCTTGCGAAAGACAGAGCCATGAGCATCGAGATCGACATTTTGAACGGCGACGCCTCGTGGCCGATCGCAGAGCCGCTGCACCAGGCAATCTGGGGCCCACACATGGTTGCGGATAAGCCTTGGGCTCACGTCAAATGGGATAACGCTCATCTTCGCGTGCTGCTCGACACGCCCGACGACGGCCTCGTCTGCCATGTCGGCGGAACGGACAGAAGGTCCATGTCGGCGGCATCGGAGGCGTCTGTACCCGCGAGGACCGGCGCGGTCGCGGCTATGCAACCATGGCGATCGACGCGGCGGTGCACACTATGCGCGCCAACGAGGCGGTGCGCTTCGCGCTGTTGTTCTGCGAGCCGCACAATTTCGCGTTCTACGAGGCGCGCCGATGGCAGCCCTTCAAGGGCGAGGTCTATTGCGAGCAGCCGGAGGGACGAATCCGCTTCGACTACATGGCACCCTACGTCTTCGACATCGTCCGGGCGCCGACGCTAGGCACCATCGACCTATGCGGCCTGCCCTGGTGAGCCCTGCGTGAGCGGAGGGCTGCGCCGGCCGCCTCACATCCTATAATATGTCGACCATCATTTAATATTCCGCCCGGTGAACATGACGATCGACGCCCCTGCAGACGCCGTCCCGCCGCTTGCGCCGGTCGCCTCCCCCATCGCCAACCTGCTGACGGCGCCGATTCTGCCGACATTGCTGCGGCTCGCGATCCCAAACATGATCGCGATGGTCGGCAGCACGCTGGTTGCGATCGCAGAGACGTCCTATATCGGTCGGCTCGGCACCATCCCGCTCGCCGCGATCGCGCTGGTGTTTCCGTTCGCGATGCTGACGCAGATGATGAGCGCGGGCGCGATGGGCGGCGGCGTCTCCTCCGCGATCAGCCGCGCGCTCGGCGCAGGAGATCGCGACCGCGCCGCGACGCTGGCGCTGCATGCCGCCATCATCGGCCTCTGCGGCGGCCTGTTCTTCACGGTGATGATGCTCATCTTCGGCCGCTCGTTCTTCGCGCTGCTCGGCGGCCGCGAGCGCGTGCTGGAGGAGGCCAGCGGCTACTCGCAGGTGCTGTTCTCCGGCGCGGTCGCGATCTGGCTCGTCAATACGCTGGCCTCGGTGATCCGCGGCACCGGCGACATGCGTCTGCCTTCGATGACGTTGATCGGGGCGAGCCTGCTCCAGGTCGCACTCGGCGGCACGCTGGGGCTTGGCCTGTTCGGCGTGAAGCAATTCGGCATGCCCGGCGTCGCGAGCGGCCAGCTGATCGCGTTCAGCTGTGCCGCGATCTTCTTGCTCTGGTACCTCTTGTCCGGCCGCAGCAGGCTGCCGCTCGACTTCCGCGCCTTCCATTTCGAGCGCGCGATGTTCGTGGACATTCTGAAAGTGGGCGCGGTGGCCTGCCTGTCGCCGCTCCAGACCGTGCTCACCATTCTGATCTTCACAAAAATCCTCGCGACCTTCGGCACCGAGATGCTGGCCGGCTACGGCATCGGCTCGCGGCTGGAATTCTTGCTGATCCCGATCACCTTCGCCTTCGGCATCGCATCGGTGCCGATGGTCGGCATGGCGATCGGCGCCGGACATCGGAAGCGCGCGCGGCGCGTGGCCTGGACCGCGGCCGCCGCCTCCGGACTCACGGTCGGCCTGATCGGCCTCGCGATCGCGCTCGATCCGTCGCTGTGGGTCGCGCTGTTCACGCGGGATCCGGGCGTTACCGCCGCCGCGTACAGCTATTTCCACTGGGCAGGTCCGGCCTTCGTGTTTTTCGGCATGGGCGTATCGTTGTACTTCTCCTCACAAGGCGCGGCGCGCGTCGGCGGGCCCGTGCTTGCCTCCACAGTGCGGCTCCTGATCGTCGCGATCGGCGGCGTCGGCCTCATGACGATGCAGGCGCCGGCCTGGACCTTGTTCGCTCTGGTCGGCGGCGCCATGGTCCTGTTCGGGCTCTCGACCGCCGTCTCGGTCGCCTTCGTGCACTGGGGCAAATGAGCGCAGGCGAACAAGCGCAGACAGTAAGCGCAGGAATGTGATTCCATCCAGCGTTGCACTATCCTGCCGGACTGCTATGGAGGCGCCTTTCATTTTCGGGGCTCTCTCCATGTTCAGAAGATTCGCGATTCCCTTCGTCGTCCTGGCTGCGCTGCTTGGCGCGACGAGCGCCCATGCGCAGAGCGCCGACGGGACCTGGCTCACCCAGGCAGGTGATGCGCGCGTGAAGATCAGCAAATGCGGCGGCGGCATCTGCGGCCACATCGTCTGGCTGCGCGAACCCATGGACACCGCGACCGGTCAGCCCGCGACCGACACCAAGAATCCCAATCCCGCGCTCGCCAGGCGTCCGATGATCGGCCTGCCATTGTTCAGCGGCATGCAGCCGTCAGCTCCGAACAAATGGTCGGGCCAGATCTACAATGCCGACGACGGCAGCACCTATGCGAGCAGTATCAGCGTGACGGGCGCGGATTCGCTGCGCGTCGAGGGCTGCGTCGGCGCCCTCTGCGGCGGCGAGACCTGGACGCGCGCGGGGCGATAGCCGCCGCTCACGTCGTCATTGCCTTCAACGCCGTCGCAGCCGAGGCATAGCCGCCCCGCGCGCCGTCGATGAAATGGACGTGGTCGCTGCGCAGCGCCGAGGGCGTGAAGCAGGTCATCATCGCAGCGTCCTGCTGATAGAGGCCGTAGCGCACGATGCCCTCGCGCGCGGCCGCAGCGAGACGATCGCTCAGCGCGCGTTCGAGCTCGTTCGTACAGTCGAGGATCATGCGCAATCCGTCGTCATATTTCCTGAAGTCCGAGTTCTCGACCACCTGACGCTTGTAGACGTTTGGCACGAAGCCGCCGACCTTGATGTCGAAGCGCATGATCAGATAGGCGAACAACGTGTAGGCCAGGACGGCGGCCCGGCGGGCAAGCAGCGGGCCGCCGCGCCTGCTGCGGGCTTCATAATCCAGCCCCTGCGGCGGCCATTTCAGCGGCGGCCCCTGCGCCGGCACCGGGCGGCCGCCATCCGGACTGCGCTCGACGAGATGGATGATGTCCTCGATCACCTTGCGGAAAGCCAGCGGGTCAGCGCCACGCGCCGGCATCACCAGCACCGACAGGATCAATCCGCGTGACGCCGGCATCACCTCGAAGCGGCAGGACAGGCCGGAGAGATCGGGCTGCGTGCCGTCCGGCGCCTCGGTCACCGCGAACTCGCCGCGCTTCATCGCGGCGTCGGCCCAGGCGAGGCCGCCGCCGGAGAACATCGCATAGGACAGGTTCGCCGACGGACCGAAGCGTGCGACGCGTACGTCGAGGCCCTGCGCACGGATGGCGCTGACCGGCACCAGGGCGACGCGCATCTTCAGATCAAGATCCTCACGCACCCAGGTCGCGGTCGCCGCCAGCGCGTCGCGGGCCAGTTCGAGATCGTGAGGCGCGACCGCAAAGCTGGCACCGTCGCCGCCGAACACGAAGGGGAATTCGCGCCCCTCCAACGCGTTGGTCACCGCCGCGATCACGGCGGCGCCGGCCATGTTCACCGCCTTGTAGCGCTGCGCCGCGATAGCCTTGGTCGAATCGACGATGTCGGCAACGCCGACGCTCCAGTCGTCCGGCAGCGGCGCATACAGCACCGGGTCCATCAGGCTGGTGAAACCACGGAAGACCGGAATGCCGCTGTAGAAGGATTCGCCTGATGTCATCGGGTGATGCCGGACGGTTGGGATGGCGCGTTGCGAAAAGTAGATACGTGGCAGGATCGATCCGGGTTCGCCGGCCGGCCTCTCCGCGACGTCCCGATCATTGGCCGAAATGGAGCCGGACAACAAGCTCGCACCGCGATGCAGTGCTGCAGTTTGTCATTGATCGACATCAAACGACACACCGCAAAAGGCGTTTACTCTTGATTTATCGAAAATGAATGCCCGGGATCATCGAAGTGTCCGACATCGGCAACAAGGACTCGACCTCACCCGTACGCCGGCGCACGGGCCTCGACGCAATCAGCGCGGTGAAGATGCCGGAACGGCTGACCGCCGCCGTCGATGCCTGGGCTGAAGCCCATCAGCTGACCCGCTCGGATGCAATCTGCAAGCTCGTCGAACTGGCGCTGAAGATCGCGCCTGCCGAACCGGCATCAGCGCACGCGATCACATCGGACGCCACGCAGATTGAATACATCGCCGTGCACGAGATCGACGCACTGCTTGATCCCGCATTGCCGGCAGACGAACGCGAGCGCCGCATCCGCCGCCTCACCGAGGGGCCGCCGGAGTTCTCACATGAACGAATTGACTTGCCGAAGCATCAGAGGTGAGTGGTTAGTGCAGCTTCTCGTCCTGACGCTTGCGCACCGTTGACGCGGGGACATCGTGACAGCCGACCAGCCGCACGAATTGCTGCGGATACATTTCGTGGCCGTGATCACCGGAATTCTGATGCGACATCGGCTGGCAATGGACATCGTCCGGCCTCGAGCAAGACTGCTCTGCTGACGCCCGGCCCAGATTCGAAGCGGTCATGGACTGCTCCCTGTCGATTAGGGCAGATCGATTGACGTAACCCAACCGATTGCGGGGCATCATACGACCAAATCCGGTGAATTCAAATTGAGCCGGATCAAATCTATTGCGGCGACAGAGTTCCGCTACGCCGTATTCCCCGCGTCGATCGTGAAGACGGTGCCGGTGACGTTGCGGCCGCCCTCACCGAGCAGATATTCCACCATGCGCGCGACGTCCTCTGTCTCCGGCAGGCGGCGCAGTGCGCTGCGGCCGGCGATGCGTTTGCGTCCCTCGTCGGAGAGATTGTGCGTCAGCTCGGTGTCGATGAATCCCGGCGCGATCGCATTCACGGTGATACCGAGCTTGCCGACCTCGCGCGCCAGCGAGCGGGTGAAGCCGGTCGCGGCCGCCTTGGTGGCGCCGTAGACGGAGAGGCCATTATAGCCGGTGGTCGCGATGATCGAGGAGATGTTGATGATGCGGCCGGCGCCATCGGCCATCATCTGCCGCGCGACATATTTGGTGAGGATGATCGGCGACAGCACGTTGAGCTGCACCAGCGCCTCGATCTCGGAATTGTGCATGGTGGCGAGCAGGCCTTCGGTGCCGAGGCCGGCATTGTTGACGAGGCCGTAGATCGGGCCGAATTCGTCGCGGACGAGCTTTGCGAAAGCGGGGATCGCGTCGATCACGGCGAGATCGCAGGCGCGGAAATGCAGGCGTCCCTCAGACGCGGCGATTGCGGCCTTGAGCTCCTCGCTCTCGCGCCGTGCGGCGGCAATCACGTTGAAGCCAGCGCCGGCGAGGCGCCTTGCGATCGCAAGGCCAATGCCGCGGCTGCCGCCGGTGACGAGAACATTATGCATCGGTGCGCGCCAGTTTGCCGGCCGGAGTGACGTCGAGCGCCTCGACGAAACGGATCACCGCCGGCACCTTGTGCGAGGCGAGCTGGGCGCGGCACTGGTCAAGGATCTGGTCGCGGATCTCTTTCGCGCGCGCGGGATCGGAGCCGTCGGCGAGGATCACGTCGGCGACGACGATGCCGCCGGTGATCGGGCTGCGGCGGGATTTGGCCCGTGACATCCGCACGTCGGGATGGCGGTTGATCACCGCCTCGATCTCCTCGGGGTGAACCTTCAGCCCGCCGATATTGATGATGCCGCCGCGGCGGCCGACGAAATAATAGCGATCGCCGCGCAGCTCGACGATGTCGCCGCTATCGACAAAGCCGTCCGCATCGGTGAGCGCGGCAGCGTTGCGGCCAATGTAAGCGTGCGCGGTGCGCGTCGAGCGGATGCGCAGCGAGCCGTCGACCACCTTCATCTCGACACCATTGCGGTTACCGAGATAGTCGGCCGGAAAACCCTCCAGCCCGTCATTGACAGCGAAGCCGACGCCGGCCTCGGTCGAGGCATAGGCGTGACCGACGGAGGCATTGGGGAATGCCGCTTTCAAGCCGTCCAGCACCGCCTGATCGGCGATCTCGCCGGAGAGACGGACGTAACCCGGCGCGAACTGTGCCGCCGAGCCGCTCATCAGGAGCTTGCGCCAGTGCGAGGGCGTGCCGGAGATATGCGAGACGCCGCGCGCATTCAGCCGCGCGACGTGATCGGCCAACGCCTCATGCGGGTCCGACAGCACCATCGAGCCGCCGGAAAGGAAGGCGCGGAGGAAGATTTGCAGCCCGCCATAGCGGCGGATGTCGTAGAACGTCGCCCACACCGGCGCAGGTCCGCGCGCGGGGCCTTCGGCGACGATTGCGCCGGTGAGTGCTTCCAGCGTGTGCCCGGCGATCTTGGGCACGCCCGACGTACCCGAAGTCAGCATCAGCCATTCCGTGGCGCGCTCGGTCTTGACCGGCGCGGTGGCTTGAAGCGGCACGTGTGCGGTGACAATGAGCGCGAAGCCGGTGTTGGCCCAGCGATCCGGCTCGTCAGTAACGACGGCATCGATCCCGGCATCCGCGATCACCGCATCGAGATGCGCCGGGTTGAGATCGGGCGGGCACAGCAGCATGCGACGCGCGATGCCGTCGAGCTCGATCATGGCAAGGCCCGACCGGAGCTGGTCGGACAGCCTGAGCAGCACACAGCGGCCGGACAATTCGCGCAGGCGGCCGCCGAGGACCGTCTGCGACAGGATGTCCGTCAGCGACACGCTCGTCTGCGCATCTGACAGCGTGCGGCCCTTCAGCTCCGCGCCGAGATGGTCGCGAAGCGCAAAGATCTCACGCGGGGACATTTTCGTAGGCCCGCACGAAATCGCCCACGGTGGCGGGGAACGCTGCGTCCTCGGAAACGGTGAAGGGGTCGACGCCGGTCTCGTCCTCAAGACGCGCGACCAGGATCGCGAAGGCGAGCGAGTCGAAGCCCGTCTCGTGCAGGGACAGATCGTCCGAGAGTGCAGGAAGCGTGACGTGCTGTTCCTTGGCGATCTGCTGGATCGCTTCAATGACCTTAGACCTTACCGACATGGCTGGCTCGCTTGTTGTTATCGATCGTTCGCGTTGCGGCGGCTCTTGCTGACCGCCTCCCCATGGCCGCCTGTTTACCCGACAGAAGTAAATGGCTTCTTGGACAATTCAGATAAAATTGGACCTATCTGCGGATTTTTCGCAGCGTTACAACCTGATCGCGCCGTCCACGATCTGCGCATAGGCCTCAGCGTCAAGCGCGACATAGGCGCCGGATTTCGGGTCAACCATGAACAGCGGATCCGTTATCGCCTCTGGATCGAAGCCTTCGCGCGCGAGGTCGCCTTTCTTCTGCTTGAAGGTCTCGGTCGCATCGATCTCGCAAGAGATGCGAATGAAAACGGGACGGGCATAGGCCGGCAGGCGCTGTGCCAGATGCGCAGGCAGTGCGGCGATCTCAAAGCCCTCATTCACAACAAGCGCGCTCATGCCGGCGCGGCCGTCGGTACCGGGGATGCTGACGCCGTAGGTGGTGGCATCGATCACGCCGGTGAAGTCGCGCACGGCATCGTTCACCTCCGACGTCGCGACGTTCTCGCCCTTCCAGCGGAAGGTGTCGCCGATGCGGTCGACGAAATGGAAGAAGCCCTTGTCGTCAAGCCGCATCAGGTCGCCGGTGCGGAACCAGGCATCGCCGCTGGCGAAGACGTCGCGCAGGATCTTCTTCTCGGTCTCGCCCGCGTCGGTATAGCCCTCGAAACGGCCGCCGCCCTGGTCCGCGGTGCCGATGCGGCCGATCGCTTCCCCGGCCTCGCCACGGACGCAGGCGATGCAAAAGCCCTCTTCGTTGCGCAGCGGCGCGCCGGTATCGGGATCGAGCTTGACGAGGCTTGCTGGAAAGCGATGCGCGAGCAGCGGCGGGATGCGGCCGATCGCGCCCGGCTGGCCCTCGACGTTGAACAGCGAGAAATTACCCTCGGTTGCAGCATAGAACTCGATGATGCCCGGAATGGAAAAGCGCGCCTGAAAGTCTTCCCAGATGTCGCCACGCAGGCCGTTGCCGCAGACGAGCCGCAGACGATGCCGGTTCTCATATTCCGACGGCGGCGCCTTGAGCAGATAACGGCAGAGCTCGCCGATATACTGGAACAGCGTGCAATCATGCCGGACGATGTCGGACCAGAAATGCGAGGCCGAAAACTTCTCCGCAATCACCACCGAGGCGCCGGCAGCCAGCATGCTGCAGGGCGCGACGATGCCGCCGACCGAGTGGAACAGCGGCAGGCAATCGTAGAGCCGGTCCTGCGGCGTCGCGCCGGTGAGGCCGGCGAACCAAAAGCCCCAATTGAGGATGCGGCGGTGACTGATGCTGGCGGCCTTGGGCAAGCCCGTGGTGCCCGAGGTATAGATCAGCAGCGCGCGGTCATCGATGGTGACGTTGCCATGTTCGTCCGGCGAGAGCGCTCCATCTTCGAGCGCGGCCAGCGCCACGTCGATCGCGCGTTCGCCGCGGGCATCGCCATGGGTCCAGACTTTTGCGTCCGTCTTCAGGTACGGCGCCGCGCTGTCCCACATCTCCATCAGCTCATGCGCAAGGATGACATGCGACGGCTTTGCGACGTCGACGCAATGTGCGAGCGATTGCCCAATGAGCTTGGTGTTGATCAGCGCAGCCACGCCGCCGATACGGCTGATGCCGAGCCAGGCCGCGACATAGTCGATGCCATTCGGCATGATCAGAGCAACGGTGTCGCCCTTGGCAACGCCAGCCGACCGAGCCCAGCGCGCATAGCGGTTGATCCTTTTCGACAGACCTTCGTAATCGAGAGTGGCATCGTCGGTCACCAGCGCTGCGCGATCGGGCTGGCGCTGCGCCCAATCGTCAACGACGTCCGCAAACAGACGTCCCGGCAGCGTCTCGATCCGCGCGGTGAGCTCGATCGCCTTCAGCCAGATTTTCGAAGCCGAGGGGGCGCGCGCGGCTTTCGGTTGCTCGAGGACACCGGTGGTCATGCCGTTCATTCTTTCGGGACGTGTCTGCTGATCCGGCAGCTTAGACCTGCGAGCCTGCCCAGATGTTAAGAGACAGGCTAAAACCCGGTTAGTGCGGGATTAACGCTAGCGATCCTTTACCAAGCGGGCGAGTTCGGCGGCATGCTGCCGGCCGAGACGATCGCTGGCGCAAGGTGGAGTTGTCGGGGATCAGGAAGGGGTAGCGGCAGGCCCCAGGCGAGACCGCGCGGCAATCCGCCCGGTGCTAACCATTTCGCCTATAACGCGGGCGCGATGCCGGGACGTTGACGGCAAAGTACGGATTGAGATCGCAAGTTGCGGCGCGGCCCGACGCAGTGGCGCGGCACTGCGGTACCGAGACAAAGGAGCACTCGTACCAGTCCCCGCCGCCGCCGTTTGAGCCGGAATAGACGTGCATGCAGACGGGGTAGCGCGGATCAAAGGTCTGCGCATGTGAGGGCGCGGCTACCAGTAAGGCACCGAAAGTCGCGATCAGGCCGAATGAGTGGCGCATGAAAACGGTCCTCGGAAGTCGCATCGCGGAAGCGCTAATATACCTTCTTGTAGCGCCGGCGCGGCGGCGGCGGTTCATCGAAAGCGTAATAGGGATTGACGTCGCAGCTCGCGGAGCGGCCTGATGCCGTGGCACGGCATTGCGGCAGCGAAGTGAAGGAGCAGTCGTAATAATCGCCGCCGCCACCGGCGAAGCCGCCGGGCGTGTAGACATGCATGCATACCGGGTAGCGCGGATCGTAGGTCTGGGCGCTGGCATCTGCCGCCACGAACAGCGTGGCAATGGCGGTGAGGGTCAGGATCGGCAGGCGCATCGGGCAGTCCTCGAATCGTGGCAACGGCACGCGTTATTTCATTTCGATATGGCACAACAGCGCGGAAGAAGCGATTGTTCCTGTTCATACCTCTCCCGCTTGTGACACGCGCCGAAACGGATGAGACACGGCACTGCAACGACGCAAAAGCGGAAAAGAGCTCCGTTTCGGGCCTGCACAGGACGCATATCTCGCGACAGCATTCCTTCGACAAAGGTCGCAAGCATCCGGAGCAGGAATCCGTTCGCAGGCTGCAGCGAACGGACTACTCTTTCGGTTACAACACTGGCCCCGGACCAACGACGTTCCAGGGCAATCAATAGACATAGGGGCTGAAGGAAACGCACATTCGCGCTCGGGGCTCTCGAGCGCGGCTCCGCCCTGCGCGGGGAAAGATGCGCCGGCCGGTCTGCAGGCTCAGGGCATGCAAGAGAGCTTTTCGTCTCTGTTCATCCGCTATCCGATCGGCACCTCGCTGCTGATGGCGGGCATCTTGTTCGTAGGCCTCGTGGCCTATCCTCTGCTGCCGGTTGCACCGCTACCCCAGGTCGACTTTCCGACCATCCAGGTTTCCGCGTCACTTCCGGGCGGCAGCCCCGAAACCATGGCCTCCTCGGTGGCACAGCCGCTCGAACGCCAGCTCGCGCAGATCCCCGGCATCACGCAGATGACCTCGACGAGCTCGCTGGGCTCGGCGTCGATCACCATCCAGTTCGATCTCAACCGCCTGATCGACGCCGCCGCCAATGACGTGCAGGCCGCGATCAACGCGGCGAGCGGACAATTGCCGAAGAATCTGCCCTCGCCGCCGACCTATCGCAAGGTCAACCCGGCGGACTCGCCGATCATGATCCTGTCGGCGACCTCCGACACGCTGCCGCTGACCACGGTCAGCGACCGCACCGATGCCCAGCTCGCCCAGCAGATCAGCCAGATCCCCGGCGTGGCGCAGGTGTTCGTCGGCGGGCAGCAAAAACCCTCGGTGCGCATCCAGATCGATCCGACCAAGCTCGTCGCCAAGGGATTGTCGCTCGAGGACGTTCGCAGCCAGATCGCGGCCGCCACCGCGGACAGCCCGAAGGGCAACATCGACGGCACGCGCCGCTCCTATACCATCTACGCCAACGACCAGCTGCTCGAGGCCTCGCACTGGAAGGACGTGATCGTCGCCTACCGCAACGGCGCGCCTTTACGGATCCGCGACATCGGCGAGGCCGTGTCCGGGCCGGAGGACATGAAGACCGCGGCCTGGGCCGACGGCAAGCGCGGCGTGTTCCTGGTCATCTTCAAGCAACCCGGCGCTAACGTCATCGAGACCGTCGACCGCATCAAGGAGAAACTGCCGCGGCTGATCGCGGCGATCCCGCCCGCGATCAAGATCAAGATCATCAGCGACCGCACCATCACCATCCGCGCGGCGGTCGACGACGTGCAGATCACGCTCATGATCACCATCGCGCTCGTGGTGATGGTGATCTTCATTTTCCTGCGCAGCTTCTGGGCCACGATCATCCCGAGCATCACGGTTCCGCTGGCTCTGCTCGGCGCCTGCTCGCTGATGTGGGTGTTCGGCTATTCGCTGGACAATCTCTCGCTGATGGCGCTGACCATTGCGGTCGGCTTCGTGGTCGACGATGCCATCGTGATGCTGGAGAACATCACGCGCTATGTCGAGCGGGGCGAGAGCCCACTCGCCGCGGCGTACAAGGGCGCCGCCGAGATCGGCTTCACCATCGTTTCCATCAGCGTCTCGCTGGTCGCCGTGCTGATCCCGCTGCTGCTGATGGGTGGCATCATCGGCCGGCTGTTCCGCGAATTCGCGGTGACGCTATCGATGGCGATCTTCGTCTCGCTCGTGGTGTCGCTGACCCTGACGCCGATGATGGCCTCGCGCTTCCTGCGCGCCGACCATGAGGCGCGGCGCGGCCGCTTCTACCAGTGGAGCGAGCGGATGTTCGAGCGCCTGCTCGGCGCCTACGAGCGCGGGCTGGACCTCGCGCTGCGGCACAGCTTCGTCACGCTTCTCATCTTCTTCGGCACCGTCGCGCTCTCGGCACTGCTGTTCATCGTGATCCCGAAGGGCTTCTTCCCACAGCAGGATAACGGCTTCCTCACCGCGGTGTCCGAGATGCCCCAGGACATCTCCTTCGCCGAGATGAAGCGCCGGCAGGAGGAGCTCAACGCCATCGTGCAGGCCGACCCTGCCGTCGATTCCATTGCGATGTTCATCGGCGGCGGCGGCACGGCGCTGAATTCGGGGCGCATGTATGTCACTCTGAAGCCGATCGGTGAGCGCGATGCCAGCGCACAGCAAATTATCGCGAGGCTGCGGCCAAAACTCGCCGAAGTCGAGGGCGCACGCCTCTATATGCAGGCCTCGCAGGACGTGCGGCTCGGAGGGCGCGCCACCCGCACCCAGTTCGAGTTCACGCTCCAGGACGCCAATCTCGCCGAGCTGAACGAATGGGCGCCAAAGATCCTGGCCGGCATGAGGGGCCTGCCGCAGCTGCGCGATGTCGCCACCGACCAGCAGACGGAGGGAACGACGCTGCAGCTTAGGATCAATCGCGACACCGCCGCACGCTACGGCATCCAGCCGCAATTGATCGACGACACGCTCTACGACGCCTTCGGCCAGCGCCAGGTCGCGCAGTATTTCACCCAGACCAACAGCTATCACGTCGTGCTCGAGATCACGCCAGCGCTGCAGGGGCAGCTCGATACGCTCGAGAAGCTCTACATCAAATCGCCGCTCACCGGCGAGCAGGTGCCACTCTCGGTGATCTGCAACTGGACCAACGTGCCGGTGCGGCCGCTCGCGATCGCGCATCAGGGCCAGTTTCCGGCGGTCACGATCAGCTTCAACCTTGCCGAAGGCGTGGCCTTAGGACAGGCGACCGATGCCGTGCTGCGCGCGGTCAGCGCGATGGGCGCGCCGCCGACGCTATCGACGAGCTTCCAGGGCACCGCGCAGGCGTTCCAGCAATCGCTCGGCACCGTGCCGATGCTGATCCTCGCGGCGCTCGTCGTGGTGTATCTCGTGCTGGGCGTGCTCTACGAGAGCTACATCCACCCGCTGACCATCCTGTCCACGCTGCCGTCGGCCGGCGTCGGCGCGATCGCGATCCTGATGATCTTCGGCTTCGACTTCAGCCTCATCGCCCTGATCGGGGTCATCCTCCTGATCGGCATCGTCAAGAAGAACGGGATCATGATGGTGGACTTTGCCATCGTTGCCGAGCGCGAGCAGCATTTGACGCCTGAGCAGTCGATCCGCCAGGCCGCGCTGCTGCGCTTCCGTCCGATCATGATGACGACAATGGCGGCCCTGCTCGGCGGCGTGCCGCTGATGCTCGGCCACGGCACCGGAGCCGAGATCCGCCAGCCGCTCGGCTATGCCATGGTCGGCGGCCTTCTGGTGAGCCAGGCCCTGACGCTGTTCACGACCCCCATCGTCTATCTCTACCTCGACCGATTCTCCAACCTGCTTTCGCGCTGGATGGAGGGGAAGCCGGATGCGGAGGCAGCTAGGGACAAGCAGAAGGATGCGGCGGAGTGAGCCGAACCACGACCTCGGTCATTGCGAGCGCAGCGAAGCAATCCAGAGTCTTTCCGCGGAGAGATTCTGGATTGCTTCGTCGCGAGGGCTCCTCGCAATGACGGAGTATGAGGCAACAGCTTCGCTCTTGCAGGTGTCGTAGGGTGGGCAAAGGCGCAAAGCGCCGTGCCCACCATTCCGGTCACGCTGCGCATGTGGAGGGCACGCTTCCGCCGTCGCTCTTCGAGCTATGGCGGACAAGTCGCTTTGCCCACCCTACGAGGTCTGCGTGCGTGGCGAGCTGCTTCCCCATCGCAACGACGTTGGGCGAGCGTCAGCCCAGTCCCTGCAACACCAGCCGGTTCAACCTTGCCGCAAACGCTGCCGGATCTTCCGGCAATTCGCCGTCCAGGATCTGCGCCTGTTCGAGCAGCAGCAGGCTGAGATCGTCGACGTCCTTGGAGCCGGCCTGCGCCTTGGTGATCGCGCTCACCAGCGGATGGCGCAGATTGATCTCGAGGATCGGCTTGGTCTTCATGCCCCGGTTCTGCTGCGCCAGGATGCGCTCCAGCTCGCGGCTCGGCCCCTGGCTGTCGGCAACCAGGCAGGAGGCCGAGCTGGTGAGGCGCGTCGAGGCCTTGACATCGCTGACGCGCTCGCCGAGCGCGGCCTTGATCACCGCGATGGTGGCGGCTTCATCCGCCTCAGGCTCATCCTTCTTCGCCTCGTCCTTGTCGTCGAGGCGCGGGATCAAGTCGAGGTTGAGATCGCCCTGGCTCAGCGATTTCAGCGGCTTGCCGTCGAACTCCGAGGGCATCGAGGTCCAGAAGGCGTCGACCGGATCGGACAGCAGCAGCACCTCGATGCCGCGCGCAGTCGCGGCCTCGAGCCGCGGATTGGACTTCAGCCGCTCGATGCTGTCGCCGACGAGATAATAGATCTCGGTCTGGTTAGGCTTGAAATCGGCGATAACCTGCTTCAGCGACCGCTTTTCACCCGACGTCGTGGTGAAGCGCGACAGCGCCAGCAGCTTTTCGCGACGCTCGAAATCCTCGTAGATGCCTTCCTTCAGCACTGCGCCGAAGGCGTCCCAGATCTTGGCAAAATTCTCCGCATCCTTCTCGGCGAGGCTTTCGAGCTCAGATACGACGCGGGTCGCCACGGCTTTGCGGATCTGCGCGAGCTGCGGATTGTTCTGGAGCATCTCGCGGGAGATGTTGAGCGGGAGATCCTCGCTGTCGACGACGCCACGGATGAAGCGGAGGTAGCCCGGCAGCAGATCGGCATCATCGGTGATGAAGACCCGGCGGACATAGAGCTTGACGCGGCCCTTACGGTTCGGCTCGAACAGGTCGAATGGTTTCGTCGAGGGTGCGAACAGCAGCACGGCGTAGGAATAGCGGCCCTCCGCGCGGTAGTGCAGCGTCATCGCGGGATCGTCGAAGGCGGAGGCGATCTGCTGATAGGCCTTCTTGTAGTCGTCTGCCGTCAGCTCGGATTTCGAGCGTTGCCACAGCGCGCTTGCCGAATTGATCTGGCGCGGCTCGCCCTCGCCAGGCACGAGCTCGATGGGAAACAGGATGTTGTCGGAATAGGCACCGACGATGCGCTCGATCTCGTAGGTCTCGAGATATTTCTTGGCGTCGTCCTTCAGGTGCAGGACGATCTCGGTGCCGCGCGTCACACGCGCCGCGTCCTCGTCGCTGGCGCGGGCGATCTCGAATCCGGAGCCGCCGGAGGACGTCCAGGTCCAGACGTCACTCTCACCGGCGCGGCGGCTGACCACGTCGATCTTCTCGGCGACCATGAAGGCGGAATAGAAGCCGACGCCGAACTGGCCGATCAGGCCGAGGCCGTCCTTGGCTTCCTTCAGCTTCGATACGAACGCCTTGGTGCCGGAGCGGGCGATGGTGCCGAGATGATCGATCAGCTCCTGCCGCTCCATGCCGATGCCGTTGTCGGCGATCGTGAGCGTTCCGGCCGACTTGTTCGGGATGATGCGGATCCTGAGCGCGTCGCCCTCGCCGAGCAGGTCCGGACTGGCGATCGCCTCGTAGCGCAGCTTGTCGCAGGCATCGGAGGCATTGGAGATGAGCTCGCGGAGGAAGATGTCGGTTTCCGAATAAACGGAGTGCACCATGAGGTGCAGCAGTTCGGAAACTTCGGCCTGGAAAGGCTGCGTGTGCACAGCCGTATCTGACGTCGTCATGCGCTTACCCGGTCAAATCAAAGGGAGGAACCCGGATATAGCGCGATGAAACGGCGGATCAAGAGGATGTGAAGGCTCTGCCGCAAGTCGCGACAGAGCAGCCTTGGTCGGACCAATGGCGCGGATCAGGTCACACAGCGGCCGGGCTGGAGCAGCTTGGCGATCTCGGTCAGGGAGCTGACCATCGGCTCGCAGGCGATCGTCGGCTTGCTGCGGCCCTGCTTCTGGTTCTTCTGGTTCTGGAGCAGCACCGGCGGCTTGGCATTGCCGGTTTCGATCACCGCGGGGACCCGCAACAACACCGACGTGTCGGCGAGGTCGTTGAGCCGCATCGACACGGTGCGGGTGGCGACCGGTGCCGGCTTGATCTCGCCGAGCCGGTCGGCCTTGCCGGCACGATTGACGTTGTGGCTCGGGGCGAAGTTTGAGCTCTGGCTGGAGATGTCGGCGACCGCCTGCCAGCGGTCGGCCAAATCATGGCCGGAGGCCAGTTGCACGGCACCCAGCGTGGCGGCAATCGCGACGGCGCCCAAAAATACCTTTTGAATCTGTGACATGGCTATTGATCCCTCGCCCCATGGCGATCGCGGGAACAACGCGGGCGGAGGATCGGGGGTTCTTGGCCGTTACGATCACTTAACCGTGTGCGAAAAATGCCGGAGGCCCGCAAAATATTTTGCAAGGCCTGGAACGACTTTTGCGGACGGGAGTCGTCTCAGCAGCCGGCTATTCCCCCCTGCCCCATAAGCCGGCGACGTAGGGCGCGACTGTGGTGATGCCAGTCGCGCCTTACTTTTGTCTGGGGCTCACTTTTGCGTCGCGTTATTTGGCCGTCCCGCCAGCCAGTCCCGCCCCTCGCCATAGAGCTTCTCGACCTCGGGCCCGATCAGGCCCGGCATGTCGCGCTTGACCTTGTAGCCGATCAGCTCCTGCATGTAGGCGAGATGGCGATAGCCCTCGGGGAGCGCGGCGAGCGCTTTCTGGTCGAGCTGAAGCGGCGCGGCGGGATCGACCGGGTCGATCCGGTCCTTCTCGTAGATCGGCTGGCGGCGAACGATGCCCCACCGGGCCTGCCGCTTCTCCAGGAAATCGTAGAAGCGGCCGGTACAGACGACGTCACAGAGCACGTCGTGCACCAAAGCCCGCTGCGAGATCGTCATCTTGGTTTGTGCGATGGCCCGCTCACCGCTGAGGTCGATGCTGGTGCCGCCGAGGAAATGCAGGATGCGCACCCCCTTGGCGAAGCCCTCCTGGCTGACGCGCATGAAATCCCGCGCCGGCCCCTGAAACCAGGTGGCGGACATCCAGCCTTCTTCATGCCAGACCGTCGCAAAGCGCTCCCAGTCCCCGGCGTCGCGCCACACCGCCCAGTTCTCAACGAGGTCGCGGATGGCGAGGCGATCGAGCAGCTGCGGGTCCATGAGCACATCTCCGATTGGGTCGATGCACGAGGTTTGAGCGGCGAATGCGATGCCGTCAAGCGCCGCAAGCGGACACGAAAAATCCGGCGCGCCTTGCAGCACGCCGGATCAAATGCGTTGCGAACGTTCAGACTACGAGCGCACCATTACGCTGCCGGCGCCTTGGGCGTGCGGTTGCGCGAGTTGCGCTGGAAGAACAGCGCCTGACTCGCCACCGCCGACACCATAGCGGGCTGGAATGGTTTTGAGATCAGGAACGCCGGCTCGGGGCGCTCGCCAGTGAGGAAGCGCTCGGGATACGCGGTGATGAACACCACCGGGACCTCGAAGGTGCGAAGCAGCTCGTTGACGGCGTCCAGGCCCGACGAGCCGTCGGCGAGCTGGATGTCGGCGAGGATCAGGCCTGGCCGCCTGTTCTTGGCCAGCGCCACCGCATCGGCATGGGTGCGCGCGACGCCGACGACGTTGTGGCCGAGATTCTTCACCAGGCTCTCGAGGTCCATGGCAATGAAAGTCTCGTCCTCGATGATCAGCACGTCGGTGGCGATCTCAGCCGCCATCTCGCGACCGGCAGCGTCTGCGAGCCGCCGCGTCTCGCCCACGTCGGTGCCGAGGATGAAGGCGACTTCCTCTTCCGAAAAGCCCTCGAGCGACAGCAGCAGGAAGGCCTGCCGCGGCAGAGGCGTGATATTCGACAACCGCCTCTCCGGCGGCATCGGCAAGGTCGTCACCTCGGCATCGTCGTTGACGGAGACGGAATTCCAGATCTGGGTGAACAGCCGGAACAGGCCGGCGCGCGGCCCATGGCTCTCGTCGAGCACTGATGGATCGCCAAGCATGGCTTCCAACATGGCCGCGACATAGGCGTCACCGGAGGCCTGGCTGCCCGTCAGGGCGCGTGCGTACCGGCGCAACAACGGCAAGTGTTCAGCAACAAGCTGTGAACGGGACATCCCCACTCCATTCATCTTCGGGCCAGACTTGAGGTTACCCTGAGGTCAGCGTTACGCGGGGGCCCGGTTCCCCTGCTCGGCTGATTACGCATCAGCCTGAGAAAAGTTCCGTATTGGGCGGAACTTTTTCTCGCAACTCGCATTGTGCCTATCCAGGGAACGGCTCCCGGTTGAGAAAAATTCTCGATTTTACAGTCACTTAACTCGGGGAAACGTGGAACAGGCCATGAAAGATCTCAAGTCTCAAGCCAGCAAAAGCACGACCCCCGGCAAGGGAGGGCTCACTCCGGAGATCCAATCCCGGATCGGCCATCAGCTGCGCGCCATGTACGACGACGTGGTGCGGCAAGGGGTTCCGGATCGGTTCGCTGAACTGATCAAGAAGCTTGATGCACCGGGAGCGGCCCACCAAGTGGAAAATGAGGGTGGATCCAACGACAACAACAATGGGAGGGATTAATGCCTCTCACGGACTCCCTGCGTAACGACATCCTGGCGGCCGTGCCGAGCTTACGCGCGTTCGCCATTTCGCTCAGCGGCAATGCGGACCGCGCCGACGATTTGGTGCAGGAGACGTTGCTCCGCGCGCTGGCCAACATCGACTCGTTCCAGCCTGGCTCCAACCTGCCGGCGTGGCTGTTCACGATCCTGCGCAACCTGTTCCGCTCCGACTATCGCAAGCGGCGGCGGGAGGTCGAGGACGCCGAAGGCAACTACGCCAAGACACTGAAGACCCAGCCGTCGCAAAATGCGCATCTCGAATTCGAGGAGTTTCGTACGGCGCTCGACAAGCTTCCACAGGACCAGCGTGAAGCGCTGATCCTGGTCGGCGCCTCCGGCTTCTCCTACGAGGACGCGGCCTCGATCTGCGGCTGCGCCGTCGGCACGATCAAGAGCCGCGTCAACCGCGCCCGCTCGAAGCTCGCCGCGCTGCTCTATGTCGAGGGCGCCGAGGACTTTGGGCCCGACGAGACCGTACGGGCCGTGATCGGCGGCAGCGGCGGCTGACGGCAGGCATCATCAGGATCGAGACGGCATGAAGACGGCCGCTTGCGCGGCCGCCTTTGCGCGCGTGCGAGAAACCTGATGGCGCAAGCTTGCAGCGCCGATCACTCGTCCATGAAGGTCACGGTGTCCGCGACATTGGCCCGCGAGGTGCGGTAGCTGTTGACTTTGTGCGCGTGGTCGGCATAGCCGAACGAGATGCCGCAGACGACACGGCGATCGTCCGGCAGGTTGAAGTGACGGCGGATCAAGCCGGAATGGCGCGCGAGCGCCGCCTGCGGAATGGTGCCGAGCCCGAGCGCCTGCGCGGCCAGCAGGAAATTGGAGACATAGGCGCCGCAATCGATCGCACCATAGATGCCGAGCGGCTCATTGGTGTGAATGATCGCCACATGCGGCGCGCCGAAGAAATTGTAGTTCTCCAGCGCCTGCCTGGCATAGGCCGCCTTGTCGCCGCGGACGATGCCAAGCGTGTTGTAGAGCTGAAAGCCGCTCTCGCGCCGGCGCTCGAGATAGACCCCGACATATTCTCGCGGCGGGGTGAAATCGTAATCGTCGCCGAGACCGCCCGAGGCCTCCTTGTAGATCGCCTGGCGAAAGCGCTCCTTGGCCGCGCCGCTGGCGATGATCACCTGCCAGGGCTGGCTGTTGCACCAGGACGCGGTGCGCTGCGCGGTGGTCAGCACATGCTCGATGATGGCACGGTCAACTTCCTTCGGGAGAAAGGCACGCACGGAGTAGCGCTCGTTGAGGAGCTCTTCGAGCACGCCGATGCGGTCTTGTGTCTGGCTCACTTTTGCATCCATGTTTAGCTCGCGCTCTTGGTAGGGTGGGCAAAGGCGCATAGCGCCGGGCCCACCGACAGACTTACCCCGGAGCATCTGCATATGGTGGGCACGCTTCGATTTGCCCACCCTACAAGATACAGCGAGAGGTGAGATCAACGTCCCTTGGTCGGGATCTTGTTGTACGGCACGTCCTTGTCGACGCGGATGTCACCTGGCAGACCCAGTACCCGCTCGGCGATGATGTTGCGTAAAATCTCGTCAGTGCCGCCGGCGATGCGCATCGAAGGCGAGGACAGCAGCATCTGCTGGAATTGGCCCTGCACCGTCTCCTCGTCGCTGCCGGTGAGAACGCCGGCTGCGCCCTGCAGGTCCATGGCATAAGTGGCGATGTCCTGGAGCATCATGCCTGACACCAGCTTGCCGATAGAATTCTCCGGGCCCGGCCGCTCGCCCTTCGACAGCGCCGAGATCGCGCGGTAGCTGGTGTATTTCAGCCCGCTCGACTTCACCGCCCAGCTCGCAAGCTTTGAGCGCACGGCCGGATCATCGATCGCAAGCCCATCCTCGAACATCAGATTCGAGCAGAACTCGAACATTTCTGGCACGCCGGTTGCGAGCCGCGCGCCGATCGACATGCGCTCGTTCATCAGCGTGGTCAGCGACACGCTCCAGCCGTCACCGACGGCGCCGAGGCGCTGGCTGTCGGGGATCACGACGTCGGTGAAATAGACCTCGTTGAACTCCTGCATGCCGTTGGCCTGCTTGATCGGTCGCACCTCGACGCCCGGGCTCTTCATGTCCAGGAAGAACATGGTGAGGCCCTTGTGCTTTGGGACATCAGGATCGGTGCGCGCAATCAAGAGGCCGTAGTCCGAGTAATGTGCGCCGGAGGTCCAGATCTTCTGGCCGTTGACGATCCAGTTGTCGCCTTTCTTCTCCGCGCGGGTGCGCAGACCCGCGACGTCGGAGCCGGCCGACGGTTCGGAGAACAGCTGGCACCAGATCTCCTCGCCCGAGGCGAGCTTCGGCAGATACCGGCGCTTGGCATCCTCGCTGCCGAAAGCCATCACAGTCGGGCCGCACATGCCCTCGCCGATCTGGAACGGCTGCGTCAGCTTGCCGTAGACGCCCTCTTCCTGCTGCCAGATCACGCGCTCGATCGGCGTCGCGCCGCGGCCGCCATATTCCTTCGGCCAGTGCAGGCAGGCCCAGCCCGCTTCGAACTTCTTCTTCTGCCAGGCCTTGCCGACATCGACGATGTCCTGCTTGGCAAGCCGGATGCGGCCGAGCGAGGATTTTGACAGCTCGGCATGCAGCTCCTTCGGCGCGTTAGCCTCGACCCATTTGCGCGCGGTCTCGCGGAATCCGGCTTCTTGCGGCGTATCGTCGAAATTCATGGCGGACCTCTAACCTCTTCCCTTCGTCGGGATCTTGTTGAACGGCAGGTCCTTGTCGACACGGATATCGCCCGGCAGGCCCAGCACCCGCTCGGCGATGATGTTGCGCATGATCTCGTCGGTGCCGCCTTCGACGCGCGTACCCGGTGCGCGCAGCAGCATCGCCTGGAAGCGGCCAGCCACTTCGGCGTCTTCGGGGCCGCTGACGACGCCAGCCGCGCCCTGCAGATCCAGCGCGTAGGTCGCGACGTCCTGGATCATGGAGCCCGCCACCAGCTTGCCGATGGAATTCTCCGGACCCGGCCGCTCGCCCTTCGACAGCGCCGAGATCGCGCGCATGCTGGTGTAGCGCAGGCCGCTCGCCTTCACCGCCCAGTTCGCGAGCTTCGCGCGCACCGCGCGGTCCTCGATCGCAGGTCCATCGTCGAGCATCAGGCTGGAGCAATACTCGAACAGCTCCGGAAAGCCGGTCGAAACGCCGGCGCCGATCGACATGCGCTCGTTCATCAGCGTGGTCAGCGAGACGTTCCAGCCGTCACCGACTTCGCCGAGGCGCTGGTGGTCAGGGATGCGGACATTGGTGAAATAGACTTCGTTGAAATCGGAGGCGCCGCTCGCCTGCTTGATCGGCCTGACCTCGACGCCCGGGCTCTTCATGTCCAGGAAGAACATGGTGAGGCCCTTGTGCTTGGGCACGGTCGGATCTGTGCGGGTCAAGAGGATGCCGTAGTCCGAATAATGCGCGCCCGAGGTCCAGATCTTCTGGCCGTTGATCACCCAGTCGTCACCGTCCTTCTCGGCCCGCGTGCGCAGGCCCGCGACGTCCGAGCCGCCGGCCGGCTCGGAGAACAGCTGGCACCAGACCTTCTCGCCGGAGGCGAGCGGCGGCAGATAGGCCCGCTTATGCTCCTCGCGCGCGAACGCCATCATGGTCGGCCCGCACATGCCGTGGCCGATGATGAACATGTGGGAGAGCTTTCCGAACGGGCCCTCCTCCTGCTGCCAGATCACCCGCTCGATCGGCGAGGCGCCGCGGCCGCCATATTCCTTCGGCCAATGCAAGCAGGCCCAGCCGGCATCGGCCTTCTTCTTCTGCCAGGCCTTTGCGACCTCGAGAATGTTCGCGTTCTTGAGCTGCGTGCGGCCGAGCGAGGATTTGCGCAGCTCGTCCTCGTATTGCTTGGGTGCGTTGGCACCGATCCAGGCGCGGGCGGTGGCGCGGAATTCGGCTTCCTGCGGGGTGTCGTCGAAGTTCATAACGTTGCCCCTCGCTTACGCCGCGTTCTTCTTCCGCATGCGGTCGATCAACTGGTCTTCCCAATAGGTGAGGCTGCCGAGCCCGAGCGCCGTGGCGTTGGCGCGGCGGTAGTACATGTGGCAGTCGAATTCCCAGGTAAAACCCATGCCGCCGTGAACCTGGATGTTGTTCTTGGCACAGTGCTGGAAGGCCTGCGTCGCGCTGATCCGCGCGGCCGCCGCCGCTTCCGGCAATTCGGCAGCGTTGGTCGAGAGCGCCCAGGCACCGTAATAGCTGTTGGAGCGTGCCAGCGTCGCCGAGACATACATGTCGGCGAGCATGTGCTTGATGGCCTGGAACGAACCGATCTGACGGCCGAAGGCGATGCGGTCGAGCGCGTAGTCTCGGCCCATCTCTAGGGCGCGGTCGGCGCCGCCGACCTGCTCGAACGCGCACAACACCGCGGCGCGGTCGAGCACCTGGGTGAGGATGCTCCAGCCGTCGCCGGCAGCACCTAGCGGCTCGGCCTTGCAGTCTTTGAAGGAGATCTCGGCCTGCCCACGGGTAGGGTCGAGATTGGTGAGACTTTTCACCTCAACACCCGCGCCTTTGAGATCGACCACGAACAGCGAGATATCATTCTCACGTCCACTCGATCCCGTGCGCGCGGCAACCACGGCGAAGTCGGCGATGGCGCCATCGGCCACCGGCTTCTTGACGCCGTTGAGCACGCCATTCGCAGCAGTCAGCTTGACATTCTTCGGCGACGGATTGCCCTTGCCCTCGAACAGCGCCAGCGTGCCGATCGCTTCGCCCGAAGCAATCGCGGGCAGCCACTTCTTCTTTTGCGCGTCGCTGCCGGCGATCAGCAGCGCTTCGGCGGCAAGATACACGGTCGAGGAGAACGGCACCGGCGCGTTGGCCCGGCCCATCTCCTCCGCGATCACGCAGAGCTCGAGATGACCGGCACCCGCACCGCCGAATTCTTCCGGGATCGCGACGCCGAGAAATCCCATTTCGGCGAGACCCTTCCAAAGCGCCTTGTCATAGGGCGCCTTGCCGTCGAGCACGATGCGCACCGCCTTGGGCGAGCACTTCTCGGTGAGGAATTTGCGCGCCTGGTCGCGGAGCTGCTTCTGGTCGTCGGAGAAATCGAAGTTCATGGCGGGCTACCTTTTTATTCGTTGTCATTCATTGATGCCGTCATTCCGGGGCGCAAACGAAGTCGCGAGCCCGGAATCCATTCCACCGCGTCAATGCGGCCCGATGGATTCGCTGATGCGCAATTGCGCATCAAAGTTCGCGCTGCGCGCCCCCGGGGAATGACGAGGTGAGAGAGTTGTGCATTCATCGCAGCACGATCACATCTTCATCCGGCTTGTCCGCATAAAGCCGCTCCACCAGCGCTGCGCGGCGCTCTAAGCCGGCGCGCTGGTTGATATAACCCTTGTCCGTGAGCTCGTTGCCGTCGATCGAAGGCGGCTCAACCATCAACATGGCACGCGCGATGACGCGACTGCTGGCGCCTTCGCACTCCCGGTTGTGCGTCTCCAGCCCGCGCCTGAAGCAGGCCATGACCTCAGGGTGCTTCACCGCATCCGCAAAGCTCAGGTCAGGATTGCCGACGAGCTGGCGGCAGGCATGCAGGTTTGGCCAGGCAAGCAGGCCGATGAAGGCGCGATCCTGTCCCGCGACCAGCGCGTCATGCACGACGGGCGCCGTCGCCGCGATCGCATCGGTACGGAGCGAGCCGACATGCACGAAGGTGCCCGTGGTGAGCTTGAAATCCTCCACCACGCGCCCGGCAAAGATGATGCCCTGCACAGGATCGGCATCGTCGACGAAAATGCCGGCATCGCCGATACAGTAGAAGCCTTCCTCGTCGAACATCTTCTTCGTCAGCTCCGGCTGGCCGAAATAGCCTGATGTGACGTTGACGCCGCGCAGGCGCAGCTCGTATTTCGAGCCGCACGGCACCATCTTCAGTTCGACTCCGGGGAACGGCAGGCCGATCAGGCCGACGCGCTCGGTGTCCCAATAGGTGCCGGTCGAGGTCGGCGCGGTCTCGGTCGAGCCCCAGCCGGTGTAGAACACGATGCGCTCGCCGGTCGTCTTCACCGCCAGCGCCTGCATGCGGTCGTAGAGATCGTCCGGCAGCCGCGCACCGCCATAAGCCATGATCGAGAGGTTCTTGAAGAAGGAGCGACACAGCGCGTCGTCCTTCTCCATCGCCGCCGCGAGCGCGGCATAGCCGGCCGGCACGTTGGCGTAATAGGTCGGCGAGATCTCGTGCAAATTGCGCAACGTCTCCTCGAACTGGCCCGGCACCGGCCGGCCGTCGTCGATATGGAGCGTACCGCCTTCGACCAGCACGGGGTGGAATGCCGCATTGCCGCCCATGGTGTGATTCCAGGGCATCCAGTCGAGCACGGTCGGCAGCGGGCCGCCCGGCGTACGCGGCCGCACCTGCATCATCATGGCCGCATTGGCGCACATCATCTCCTGGGTGTTTATGACGGCTTTGGGCATGCCGGTCGAACCGGAGGTGAAGAGCAGCTTGCCGATGGTCTGCGGCGTGATCTTCGCGATCGACGCCTCGACATCCCTCGTGACCGGCGTCGCCGCGAGCTCGGCAAAGCTGACGCTCTTGATGCCGTCGCAGGGTCGCACGACATGAACGACGGTGACGCCGGTGAGATCGATCGCCCTGAGCGCCTTCTCGAAGGTCGGGCCGTCCTGCACCATCACGACGGCCGGCTTGATCAGGTCGAACAGGTATTTCAGCTTGACGTGATCGTGGCTCATCAAAGAGTAGGCCGGCGATACCGGTGCCGCCGGCGCGCGCGCCTGCATCGCGGCCTGCGTCATCAGCGCATGCTCGATCGAATTGCCGGAGAGGATCGCGATGGGGCGACCGTCAAGCCCGAGATTGAGCAAGCCTTGCGTCAGTGCATCGGCGGTCCGCTTGGCTTCGCTGTAGGAGACTTTTCTCCATTCGCGGTTCGGGCCGCCACGCTGCGCAAGCCAGATGCGCTCGGGCGCTTCCTTCGCCCACTTCGCCAGCGACGCCGGGATATGCTTCTCGTAAGCTTGCAGCGGAATGCGCGACTTCAGCACCAGCGTGCCATCGCCACGGCGCTCGACCTCGATGTCGCGCGCGAGCCACTGGACCTTGCGAAAGGCGGGTTTCGTCATCACCGCCGCCGCGCTTCCACTCATTTTGCGTCTCCCGGAATTATTGTCCTTTGCGGATCATTCTCGTTCAGCGCTTGATATAGACAGGCTTTCGCTTCTCAAGGAAGGCCCTGATGCCTTCCGAAAACTCCTCGGAACGACTGCACAGGACTTGGTTGCGGTCCTCCATCGCAATCGCAGCTTCCAGCGAACCGGCATCGACGCTCATGTTGAGACATTCCTTGGACAGACGCAGCCCCACGGGCGAGGCCGTCATCATCGCGTCGATATAAGGCGCGGCCGCGTCATCGAGCTTGTCCTCGTCGACGACCTCCGAGACAAGCCCGACCGCCAGCGCGCGCTCAGCGCCGATGAAGCGCCCGGTCAGGATCAATTCCGATGCCACGGACACGCCGACGAGGCGCGGCAGGAAATAGCTGGTGCCGATGTCGCAGCCGCCGAGGCCGAGCTTGATGAAAGCGCAGTTCATCCGCGCCGATGTCGTCGCAATGCGGATGTCGGACGCCAGCGCCAGCGCGAAGCCGCCACCGGCCGCGGCGCCCTGCACCAGTGCGAGAATTGGCTGCGGACAACGCCGCATCAGCATCACGATGTCGGCGATGCGCCGCTGCGAGTCGAGCGACTCGGTCACACCGGGCGGCTCCTGCTGACCGGCGCGGCGCGCCATCGCGGCCTTGAGATCGAGGCCCGCGCAGAAATTCTTGCCGGCGCCGCGCAACACCACCACGCGCGTGTCGCGGTTGCGCTGCAGGCTTTGGAAATAGACGTTGAGAGCATCGATCAGCGCGGGATCGAGCGCGTTGAGGCTGTCAGGACGATTGAGCGTCACCCGGTCGACGCCGTCGTCATGCTCGATCAGCAGCGGTTGGGACATGGGACCTCGCACATCGGTCATGGGCCGGACTGCCACCCTCCCCTGGAGGGGGAGGGTCGGCTCACATTGCGCGCAGCGAAATGTGAGACGGGGTGGGGTGACAGCCTCTCCCCACCGAATAGTGCCCGAGTGGAGAGATCACCCCACCCCGGCGCTTCGCGCCGACCCTCCCCCTCCAGGGGAGGGTAAGAAGCGCCGCTTACCGCGGCGCCATGCGAATGGCGCCGTCGAGGCGGATGGTCTCGCCGTTGAGCATCGGGTTCTCGACGATGTGGACCGCGAGCATGCCGTATTCGGCGGCATCGCCGAGACGCGAGGGATGCGGCACCTGCGCGCCGAGGCTCTTGCGGGCCTCTTCGTTGAGGCCCATCAGCAGCGGTGTGAAGAACAAGCCGGGCGCGATGGTGTTGACGCGGATTTTCTGGCTGGCGAGGTCGCGCGCCGCCGGCAGCGTCAGGCCAACGACGCCGCCCTTCGACGCCGAATAGGCGATCTGGCCGATCTGACCTTCGTAAGCGGCGACCGAGGCGGTGTTGACGATGACGCCGCGCTCTTCACCGACCGGCTCGATCGTGACGAGACGCTCGGCGAACAGCCGCAGGCAGTTGAACGTGCCGATCAAATTGACATTGATGATGCGCGCGAACTTTTCCAGCGGGTAGACGCCGTCGCGACCGACGATGCGCTGCGAGCCGCCGATGCCGGCGCAGTTCATCAGCACGCGCGCGACGCCATGCGCGGCTTCCGCCTTGGCGATCGCCGCCTTGATCTGCTCCTCGCTGGTGACGTCGGCATGGAGCGCGACGCCCTTCACCTCGGCGGCGACCTTCTCGGCGTTTTCCTTGCTCTGGTCGATCACGCCGATCTTGGCGCCCTTGGCGGCCATGGCGCGGGCGGTCGCGGCACCCAGGCCCGAACCGCCGCCGGTGATGAGAACGGCTACGTCTTTCAACTGCATCGCTTGTACCTTTCCTTGGGCGTTTCTTCTCTGGACTTGAAGGTTCGGCCGGATCATCCGGCCGCGGCAGCTTCCTCGGCTTGCGTGAGGATGCCGCCGCAAATCAGCGTTTCCATGTGCTTGATGTATTGCCGGCAGACTTCGTCGGTGACCGGGCCGACGCCGGTCGCGCGAGACATTGCGTGCCGGCCGAAGAACAGGTGATCGCAAGCGCCGATCAGGCTGGTGTAGAACAGCACAGGATCGGTGGCGCGGAACTCGCCGCGGCTGACGCCGTCGGCGAGCAGGCGGCGGTGGAAGTCCAGCAGCGGCGCGACGAAGAATTTCGATACCTCATCTGCGCATTCCGGCTTGGTCTCATGCAGGAGATAGTGGATCAGCCGGTTCATATACGGGAACCGGTAATAGGCGCGGATGATACCGCCGATGTGCAGCTTTAGCTTCGCGGTCGGCGTGATCGGCTGCGCCAGCAGATATTCGAGATTGGACAGTTCGGTCGCGGCGTTGCGCTCCAGCAGCGCCAGCAGCAGGCCGTCCTTGTTACCGAAATGGTATTTGACCAGCGCGGCATTGGCGCCGGACTTCTGGGCGATGTCGGAGAGCGAGATCTCGATCGAGGAGCGTTCGATCATCAGCTCGCTCGCGGCCACGAGCAATTTCTCTGCCGTGGAATTCTTCCCGCTGGGGAGCTTGGTCGGTACGCTGGTAGCCACAGAGATCCCTGAACATGCCTCGTGAGGCGCGCAGATAAGCGCAAGCAGCGCCCTATCACAAGAGTTAATTGATCGATTGACTAAACGATCTCGCGTCCCTTAAATCCGTCCCCGACAACCAACCCAATCAAGAATTCAGGGAGAAACCGACATGGCCGAGGCTTACATCGTCGCCGCTGCGCGCACCGCCGGCGGGCGCAAGGGGGGCCGCCTCGCCGGCTGGCATCCGGCCGATCTCGCCGCCAAGGTGCTGGACGAGCTGGTCGACCGCACCAAGGTCGATCCAGCCCTGGTCGAGGACGTGATCATGGGCTGCGTGATGCAGGTCGGCGAGCAGTCCAACAACATCGCACGCAACGCGGTGATGGCGTCAAAACTGCCGGAGAGCGTGCCGGGCACCTCGATCGACCGCCAGTGCGGCTCCTCGCAGCAGGCGCTGCACTTCGCCGCGCAAGCTGTGATGTCCGGCGCGATGGACGTGGTGATCGCCGCCGGCGTGGAATCGATGACGCGGGTGCCAATGGGCCTGTCGTCACAGCTCCCGGCCAAGAACGGTTTTGGCAATTACAAGAGCCCGGGCATCGAGAAGAAATATCCGAACATCATGTTCAGCCAGTTCACCGGCGCGGAGATGATGGCGGAGAAGTACGGCCTCTCCAAGGATGAGCTCGACGAATACTCCTTTGGCAGCCATCAGCGCGCGATCGCGGCGACGCAAGCGGGTCACTTCAAGAAGGAGATCGTGCCGCTGGAGATCACCCGCGCCGACGGCAGCAAGGACACCCATCACATCGACGAAGGCATCCGTTTCGATGCAACGATCGAAGGCATCAGGGGTGTCAAGCTGATCGCCGAGAACGGCAAGCTCACAGCGGCGAGCGCCAGCCAGATCTGCGACGGCGCCTCCGGCGTCATGGTGGTGAATGAGCGCGGCCTAAAGCAGCTCGGGGTCAAGCCGCTCGCGCGCATCCACCACATGACCATGACCGGCGGCGATCCCGTCATCATGCTGGACGCTCCGCTGCACGCGACCAAGCGCGCGCTGGAGAAGGCCGGCATGAAGATCGGCGACATCGATCTGTTTGAGGTCAACGAGGCCTTTGCCTCGGTACCGACCGCCTGGCTCAAGACCACCGGCGCCGATCCGGAGCGTCTCAACGTCAACGGCGGTGCGATCGCGCTCGGCCACCCCCTCGGCGGCTCCGGCACCAAGCTGATGACCACGCTGGTCCACGCCCTGCATCAGCGCGGTAAGCGCTACGGCCTCCAGACCATGTGCGAGGGCGGCGGCATGGCCAACGTCACGATCGTGGAGCGGCTGTAGTCGCCGTTGCAGTTGCCACACTAAAGGTGTCGTCCCGGCGAAAGCCGGGACCCATAACCACAAGAGTCTGTGGTAGGGGCGAGCTGGGGCGACACCGCGTTTCAACAATTTAGTTCGGTGGTTATGGATCCCGGCTTTCGCCGGGATGACACCTTTGTTGTTACGAGACCAACTTTCATGACTCATCCGTCCGTCTACGCGAAGACAACGCCGAACAAGATCGCCTATCAGATGGCCGGCACCGGCAAGGCGATCACCTATCGCGAGCTCGACGAGCTCTCGAACCAGGGCGCGCATCTCTTCCGCTCGCTTGGCCTCAAGGCCGGCGACCACATCGCGCTGTTGATGGAGAACCGGCTCGCCTTCATGGAGATTTGCTGGGCGGCACAGCGCAGCGGGCTCTATTACACCGCGATCAGCCGCTATCTGAAGCAAGACGAGATCGACTACATCGTCAAGGATTGCGGCGCCAAGGTCGTGATCACGACGCCGAAATGCGCCGACCAGATCAAGGGCCTGATCAAGGGCGCTGCCGGCGAGCCGATCTTCTACATGATGGACGAGCCGCTACCGGGCTTCCGCTCCTACGACAAGGAAGCAGGCGCGCAGCCGACGACGCCGATCGCGGACGAGGTCGCCGGCTACGACATGCTGTATTCGTCCGGCACCACAGGCCGGCCCAAAGGCGTCAAGAAGGCGTTCGAGGGCAAGCCGATCGACGAGCCTAACGCATTCCTGCGCGTGCTCTGCGCCAACATGTGCGGCATGAACGCCGACACGATCTACCTTTCTCCGGCGCCGCTCTATCACGCGGCCCCATTGCGCTTCAACATGATGGCGGTCGTGCTCGGCGGCACCTCCATCATCATGGAGCATTTTGATGCCGAGGAATTTTTGAAGCTCGTCGAGAAATACAAGGTCACGCAGTCGCAGCTGGTGCCGACCATGTTCGTGCGGATGCTGAAGCTACCGGACGAGGTGCGCGCCAAATACAATGTCTCCACGCTGAAGGGCGCGATCCACGCCGCCGCACCCTGCCCTGTCGACGTCAAAGCCAAGATGATCGAATGGTGGGGACCGATCCTGATCGAGTATTACGCCGGTTCGGAAGGCAACGGCGTCACCGTCTGCAGCTCGAAAGATTGGCTGACGCACCGCGGCAGTGTCGGCCGCGCCGTGGTCGGCAAGGTCAAGATTCTGGACGAGAACGACGAGGAGCAACCGGTGGGCGAGATCGGCACGGTCTATTTGGCCGACGCGCCGGCCTTCACCTATCACAACGACCCTGAAAAGACGAAGAAGGCCTACAACGCAAAGGGCTGGTCGACGCTCGGCGACGTCGGTTATCTCGACAAGGACGGCTTCCTCTATCTCACCGATCGCAAGTCCTACATGATCATCTCCGGCGGGGTGAACATCTACCCGCAGGAGACCGAGGACGTGCTCATCACCCATCCTGACGTCGCCGACGTCGCCGTGTTCGGCGTGCCGAACGAGGAGATGGGCGAAGAGGTGAAGGCGGTGGTGCAGCCGCACGACATGAGCCGTGCCGGCAAGGCGCTCGAGGCCGAGTTGATCGCCTATTGCAAGGGCCGCCTCTCCGCCATCAAGTGTCCGCGCTCGATCGATTTCGAGGCCGAGCTGCCGCGCACGCCCACGGGCAAGCTGGTGAAACGCCATCTGCGCGACAAGTATTGGCCGAAGACGGCGGCGAAGATTTAGCGGGGGTTCGTAGGGTGGGTTAGCGTAGCGTAACCCACCACTGTTTGTCTCCACGGAGGCGAAAGAGGTGGGTTACGCCTTCGGCTAACCCACCCTACGCGTCCCGCAACCTCAATCAAACAGGCTCGGCGTGTGGTTCACCAGCGCGCCTTCGATCTCGAGCATCTTCAGCTTCGTCACCACGCCGCCATTCGCCGAGAAGCCGCCGGGCTTGTTGCCGGCCGCCAGCACGCGATGGCAGGGCACGACGATCGGGCACGGGTTGCGACCGAGCGCCTGGCCGACGTCGCGCGACAGTTCGACGCCGCCGAGTTGCTTCGCAATGTCGCCATAGGTCATGGTCTTGCCGGGCGGGATGGTGCGGGCGATGTCGTAGACGCCGCGATTGAACTCGGGCACGCCGTCGAGATCGAGCGGGATGTCGGTGAGATCATCCGGCTCGCCCGCGAGCAGCTTGACGATGCGGTCGATCGCCCGCTGCACCTCGGCGGTGGGCTCGGCTTCGGTCGCCTCGGCATGGCGCTGATGGATACGGGTGCGGATCTTCTGCTCGCCGCCCATCGGCAATTGCGTGCCGTTGATGCCGCGCGGGCCCCAGGCGATGGCGCACAGGCCGATCCTGGTGTCGAACAGGGCAAAATGCTGGTGGGTCATGGCTTGGTTCCTGGCTTGCTTCTCGTCGCAGGCCCCCTCTTTGATCTCCTGCGAAATCTAGGCTTGGAAATAGTTGCGATCCACCCGGTTTCCGGGAATCTTGCACAGGAGTTCCTGTTCCTTCGCGCGAGCCCAGAATGCAAAGCCTCCACGTCAACGGATACGACATGCCCTATCTCGACGTGGGCGAAGCCAAAGGCGGCCCGCCGCTGGTCTGCGTGCACGGCTCGCTCTCGGACTTCCGCATCTGGGGTTGCGTGCTCGGACCGCTGACGCAGCGACACCGGGTGATCGCTGTCAGCTTGAGGCACTTCTTCCCGGCGCAATGGGACGGCCTCGGTGACACCTATTCGATTGCCCAGCATGTCGACGACGTCATCGCCTTCATCGAGAAGCTCGACCTCGGCCCGGTCGACCTGATGGGCCATTCCCGCGGCGGGCACATCTGCTTCCGCGTGGCGCAGGCGCGGCCGGACCTGCTCCGGCGGCTGATCCTGGCCGAGCCCGGCGGCGAGCTCGATGCAAGCCTCGATCCCGATCATGTCGGCGGCCCCTCGCCGCTGCTGGCGCGGTTCTCGGCCTCGGCCGAGAAGATCGCAGCTGGCGACGTCGACGGCGGCCTTGCCGTCTTCGTCGACACGCTGGAGGGCCCCGGCACCTGGCCGCGACTACCGGCGATGGTGAAGCAAAATCTGCGCGACAACGCGATGACGCTGATCGGCCAGGTCCGCGACAATCGCCCGCCGTTCTCGAAGGCGGACGCGGAGTCCATCAAAATGCCGACGCTGTTCATCCTGGGCGCGCGGACCAAGGGCCTGCTGCCGAAGGTGCTGCACGCGCTCGCGGCGCATGTGCCTTATTCCAAGACGGCGGTCATCCCGAACGCGACGCACCCGATGTTCGAGCAGGCACCGCAAAAGTACTCCGAAGTGGTGCTGGATTTTCTGGCGAGCTGACCCATGCAGACATTTCGCGTCAACGGTTACGACATGGCCTATCTCGAAGTCGGAGACGGCCCGCCCCTGGTCTGCGTGCACGGCACGTTAGGCGACTTCCGCACCTGGTATTCGGTGCTCGGCCCGCTGTCGAAGAACCATCGGGTGATCTCGGTCAGCCTGCGGCACTTCTTTCCGGAGCATTGGGATGCCGTCGGCGACGACTACAAGATGGCCCAGCATGTCGCTGATACGATCGCCTTCATCGAGCAGGTCCAGCCCGGACCAGTCGATCTGATGGGACATTCGCGCGGCGGCCACATCGCCTTCCGCGTGGCGCAGGCCCGGCCGGATCTGTTGCGAAAACTGGTGCTGGCCGAACCGGGCGGCGATCTCGATGCCAGCTTGCCGGTTCCCGCAGGCACACCGACGCATCTGCCGCTCGCCGCACGCACCGCGCGATCGGTCGAGATGATCCGCGCCGGCGACATCGAGGGCGCGCTGCAGAATTTTTACGAAGGCATCGAGGGCGACGGCTCCTGGCGCCGCGTGCCGGCGGCGGCCAAGCAGCAACTCCGCGACAACGCACTGACCTTCCTCGGCCAGATCAACGAGCAGCGCAGGCCCTACACACTCGCTGATGCGCAGGCGATCAGGACGCCGACGCTGCTGATCGGCGGCGGCACGACGACGGGAAGCCTGTCGGTGATGTGGCGCGTGCTGGCCGAGCACATCGCAGGCAGCAAGACAGCGGTGATCCCGAACGCCGGCCACTGGATGTTCGAACAGGCGCCGCTGGAGTTCGGCGAGGCAGTGAACAGGTTCTTGGCGGAGTAGGCGCTCTCGTGGCCTCTTCCCGCGTGCGGGGCGAGGGAGTGCACGGTCAGTGCCTCCCTCACACGTGCTCACACCTTCCAAACGCCGACCGGCATCTTGATCGTCGCGTTCAGCCGGTTCCAGACGTTGATCGTCGCGATCGCGACGATCAGCGTGGCGAGCTCGCGCTCGTCGAAATGCTTGGCGGCCGCGTTCCAGATCGCATCCGGTACCGGATCCTCGCGATCGGCAAGACGCGTGACCGCCTCGGTCAGCGCCAGCGCCGCGCGTTCGGCTTCGGTGAAATAAGGCGCCTCGCGCCAGGCGGACACGGCGAACAGGCGTTCATCGGTCTCACCGAGCTTGCGCGCGACCTTCGGATGCATGTCGACGCAGACGCTGCAGCCATTGATCTGGCTGGCGCGCAGGTGCACCAGTTCCAGGAGCTTTTCCGGCAGGCCCTGTTTGGTCAAATTGCCGAGGGACTGAAGGACATTCATCGCCTCCGGCAGGACCATGACCGGATGGTTCATACGTGCGTGCATCATCTTGCGTCTCCGTTCGAGAATTTCGAAGGTTCCGGTCACATCGACCGGATTGGCTTCGTCATGGGCATGACGGATCGCGATGAGGGAATGTGACCGATGACTGAAGAAAATCTTCTCACCCGCCAGTTCGAGGCCAGCCGGGACCATCTGCGCGCGGTCGCCTACCGGATGCTGGGCTCCCGCGCTGAGGTCGAGGATGCCGTGCAGGAGGCCTGGCTGCGGGTCAGCCGCTACGATATGTCCGACGTCGCGAACCTGCGCGGCTGGCTGACGACCGTGGTGGCGCGGATCTGCCTCGACATGCTGCGCGCACGGAAGTCGCGCAAGGAAGAGCCGATGGGTCCGCACGTGCCCGAGCCGGTCGACGAGACACGGGAACGCGAGGCGGAGATGGCCGATTCCGTCGGCGCGGCGCTGCTGGTCGTGCTGGAGACATTGCAGCCGGCGGAAAGGCTCGCCTTCGTGCTGCACGACATGTTCGCCGTTCCCTTCGAGGAGATAGCGCCGATCGTCGGCCGCTCCGTTGACGCCTCGCGGCAGCTGGCGAGTCGTGCGCGGCGGCGCGTGCAAGGCGCGCCGGTGCCGGAGACGGATCTGTCGCGCCAGCGCGGAATCGTCGATGCCTTCCTCAAAGCTTCGCGCGAGGGCGATTTCGAGGGCCTGCTGGCGGTGCTCGATCCCGACGTCGTATTCCGCGCCGACCAGGCCGCGGTGCGGCTCGGCTCGCTGCCCGAAATCCGCGGCGCCGACGCGGTGGCGCAGACCTTCAAGGGCCGCGCCCAGGCGGCACGGGCCGCGCTGGTCGATGGCGAAATGGGCGTCGCCGTCGTTCTCGGCGGTCAGCTGCGCATCGCGCTGCGCGTCAGCTTCAGGGATGGCCGGATCGCCGGGATCGATGCGACGGCCGATGCCGAGCGAATTGCGACGCTCGATGTGGAGGTGCTCGAGCGCTAGATGGCATCGACCCAGGCCAGATCATTTTTCTCGAAAAACAACCCCATGCACAGTAGACGGCTCCAGCAATATCAATAGCTTAGCCACTTCCGAAAGGAAGGTCGGGGCCACCCTCCGGTACCGCTTGACGCGGTCGACCCCGCGGCGTAGCTTCGAATACGGAATTCCGTATTCCTTCTTTACGTCTCCGGAGCTGCCGGCGTGATCCCTCTCGACCCGCTCCCGAACCTGATCGACCAGGTCTACGCCCGGATCCTGGAGGCGATCTCCGACCGGACCCTTCAGCCCGGACAGCGCATCCGGCAGAACGAGCTCGCCGACAAGCTCGGCGTCTCGCGCCAGCCCGTGTCGCACGCACTGCATCTGTTGCACCGGCAGGGCCTCGTCGCTGAGAGCGGCAAGCGCGGCTTTGAGGTGACCCAGCTCGACCCCTCACGCATCCGCCAGCTCTACGAGGTGCGCGGCGCCATCGATGCGCTGGCCGCCCGGCTTGCCGCCGAGCGCGCAGCCACTGACGCCGCGGCTCGCGCGCGGCTGGAGGCGGCGCTTGCGGCCGGACGCCGCATCGATCGCAACACGACGCTTGCCGAGCTCATCGTGCTCGACGTCAATTTTCACCGCGCGATCTATCAGCTCGCCGGCAATCCCGTGATCGAGGAGACGATGGCGCCGCAATGGCCGCACATGCGCCGCTCGATGGCGACGGTGCTCGCCGAGCTCGACTATCGCGGCAGCGCCTGGGCGGAGCATGCCGATATCGCCAAACACATTCTCGCGGGCGATGCGAACGCCGCCGAACGCGCGGCGCTGGCGCATGCGCAGACGGCGGGACGGATGACCGAGGAGAGATTGAGGGCGACGGAAGAGGTGGCGGCGTAGTCATTTGCACCTGCGCCGTCATGGCCGGGCTTGACCCGGCCATCCACGCCTTTGCTCGACGAAGAACGTGGATGCCCGGGACAAGCCCGGGCATGACGAGAGAGAAAACAAATAAACAAAACCAAGGAGGACGCCCCATGAAACTGTCTCAGGAGCAATTGGAGTTCTTCCACCGCGAGGGCTGGCTGTTCCTGCCCGAATTGTTCAGTCCGGAGGAGGTCGATCTGCTCGCGCGCGAGGCGGTCGGCATCTACGACGCCAACCGGCCGGAGGTCTGGCGCGAGAAGAGCGGCGCGCCGCGCACCGCCTTTGCCGCGCATCTCTACAACGAGGCGTTCGGCATCCTGGGCGCGCATCCGCGCATGATCGAGCCGGTCGAGCAGGTGTTCGGGGAGCCGGTCTACATGCACCAGTTCAAGATCAACGCGAAATCGGCCTTCACCGGCGACGTCTGGCAATGGCACCAGGATTACGGCACCTGGAAGCGCGACGACGGCATGCCGGAGCCGCGCGCGATGAATATTGCGATCTTCCTCGACGAAGTCATGCCGATCAACGGCCCCCTGATGCTGGTGCCACGCAGCCAGAACGCCGGCGATCTCGAAGCCTCGCATGATCTCGCCACCACGTCCTACCCGCTGTGGACGCTGGACGAGGACACCGTGACGCGGCTCGTCAAGCAGGGCGGCATCGTGGCGCCCACGGGCAAGCCCGGCGGCATGCTGATGTTCCACGGCAATCTCGTGCACGGTTCGAGCGGCAACATCACGCCCTATCCACGCAAGATCGTGTATCTGACGCTGAACGCGGTCTCGAACTACATCCGCACCCCGACGCGGCCGGACTACATCGCGCATCGCGATTTCGCGCCGATCAAGACGGTGGATGACGACGCGCTGCTGCGGCTCGCACGTGCGCCGCGACAGGCGGCGGAGTAACCTGTCATTCCGGGGCGCGACGAAGTCGCGAGCCCGGAATCCATTTATCCGCAGTTTCTGCGGCCCGATGGATTCCGGGCTTCGACGCTGACGCGTCGCTCCGGAATGACGAACGTTGATACTTCGCACTTCGCGTCGCGCAACAGCCAACGCACTCTCGGACACCCACATGAACCTCTTCCGCCTCCTGCAAGCTCGCGCGTCCGCCGGCAAACCCGTTCGCGTCGCGCTGATCGGCGCCGGGAAATTCGGCTCGATGTTTTTGTCGCAGGTGCCGCACACGCCGGGACTGGAGGTGCCTGTCATCGTCGACATCGACCGCGACCGGGCACGCGAGGCCTGCCGCACTGTCGGCTGGGATACAGACCGCATCGCCGCGACCACGTTCACCGATGACGGTGCGCGCGCCATCGCCGGCGGCGCGATAGACGTGGTGGTGGAAGCGACCGGCAATCCCGCCGTCGGCATCAAGCATGCGCGCGCTGCGATTGCGGCGGGCAAGCATATCGTGATGGTCAATGTCGAGGCCGACGTGCTGGCGGGCCCCCTGCTCGCCGAGGAAGCGCGAAAAGCGGGCGTGGTCTATTCGCTCGCCTATGGCGATCAGCCGGCGCTGACGGCGGAGATGGTGGATTGGGCGCGCGCGACGGGATTCCACGTCGTCGCTGCCGGCAAGGGCACAAAATATCTGCCGGCCTATCACGACGTGACGCCTGATGGCGTCTGGCAGCATTACGGCCTCACCGCAAGCGAAGCGCAGTCGGCCGGCATGAATCCGCAGATGTTCAACTCGTTTCTCGACGGCACCAAGTCGGCGATCGAGATGGCCGCGATCGCCAATGCCTGCACCCTCGGCGTGCCAACCGACGGCTTGCTGTTTCCGCCCTGCGGCGTTGACGATCTGCCGCACATCATGCGGCCGCGCTCGCGCGGCGGCGTGCTGGAGCGATCGGGCGTGGTGGAAGTGGTCTCTTCACTCGAGCGCGACGGCCGGCCGGTGTTTCGCGACCTGCGCTGGGGCGTCTATGTCGTGCTGGAGGCACCGAACGACTATGCCGCCGACTGCTTCAGGCAATACGGTCTGAAAACCGACGCCAGCGGACGCTTCGCGGCAATGTACAAGCCCTACCATCTGATCGGGCTGGAGCTGAACATCTCGGTGCTGTCGGCGGCGCTGCGGGGTGAGCCGACTGGACAGGCTAACGGCTTCCGCGGCGATGTCGCGGCTGTGGCAAAACGCAATTTGCGCGCCGGCGAGATGCTGGATGGCGAAGGCGGCTACACCGTGTGGGGCAAGCTGGTACCGGCGGCCGCGAGCCTGAAGACCGGCGCGCTGCCGATCGGCCTCGCGCACGGCGTGAAGCTGAGGCATGACGTCGCGCATGGCGCGGTGGTGCGCTGGAGCGACGTCGAGTTCGATGCGGGAAACGAGACGGTGAAAACACGCAAGGCCATGGAGGCCGCGTTCGCAGCGCAGCATTGAGGGCCTCGCCGGCAGCGCAAGCAAATGTGCGCTTGCTTTGCTGCTGCCCTTTCGCCATCCTGACCGCGATCCGGGACATTTGAATTTCGGACACCAAGAAACGTCAGCCAGCGACGAAGACAAAGCGGCGCTAAGATCGCGATCCCCTCGTCGAGGACTCGACATCACAGGAGGGAATGCATGGAACGTCGTAAATTCCTGACGGCAGGCGGGCTGGGCCTTGCCGCAAGCGCAGTTGCTGCACCGGCTATCGCGCAATCGATGCCCGAGGTGAAATGGCGCCTAGCGGCGAGCTGGCCGAAATCTCTGGATACGCTCTATGGCGGCTGCGAATATTTCTGCAAGCGCGTCGCCGAGATCACCGACAATAAATTCCAGATCCAGCCCTTCGCCGCCGGCGAAATCGTCCCGGGATTGCAGGTGCTCGACGCGGTCTCGAACGGCACCGTGGAGATCGGCAATACCGCGCTCTATTATTATTGGGGCAAGAATCCCGCCTTCACTTTCGGCACATCGCTGCCGTTCGGGCTCAACACGCGCCAGCACATTTCCTGGCTGATCTGGGGCGGTGGTCAGGACATGCTGAACGAGCTCCTGAAGGAGCATAACGCGATCGGCGTGCCGACAGGCTCGACCGGCGCCCAGATGGGCGGCTGGTTCCGCAAGGAGATCAAGACCGTCGATGATCTCAAGGGGCTGAAATTCCGCGTCGGCGGCTTCGCGGGCACCATCATCTCGAAGCTCGGTGGCGTGCCGCAGCAGATCGCGGCCGGCGACATCTACCCAGCGCTGGAGAAGGGCACGATCGACGCGGCCGAATGGGTGGGGCCGTATGACGACGAGAAGCTCGGCTTCGTGAAGGTGGCGAAGTACTACTATTATCCGGGGTGGTGGGAAGGCACCGGCCAGGGCCACAACCTCATGAACCTCGAAAAGTGGAATTCGCTGCCGAAGCACTATCAGGCCGCAATCAGCGCGGCATCGCTGGATACTTTCACCTGGGTGACGGGCAAGTACGATTCGGTCAACCCGCCGGCGCTGAAGCGTCTGCTGGCTGCCGGTGCGATCCTCAAGCCGTTCCCGCAGGAGGTGCTCGAAGCCTGCTACGGCGCGGCCAACGGGGTCTACGCCGATCTCGCCAAGAGCAACCCGCATTTTGCCAAGATGTATGCGAGCCTCACCGCCTATCGCAGCGAGTCGCTGGCCTGGATGCAGGTCGCGGAGCTCAGCTTCGACAGCTTCATGATGCGGATGCGGACGCGGACGTAGCTGCATCGCGCGGCAAGCGGCGAAACGACGAAAGCCCCGGAGATGTCTCCGGGGCTTTTGCGTTGAGCGCGGCTATGATTGCACAGTTTGGCGAGAGATGGAGCTACCCGAAAGGTGTCATCGCCCGGCTTGACCGGGCGATCCAGTATCCAGAGGCCGGCGTTAGAGAGCTCGCTCTCACCACATCCGCCGCGGCGTACTGGATGCCCCGGTCAAGCCGGGGCATGACAGCGGAGAGGTGCGGTGCATAAAGAACACGCCTCCGACTCTCTCAATTCTCGTCGTCACCGAGCGCAGCGACCAGCTTGTCGTAGTACTTGCCGACGAGATCGATGTTGCCTTTGTTCTCGATCTGCGGCGCCGGCGTCTTCAGCGCTTCGTTGAGCTCGTCGACCGCTTCCTTCTTCTCCTTGGCCGGCATCTTCTTGTCGGCCTGCACCTGCGCGATCTGCGCCTTGATCACGGCTTCGGGGCCGACATATTTCTTGGTCGCGGGATCGAAGCCGCCGAGCACGAGGCTAATGTTGTCGACCACGTTGTTGTAGTCGTCGTAGCTGACAAAGCCGTGCTTCTTGGCGACCTCATCGAGCCGCGCGATCACCTTCTGGTCGGGCGCGGTGTTCTCCGGCAGCTTCTCCGTGATCGCGTCCATGTCCTTCTGCGCGGCGAGCACGCCATCGAGCTGCTTGTCGGTCAGTGCGATCTGCTTCAGCGCTGGAGCTTGCTGCTGCTGGGCCGGCGCGGCCTGCTGGGCGGGTGCCGGCTGCTGCTTGGCCTGTGCGAATGCTGCGTCGGAGGAGACGAGGGATACTGCGGACAGAAGGCACGCAGCGCTCAGCACAGTGAGGGTGGGACGAAGCAATGCGGGCATGGAAGTCTCCTCAGATCTTTTGATGGCGAGGTTTCAAGAGCGGAACCGGATTACTGGGCGCGTTGTGAATGGCCCATGAACTCGCGCCGGACGGCATTCAACTGAATGAGAGCGCGGAGAAGCGCATGTGGCCACGGAGCCGAGCGCTGTCGCCAGCTCGGCATACACGCTGAACGCAGATCATGACGGAAAGATGCAGGCACGCCGGCCATCGCGCGCACAAACAAAAACGCCGCCTCCGTTTCCGGAAGCGGCGTTTTGTATTCGAACATCGAAAGAGGAGAATTTCTTGTCCTTGGCAGGCCTGGCAGCGACCTACTCTCCCAGGGCTTAAGCCATAGTACCATTGGCGCTGAAGAGTTTAACGGCCGAGTTCGGGATGGGATCGGGTTGAGGCTCTTCGCTAGAACCACCAGGCCGGCGAAGGACAAGAAAACGAAGCAAGCGATCTTTGCGTTTAGCTCTGTGGCTAACGCTGCTCATTTCATGGACACTGAAAATGAGAGCAATCAAGCCAATCGAACGATTAGTACCGGTAAGCTGCATGCATTACTGCACTTCCACATCCGGCCTATCAACGTGGTGGTCTTCCACGGTTCTCAAGGGAATGCTCGTTTTGAGGTGGGTTTCCCGCTTAGATGCTTTCAGCGGTTATCCCGTCCGTACATAGCTATGCTGCACTGCCGCTGGCGCGACAACAGCTCCACCAGAGGTACGTTCACCCCGGTCCTCTCGTACTAGGGGCAAATCCTCTCAACATTCCAACACCCACGGCAGATAGGGACCGAACTGTCTCACGACGTTCTGAACCCAGCTCACGTACCACT